>Ga0153988_1000087_pt1 | contig 20189 bp, 17 predicted proteins | sample TSNC072MetaG_FD_104742 | JGI IMG/M metagenome (GOLD analysis project Ga0153988, IMG submission 104742) | Attine ant fungus gardens microbial communities from North Carolina, USA - TSNC072 MetaG | ecosystem: Host-associated > Fungi > Mycelium > Unclassified | place: USA: North Carolina, Jones...
AACGCATGACCATCGAGCCAAGGCATGACTGCATCGTAGCTGGAGTGGTCGCCGAGCCAGTCATGCATAACCAGTACATGAATCGGGCCATGGTCATACTGCACATAGCCTAAGCCGGCGTCCGATCCCGGACGGATTTCAAGGGGGGCTTTCATTCCAAGGTTCCATTCAGATTGCGGGAACCAAAACGAAACGCCCTTCCGGCGAACCGGAAGGGCGTTTTGAAAGTGAAACCATGCTATCAATCGCTCGAACGAGAGTCAATAGACGGGCTGCGTTTCCATACAGCAGCAGCGGCTGGAACCTCGGGGCCGGCTGGCCGATGATTAGAACCGGTGCGTAATCCCAGCGCGGCACGCAATCACGACCGGTCGTGCCGCAATGAAACGCGCCGATTCAATTTGCCTCAAGACTGTTGATCGTTTTCTTCAGCAACGTCATGAGCGTCTCGGTCTCCTCAGGCGTCAGATGAGACGTCCCCCTCTGGTAGTGCTTCCACGCAAGTTGCCAAAGGTTCTGATAAAGATCTTCACCACTTGTGGTGAGCGACAGGCTCAGGTATCGGCTGTCCGATTCCCGCGCGGCGCGCTCGATCAAACCGCGTTCATGCAATTGATCGACGACCCGGCTCAGCGTCGGTTGGTCGATCGCGGTTTTCGCCACGATTTCCCGCAGTGCCAAGCCCGGCTCGCCGTGCAGCACGGCCAGCGCGCGCCATTGCATGACCGAAATATCGAGCTTGCGCAGATCTTTCCTGAATTGCAGATTGAACAGGCTGGCCGCGTGGTTGATCAGATACGGCACGAAGCGGTCGGTGAAATACGAGGCATCGGGCGGGGTACCGGCACGACCGGTCTTTTCCTTTGACGAATTGGGCCCCGTGTTCTGGGGCGCGTCCGTTGCGACGGTCTCCTTCTTTCTGCTACCCGAACGATTTCCCTTTACCGTATTCATTTCTCTTTCTCCTCAAGGAAACTTCCGACGGATGGTTTCCGGCCGGTCTTTTTGCAACGCTATGCGCGGCCCGTTGACATGCAGAAATTGATGGCCTAAGGTGTGTTCACATACATATGAAATTACATGTATTTTCCATGTTTCTGCCGGCTGATGCAACATCGGCACGCTTCGGCGTGATGTCATGCTAACTATTATGGGGACAAAAATGGGGGAAGCAGGTTGGCGCGGCGCTCCCGCCGCGTGGCCGGTCACATTCGTGCCGGGCGCGCCGAGGATCGCTTTTTCGGAACGAGGCACAGGAGAACTCGTTCTGTTCCTGCACGGTATCGGCGGAAACCGCTCGAACTGGTATCGGCAACTGGCTTCGATCGGCACTTTTGCGCACGCGGTCAGTTGGGATGCTCGCGGCTATGGTGCGAGTGACGACTATGACGGCAAGGTGACGATTACCGACTTCGCGCACGATGTCCTGCGGCTTATCGATCACTGCGGCGCGGCTCGTGTGCATCTGGTCGGGTTGTCGCTCGGCGGGCGCATCGCGCAGCGCTTCACGTTGCAGTATCCGCAGCGCGTCGCCTCGTTGACGTTGGTCGATACGCGTCCGGATACGCGCGACACCCGCACGCCGGAAGAGCGGGAGGCTTTTCTCGCCGCCCGCGCGCAGCCGCTTCTCGCGGGCAAGACGCCGGCCGATATCGCGCCGGCGGTAGCGCGAGGCCTTGCCGGTCCGAACATCACGGAAGCCGCGTTCGATGAACTGGTTGCCAGCATTTCGATCCTGCGTACGGACAGCTATCTGAAAACCATCGAGGCCAATCTGAATGACGATTTCGTCGGTGACCTGTCCCGGATCGTCGCGCCGACCCTCGTCGTGGTCGGCGAGCACGACACGCTGACGCCGCCCGTGCTGGCGCAGGAACTGGCCGACAGCATTCCCAATGCAACGCTCAAGGTGATTCCCGAATCGGGCCATCTTTCCAACATCGAGAATCCGGTGCAATTCGATCTGAGTCTGACGCAATTCCTGCAATCCGCTTTCAATCGGTGATCTTTCGTTTCCTGACCCATTCAATTAAATCGTAGTTTTCCTGACATGAAAGGATGCTTCGTGAAAATTAAATTAGGTATCTTAATTTGTTCGGTTTCGATGATTTCGACGAGCGCCTGGGCGCAGAGCAGCGTCACGCTGTACGGCATCATCTCGACTGGCATCGGGTATGTGAGTAACGAAGGCGGAAAAAGTGCTGTTCAGATGTTCAGTGGTGCAAATCAGAACAACCGGTGGGGATTGAAGATTCATGAAGATCTCGGCGGCGGGTTTGCCGCAATCGCCCAGCTCGAAAATGGGTTCAGCTCGACCAACGGCACGCTCGGGCAGGGCGGCCGGATGTTCGGGCGGCAAGCGTTCGTCGGCCTTGGCAGCGACCGCTACGGTACCGTGACCTTCGGCCGTCAGTACGACATGATGTGGGACTACCTGGACCGCTACGAACCTCAGGCGTTTGGTCCCGGGTTCGGAACCACCTTTGGGGATAGCGATAACGTCGAAGGGAATTTTCGCTACAGCAACTCGGTGAAGTACGTCAGTCCCAATTTCAGCGGATTGACCTTCGAAGGTCTCTATGCGTTCAGCAACAGCGCGGGCAATTTTTCGCAGAATCAGGCGTGGAGTGCCGGTGCGGGTTATGACAATGGCCGTTTTCGTTTCGCGGCCGCCTATCTGTATCTCGATCGGCCGGGTTTGGGCAATCCCAACGGCGCTGTGACGGACGACTATGCCGGCGCGCCGTTCGCGCTGTTCCATACGAGTCCGCTAAACAGCACGGTCGGCGTCAAGCATCAGGAAGTGGCGGCGGTGGGCGGGCTCTACCGGTTCAGTGCATTGAGCGTCGCCGGTATGTACTCGAACGTGCATTTCACGTATCTCGACAATAGCGGCGTCAATCTGAACAACTTCGACGTGATCGGTCTTTACCAGCTTACGCCGGCCTTGACGGTCTCCGCGGCATGGCTCTACACGAGCGGCAACTACCAGGGTGTCAGCGCGAATCCCCATTGGCACCAGGGCCAGGTCAGCGTCGACTATTTCCTGTCGAAGCGCACGGACGTATTTGCCTTTGCGAACTATGTGAGAGCTTCCAACGGGCCGCTGGCGCCGGCCGTCATTTTCCAGGCCTCGCCGTCGAGTTCGCGCAACCAGTTGCTGCTGCTCGGCGGAATGCGGCACCTGTTCTGATCGTTGGCAGATCGTTGCAACGACCGCCGCGCGGGCGGTCGTCATTGGCCGGCTCAAACCACGGTGACCATCATGGTCGCTGTTATCTGGAGATTGGTATGGAAGTATCGGAAACGTTGTCTGGCGGGAGGGAACGGTCCGTTTCCCTGCAGGGGCGCGCATTGCGACGGATAGTTATATCGAGCGCGCTCGGCAATGCGCTGGAATGGTATGACTTCTTTCTCTATGGCACCACGGCCGCACTGGTGTTCGGGCAGATATTCTTTCCGAAAGGAACGCAGCCGCTGGTTGCCGCGCTGGGTGTCTTTGGCGGCTTTGCCGTGGGCTTTCTGGCACGCCCGTTTGGCGGCGTCATCTTCTCGCACATCGGCGATCGCTACGGACGCCGTGCCGCGCTGATCTGGACGCTTACGTTGATGGGCGGCGCCACGTTCCTGATGGGGCTCCTTCCGTCGTACAGTCAGGTCGGCATCCTCGCGCCCATGCTGCTGGTTGCGTTACGGATCGTGCAAGGGCTCGCGGCCGGCGGCGAGTGGGGCGGCTCGGTGCTGATGATCACGGAAAGCGCGCCGTCCGGCAAGGTCGGCTACTTCTCGGCATACGGGCAGGCCGGCCTGAGTCTCGGTTTCCTGTTGTCGGCTGCGGCGGTGTGGCTCGTGCGGCAACTACCGGAAGCCGATTTCATCGCGTGGGGATGGCGTATGCCGTTTCTCGCGAGCATCCTGGTTTTCTGCCTCGGCATTTATATCCGTCGTTTCGTCCCCGAGACCCAGGCGTTCAGGGAACTTGCCGCGCGCGGCGGCCGGGAGAAGCTTCCGGTGCTGCAGGTTCTGCGTGAGCATCCGCGCGCAGTGCTGACGGCAATGGGCCTGCGGGTGGCGGAAAACGGCAGCTCGTACGTCTTCGTCGCGTTTTCGCTGACCTTCGCGAAGTTCGCGCACGTGCCCGACGGGCAGGTGCTCGGCGCGATGATCCTGTCGTTTGTCCTGCAGTTGCCCGTGATCGTGCTGATGGGGCGGCTTTCCGATCGCATCGGCAGCCGGCCGATCTATCTGTTCGGCACCCTGACGATGATGGCATTTGCCTATCCGTTCTTTCATTTCGTCAGCACCGGCAGCCCGATTTTGACGCTGCTCGCGTTTCTTTTCGTCAACACGATCAGTTATGCGGCGATGGTGTCGACGCAGCCGACGTTGTTCAGCAGCTTCTTTGGCACGAGCACGCGCTACTCGGGCCTCGCGCTGGGGCATGAGATTGCCGCAATCTTCAGCGGGGGATTGTCGCCGTTCATCGCCACTTCGCTGCTCGTCTGGTCCCACGCGTACTGGCCGGTGGTCGCCTATCTCATCGTCCTGGGCCTGATTACGACCTTCACGGCCCTGACGATCCGCAAGGGGCCCCCCGCCGGCGAGCGAGAATCTGCTTGACAGCGAAGATTAATGACATAACATATGTAAATACATCTAATTGAGGAGACTTCTGATGTCAGCTTCGCAGGTCGAATTTGGGTTCATGATTGCCGCATCGGACGTCGAGCCGACGCCTGATCTCGAACTGTATCGTCACATGATCGATGACGCCCGTTTTGGCTACGAAGCGGGCTTCCGTACGGTATGGACTCCGGAGCATCACTTTTCGAGCTATTTCCCCACGCCCAGCCCGTTGATGCTGATGTCGAACATCGCGTCGCGCTGCCCAGGCCTCGGGCTCGGCACGATGGTGCTCGTCACGCCGTGGCATAACCCGGTGCGGCTCGCGGGCGAGATCGCGATGCTGAGCCTGATGTCCGACGCGCCGCTCCATCTCGGCCTTGGCCGTGGCGCCGCACCGCTCGAATACGATGCGTTCGACCTGAAGCTCGAGAATGCGAAGGCCCGCTTCCAGGAAGTCTGGGAAGTACTCGATCTGGCATTGTCGGGCAAGCCGTTCACCTATGAAGGCAAGCATGTGCGCGTACCGCTGGAAGTACGGCTGCGCCCGGACGCACGACGCGAGAACATCAACTTCTACGGCGCGATTGGAAGTCCTGATAGCGCGACGAAGATTGCCGAACTCGGTTTGCCGCCGATTTCCAACGGCACTTTGCCTTTGGCCGTGCAGCGGAAGGTGCTGAGCACCTGGCATGACGTCACGCTGCAACGCGGCGGCGATGTGGACGTGACGAAACCGGTCGCCATCAGCTGCATCATCGCGGACAGCGACGATGAGGCCGAAGCGCTCGCGCGCAAGTACATGCCGCGGTGGTTCGAGCTGCAAGTCGAGCACTACCGGCCGGATGAAGGCGGATTCCCGTCGATTCCCGACTATCAGTCGTTCGCGGCCGTTCACGAACGCCGTATCTCGATGTGCAATCCCGACAATCTCGGGCCCTTCAATCGTCTGCAACTGTTCGGCTCCCCGGCGACGGTCTGTGAGCGCGTGCAGGAATATCTCGACGTCGGTTTCAACCACCTGATCGTGATGGCGGCGACGCCGGGTATCCCGCAGCAGCGCCGGCGCGAGTGGCTTGGCCGATTCGCGAGCGAAGTGGCGCCGCACTTCTCCGCTGAATTCGCGCAGCGAGCACGCCTGGCTGAAGTCTGATGGCTAGCTCATCCACGAGAACCCTGTGCTTTGCCACCTGGAGAAAATCATGACGCAGCCATTCGTTCCTCACATCGTCGGCATAGGCGGCACACTCAGATACGGGTCGAGTTCCGAGCGGGTCGTGCGCGCCGTGCTTCGCGAAGCTCAAAGGCTGGGCGCATCGACGGAAGCCATCGTCGGTCCCGAACTGGTGATGCCGATGTATTCACCCGAAGCATCGGAGCGCACGCCGCAGGCCGAGCGTTTTCTGGACGCGCTGCGGCGCGCCGACGGGGTGGTTATCGCTTCGCCGGCCTATCACGGCTCGGTATCGGGACTGGTGAAGAACGCGCTCGACTACACGGAAGACATGCGCGACGACGAGCGCAGCTATTTCAGTCAGCGTGCGGTGGGGTGCATTGCGTGCGCCGGCGGCATTCAGGCGGGCGCTTCGACGCTCGCGACGCTGCGCTCGATCGTGCATGCGCTGCGTGGATGGCCGACGCCGCTCGGCGTCATGCTGAATACGTCGCAACCGTTGTTCAATGCCGAAGGCATTTGCGTCGATATGGCGGCGACGGAGCAACTGCGCATTCTGGCGGGAGAGATTGTGATGTTCGCGAGAGCGAACGCGAATGCGAGAAGCAATCGCGAAACCCTATCCGAAGTGTTGTGCGAGTCGGCCTGATATCTTGCGATATAGGGGGGCGAGCATGGAGTTCGAGTGCCGTGCACGAGGCCGATCGGTCCTGCCGCATGGCGCGGAAAGATAATCAGGATTCGAGATAAAAAAGAGCCGCACGTAAAAGCGCGCGGCTCTTCAGAACATCGGCAGTAAAGGGCCGGCGAAAGCGGCGCCAGCCCGCAATCGTACTTAGCTAGCCGCGACTGTTTGCAATCCGTTTTCCGCAGTCAATGCATCCAGGCTGCCCTGCTCCAGCGACACGTTGCGGGTTTCGCGTCCTTTCCACCACCAGAGCGCCGCCGCAACCGGCCCTGGCGCCGCGATCACGAACAGCGTGGTCAGCGCGCCGGCCGGTGTGCCGGTCGAAGAGAATGCGTTGGTCAGCAGCAGCGGGGTAATCATCGCGCCGACGCGGCCGACCGCCACCGAGATGCCGAGACCCGAAGCGCGCAAGCGCGTCGGCAGAATCTCGGACGACACCACGTAGGCCGAGATATACGCCCAGGTCACGCCGAACTGGATCAGGCAGTAGCCGAGCACCATGCCCGCCAGCGTGTGCGCCATGTAGACCACGAGGATCGAGAGCAGCGTGAAGGTATAGCTCACGAACAGCGAGGAGCGGCGGCCCCAGGCCTCGACCAGAAACGCCGCGGTCAGCCCGCCGAGCAGCGCGGCGAGATTGCCGTACGCGTAGTAGATCGGCATCGACCCGGCCGGCACCTTCATGTACGGCAGGATGACGAGCGCCATCAGCGACAGCACGCCGTACACGACCGCCGCCTGCGAGAAGTTCAGCGCGCTCGCGAGGCCGCACGGCGCGCGGTACTTGCCGAGCAGTTCGCCGACGTTGCGCCAGAACATCGGATGAGCCGGCACGATCGTGGTCGGTTCAAAGCGGCGCTGAGCGGCCAGCGCATCGGGGCCGGTCGCGGCTGCTGCGATCTTCGTGACGATCGCCTCGGCTTCCTCGACGCGACCCTGCTGCAACAGCCAGCGCGGCGATTCCGGCACCACGCGGCGAATCCAGAAGAAGATCAGCGCCATCGTCGTGCCCAGACCGAAGCCGACGCGCCAGGCGATGCTGGCCGGCAGGTGATTCAGCACGAAGTACGACACGCCCGCTGCGATCAACGCGCCGAGCGGAAAGCCCGACAGGATCAGCGAATCGGTCCGGCCGCGATGCTTGCGCGGGATGAACTCGCCCATCGTCGCGGTGACAGCCGAGTATTCGCCGCCGACCGCGAGCGCGGTCATTGCGCGGAAGAACAGGAACGAATCGAAGTTCCACGACACCACGGTTGCGACGCTGAAGAACGCGTACCAGAGCAATGTGGCGAGGAACAGGCGCTTGCGGCCGAAACGGTCGGCGAGATAGCCGAACGCGATCGCGCCGACCAGCATGCCGAGCACCCAGATGCTCACGGCCAGCGAGCCCTGCGTCGAACTCAGATGCCAGTACGACTGGATGCCCCCGAACACGCTGCCGATGATGTTGGTCTCGAACGAATCGAGCGCCCAGCCTACGCCGAGCGCGGCGATGATGAGCGTGTGGAAGCGTGTCCACGGCATGTTGTCGAGGCGCGCGAGCGCATCGGTCGAGATGGAACGTTGCGTACTCAAGACAATCTCCTGGAGGGGGCGATCGGCGGAACCGATGCGAAATCGAACTTCGGAAAGTGACTACGACTGCCGATGAAGTTACGGCCGCGCGCACCGTCGAACGCCTGATCGACGATTGCGTACCATTCGTCTTCAGCGAGGCCGTACGAGCCCGGATGCGTGGCGACGCCGAGCGAGTCGAGAAAGGCCGCGAGACGTGCGGGCGCGGTCTGCGTGTCGCCGAAGATTTCGGCGAGCGCGGCGTTGCAGGCCGGATCGGCGCCGAGCGCGGCCTGCATCACGGCCGGCAGCGTGAACGAGCACGCGATGCCATGCGCGACGCCGTGCGACAGCGTGATCGCGTACGAGATGTTGTGAGCCAGCGCGGTACGCGTATTCGAGAACGCGAGACCCGCGCGCAGCGCGCCGAGTGCCATTGCGCCGCGTGCCTCGAGGTCGGACGGATGCGCCATCACACGCGGCAACGCGGCCATGATCTCGCGCGCCGCATGGATTGCGAGGCCGCGCGTGACCGGGCTCGCGTGCACGTTCCAGATGCTTTCGAGCGCATGGGCCAGCGCATCGAGACCGCTCGCGAGCGTCGGCCCTTCCGGCAGACCGACCATCAGTTCGGGATCGATCAGGACTGCTTCCGGGTATAGATCCTCGCGCGACAGCGACAGCTTGCGCGCATTGTCCGGGTCCCAGACCGTGGCCCAGCAGGTCACTTCGCTGCCGGTGCCGGCGGTGGTCGGGATCGCGATGATCGGCAGCGGGTTCGCCGTAGCGGGGCCGCCCGCGCTCAGGTAGGCATAGACCGGGTCGAAGTCGCCGCGCCCGGCGGACAGCACCTTGGCCGAATCCATGACCGAACCGCCGCCGAGCGCGACCAGCACCTCGGTTTCCTGCGGCAGCGCCTTGAGTTGTTCGCAGGCGCGGCGCAGCATGCTGACCGACGGATTCGGCTCGACCGAATCGATGCGCAATTGCGCGGGACCGGCGATCGCCTCGATGCGCGCCGAGAGCTCGGCGAACACCGCGTCCGGATACGTGACGATCACGTAGCGGCGGCCCGCGATGGCCTGGCCGATCTCATCGAGCGAGCCCGCGCCGAAGCGCACGCGAACCGGGTTGTGGAACTGCCAGGCGCTGCTCACGGACGCTCTCCGGCGGCGAGCAGCGCCTCGATCGCATCGATCACGGCCGGCAGATCGGCAATCGTGTCGATCACGAAGTGCGCGCCGGTCTGTTCGAGTTTTGCGCGCGCGGGCGTCAGGCGCGCCTGCTGTGCGGCCGGGCTCAGCGCGGCCCATTCGGCGAGCGACAGGCCGACTTCGTTGCCGCTCGCGGCGATACCGACGGCCCACATGCCTGAGGCCAGGCCGGCCAGCAGGCCGGTCGGGCTATCGTCGACCACCACGGCGCCGCGCACGTCCGGCGTCGCGAGCGCGAGCGCGTTGGCGAGGATCATGTCGGGAAACGGCCGGCCGCGCGCAACGTCGCTGACCGTGCTGACAAAGTCGGGCTTGTAATTGCGTTCGGCCGCGAGCGGGATCAGGTTCTTCATGACTTCGCGCGGATAGCCGGTGGTGCTGCCGACCGCAATGCCGCGCGCGCGCAGATGCGCGATGGTGTCGAGTGCGCCTGGGATCAGGTCGGCGTATTTCGCGACGTTGATTTCGTCCACGCGCAGGAACTCCCTGTACAGCGCATCGACGTCGGCTTCGTTCGAGGCGTGGCCGGTGTGCGCCTGCCAGCGGGCCTGCACGTCGGTCTCCTTGAGGATCAGCGCGATGTGTTCGCGCTTGGCCGCGCCCATCGGCGCGCGCGCTTCGGCGATCGTGATCGGCACGCCGGCGTCGGAGAAGACCTGGCGGAACGCCTCGACCGGCGCAATGCAGCCGAAGTCGAGCACGGTGCCGGCCCAATCGAAAATGGCAGTGGTAATCGGACCGCGGTACTGACGGTGCGACGCGTTCGAGGTCAGTAGACTGGGTTGCATGGCGGTGTCCTTTTTGAAGAGGGCTGATGAGTCCATGCAGAATAGATTTGCCGCGTGACGCTCGTATGATCGAAATACTGGGTTGAATTCGATGAATCAACCGAAAAAACTGATCGATCGGCCGTCAACGAGCATGCGAGTACGTGCGTTTCTCGCCGTCGTGTGGAGCTATGGAGCGTTGGTGGGGCATGCCCGATGGCCGCGCGGTAAATCGCGAGCCTCGGGAGCCATGCGAATTCGCCGCCGTGGGGCAGCGGCGAACTGGCGCACGGTGTGCGGAATGTGCCGAAGATTGGTGCGGCGGGGAGATATCACATCATCGGCCATCGACATGATCGATGGCCTGTCACGCTCAACGGTTCCGGTCAGAGCCGGAATTCATTCCCCATAAGCGTGAGTGCGAGCATGCTGCGCAAAGTCAGGAAGCACTTTTCAACGACGGGGCCGGCTGTCAAACAGCAGCTCGATCAGCGAATCGGCGGTATGCCGCAGCCGTTTGGGGTCCTGGTACACCCGTTCGATCACCACGATTCCGCGTGTCAACGTCAGGATCAGCCGCGCGGCTTCTGCAGCCGGAATCCGCAGGTGCGACGTCTTTTCGACCTTCGATAGCCGCTCCAGCAGAATCGACTCGAAGTCATCGAGCAGCGACTGGATCGCCTCGCGTATCGGCGCGTCCATGTCCTGCGTCTCGACGGCGGTCTTGGTGCTGAGGCAACCGCGCGTGGGGGCATCCGCCGTGATGATCGTCGTCATCGACGTGATGACGCAGTCGAAGAAACTCTCCAGCGCGTCGCGCATTTTCGGTTTATCGAGCGACCGGCGGATTTGCTGCAGAAAGCGCTCCCGGTACAGATCGAACACGCGCAGGAACAGCGTTTCCTTATCCCCATAGGCGTTGTACAGCGAGCCCCGCTGAATGCCTGTCGCGGCGGCGAGATCCTGCATGGTCGTCGCTGCAAAGCCCTTCTGCCAGAAAAGCGGAAGAGCCGTTTCGAGAGCTGCGCTCTCGTCGAACTGGCGAACTCCTGCCATGTCTTGCTCCGTATCGTGAACCGGTATCCAGTCTGAATTTAATCTCATTCTTGACGGCGATGTCAAGTTTGACTAAAGTGTCAATATTGACATTGATGTCAAAGATTGCGGATGCTTGGCCATCCGCCTGATTTCTTCCGCTTGCAAAGACACGCTCATGACTTCCATTACAGGTTCACTCACGCCAGCGCAGATCGACCGAAGGCTGGTCTCGCGCTACATCTTCGCGGGGCTATGCGCCAGCCTCGTGAGTATCGGGCTGGCCCGGTTCGCTTTTACGCCGCTCATTCCGGAGCTCATTCGCGCGCACTGGTTTTCGACCGCGAGCGTGATCTATCTTGGCGCGGCCAATCTGGCCGGCTATCTGTGCGGCGCGCTTCTGGCTCGCCCGTTGGGCAGCCGGTTCGGCAAGGAGCGCACGCTGCGCGTGATGATGTTGATCATCACGGCCACTTTTCTTGCGTGCGCCTTTCCGTTGTCGGTCGGCTGGTACTTTGGCTGGCGAGTCCTGTCGGGCATCGCGGGCGGCGTGGTAATGGTACTGGTCGCCGCCACGATTCTTCCGCATGTGCCGCCAGCGAGCCGGGGCATGGCAAGCGGTGCCGTGTTTCTCGGTCTGGGGCTCGGTATCGCAGGATCGGGAACGCTGATTCCACTGCTGCTGAAACTGGGGCTGGCCCAGACATGGATCGGTCTCGCCATCGTCTCGGCGATCCTGACGGCGGCAAGCTGGTTCGCGTGGCCGTCGGCGCGCCTCTCGTCGGAGACGCCCGCCCGGGGCGCGGACAGCAAGGCTTCGCGCGCGCATTTCGGATGGCGCGTCAATCTCCTGTACGTGCAATACGCGTTGATGGCGGCATCTGTCGTCGCGCCCATGGTGTTTCTGGTCGACTTCATCGCGCGCGGACTCGGCATGGGCACGCATGAGGGCGCCATCTTCTGGGTGCTCTACGGGGTGGGCGCCATTGCCGGTCCGCCTCTCTATGGTTTTCTCGCGGACCGGATGGGTGCCCGGGCGGCCATCGGACTGGTATCGCTTGCGCAGGCTGTCGCATTGGCGAGTGTCTATCTAACTGGGAACGTGCTGGCACTCGGTGTGTGTGCTGTTGTTATCGGCACGTTTGCGCCGGGTATCGTTCCGCTTGCCTTGGCGCGCATTCATGAGCTGGTGCCGAAGAATGCGCATCGGCAAAACATCGCGTGGAGCAGGGCGACGATTCTGTCGGCCGGGGTCATGGCGGTTTCCGGCTACGCGTTCTCGGCGCTATTCAACGCAAGCGGTGGCAACCATCGCCTGCTTTTCCTCGTGTCCGCCTGTCTGGTCATGATGGCGCTGGCCTGCGAACTGGCGAACGGGTTCAGGTCCACGGGGAAGGGTGCAGCCTGAGGAGGTTGTGCCATAGCGGCTTGCTCATCCGTCACAGCTCATGCCAGCCGGGTTGGCGTGCGTAAGCCCAGTTGTTGAATCCGGGCATCGAGGGCTTGCATCGTCTCGGTGTAACTCCCTCCTTTGCGCAGAGGGTTGGGAGTGTTGGCAAAGAAGCCCAGTACGAAAGCCGGAAGCAGCGTTTCCATGATGCTGTGATGGCCGCCCGCGGCCATGAGCGCAGCATGCATCAGCAGTAGCCGCTCCATTTGCGCCTGTTCGTGCGGCGGCCGGTGCTGAAATGGTCGCTGCATTTCCATGTGTTGCGCGATGAACTGGGCGCTACCGGATATCCCACCGATGAACGGCGTTCCGCTCTGAGTGAAGCGATTCGACGTTGCCGACGATGGGATACGCTCGAAGTCGGCTTTTGCGTGTTCAATGTTCTTGCTGAAGAAATTTTCCGTCGAGGGACGGCGATGTAAACCGTCGGTAATTCCTGCATGCCGGTTCATCAAGCTAGGCTGCCGGACCTGATCCTCGGGTAGCAATTGCCGTCCACGCTCGGTAAAGAACTGCGGTGAGCGCATTGCATGATGCAATCCTGGCGCGATCATTTGCTGCCGTTCACCGACCAAATCCAGCAATTGCTTGAAATCGCGATTATCCAGCAAGCGTTGCGCGAGATTGCGGCCGCTGCCATTCGTCTTCGACCATTCATTGAGCGACTGATCCACAACGTCAATATGCTGGAACCGTGCCATCAGCTCGAACGCCTCAGTCGGCGGCATGGTGGAGAGCAAGCCGATCATTTCCTGTCGGTAGTTTTGAGCGACGCCGACGAGTTCGCGCAGATGACGCACGAACGGTTGCATCTGGGCAGGTGTTGCATGTTGCCAGATTTGCGTTGCCCAACTTGATTCTCGGCGCGTTGCCTCGACGACATTGCCGCGACGGTCGAGTTCCGGCAATGTAGTGCGACTCAGGGAGCCAGGTCCAACCGACAATTGCTGGAATCCGTCGGCAAGCCGATTCAGGTCAGCCCTCGTCGTGTCGATGTGTGGCTGTTCACCGGCAGCTACGCGGGGACGCGGTAGTGGTGCGAGGCCCCATGACGCATCAGTGCGTCCTTGGGGGCGGGGAGCGGCGAGCGCAGAATGTTTGGTAGCCCGCGAACGCGAAGATACTGCGGGAGTCGATGTGGGCATCGACGTCGATCGATATGCTTCCTGCCCGTATCGGCTGGATTTCATGGGCAACTGGCCTTCAACGTTTGACATGTACATGGCGCTCCTACTCCCTTGGAGCGCCCGGTTCGATCGCCCGACTATAGATGAAGCACTCGCCCGCGGCGCGGTCGACCGGAAGAATTGTTATGTAATGCGCAAACGCTTATGGAAGTTCAGAGATGGGCACGCAATGCCAGATAGCGATGATGGCTCAAATGCGGTGTCGATCGGCTGCGGATACCCCACGCTTCCCGATTCAGAAGCTAACTCAGGAAACGCCAGGCATTGTGCGCAGATCGGCAGCCGAGGCGAAAATCACAGCCGATACGACTGATTACGTCGATCTGAGCGTGTCCATCAAGTGATGTAGTGAACGTGAGTGGGCACATCGCCGATAATCCACTGCCTATCAGGTTTTCCCCCGATCTTGTTTAGGCTTGCAAGAGTCGTCGCCTACAGGTAATCTAAATATTTAGACTTTGTGCGATTGGTTATTTTTGTCGAGCGGCAAGAGGCATCCAGGAATTTCTGATCTGGTTTCGCAGCAGATCCGCACAAGCAATGTTTGCATTGCACGATGACAGACTGGGTTTATGCGTTTATTTAATCTAAAAAAATAGACGTCCACCGAATAAACGATCCGTAAGGATTTTCAGAGGAGCCTCGATAGCTCGGGGGAGACTGGAATGGAAGCAAACATGGAATCGTCAGCGACGCAGGCCACGAATGACAAGAGCAACGAGCGGGTAACCGCCTATGCGTGGAAAGTTCTTGCCGGTTCGGCCATTGGTTATGCGATGGACGGGTTTGATCTGATCATTCTCGGCTTCATGATGCCGGTTATCACGGTGTCGCTCGGGCTGACTGCCGCTCAAGGCGGTGCGCTCGTTACGTGGACGCTAGTCGGTACCGTCGTGGGCGGCTTCATCTTCGGCGCATTGAGCGATCATTTCGGGCGCGTTCGCGTGCTGACGTGGACGATTCTGGTCTTCGCGATCTTTACGGCTCTTTGTGCGCTCTCTCGCGGCTTCTGGGATCTTCTTACCTATCGAACCATTTCCGGCATAGGTCTTGGCGGGGAGTTCGGTATCGGCATGGCGCTGGCCGCTGAAGCCTGGCCGGCCAGCATGCGTGCCCGGGTGTCCTCTTACGTTGCCCTTGGCGCGCAGGCAGGCGTGCTTCTGGCCGCCGTGCTTACACCGCTTCTTATCGCTTATATCGGCTGGCGCGGGATGTTCGTGATTGGCGTGGTGCCGGCCATAGGCGCCTGGGTCGTTCGACGCCAGTTGCACGAGCCCGAGCTGTTCGCCCGTGTGGCCCGCGCCAAACGAAAGGAGCCCAACTCATTCCGACTCCTGATTGCCGATGCCCGTACGACTCGCACCAGTATTGGAATCGTCATACTGTGCGCCGTTCAGAATTTCGGCTACTACGGCATCATGATCTGGCTTCCTACTTTCCTGTCGAAGCAAATGGGCTTTTCGCTCACCAAGTCGGGTATGTGGGCCGCGGTCACGATCATCGGGATGATGATTGGCGTTTGTCTCTTTGGGAACCTTGCCGACCGTATTGGCCGCAAGCCGACGTTTTTGCTCTACCAGTTCGGTGCAGCCGTGATGGTGGTGGCGTATGCGCACTTTAACGACCCTACGGTGATGCTCGCGGCCGGCGCGCTGATGGGTATGTTCGTCAACGGGATGATTGGCGGCTATGGCGCATTGATGTCGGAAGCCTATCCGACGGCGGCACGCGCCACGGCACAGAACGTTCTCTGGAATCTCGGGAGAGCCGTGGGCGGTTTCGGCCCGGTGGTGGTCGGCGCGCTGGCGGCGAACTACTCGTTCCAGATTGCCATCACTTTGCTGGCGAGCCTCTACGTGCTCGATATGATCGCGACACTATTCCTGATTCCGGAACTCAAGGGTAAAGAACTCGAATAAGCGCCCGAGAGTCAGTGGACAACTGTGGGCTCTCCTTTCGGGATTCAATAGAGGACGGTGCGAATCATGTCCGACGCTTGCATTGAGAGACATGGAGCAAGCGTGTCTTCCTGGCGTTGCCGCATCGTCGAGCATCGCAGAGTCAATGAGCGGTACAGGTATTTGCGCGTCGAGGCGGATGCCCCGCTTTTGCAGATGACGAGGCCCGGCCAGTTTTATCAGCTGAAGTGTCCGGTCACGGTAGATCATGAACCGTTTCTGTTGAGGCCGATGAGCGTCTATGGCATCGGCCCGGAAAATGGGGCAATCGAGTTTCTTTACAACGTCGTCGGTATCGGAACACAGTCCCTCTCGACGTTGCAGGCGGGTGAGACGATGGATATCGTCGGACCGCTCGGCAACGCCTTCACTTTTAACGACGACTTTCGCCGCGTTCTGCTGGTGGCGCGCGGAGTCGGATTCGCGACGATGGCACCGCTCGTGCAGCGTGCGGTATCGTGTGGTATCGGGCTGAGTGTGGTGATGTCCGCACGCTCGCCAGAGCATCTGTTGAAGGAATCGTTTTTGCGTGGCGCGGACGCAAGCGTGCATTGCGTCTATGACAGCGACGGCACGTCGGCCCCCGAAGCCGTCGAAACATGGGTGCGCCGTTTGATGGACAACGAAAGGCCGCAGGCGGTCTACACTTGTGGTTCGCATCGCTTACTGATGCTGCTACAGAGAATACTCGGCGACTACCCTGGCGTAGTGGGCGAAGTCGCATTGGAGCAGCGTATGGCATGCGGGATGGGCGTGTGTCTGTCCTGTGTGCGAATGTTCGACTGCGAGGGTGGCAGACAATTTCTTCGAGTATGTCGCGACGGACCTGTGTTTCCGATTCGTGACGTTGTCGACGAGGTGGTATTTGTCTAGGCTAGACGTATGGATTGGCGATCTCCATTTGCGCAATCCTGTCATGCCCGCATCGGGCTGCTTTGCGATTGAGTACCGCGAAGCCATGGACCTGAATGGCCTGGGCGCGCTTGTGATCAAGAGCGTTTCCCCCAAACCGCGGGTTGGCAACCCGACGCCCCGGGTTGCGGAAGTGCGTGGCGGCATGCTGAATTCGATCGGCATTCCGAGCAAAGGGCTCGACCATTACCGCAGGGAGATCTTGCCGGCCTATACGCAATACGACGCGCCCGTGGTCGTCTCGGTGTCGGCCGATACAGTCGACGAGTTTGCGAGCGCGTGCGAGGCGCTTTCCCTTCCCGAGGTCAGCGCAATCGAGGCAAACATTTCCTGCCCCAATCTCGAAGCCGACGGCATGGCGTTCGCGATGTCACCACAGACGACCTGCAAAGTCGTGAGCGCGATTCGTCGGCGTACTCGCCATTCGCTGTGGGTAAAGTTGACGCCGAATGCGGGGGACGTTGCATCGGTTGCGAAGGCGGCCGAAGACGCGGGGGCCGATGCGATCGTAATGGGCAACACCGTGCTCGGCATGGCCATCGACGTGCGCACGCGCGAGCCGAAACTCGGCAATGTCATGGGCGGCCTTTCCGGACCCGCGATCAAACCGCTTGCCTTGCGACTCGTCTACCAGTGCTACCGCGCCGTTCGCGTGCCGATCATCGGTTGTGGCGGCATCCAGTCTGCTGAGGACGTCGTCGAATTCATGCTGGCCGGTGCGAGTGCCGTTCAGGTCGGGACAGCTTCGTTTCGCGATCCTGCCGTCATGCAGAAAATCATCGAGGACCTCGGGGGCTATTGCGGGCAGATGGGAGTCGGGCAGTTGCGTGAGCTGACCGGGCAAATGAAGCTCGACCGACAGCTTGCCGACAGCTGGTTGCACATCGCGCAGCAGTCGGGCTGAGGTCGGACTGAGAGACGTCCGAGCCGGGAATATAAAAAAATATATTTAGCTTGCCAAACAGGTCCGCTCCAGATTCGGCCTGGCGTCGCCCTGTCCCCCTTTCCACCCGTGCGATTGATTGTGACGCTATAATTCAGTGTATTTTTCTGGACAGGATCAAGCGTGCCAAAGCCCGGCCCGAGAATTGAGCCAGCACCCGCGTCGATGGACTTTGCGGACATCGGGGAACGCCTGCGTGCGTATCGGCTGGGAAAAGAACTCCGTTCCGATGACATTGCGGACCGTTTGAATATTTCCCGCGCGGCGGTCTACAAGCTGGAACGTGGTGAGATCGTCAAGATAGAAACACTGGGGCGGCTCGCCAATCTGCTCGGTGTGAGTCTTCAGAATCTGCTCGGCATCGAGGCCGAGTATCACAACAGTGCAGTCAGCTACTTCGAACGGATGCGCCAACTGGAGACCCGTTGCGTCAGGGTACTGGCGAACTTTGATCCGATCTCGTTCCTGCTGACGTCGAAGACCTATAGCAACTTCCTGCGCAAGATGCTGGAAGAAAGCGTACCGGAAGCGTTGACCGATGAGGCTTCGAAATACCTGATTGATCGCGTGCTGGAAATACTCAGCGAGCGAAGAAAGCACTTCGAGACAACACGACCTGGAGTCTTGAGCCTGATCGGACTGCGCCAGGTCGAGCAATTCCTGCATCATGGCCTCGTCGGAAAATTGAATTTGCCGCCTGGTCAGCAGCTCGAGCGCAAGATCGCGGCTCGTGACGAGGTGATGCACATGATCGAATTGATCGAGAGCGAGCCGGTTGGCATTCAGATCGGCATCGTCAGCGATAACGTCCCGAACGAGAATTTCCAGATCTTCGAAGAATCGGGCAAGACGCACGTCGCGGTGTCCCCATTCCGTTTGGGCGAAATGCCCAATATACGAAGCGGAATTGCCACGATCACGACATCTCCTGATGCGATCAACATGTACAAGGGGCTGATCCAGCAACTTTGGACCGGTGCGGCGAAAGGAAAGGACGGCGCCGCCTTACTTCGCGAATTGCTGGAGCGCTCCTGATTCGACTATCGGCACGCGCGTGCCGCGAAAAGCGGCGACAGCGTATTGTCATCAGCTCGCGGCCGCTCAGGTTTCTCGATGACCGCCGGCATGCGCCGCGTCATTTCCCCGATAAGACCTGCTTCGTTCACGCAGGCCGACTTCCCAGTTCAATCATTTCCCGCTCGATCGCTTCCGGTTCGTCGGCCTGCCCGCGCTACGCGCGCCGTGTGGTCATCCGGTGCCCGACTCGCCCCGGATGACGTTCTCAACGATCGCGCTCGACCGCGCGATCGTAGGCCAGCTTCGCCAATGCAATGTCGCAAACAGCCATGCCCTGCACGATGGCGAGAACGATGCCATTGCTCGAAGCCGGCTCGCTCTTCAGCAATAGTTGGCCCAACGTCGCATCGACCCGTTGTTCCAGCCGGGCGCGTGTGATCTGTCCGGATTCGATCCAATGGGAACCGTTGCCGGCATTGCAGACGTAATCGATTTCGTCGACGACGAACCTGTCTGCCGCTTCCAGTACATCAACGTCGAATTCGTGCTGGCCCCCCAATGCGCACACGAGGGCACCGGGCTTGAGATCGCGTGCCTTGAACAGACGTTCATTCGCATCGGACAAGGTAACCACGATGTCCGCCGCAGCGACGGCCTCGGGGATGCTGTTCGCTGCGGAAATGGTGTTCGGCGTCAGTGCGCTCCATTTCTGGGCCGCACTATGGGCACGCTCGGCCGAGCGGGAGCAGAGAACGATGTGCAGATTCGGGAACTGGGAGTCGATGATGCGAACGAACTCCTCGGCAATGCGTCCGGTTCCGATAAGTGCAAGCGTTGAAGCCGTGGGCGGCGCCAGCTTCTTGCATGCAACCAGTGCGGTCGATGCCGTGCGCAACCTGTGCAGCCAGTTTTCTCCGACAAACGCGATGGGCGCCGCTTCGTCGAGACTCATCAGGTAGACGTACGAAGTACCGTCGCCCAACAAGACGTTGGAGTCGGCCACCATCCGGAATCCGGCGACATTCAGATTGTCCAGGATCGCGCCTTTGGTCTTGAACGTTGACTGAGCTCCCGCAGTGCTGGCCAATGTCATCGCAGACGGTTGCGACACGGTTGCTCGCCCGGATGCAACGTCCCGGTAGCATTGCTCGAGAACCTCGAATGCGTCTGTGCGGTTCACCAGAGTCTGGACTTCGTGGTTTTCGATGATTTTGATCATGACGGTCTATCGATGTATCAAGATGAAATGTATTAACGCGAACTGCCGGTACGTGTCACACGGCAGTTCGAAAAACGATTCAGTCGTGGCGATCCCACGCAGTCCTGTTCCTGGAGATGACCGCGAGTACTCCGCCACCCATTGGCGCCTGATGTTCTGCGCCACCGGACACAAACATTCGCGTATCGCCCAATAAGGAACCGAGGACACCGGAAGCCGCGGCTCTCATCTGCTTGTCGGGGTCGACTTCGCTGGAGAACACGGTGGTCCGGTTGCCGCGCAGTTTCCCGTCGGTGGCGAGGCCGGCCTTCAGAAATATGGCCGCGACACGGCCGTCGGCCTTCATCTGGCGGACCGTCTGGAATGGCTCTCCAGTGTTGCCGGCGATCACGGCCGCCATGCTGTCGACATCGAGTAGATCGTTGAACAGACCACTGCGCACGCT
>Ga0153988_1000088_pt1 | contig 20126 bp, 23 predicted proteins | sample TSNC072MetaG_FD_104742 | JGI IMG/M metagenome (GOLD analysis project Ga0153988, IMG submission 104742) | Attine ant fungus gardens microbial communities from North Carolina, USA - TSNC072 MetaG | ecosystem: Host-associated > Fungi > Mycelium > Unclassified | place: USA: North Carolina, Jones...
GCGCCGCCGCCCCCCGGAGGGGGGGGGGGCGGTTTTTTTTTTTTTTTTTCCTGGACGGCCGCGATTCACCAGCGGCGGCTGCGACGGTACATGTAAATGGCGAGCCCGAGCGTGCCGACGAAAAGCACCTCAACGCCCCATGTCATCCACGCGCTGTTGATGAATGGCTCCTGCATGGGATGGAAATAGCTCTCGGTGTCGCTTCCGCCGTTCGCGATGCTGTCGAGAACAGGCCACGTGGTAGGCCATCCAACGACGAGAAATCCTGCGGCGATCGGCAACGCGAAGTCATCGAGAAAGCGCCACGCGGCGAAGGCGATGCCGCCAACGAACAGGAGCGACATTGCCGCGGCACACACGGAGGAGAAGCTGGCGCCGAGCGTACGGGAGACCCATAGCATCGCGGCAAGAAATAGCGTACAAACGATAACAATGACTACGGCGGTGCCGTCGTTGCGGTTCTGCATTTGAAACACCTCTCAGGGTTGGGGGAAAGATCACTACAGGTAACGGCGTCTCGTCGTCACTCCTGTAGGGCTCAGAACGCGAACGCGGTCTGATGGGGAACTGCACATGCCGGATGACTGTCGGACGTTGCGAGCGATTGCGTGGCCGCGCGAGCGGCAAGCAGCACGTCATAGCGTTGCGCGACCGAGCCGGGCGACGTGTGGTCGACGTCAATGCCGACCAGCGCCGCGACGCGTGTGCGGACGCTCGCGAGAAGCGCGGCTTCTTCGGCAGCCGGGCGCACAGTCGGCCAACCAGCCGTGAAAAGCAGGTGTGGGGGAATCTCCGACTCGATCGCCTGACGCTGCAACGCTGCAGTTTTGGCGCGCTCGACGTCCGCTTGCAGGGCAGGCGACAGCAGGTTGGGAGAAACGTCGGCGAGCCAGCGTTGGCCTTGAAACGCGAAGGTAGACGCGGCTTCCAACGCGACCATTTCGCGATAGAGGTCGTGGTTGTCGGCGCAACCGGCGGCAGCGCGCAAATCGTCGAGTGAACTCATGATGCAGAACGCGCACGAGACCCTCGATGCGCCATACCGGGTGTAGGCCTCATGCAGTGCGAGCCCCGCTTCGCCGATCTCGCTGAAAACGTCCTCGACCGGCCATTCGATGATGGCGTTCCACGTAAGGCCAACGCGATTGCGACGCGTGAGCGCCGCGAGTGGGGCGCTGACCGGCATCTTGCTACGCGCTGAACTCTCCTGCCGGCGCACGCCGGTGACATTGATAATGTCGTGTTCGGGATAGCGTTTCTTTAGCGCGCTCGTGACGTCAGCGGTGCTCGTAACCGAGCGCGTGACGCCGGCGGCCTTGTGCTCAAGACGATCGCGTAGGGATGACAGGTTGATGATCTGCAGGGGCATGGCGGAGCGGAAGTGAACTTGATGATTCATCTTCGCAGTTCCAGTGCGAAGTCAAGCCGCGTCGCGTTTCATCGAATAAGGCCAGATTTCCTTCTCTTTCCAGCCAGATCGGAAATCACCTGGTCGATAGAATGGCCTTTCTCTCAGGTTCGTTCGGCCCCTCGGACAGCGAACTTTTTTGCCAGCCTTCGGGCTGGCTTTTTTTTGGTTCGTTGGAATGCAGCTTCGGTGAAAGCTAGTGCGAAATCGGGAGGTTTCGGCCGCAATAGCCGGATGCTCGTGACTAAACTCGATTCATTCCCTGCGCTCTTGCGCATCGACCTCCAGACGGCTCCTTCTAAGGTCCGTTGATTTTTTCTCTCCACGCCATTCCACCCCGGATGGCTTCAAAAAAGGCTGACGTTCGCGTCGGCCTTTTTCGTTTTTCCCGATGGGAGCCTCCCATCAGGGTCGCTCCCGAATTTTTTCAGGAGTTGTCCATGTCCTCTACGCTCAAACATGCTTTCAGCAGTCTCGCCTGGTACACCCGGCAGGACGCTGAAGCCAGGAAGATGCTCACGTTTCTGGTTGGCGTCGTAGCTCTTGCTACCGCGATCGCATCGGTTAGCAACGTTCCGTTTTCGTTGTAATCGGTAGTGCCAGTACCGGCTGATGCCGGTCACTTCATATTTCACCCCGTGGGGAGCCTCCTTCCTACTGGGAGAGGCTTCTTCATTTCAGGAGCTTTTTTCTCATGGCTGCAATCTCTTCCAGCGAAATCGTCATGGTTGACTCGAAGTGGGGCTTCTCCGCTAACCAGCGGGTTGTCGCACAAGACGTCGAAGTCCTGCCTGTCAAGTTGTATGGCGGGCGAATCAGCTCCGTGTGGAGCGACGGTTCGGCCATCGTCATCTGGGACCAGGATTTCACAATAGAAGCGGACAAACACCTCGTGCAAAGCGGGCGGGTCGATCTGCATTACCTGACTCGCGTTGTTTCGAGCGTCTCGCAAGCTGAGGCCTATAGCAAGTCGCGCGAGCTGCTCGATCTCGTCTACAGCCACGGCTTTACCCAGGCGAAGACGGCGTACACCTACGACATGTTTCTGACTGATCTGCGCAATGAATTTCCCGATGCCGTCCGCGCAAATGGACGCATCGCCGGAACTGACGAACAGGTCTACTGGATGTCAGATAGCAAGATTGTTGCGATCTGGAATCCGGAAGCGTCGGTTGGTGCGACGGGTTACACGAACGTGGTCAGGGCCGTCCCCGTCCACCATTAACGCGATTTTCATCACTTGGCGTGCACCAGTGGCGCGCCGTTCTCTCCCAGCGAGACATTTCTTTTTCCCGTCAGGGCAACCTTCCTGACGTGTGGTTGCCCCTCTTTTGTCGTTGAGGTAACGCAGCCATTTTTTTTAACCTTGTGGGGAACGTCCCTACAGGGCGTTTCTCGTCATTCTTTCAACGAGGAACGCCATGTCCGCTGTTCGAAATCTTTATGTCCGCTCCGAAGCGGTAACACTGTCGGTTCGTCCCTGCTCGCCACGAGTGGGCAGCACCCGTAACTATGTTCTGAACGGCACGCTTATGCGCGATGTTCTGGTGAACGGAGAGTGGGTAACAGTCCACACGAGCGAACCTGCAGAACGACGCGCTGCGTAAGCGGCGCAACCTGTTTTGGGGCTGATGTGTCCCGCATGGGACAGCTGTCCCGCTCAATAAATTTTTTCCCCGTCAGGGCAACCTCCCTGACCGGCGGTTGCCCCTTGCTTTTGTGAGGCAACCATGTTCAAACTTCTGATCAGCATCGTCCTGCTTTCGTTTCTCGCCGCTTGCGCCAGTGCAGACTTTGGCTCGCCGAACACGTATCAGCGATACGACGTCCAGCACATTGGCCAGGTGGAGCAGGCAACGATCATCCGTGTCCGTCCGATCACCATTGAGAGCAATTCCGATTCGTCGGGGTTAGCGTCGATCGTGAGCGCTGCGGCGAGCGCATTTCTCGGCTCGCAGATCATTGGGAACGGCCGGGGCCGCTACATTTCCGGCGCGTTGTCCGGATCGGCCGCGGGCGTAATTTCCCAACGGGTCAGCGCGTTAATGTCGCGTCACAGCGGCATTGAAGTGTTCCTTCGTCGGGCCAACGGTGAAACGGTGGTCGTGTCGCAGGTCGATGACCAGCAGTTTGCTCCCGGCGAGCACGTCTATCTCGTCTCCAGCGGGTCCGGCTACCGGATCACCCACTGAAGTCATTCCACGCGCTTTAGGTAGCGCGTTTTCCCTTGCGGGGCAGCCCCCGCAGGGGAGCTGTCTCGTCTCTCGAGACACAACCATGAAACTACCCAAGTTGTTCTACGCGGACCGTACGTCCGCCGGCGCCGCGGCTACGGCCGCGCTTCAGCAACAGGCAACCCGAGTTCTTCGACGCGTTGCGCACGACCTTCGTCTGCGCTCGCACGAGATCGTCCTGCAACCGGCCCGACGCAACATTCCGGGCCGTGTTTCACTTCGGACGGAGACGCTTTTTGTCGACGTGCTGGAGCGCCAGTGCCAGCCGCGCGTCGCGCTCAGTTTTCGAACGCGCCGCGGCCGCTCGGACCTGACCGGTGGCGGCGAAAACTTCGTGCCGATCGAGCAGATCGAATCGACGTGCGGTTATCAGTCATTTCTCGACGGTTTGCGACTGGCTGGCGGCATCAACACCAGTTCGGGAGTGCGCCGATGAAACTCGCGAAGGTCAAGGTCGAGTACACCGGCGGGACGACGATCACAGAACGCGTGACCCTCGATCCGGCCACGGGACAGGTCCTTCTTCCGCCTCGTCTTCGTGCGCTGATGGAAAAAATGGACGAGTCGGAGTGTTCCCCGGCGTTCGGTCTGGAATACAAAGGTTTTGTACTACCGGTCGCGGTGCTCGCAGACGGCACCTACCAGGTGTCCATGCCCGCCGAGCCGCAATCTGGCATTCGCCAGGTGCTCAATGCCGTCGCATATCCTTCGAAGGATCAGCGTCAGCAGAATGCGAGGTATCTGCATACGCTGTCAGCGGCTTCGCTCGGCGGTTTTGTAGGATATGTGCACACGTCCTCGTCGCTGGATTTTCAGACAATCGTCGGCGCGACGATCCTTGCCGTCGTTGGGGTACTATTGTGGTACGTTGGATTTATCGGCATGAAAGGAGATTGAAATGGGTGCGAGTATTGTCACTCTGGTGTTGGGCGTGTCCATTGCCGCATTCTTCATGTGGACGAACCACAATGGCCAGAAACGCGATCGCGAACGCGATTGGGGCAAGTGATTAGTGACGTGGCCTAGCGCTGCGTCCCAGATGTAGAGCCGCACCGTAACGGGTCGCGGCTTTTTTTTCGTCTTTTTCCCTCCGTTTGACGCGCCTTCGGGCGCGTTTTTTCTTTTGAGAGGCAACAAATGAACCATCCATCTGAAACCGTGGTGTTTGCAAAGGATGCCCGTCAGATTCTGGCTTCCGGTGTCGCGCCCAAACGGGAGCGGCTGGACACGGACGGCAAGAGCGTGGAGCAGGTGTTCTCGATGCTGTCCTCGGCGCTGCGCCGCACCGCGCTGGAACCGGAGTGGCTGTGTCCGGCGAACATGACGGACGACCCTGACGAGGTGACGAGCGGTGCGCGGTTCGCCCGATTGTGGCCCGACCGCAGTGGGCGAGCCCGGCTGGCCGTCTCCGTCGACGTTGGCATGTCTGAAGGCTGGATCATCCATGTGGACTGGATATCTCGCCCGGAAATACCGGGCTGCATTGGCCGGGGCTACGCAGTGATGCCGCTGCTTTGCGCCAAGGTGTTCACGTCTGACCACGCGTGGGAGCTCGCTCGGTTTATCGCTCACGCGCTGGACGTCGCCTAACCCTCTTTCTTCACGCCTCCCGGCGTACCCACCCTATGCGGGCTTTCGGCCCGACAGGAGACGATTGCCCGCTTCTTTATCCCAGGAGCAATCGTGTATCAACTCTCCCACGCTGGTGAAACTCTCGTCCTTGGCACGCTGCTGGAAGTGCTGGCTCTTTTCAGGACCGACGCGCGCTATTCATCGGTTGAATCCTCTGAAATCCTGCTCGCCCACTGTGGCCAGCCGGTCACTGTTACCAGCTACAACGGGGCGCTGGCTGTGCGCCGACCGGGCACAGCGCGAGACCTCTTCCTCTCTATGATCGACGAAATCGACGGCGCCTACTTCCGCCCGAGCGGCGTGATGCAGGCGGCCTGGCAGATTCAGCGATCGCACTGGAAGCTGCTGTACGACGCCTACGATCTCACGTCCCGTCCGCAACTCCTCTTCTCGTCCGCCCAGATTGACGCGGCGAAAGCAGAGGAAGGCGGGAGCGGCCGGCTCGAACTCCACGACCTGTTGCAGGCCGAGAGTGAGCGCCGGTTTGGCTTTCGATATGCTGGACCGGAGTACGGTCGGACACGGGACCGAAACGGCCGGCATGAAGTCCACGTCGCGTACGCCCTTGCGGAAGGTTGGCCGGTTCCCGAAGCCGTCCTTGCCGAGTATCGCGAGTATCCCGACAAGTTCACGATGGATATGCGCTGGGGCAGGGTGCTTCTCGACGTGCCCGAACTGCGCGGAACCCTGTCGCCACACAAGGCCCGCGTGCTCGTAAGCGTGATGTCGCGTGAGAAGGGCGGCGTGACCTCGCAGAACGCCGCGTTGCTGTCCATGGTTATGCGGCTTGCACCGAACGCGCCGACCTATGTGGAAGTCGACGACCTGCTTTTCCGTCACGGGCTGGTGGAGTCGTACAGTCTCCCGGATCGTTACGCAAGTCCGCAGCCGCTTGGTACGCCTGTTTCGAAGTTCGCGGAGGTCTATCGCGGGAAGATGGCGGACCATCGTCGCGACACGGAGATTGCGCGGTTGCGCCAGGAGCGCGCAGCAGGAAATGTTTCCCAGCGCGAATTCGACCGGCGCATGCAGATCGCGCAACTCGAGCACGGCCGCGAGACGTTCGCATTCGGTAACGAAATATCCGAAGCGATCGATAGTGGCGATCTGCAGTTTCTCCTGGACCTGATGGACTGTCCGGACGAACGCAATCGCGTCTCCAAGCAAACGGTGCGTGATGTGTTCGGCGTGAAGTTGCTGGGGGTTCGCGCTGCTGCCCGGCGCCGTGCGGTTTTTGAGCTAGTCGGATTCGACGAAGCAAGGCAGGCCGAGTGGGAAGCCGCTGGCGCGGAGCAACGCAGCGTACTCATGCGCAAGCACCACGAAGTGCGCGCGGCAGGCGTCGCGTCGATCCATCCGGCAGTCTATGGTGGAAAGACGGCGGTGGCTCATCGCGCAGCCTGAATCAGCCCATCCCCTTAACCGAACCCGGCCTCGTGCCGGGTTTTTTTTCGTCCGCGCGTCGGGGCCATCGGCCCGGTCGGTGATGCGCACCATTAAGACACCATGAAATTGCCACGATTCGATGTCGCCGCCCGCGCTTCGCTCCCTACACTGAGGACTTCACCCGCGTCATTGACGCATCGACCTCGCCGGCACATCGGCATCCTTTTTATCGCCCCTCAGGGACCACGTCCCTACGGGCGTAGTCCTTTCGGGGCTTTCTCTTTTCTGGAAAGCCATCATGAAAGTTACGCCCGCACAACTTAACGAACTGCTCACGCTGTATGTCCCGAAACGCTTGCCGGTATTGATCACGGGTCGACCGGGTATCGGCAAGAGCGAGATCGTCGAACAGGTCGCGCACGCAACCGATCACGAACTGCTCATCAGCCACCCCGTTGTGGAAGATCCGACGGACTCGAAAGGGTTGCCGTTTCCGGCGCCAGATGGCTTGAACGCGAAGTTCCTGCCGTTCGGTGATCTCGAACGCGCGATGAAGGCGAGACGTCCGCTCATCTGGTTTCTGGACGATCTGGGGCAGGCCTCGCCCGCCGTTCAGGCCGCCAAGATGCAACTTCTGCTCGCCCGCCGTATCGGCGAACACGTCTTGCCGCCGCACGTGACGTTTCTTGCGGCCACCAACCGGCGGACCGACAACGCGGGCGTCACGGGCATTCTTGATCCCGTCATCTCTCGCTTTGCAACGGTGGTCGAACTGGAAGCGACGATCGACGGCTGGACGAAATGGGCCGTGCGCAATGACGTGCCGCCAGAACTGATCGCGTTCCTGCGATTCCGTCCCGATCTGCTCTCGGTGCAAAAGACATCTCGCGATATCGAAAACGCGCCGAGTCCCCGTAGCTGGGGGTTCATCGCGAAAACGATGGGCGTCGTGCCGAAGCATCTGGAACACATCTCGCACGCGGGATCGGTAGGCGAGGGCGCTGCAACGGAGCTTGTCAGCTTCCTGCAGATCTACCGTGAACTGCCGAACCCCGATGCGCTTCTGGCTACGCCGGATAAGGCGATGATCCCCCAAACCCCGTCGACGCTCTACGCCATTGCGACTGCTTTGGCCGCACGCGCGACGGAAGCAAACTTCGACCGTGTCGTGACCTATACGGAACGGATGATCGAAGCGGGACATCGCGAATTCGCGGCGCTGCTCGTACGTGACGCGTTGGAGCGCACCCCGGCTATCGCTAACTCCCACGCCTTCATCCGGGCGCAGGGCGGCGAGATCGGCGCGATCATCAAAGGCGATTGATCCGCAGTTCTCTCAACTCATTTTTCAGCTTCATCACCCATGGCTCTGCCGTGTCCTTTGGGACACGCAGGGCTTTTTTTCGCCTCATTCATTCATTTCCTATACGGAGTTTTCTCATGAACACCAACATCCAGTCGAAAGTCATGCTCTGCTCGGTCACGATCTCCACGTGGGTTGCCCGTCGATTCGACGGCAAGGCCACCGAAGAAGTCGAGAACAGGCATCATGCAAAGGGCATCGGCAGATTTAACAAACGCCTGCTGCCCGAAAACTCTCCGAGTTTCCAGGAGGTGGTGACGATTGCAGGCCGCATCCGGAAATACTTCTACGATCACTCGTTGAAGTACGACCAGCTCGGGGTGCGCCTGCTGCCGACGATGATTTACATGGAATTCGCCGACAAGATGCGCTCGTTGAAAGACGAGTTCGATCTGGCGGTATCCGTATTCCTCACCGACTACCTGGACCTGAAGGAGCGCGCTCGCGCGGAACTGAACGGCTTGTTCAACGAGGCGGACTATCCGACCCTCGCGGAACTGTCGACCAAGTTTGGCGTGAAGATGGCTGTGTTGCCCTTTCCGGATGCCAGCCAGTTCGGCGTGGACCTGCCTGCGGACGTGCTGACGACGCTAAAAAGCGAACTCGACGAGCACGTACTGGCGTCGATCGCGACCGCGAACGAGGATCTCGTTGAACGGATGTATACGGCCGTTTCGCAGATGGCGTCGCGGCTGTATGCGGCGGGCAACGTGCGTCTCGACGTGGCCAACAACGTGCGCGACCTGTGCGCGTTGCTACCGAAGCTCAACTTCTCCAACGATCCGAAGCTCACGCACATCCTTGATCAGGCGAAGACTCACCTCGCCGTTCACACGGGTGCGGATCTGAAGGAGTCGAATGTCCTGCGGTCCCAGGTGGCCAGCAAGGCACAGGAGATCGAGGGGCTGATGGCTGCGTTCATGGGTATCACTCCGGAAACGGAGATCGAGTCCGCGGACCTCAGCGCGCAGCTGCGCCTCGTTGCTTAAGGGGGCGCTCATGGATCGCACAGTCACGGTAGCTGGCAATGGCGCGGTCCATCCGCGCATTGCCAAACAGCGAACTGAGCTCGTTCTGTCACAACCATTTTTCGGGTCGCTCGCATTGCGTCTGAAAGTGGTTGAAGACAGGGCGACCAAGGAATGCTGGGTAGATGGGGAATCGTTGGGCTATAACCCGGAATATGTCGATAAGTTGAGCGACCTTGAACTGCGGGGCGTGCTGGCGCTGAAAGTCATGCAGGTGGCCAACGGTCATTGCTGGCGTCAGGGCGCGCGAGAGGCCGGTCCGTGGAGCGACTCGAGCCAGTACGCCATCACTCCGATTGTCACTTCGTCGGATTTTGTGTTGCCAAGGGGCGCGCTGAACGACGCACGCTTTGCTGGAAGGTCGGTTGAAGAGATTTATGGCGCGCTGACGCAGGAGGCAAAGCAGAAACAGCCCAAACCTGATCAGCAGCCTAAATCCGATCAGCAGTCGCAACCGCAGCAGCAACCTGAACCGGATGGCCAGTCGTCAGGGCCGGACGGAAAAGGTGGCGGCCCACAGCCGCAGGCAGGCGACGGCCAGGGTGATCCAGAGCCGTCTGCTGGTTCGTCGTGCGGTGAGGTCCGCCAGTACTCTGGGACTGACAAACCTGTGAAGGAGGCCGAGTGGAAAGTTGCGGTCGTGCAGGCGGCGAAAGCTGCAAAGATGCGCGGCAAGCTGCCCGGCGATCTTCAGGCGATGGCGGGGGAAGCCGTACGGCCGGTGGTTGACTGGCGCGCGGTACTTCACCGTTTCGCGCAGCAGTCGTCGCCAACGGACTACAGCTTTGCCATGCCGAACCGCCGGTATCTGCATCTTGGGTTCTATCTGCCCTCGTTGCATACGCCGGCGATTGGAGACGCGGTATTTGTGCGTGATTCGAGCGGATCGCTTTTTGACGAAACGCAGGCGCAGTTCGATGCCGAGATTATTTCGGTGTTTCACACGCTCAAGCCTGCACGGTTGATCGTGATGGACTGCGACACACGCGTCACGCAGGTGCAGATCTTTGAACGGGGCGACTCGCCAGAGATCAAGCCTGTTCGGGGCGGGGGAGGGACGGCCTTCACGGATCCCTTCGTTCGCATTGCCGCCGACGGCATCAACCCGGTGTTTCTGGTCTATCTGACAGATATGCTGGGAAGTTTTCCGACCTTCGCGCCGCACTACCCGGTGCTGTGGGCGTCGACCACGCCGCTCTCGCGGGCACGTCGCGCACCCTTTGGCGAAACCGTGGAAGTGATCTGTTGAACCGGGGACGTTTCCCGGTAATGCTCTATCGAACGAACCCGGCCTTGTGCCGGGTTTTTTTGTTAACGGGTGGGCGATTATCGGGATATGTGCAGCGGTGGAGATCGAAAGCTATATGTTTTTCGGGGGCTTTCCGCCGAAGTGGTTGTAACGCGTTAAAGCTATCCGAAACGGGACGATCCACCGTAGCGCCGCAGTGGACCTCCTTCAACAACCATCAGAAATAGTCGCGACGAAAGCCGTTTGATTTCACCTCCCTTTTGCTGCCTGAGCTGCAGAGGCAGCCACAACAATAGACGCATGTTAGACCGTCCCGAAACCTCGCATGTCCGACCTTGACGATAACCCTGTCCTGAAGTTGCAGCCGTTGAAGGCGGGCGCAGTCGATATGTTTTTCCAGGCGCTCTCGCCGGTCAAAGATCTGCTCGACGCGCCGGACATCGCGGAAATCATGATCAACGACCATCGCAACATCTGGATCGAGCACCGCGGCGTGATGTCGCGCGTCAACGTGGATCTGCGCCCGGAGCATCTGGAGGGGGCGATCCATTCGCTGGCGTCGTCCGTGGACAAGTCGGCCCGCGCCGGCAGCGACAAGGGGATCATCAATGCAGGTCACAAGAACCTCCGTATCGCCGCAGTGATGAATCCGACGGCCATTGACGGCCATGCGCTCAGCATACGGAAACACCGCGAGTCGAAGATGTCGCTCGAGGACTACGTGAGCATGGGCGCCTTCGCGAAGTCCAATGCGCGGCCTGAAGAAGCGGAAGCGATTCAATTCGAGGACGGCATCGAGAACGAAGCGCTCATGCGCGCGCTGAAGGCGCTCGTCCAGTCGCGCATGAACGTGCTTGTCGCGGGTGGCACATCGGCCGGCAAGACGACGTTTCTCAACGCGCTCGTGAGCGTGATCCCCGAGGACCAGCGGGTCATCACCATCGAAGACACGATGGAACTGAAGGTGCAGGTGCCGAATCGCGTGCGGCTGCTCTCGAATGCGGACACCAATGTCACGACGCAATTGCTGGTTGCGCTCTGCCTGCGGTTTCGTCCCGACCGCATCATCGTTGGCGAAGTGCGCGGCGGCGAGGGATACGACCTCCTGCAGGCGCTCAACACCGGCCACGACGGCGGCCTTGCTTCACTTCACGCCAACAACGCGCGGACTGCGCTCAGTCGTCTGGAAAGTCTGGCGATGCTCGGCATTCCTCCCGGCTCCCGCTGGGAGCTGGCGGACATGCGCAAGAACATCGCGGATTGCTTCAACTACGTGGTGCATTTCAAACGGACGGGCGAAATGCGGCATGTCTCTGAGATTGTCGAAATCCGGGGTTTTCGCAATAACGATTACGACCTACGTCGTGTTTTTTAACGGGAGCATCAAAAATGAAGCAAACGAAGTTTTTCAGTACGGCCCTCGCGGTAGCAAAGCGGCTGCGACCCGGCAAGCCGATGGTCATGGGCGTGGTGCTGAGTGTGGCGTCGGCCGCGGCGATGGCTGCGGGCGACTATTCGTCGCTGACGGGTCTGACCGACATCATCTGCACGATCAGCAACCTCATCAGCGGTCCGTACCTGTACGGCATCGGGATTGTGCTGATCACGCTTGGAGGCGTCGCGGTTGCCAATTCGGAAAGCAATATCGCCAAGACGTTCTCGGTCGTGCTGATCGGCCTCGGTATCGCATCGGTCGCCGTGCCGATCATGCGCGACCACTTCCACATGGCCGTCGCCTGCTGATATGCGCCAGCACAAGGTAAGCCGCGGGCTTTCGCTTCCCCGCCAGATGGGCGGAGCGGACCGGATGCTCGCGATCCTGAATGGCACGTTGACCACGCTCCTTGCGTACTCAAGCTGGAGCGTGTCGTTCCTCGTCGTCGGCGTGATCGTCCACTTCTACCTTCGCTGGCGAAGTTCGAAAGATCCCTGGTGGCGCATGGTCATGCTCGTCTACAACCGCTATCCCGACGTCTACGAGCCGGGCCCCAACGGGAAGTTCGGCGCGCGCTTCAAGCGCCCCTATGGTTTTGATCAGGACCTTCCATGCTGAAAATGCCGTTCACCCGACGCGCAGTACAGGAAATTGCGCCGTGGATGACGCTGGTCACGCCCGAGCTGGTTCTCGACAAGGACGGGTCGCTTCTGACTGTCTTCGAGTTCGAGGGCATCGACGCAGACTCTCCGAACCCATCGGACATTACGGCCGCGCGTGACAACCTCGATCACGCCTGCCGCGCCTTCGATCACCGTGTCACAGCGTGGTGGCGGGTTTCCCATCGTCGCATCAGGGGCGGCATTGAGGGCGACTTCGCTAACGTTGCCGATCAACGGGTGGACGCAATCAATCAGGCCAACATCGGTAGCGGCAAGTACTTCCGCAACTCGCACTCGCTGTCGCTTGCTTTCACGCCTGAGACGGGTCTCTCGCGGGTCTTCGACAAGATCGGCTACCACATGACGGTTGGCGGCAAGAACGTCTTCGTCGCCATGTACGAGGCCGTAAAAGACCTGTTGATGGCACGTAGCGCGTTCGTGTTCGATCTGACCAAGCTGCAAACTGAGATCAAACGGTTCGAAGGTGTCATTGACGGGTTTGTCGGTGGGGTGACGCGGCTGAAAATGAAACGGCTTCAATTGCAGAACGCCCTGGCGTTCCTGCATCAGCGCGCGAACCCGAGCACGCCAAAGCGGCGCGTGCGCTTCCCGGTGACGATGCTCGACACGCATCTGACCGAAACGTTCGTGACGATAGGTGCCGAGCAACTGATGTTCGAGTCGGCCCACGGCAAGGTGTACGCGCGCATCCTGGGTGTGAAGGAATGGATGGGCTTCCGCGAAGCCGCGCTCGACGTGCTGTCGCAGGTCGATGCTGAACTGGATGTCTGCGTGATGTTCCGCTTTCTCGACACGTCGCGCGCGAGCTCGTACATCAAGAAAATCCGCGGCTTCTACAAGGCCGCCGCCTTCAACCCGGTGGCGATCATCAAGCAGTGGGCAACGAAGGAAGAGCAGAAGAACGACGAGGGTCGGGAGCTTCTGGCGAAGGAAGCGAGTGAGGCTCTCGCCAAGCTGGACGCGGAAGGCCAGCAGTACGGCTTTGCGAATATCTCGGTCGTGGTCTACGGCAGCACACCCGAAGAGTGCGAGGACGCCACGCGTCAGGTCGTCGGGGTGATCGGCGGCGCCGGATTCGGAGTGATCGCCGAGAAAGACAATCTGTTCGCGGCGTGGAGTTCGACATTGCCGGGCCGCTGGGACCAGCAAAAGCGTCTGCAGTTTGTTGAGACGCCCGCGATCTCCGATATTGCACCGCTGTGCAGTGTCGGTGAGGGTACAACGGTCAACGAATGGCTGACGCAGCAGTCGGGCAAGCGCACAGGCCCGCTCACGTGTCTCCCGACCCGTCACCGGACGCTGCAGAACGTGGATCTGCACCATCCGGGGGGAAAGGCACATACCCTGGTGGTCGGTCCGATCGGCGCGGGCAAGTCGGTGCTGCTGAATTATCTGATGTCGCAGACGGGCCGGCACGGTGCGCGCCGCATCCGATTTGACAAGGACCGCTCGACCCGCATCCCGACGTTGCTTGGAGGCGGCCGCTTCATCGACGCCACCGGCCGCTTCGAGGCCGCGACCTCGGTCAATCCGCTTTCCCTCATTGGCGACAAAAAGCACTGGTCGTACGTGGCTGAATGGGTAACCCTCGTCGTCGAAGGCGATGACTACACCTGCACGCCACAGGACGAAGCGACGATCTATGACCGTATTCGCACGCTCGCGCTCGGCTTCCCGTCGCACATGTGGCGTCTTTCGGGGCTGACCAACCTGTTGCCGCAGGAACTGCGCGAGCGGCTGGTGCTGTGGACCGAAGGGCAGAAAAACGGTCGGTTCTTCGATCACGTCGAGGACGGCTTTTCGCTCTCGGATGACCTCTCGATCGAGATGGGCGATCTGTTCCAGAACTTCCCGGTCGCGGCGGCGCTGTTCATGGATTACGCCTTCTACCGCATCGCACAGATTCTAGATGGCAAGCGCTACACCGTGATCGAAATCGAGGAGGCCGGGTTCTTTTTCACGTACCCGAAGTTCTACGCTCGCCTGGAAATCTGGGCTGTGACCATCCGGAAGCTTAACGCGGCGCTGCTTATGGCGACACAGTCGCTTGGTCAGCTTGCACGCGTTCCAGACTTCGAGATCCTGAAGGAGAACATCCCGAACCTGATCTATCTGCCGAACAGCGACGCGATCAACAACAAGGCGCTGTACAAGGAGATCTTCGGGCTCACAGACCACCAGATAACCATGATCACAAACGCGGTGCCGAACCGCGACTACCTGTGGGTGACGTCCACGCAAACCCGGATGCTGGAAGCCGCCTTCCCGAAAGAAGCGCTTGCCTATCTGCGCTCGGATGGCCGCGCACAGGCGCTGCTCGACAAGCACGTGAAGTCGGGCGTCGATAACTGGCAGGACGCGTACGTGCGCGACGTCCTCGCGAATGCTTAACGCTCAATTCTCTGGAGACTTCTCATGACCAGGAAACTTATCAGGACCATCGCCGCGGCGGCCGTGATGACCTTCGGGTTTGCACAGCAAAGCCACGCGCAGCTCGCTGTCATCGATCCCACGAACCTTATCCAGAACACGCTTTCGGCGATCGGGGCGGTCAAAGGTGAGGTTTATCAGGATACTAACATCGCCTATCAGTATCAGATGATGCTCAACCAGTTAAAGCAGGCGGTGAACCTCAACCCATCGGCCATGCTCGCGCAGGCTACAACGATCACGAACGACATCAGTAGCCTGACGAAGTACACGGACTCGTTGAAATCGCTGTACGGTGGCCTTCAGGACAATGCCCAATACGCGAGCAAGGTCCAGGCGCTCATCACACAGTCGGGCAAGACGAATGCCCAGTGGTTCGCTGACCAGAGCACGCTGATTGCCAACAACGACACGACCGCCAAGCAGCTTTTCCAGCAGGGCAACGACGTGATATCGCACGTGAGCGTGCTCGCCAAGCGTCGTCAGGAGATCCAGGACCAGCTGAATATGTCGCCGACGATGGAAGCGACGGCCCAGCTGACGACACACATGCTGGATATCGTGGCGAGCCAGAACGGTGACCTGCTCCAGATGATGGCGTCGAAGCAGCAAAGCGACGCGGTCGCACAGTCTGCGAAAACGGCGGACGACAAGACAAACAATGACGCGCGTACCGCCTTGCAATCTCAAATGGACCGTGAGCGCGCCGCGTACAACGCAACCATCGGGTCGTCGAAGATCCTGGGGCAATAAGTGGCGTTCAATCTCTTTATTCTTAGCGTTCGCTCAACGCTACTGGCACTTTGCTTGTTTATTGGTGTGGCGTTTGTTTCGCCGGCTGCCTTTGCTCAAAGCAACGGCACAACCACGGGTTCGTCGGCCACGGCCGCTCCGCTGTCGAGCAACAACGGCGACTTCACGAAGGGCTCGACAGATGCAGTTAACCAGATCTCGGGGCTCCTCGGGAACATCATCCCGGCCGCAGTTGACGCGAGTGCCGGAGTAATGAAGGAGGCCAACAAGTTCGCGTGGGGCCTGGGCGTCATCACCCTGGCGCTCGTTGGAATCCGCTTCTCCGGCACGCATCATCCGATATCGGCGTGGGTGAACCTGTTTGAAGAGCTGGCGATTCTCGGGATCTTCGTCGCGCTCTATCTTGGCTATACCACGTCGGCACCGGGGTTCTGGAATTGGTTTCAGCAACTGGCCGCAGATATCGGCGGAGGAGCCAATAACCTGATGTCCACGCAGATGAGCACCCTCGCTGGCTCTGTGCTCGATGCATTGAAAGCAAAGATCTCGTTGGTCAGGGCAATCACCGACCTGAACGCCATGCTGACAGACGTTGTTGTGCTGGTGCTCGCGTTTCTTGCGATGTGTCTGGCCTCCGTCGTGTTCATGTATTTCTCGGCGGTCGGTCAGATTCAGGCTGCTGTCGGTATTGTGCTCGGTCCGATTGCGATAGCGCTGGGGTTTTCCAGCTACACGCGCGGCTATTTCCAGAAGTGGCTGGACTGGATGATCCATTCCGGCATGTATGTAGTGATGGTGGCCGTATTGGTAAAACTCGTCGGATCCAGTATTTCTAACGCTTTGTCCAACGCCACCCGCGTTGGTAGCAGCACACAGGTCAGCGGAGCGTACGTGTTCGACCTCGCGATCTTTGTTCTGTTGCTTTCGTTCGAGATACCGAAGCTCGCGGGGATGTTTGGGAGCGGTGCGGGAGCGAGCGGTACCGGCGCGCTCAAACTGGCGCGAGGGTTCCTCTAATGTCGGTCGCTCACCATCCCCTCAGGCCAGAGGCGCTGCTGGCGACGCATCAGAAGCGTATCGACCTCGTCCGCCAGTGCGCCAACGAAAGCACGCAAGCCGAGTTCGACCGGAAATGGCTCGCGGTTCTTCAGCGCTGCGCGGCCTGGTTTTCGTCGGTGCCGCTCACGCCGGAGTTGCATGCCGAGCCGGGCGGGGCGTTCCGGGCGACCATCGAGGCGACGTTCTACGCAATGCGCCTGGCAGGTGGACAGAAGTTCGCTGCGGATCTCACCTCGGACAAGCGGCGGCGGCTTGAGCCGCAGTATATCTACGCCGTTTTCCTGGCCGCGGCCTGTTCAGCACTGGACGAACCATGCAGGCACTTTGAGTTCACGCGGGCGTCCGACCGAACTCAATGGAATCCCGCCGCGCACGGCGCGTTCGGCACCTGGATTGGTGATGGCGAGTATCTGGTGCAGCGTCGTGCCGCACCGCTCAAGAGCGAGCGGATGCGCACGGCGATGTTCGCGCAAACGGTTATTTCCCCCGAACTGCTGTCGGACCTCGATACGGCAGTGCTTGCAGATCTTTTCGGGGCAATCAATCCCGAGAAGAGCCCGCAGGGTTTCGAGGCGCTCGTGCATAAGGTGGTGCGACAGGCGATGGACGTTGCCGTAGAGTTCGAACGCAAGGCGCAGCGCGGCGTTTTCGCACCGGTCAAGTTCGACGTTCCGTCGGCTGTCCACGTGGCGCTGGAGCTTCAGCCTCAGCGGGCTGCTCCAGTCGTGGCCGACTCTACCGATACCGCTTCCCCTGGTGCGGCGACTGTTGAGACTGCCGCACCGGCACCCGGCCCGACAGCGCCCCCTTCGCCAGCCACTGCTCCCGTCCCGGCAGCGACAGGACCGACCCCAGCCAGCCCACAGCTTTCCCAGTCGTTGCTCGATGCGTTGGAGCGCAGCGAAGCACAGGCCGCTAGCGCGGCCGCGACTGGCCCGATAGACAACGCCGCCGACGTCGTTCGCGCGCCGGCGGTAGATCCCTCGCAAATGCCGACGGCCTCCGCAGCGCCGAAGGCCGGGCGCGTCGGGCCAACGGATGACGAGCTCAACGAACTGCTTGGCCCCGGCTCCGCGATGATGCGGGAGTTCTTCCGGGCACTCGCCGACGACGTGGCATCGGGCAAGGCCAAGGTGACGTGGGAAGACAAGGGGCTGACCGTTCAGAAGCGATTGATCGGCGGTTATGGGATGACGAGCGACACGCTAGTTGAACAACTGAGAAAGCGCAGTCTTCTGCTGCGTGCGGCCGGCAATGACATCTGCATCGTTGAGCGCGCTGGTCGATTGATCATGGAGCGACCCACCGCATGAACTACATCAACCATTTCCGCCCGATCTACGAGTTTCGCCCGCTGCTCATCTGGCCGGTTGTGATCGTTGGAATTCTCACTTCGGGAATGCCCTACGCGTGGGCATTTTCACTTGCGTGTCTTGTCCTGCTCGTCATTCGCGGCGCTCAGGTCTGGCGGGCGCTCAGCTTCCGGATGGCGATCTCCACCAAATGGCTAAGCAAGATACAGATCGGAAAATTGCTCGATACGCAGAACAAGATGCGCGATCGCGAAAATTCGATGTACCTCGGCACCGGCTTTGAGTGGACCCAGAAGCACACGCAAATTGCACACGACATTCTGCGCATGCCGGTGACGGACATCCCTTCGTTGCCGAAGTGGCTGAACAAGACAAATATCGGCCGTGCCGTCGAAACGCGAATCGAGTTGCTGTTTGCACCGGCAGACAGCGTTCGGGACCGGATGCCGCAGGGTTCGTCGTGGATTCACGGCATGGAGCCGAAGAAGGTGCGCGTACCGTTTCACTACAAGGCGATGGGTGGCCACACGCTGGTAGGTGGAACGACTGGATCCGGCAAGACTCGCACCTATGAAGTGATTTCGACGCAGGTCATTCATACCCCGAATGACGTCCTGATCATCGTCGACCCGAAGAACGACGACGATTGGAAGAACCGCGTTGAAAAAGAGTGCGCGCGGACCGGCCGGAAGTTTCTGTACTTCAACCAGGCAAAGCCGCACGAATCGATCCGGCTGAACCCGCTTGAAAACTGGTCGCAGCCGTCCGAAATTCCATCTCGAATTGCCCAGTTGATGGAAGAAGGGCCATTCCGGGACTTTGCATTCCTGTTCATCGATCGTGCGGTGAAGGGCGAACTTTACGTTGGCGACAAGCCAAACCTGCGCTCGATCCTGAAATACGCTCAGTCGGGCATCGGCACGTTGCTGGACCGCAGCCTGCGGCGCTTTTTTGTCGAGAACGGGTTGGCGAACTGGGAGGAACTGACCGTCGCCGCAACGGTGAAAGACGCCGTGGGCCGGAAGAACGATGTGTCGCTCGTCGACGGGATGGCCAAACTCTACATGGAACGGTTTGCCGCGAATGATTGCGGTCACGAAACTATCGACGGTCTGATAGCGACTCATACCCACGATCGCGAGCACTACATGCGGATCATCGCCTCGGCGCTGCCTCTGCTTCAAATGCTCGCAACAGGCGAGACAGGCCTGATGCTCGCGCCGAAAGCGGACGACTTCGAGGATGAGCGCGAGATCTGGGACATCGACAAGATCATCAAACAGAAAGCGGTCCTGTACATGGGACTGGACTCGCTGTCGAACAATATCGTCCAAAAGGCGATCGCCTCGATGGCCCTGTCGGATGTCGCGGCGGTGTGTGGTTCGATCTACAACTTCTACAAGGAGAAGCCGGAGGTCGTACTGATCATCGACGAGATCGCGGAAGCGATCAACGAGCAGGTCATTCAGATCCTGAACAAGGGACGTGGCGCCGGCTTCAAGGCATTCGTAGCATTCCAGGCTCGCGCTGACCTTGAGGCGAAACTCGGAAACGCAGCGAAAATGCTGCAGGTTTTGGGCAATCTGAACAACCAGATCATTTTACGATTGGAAGATAGCGACACCGCCAAGTGGTTCTCGGACAAGGTGGGCGAAACGGCGATCCGGGTGGTCAACATCTCGAATAGCACGAACACCTCGACCGAATCGCATGCAATGGAGTTCAGTGGATCGCAGTCGCGTTCTCTACAACTGGAGAAGGTCCCCTTGATCCCGATGCGTCTGATTCACAGCTTGCCGAATCTGCAATATTTCATGCGGATTTCGGGCGGTGCCGTCTACCAGGGTCGAATTCCCATCATCGAAGGCTGAAACGAAAAATATGTCCGCTGTTTTCAAAAACATCATTCGCGATCACAAGCTGTCGCACAAGCTGGTCCCCGTGTTCAACGTTGCGCCAGATCTGGAGCTTGCGTGTTCGCGGGTGGCTGACTTTGTTGGGGAGCGGTTCCTCGGAGACAAGGGGCCGCTAGCAGCCGAGATGATCGAGTCGGCGCTCAGCGGTTTCAAGCGTGCGAAGCGCACAGGGGACCAGCACATCGCGTTCATGCAGGGGTTGTTCGAGCCGGCGAAATCCCTCTACGCGCGCCGCTA
>Ga0153988_1000090_pt1 | contig 20088 bp, 19 predicted proteins | sample TSNC072MetaG_FD_104742 | JGI IMG/M metagenome (GOLD analysis project Ga0153988, IMG submission 104742) | Attine ant fungus gardens microbial communities from North Carolina, USA - TSNC072 MetaG | ecosystem: Host-associated > Fungi > Mycelium > Unclassified | place: USA: North Carolina, Jones...
CCGCGTGTGGGTACTCGCCGCGCTGGCCGTCGCGTTCGTGTTCACGTTGTTCGCGCTGTGGCTGAACCGCCGCGACCCGAATGGCCGGCACGCCGGCCTCGGCGCGCTCGCTGCCTTCGGTGCGGCATGGCTGCTGCTCGCCACGATCGCCGGCACCGGCCACGACGTGTTCGGGCGCCTCAGTTCGGGCGCGCCGCTCGCGCCGCCGATCCGCGCGCAGCTCGCGAAGCTGCCGGCCGATACGCCGTTCTACTCGGTCGGCGTGCTCGATCACACGCTGCCGTTCTACGTCGGCCACACGATGATCATGGTCGAACATCCGGACGAACTCGCGTTCGGCGTCTCGGTCGAGCCGCAGAAATGGGTGCCCACCGTCGACGCGTGGATCGAGCGCTGGAAGGCCGACCGTTACGCACTCGCGCTGATTCCGCCGCCGACCTACGACCGGCTGCTCAAGCAGGGCCTGCCGATGCAGGTGATCGCGCGCGATTCGCGCCGCGTGGTGGTGGTGAAACCGCTCCCGGCCGCGGACGCGGCCGGGACAGCGGGCGCGGCCAACGCACCGGCTATGCCGGCCATGCCCGCCGGGCCGGCGATGCCCACGGCATCTGCCTTGCCCGCGCCAGCGGAACACCCGGGGCAAGCCGCGAGCGCAAGTGCCGCGCAAACGCCTGCGTCCGCGCCCGCCGCCCCGGCCAAATCGCAATAATGCCCCCCACTCTGGACCCCCACGCTCGATGAACCCGATTTCCCTCTTCTGCATCCTCGCCGGCGTCACGCTGAATGCCGGCGCGCAGTTGCTGCTCAAGGCCGGCACGAATGCCGTTGGACACTTCGAATTCACCCGTGCGAACATCCTGCCCATCGGCTTCAAGCTCGCGACCCAGCCGCCGATCATCGGCGGGCTCGCCTGCTACGTGGTCAGCGTGGCGGTGTGGATCGTCGGGCTCTCGCGCGTGGACGTGTCGATCGCCTATCCGATGCTCTCGCTCGGCTACGTCGTCAACGCGCTCGCCGCGTGGTATCTGTTCGGCGAAGTGATGTCGGTGCAGAAGCTGATCGGCATCGGCATCATCCTCGTCGGCGTGGTCGTGCTCGCGCGCAGCTAGGCGCGAACACCGCGCAGTGGCTTGCCGGACACGTTTTATTACCGTTGATTGTCCGCGCCGGCTGTGCGGCGCGCAACTGGCACGGCAACCTTGCAGGAACCCGCCAGGAACCTGAGCGGCCCGCGCGCCGCCTAAGCGAGACGTAAGGTTCAACGCGTTAAGCTGTGAGGTTACGTTTTTCTCGCAGCGGACTTGGGTTTGTGCGTAGTTTGTGGTTTACTTCGCGCCCTTCGGGCCGCGCCCCTTTCAATCGAGCGATGCATTCATGAGCCAGTCAACCGTCCCGTTTTTGCCGTTTGTCAAACCCGAGATCGATGAGGAAACGATCGAGGGCGTCGCCGAGGTGCTGCGTTCCGGCTGGATCACCACCGGCCCGCAGAACCAGAAGTTCGAGGCCGCGCTCTCCGAGTTCTGCGGCGGCCGTCCGGTGCGCACCTTCAACTCCGGCACCGCGACGCTCGAAATCGGGCTGCGCATCGCGGGCGTGAGCCCCGGCGACGAAGTCATCACGACGCCGGCAACGTGGGTCTCGACCAGCAACGTGATCATCGAAACCGGCGCGACGCCGGTATTCGTCGACATCGACCCGGTCACGCGCAACATCGACCTCGATCTGCTCGAAAAAGCGATCACGCCGCGCACCAAGGCACTGCTGCCGGTCTATCTGTCCGGCCTGCCGGTCGACATGGACCGCCTCTACGCCATCGCCCGCGCGCACCAGTTGCGCGTGATCGAAGACGCCGCGCAGGCGTTCGGCTCCACCTGGAACGGCGAGCGTATCGGCAAGCTCGGCGACATCGTCTCGTTCAGCTTCCACGCGAACAAGAACCTGACCTCGATCGAAGGCGGCGCGCTCGTGCTCAACAACGAGGAAGAAGCCGTGCTCGCGCAGAAGTACCGGCTGCAGGGCATCACGCGCGCCGGCTTCGACGGCATGGACTGCGACGTGCTCGGCGGCAAGTACAACCTGACGGACGTCGCGGCGCGCGTCGGCCTCGGCCAGCTGCCGCATCTCGCGCGCTTCCTCGCGCAGCGCAAAAAGCTCGCGCGCGCGTATTTCGCGGGCTTCGAGGGCGGCGCGGCGGTCAGGCTCGGCGTCGGCCTGCCGTGCGCCGATTTCGAGAACAGCAACTGGCACATGTTCCAGATCACGCTGCCGCTCGAGCGGCTCTCGCTCGACCGCGCCGGCTTCATGGGTCAGCTGAAGGAGCGCGGCATCGGCTCGGGCGTGCACTACCCGGCGATCCACCTGTTCACGCTGTATCGCGCGCGCGGCTTCAGGGAAGGCATGTTCCCGCACGCGGAGCGCTTTGGCGCCGCCACCGTCACGCTGCCGCTCTTCACGCTGATGAACGAAGGCGACGTCGAACGCGTGTGCCGCGCGGTCAATGCAATTTGCGAACAATACGGAAAATAAGCGGACATGACTTATTCGGAACATCGCGCCGTCGCACCGGAAGTGTCGATCATCATTCCGGTGTACAACGAGGAAGCCGGCCTGGCGGCGCTGTTCGCGCGCCTCTATCCGGCGCTCGACGCGCTCGGCACCCGTTACGAAGTGATCTTCATCAACGACGGCAGCCGCGACAAATCCCCCGCGCTGCTGGCCGAGCAGTTCCGCGCGCGGCCCGACGCGACCCGCGTGATCCTGCTGAACGGCAACTACGGCCAGCACATGGCGATTCTCGCGGGCTTCGAGCAATCGCGCGGCGACATCGTCATCACGCTCGACGCCGACCTGCAGAATCCGCCCGAGGAAATCGCCAAGCTCATCACGAAGATGCGCGAGGGCTACGACTACGTCGGCACGATCCGCATGCAACGCCAGGACAGCCTGTGGCGCCGCAAGGCCTCGCGCGCGATGAACCATCTGCGCGAGCGCATCACGCGCATCAAGATGACCGACCAGGGCTGCATGCTGCGCGCGTACAGCCGTCACATCGTCGATACGATCAACCGCTGCGGCGAAATCAACACGTTCATTCCGGCGCTCGCGTACACGTTCGCGCAGAATCCGGTCGAGATCGACGTCGCGCACGAGGAGCGCTTTGCCGGCGAGTCGAAGTACTCGCTGTACTCGCTGATCCGCCTCAATTTCGACCTCGTCACCGGCTTTTCGGTAGTGCCGCTGCAATGGCTGTCGTTCATCGGCGTGATCCTGTCGCTCGGCTCCGCGGCGCTGTTCGTGCTGCTGCTGATTCGCCGCTTCATCATCGGCGCGGAAGTGCAAGGCGTGTTCACGCTGTTCGCCATCACGTTCTTCCTGCTCGGCGTCATCATCTTCGCGCTCGGCCTGCTCGGCGAATACATCGGCCGGATCTATCAGCAGGTGCGCGCGCGGCCGCGCTATCTCGTGCAGACCATTCTCGAGGAACGCAACGGCACGGCCGTTGCCGAAGCGCCGCGTCAAACCGTGGTGCAGCCCGCGCCGTTCGCCGATCAGGGACGCAATCCATGAAGCCGCGCGCCGTCGTATTCGCGTATCACAACGTCGGCGTGCGCTGCCTGCAGGTGCTGCTTGCGCGCGGCGTCGAGGTGGGGCTCGTCGTCACGCACGAGGACAACCCGAGCGAAAACATCTGGTTCGGCAGCGTCGCTTCGGTCGCGGCCGAGCACGGCATTCCCGTTCTCACGCCGGCCGATCCGAAGAGCCCCGAGCTGCGCGCCGCGGTGAGCGCCGTGCGGCCGGACTTCATTTTCTCGTTCTACTACCGCCACATGCTGCCGGTCGACCTGCTCGCGATCGCCGCCCGGGGTGCCTACAACATGCACGGCTCGCTGCTGCCGAAGTATCGCGGCCGCGTGCCGACCAACTGGGCGGTGCTCAACGGCGAGACCGAAACCGGCGCGACGCTGCACGAGATGGCCGCCAAGCCCGACGCGGGCGCAATCGTTGCGCAGACGCCGGTGCCGATCCTGCCCGACGACACCGCCGCGCAGGTGTTCGACAAGGTCACGGTCGCGGCCGAGCAGACCTTGTGGCGCGTGCTGCCGGCCCTGCTCGCGGGCGAGGCGCCGCATCTGCCGAACGATCTCGCGCACGGCAGCTACTATGGCGGGCGCAAGCCCGAAGACGGCCGCATCGACTGGAACCAGTCGGCGCAGCAGGTCTACAACCTGATCCGGGCGGTCGCGCCCCCCTATCCGGGCGCGTTCACCGACCTGAACGGCCGGCGCCTGATCGTCGCGCGCGCCCGCCTGGCCGCTCCCGGCGCGCTTCGCTCGGATTTGCCGCCGGGCCTGCACGTAAGCGATAATGCCGTTTTCGCGATCTGCGGCGATGGCCGAGCGATCGCCATCCACGAATTGCGGCATCAGCACGGCGGCAGCGAGACTGTCGTCACTCCGGCGGAATTCGCCCAGTTATTCCAAACTCATTCATGAAAAAAGTCCTGATTCTGGGTGTGAACGGCTTCATCGGCCACCACCTGTCCAAGCGCATTCTCGAGACGACCGACTGGGAAGTGTTCGGGATGGACATGCAAACCGAACGTCTGGGCGACCTCGTCAATCACGAGCGGATGCACTTCTTCGAAGGCGACATCACGATCAACAAGGAATGGGTCGAATATCACATCCGAAAGTGCGATGTGATCCTGCCGCTCGTCGCGATCGCCACGCCCGCCACCTACGTGAAGCAGCCGCTGCGCGTGTTCGAACTCGACTTCGAAGCGAACCTGCCGATCGTGCGTTCGGCCGTCAAGTACGGCAAGCACCTCGTGTTTCCTTCGACGTCCGAGGTCTACGGCATGTGCACGGACGAGCAGTTCGATCCGGAAGAGTCGGTGCTGTCGTACGGCCCGATCAACAAGCCGCGCTGGATCTACGCCTGCTCGAAGCAGCTGATGGACCGCGTGATCTGGGGCTACGGCATGGAAGGCCTGAACTTCACGCTGTTCCGCCCGTTCAACTGGATCGGCCCGGGCCTCGACTCGATCTACACGCCGAAGGAAGGCAGCTCGCGCGTGGTCACGCAGTTCCTCGGCCATATCGTGCGCGGCGAGAACATCAGCCTCGTCGACGGCGGCGCGCAGAAGCGCGCGTTCACCGACATCGACGACGGCATCAGCGCGCTGATGAAGATCATCGAGAATAAAAACGGCGTGGCCACCGGCAAGATCTACAACATCGGCAACCCGACCAATAATTTCTCGGTGCGCGAGCTCGCGCACAAGATGCTCGCGCTCGCGGCCGAATTCCCCGAATACGCGGAAACGGCCCGCCAGGTGCAGCTCGTCGAGACGTCGTCGGGCGCGTACTACGGCACCGGCTACCAGGACGTGCAGAACCGCGTGCCGAAAATCGACAACACGATGCAGGAACTCGGCTGGGCGCCCACCTCGACCTTCGACGAAGCGCTGCGCAAGATTTTCGAGGCGTATCGCGGCCACGTCGCGGAAGCCCGCGCGCTCGTCGAACAGCAATAAGGGCGCGTCCTTGGCTCGTATCGTCCTGAAGATCGACATCGACACGCTGCGCGGCACCCGCGAAGGCGTGCCGAATCTCGCCCGTATCTTCGACCGCTTCAAGGCGCGCGCCACGTTCCTGTTCAGTCTCGGGCCCGACCACACCGGTTGGGCCATGCGCCGCGTGCTGCGGCCGGGCTTTCTGAAGAAGGTGTCGCGCACCTCGGTGGTCGAGCATTACGGCGTAAAGCAGCTGCTGTACGGCGTGCTGCTGCCCGGTCCCGACATCGGCGCCAAGGCCGCCGCCGAGATGCGCGCGATCCACGAGGCCGGCTTCGAATGCGGCATTCATACGTGGGACCACGTGTACTGGCAGGACAACGTGCGCTCGAAAGACCGCGCGTGGACCGTCGCGCAGATGCAGAAGAGCCACGACCGTTTCGCAGGGATATTCGGCGCGCCGCCCGTCACCCACGGCGCGGCGGGCTGGCAGATGAACGGCCACGCGTTCGCGCAGATCGACGCGTGGGGCATGCGTTACGCGTCCGACGGCCGCGGCCACTCGCCGTATCTGCCGGTGGTCGACGGCAAAACGCTCGCGCATGTACAGATGCCGACCACGCTGCCCACGCTCGACGAAGTGCTCGGCATCGACGGTGTCGACATTCACAACGTCGCCGCGTCGATGCTCAGGCACACGGCAAACAATCCGCACGACCAGGTGTTCACGCTGCACGCGGAACTCGAAGGACAGAAGCTCGCACCGGTGTTCGAACAGCTGCTCGAAGGCTGGCGCGCCCAGGGCCACACCTTCGCGACGATGGGCGATTACTACGCGACGCTAGACCGCAGCACGCTGCCATCGTACCCTGTTACATGGGGCGAAATTCCAGGGCGCTCCGGCGAGCTGATCGTCCAGCCCTGAACTGAGTGGCCGGACCCGAGTCCGGCTGCCGCGCACACAACCACGGCGCGCCGCCCGCTCCCCAATAAAAGTCTCGACGATAGACCGGCCGACGCCGCGGCAGCAAGCCGGCGCCGGCCACCATAACCGGAGAACCTCGTGTCCATCGCAGTCGACCAACCCATCCCCGACTTCACCGCCCCCGCGACCGGTGGCGAGATCACGCTGTCCAAACTGCGGGGCAAGAAGGTGGTGCTGTATTTCTATCCGAAGGACAACACGCCGGGCTGCACGACCGAAGGCCTGCAATTCCGCGATCTGTACCCCAAATTCAAGAAGGCGGGCGCGGAAATCATCGGCGTGTCGCGCGACAGCCTGCGCTCCCATGACAACTTCAAGGCCAAGCTCGAACTGCCCTTCCCGCTGATTTCGGATCAGGAAGAAAAGCTGTGCGCGCTCTTCGCCGTCATCAAAATGAAGAAAATGTATGGCAAAGAAGTACGGGGAATCGAGCGCTCCACGTTCCTCATCGACGCCAACGGCGTGCTGCGCCAGGAGTGGCGCGGCGTAAAAGTGCCGGGCCACGTCGACGAAATCCTGGAGGCTGTACAAGCGCTTTGATGCGCGTTATATTGGGCCGCAATGAGTGCCTGTTCACCCCACATTTTTCTCCGCTGCGCCAGATCTGACGGCCGCTTTACCGGACCGACCGGAGCCGTCCAGGTCGTGAGGCGCAACGCGAGCATCGTCGTCGAGCCGCCTGTCCCGAATGCCGGGACGGCGGCTTTTTTAATTGCGCGCAACCGTTCGTTCATCCGGTTGCGCGCTTCCGTCAAGGAGCCTATCGAAGACCAGGCGAACCGGCATCTCTAGACCGAATGCGCGCCTCCTCGCGCAAACTGTGTGCCCCATGAGGGCACCGGCAGAATGCGACGGGCGGCGCACGATATGTGACCCGATTATTTCGAGGGAAACCATGCCTTTGCCTACTCCCCCCAGCAAGCTCGGCAATCTTTTGTCGCCTGACGAATACAAGGCCAAAGCCGTCACGCCCGCGCGGTCCGCCGCGAAAAAACAGGCGCGTGAAGGGGAATCCGCAGAGTCGGCCGATTACGGCCGCGCCAACGTCGCCACCCCGATGGCGGACGCCGCCAACGCAGCCACCACGCTGCGCCCCGTGCCGGCTGCGGCCACACCAGCCGCCGCGCAACCGGGCCCGGCGCGCAGCCGCAAATCGAAACAGACCGCCGCGCTGTTGCAGCCGGTTCCGGTCGCGCCAGCCGAGGCCGAACCGGTCGTGGCGCGCGCCCCGGCCGCGAAGCATCCCGAAGCCGACACCGCTGCTGCCGCCCCCGCGCCCGCCGCAAGCGGCACGCGCAAGAAACGCGGTACGGCCACCACCGCGCCGGTCGAGGCGCAGAAGCTCTTCGTGCTCGACACGAACGTGCTGATGCACGATCCGAGCTGCCTGTTCCGTTTCGAGGAACACGACGTCTATCTGCCGATGATGACGTTGGAAGAACTCGACAACCACAAGAAGGGCATGTCGGAAGTCGCGCGTAACGCTCGCCAGGTGAGCCGCACGCTCGACGCGCTCGTCGCCAACGCGGGCGACATGGCCGACGGCATCTCGCTCGCGCGCCTCGGCAGCCGCGAGGCGTCGGGCCGCCTGTTCTTCCAGACCCGCCTCACTGCGATCGAGCCCGTCGAAGGCCTGCCCGAAGGCAAGGCCGACAACCAGATCCTCGGCGTGGTGCGCGCGTTGCAGCGCGATCGCGCGGACCGCCAGGTCGTGCTGGTGTCGAAAGACATCAACATGCGCATCAAGGCGCACGCGCTCGGCCTGCCCGCCGAAGACTATTTCAACGACCAGGTGCTCGAAGACAGCGATCTGCTGTACACGGGCATCCGCGCGCTGCCGCAGGATTTCTGGACCCGGCACGCGAAGGGCATGGAAAGCTGGCAAGACACCAAGACCGGCACGACGTACTACCGGGTCACGGGGCCGCTGTGCGCGTCGATGCTCGTCAACGAGTTCGTCTATCTCGAGCCGCAGAACGGCGAGCCCGCGTTCCATGCGCTCGTGCGCGAGATCAACGGCAAGACGGCGCTGCTGCAAACGCTGCGCGACTACGGCCACCACAAGAACAACGTGTGGGGCATCACGGCGCGCAACCGCGAGCAGAACTTCGCGCTGAACCTGCTGATGAACCCGGAAATCGACTTCGTCACGCTGCTCGGCCAGGCCGGCACCGGCAAGACGCTGGTCGCGCTCGCGGCGGGCCTCGCGCAGGTGCTCGACGACAAGCGCTACAACGAGATCATCGTGACGCGCGCGACGGTGCCGGTCGGCGAAGACATCGGCTTTCTGCCGGGCACCGAAGAAGAAAAGATGCAGCCGTGGATGGGTGCCTTCGACGACAACCTCGAAGTGCTGCAGAAAACCGACGACGCAGCCGGCGAATGGGGCCGTGCCGCGACCCAGGAGCTGATTCGCTCGCGCCTGAAGATCAAGAGCATGAACTTCATGCGCGGCCGCACGTTCGTGGACAAGTATCTGATCATCGACGAGGCGCAGAACCTGACGCCGAAGCAGATGAAGACGCTCGTCACGCGCGCGGGTCCGGGTACGAAGATCATCTGCCTCGGCAATATCGCGCAGATCGATACGCCTTACCTGACCGAAGGCAGCTCGGGCCTGACCTACGTGGTCGATCGCTTCAAGGGCTGGGCGCACAGCGGACACGTGACGCTCGCGCGCGGCGAGCGCTCGCGCCTCGCCGATTACGCGTCGGAAATTCTCTAGGCTTCGGCCGGGTTTTCCCCGGCTTTCCCCTGGCATCGCAAGCCGCGTCCGGAACGATCCGGACGCGGCTTTTTTATCGCCTTTGCGTTCCGCGCCGGCAACACTTAGCGCGCAAACTTCAAGTAATTTATCAACAATTCTTGCCGCAGCCACGTGCGACGGGCTACCATCGCGTCATTCAGTCAGTAAACGGACGTTTACCCGCCCGCTTCGTCTTCATGCTCCGACTCGCGTTTTCGCTGCTGATCGTGCTGTTGCTCGCCGCTTGTGCCGGCGCGCCGCAGAAAACGTCGCGCGGGTCGGCCGGCGGCATCGTCGTGGCGAATGGCGCGTATCACGCGCCGCCGCCGGGCTTCCCCCATTTCGTCGACCACAGCATCGGCCGCGAGGAAATCTCGATCCAGGCGATGAGCCTTGTCGGCGTGCCCTATCGCTGGGGCGGCAATACGCCGGACAGCGGCTTCGATTGCAGCGGCCTCGTGCGCTATGTCGTGCTGCGCGCCGCATCGGTGAATCTGCCGCGCACGACGGCCGAGATGAGCAGCCGCGGCGAATCGATCGAACCCGACGAAATCGCGCCCGGCGATCTGATCTTTTTCAACACGACCGGACGCGCGCATTCCCATGTCGGCATCTACGTGGGCAAGCTGCGCTTCGTCAATGCGCCGTCGACGGGCGGCACGGTGCGGCTCGACTATCTGACCAATCCCTATTGGGCGAAGCACTTCGATGGAATCCGCCGCATGGCCGGACCGGCCGCGACGCCGGCGCCGTTCGATACGCCGAGTTATCAGGCGGCGGCGCCGCAACCGGAGCGTGGCGCGGCGGTAGCGGCAACCACGGCGGCAGTTCCGGCGACGTCGGGCTATGCGGGTGCGTCTGCCGCATCCGGCAGCATGAGGTCCCCGGTGACGAGGCCCGCGCCTCAGGCACCGGTTTATGCGGACGGTTCGTCCTCGCAAGCTGCACGCATTGAAACGGCGCCGCGCGTGGCGTCGGCTGCCGCAGCCGCCCAGCCGGTTGTGGTTTCGACCGCGACGGCCCGCAACAACGGCGCGCCCACCGCCACTCAAGCCGACCCGTTCGAGCCGCCGCCCGCGGGCCTGAGCGCCGCGCAATTACAGGCACGCTCCGCGGGTGCCGTCGCTCCGGCGATGGTGCCGGCCGCCCAGGCGAGCGCCTATGAGGCAGTCGCGCCTTCGTCAATGCAACAACCGGCACAGCCTGTGACGAGCGCCCGCACCGTGTCGCGGAACGCCCCCGATGCCATCGACGCCGCCGCCGATGCCTTCGAGCCGCCGCCGTCCGCTGCGCTCGCCGAACGCCAGGCTCAGCAGGCTCAGCAGGCGCAACGCGCCGAAGCTGGCGGCGGCGTGCAGATCATGCGCGCGTCGACGGCGGCACGTGGCATCCCCGCTCCCACGCAAACCAGCGACGACCCGATCGCCCGCTTTGCGAACGGCAGCGATTGACGCGCCCGCGTCCAGCGACCGAGGCTCGCGATCCGGCGTAGCCGTCTTCAGCTAGCGAAAGACAGTGCTCGTTGCCATGCGCGCCGAACGTGGGACGATTGACACACGCCCCCTTTTCGCGCGCCGCACAAAAACACCGCAGCCCAATACCGCCCCCGCGTCAATCTGCTATCGTCACCGGATATTCTTCCGACAGCGGGTGGCAACGATGGAACTCGGCCTGAAAGACAAGGTGGTGTTGATTACGGGCGGCAGCAAAGGCATCGGCTTCGCGTGCGCGCGGGCCTTCGCGCAGGAAGGCGCGAAGGTCGCGATCGTGTCGCGTGACCCCGCCAACCTCGCGCGCGCCTACGAACAGCTGAAGCAGGAAGGACTGCACGTGCATCGCACGCGCGCCGATCTGCACGAGCCGCACAGCGCCGCCGATATCGTCGAGGAAGTCAGCACCGCGGTGGGGCCGATCGACGTGCTCGTCAACAGCGCCGGCGCGGCGCGCCGCTACGACCCGGAAACGCTCGATGCCGACGCGTTCCGCGCGACCATGGAAGCGAAGTATTTCCCCTACATCTATCCGCAGCAGGAAGTACTGCGCCGCATGGCCGAGCGTGCGAAGGCCAGCCGCGGCAGCGAGCCGGGCACGATCGTCAATATCATCGGCATGGGCGGCAAGATGGCGAGCGACATCCATATCGCGGGCGGCGCGGCGAACGCGGCGCTGATGCTGGCGACCGTCGGCCTCGCGCACTACTACGCGCGCTACGGCATCCGCATCAACGCGATCAACCCGGGTTCGACGCTGACCGAGCGCGTCGAGGAAGCGGTCAGGCTGGAAGCGCAGAGCCAGGGCATTAGCAACGACGAAGCGCTCTCGCGCGGCCAGGCCAAGGTGCCGCTCGGCCGCTATGCCAAGCCCGAGGAAATCGCCGATGTCGCGCTTTTCCTCGCGAGCCGCCGTGCGAGCTATGTGACCGGCGCGATCATCCCGATGGACGGCGCGAGCGCGCCGTTGATCTAAGCCAGGGAGCGTGTTGAGGGAATGGATGACGCGCCGCGATAGCCGTGGAAGCGTGAGGCAATCACTAACGAATCGCGCAGTCAGTCAGTAGTCAGTCAGCAGTCGGGTCAATCAGAACCGAAGCAGGACAACAGGCCAACGCGGGGCGCTGACTGAATGAGGCCGGGACGCCCGCAGCATTCGAGCAGCCCGCGCCAGCCTCGCCGGCGCTGGCCATATCAGACGAAATTACAGAAAGCGGTGACCGAGCCACCATGCGGCACCGGACAGCACCGCGGAAGCGGGAATCGTCAGAATCCACGCCCAGACGATGTTGCCGGCCACGCCCCACCGCACAGCGCTCAGCTTCTGCGTCGCGCCGACGCCGACTATCGCGCCGGTAATCGTATGCGTCGTGGAAACCGGAATACCGAGCCACGACGCCGTAAACAACGTGATCGCCCCGCCCGATTCCGCACAGAAGCCGCCGACCGGCTTCAGCTTCGTGATCTTCTGCCCCATCGTGCGCACGATACGCCAGCCGCCGAATAGAGTACCGAGCCCCATCGACAGATAGCAGCCGCCGATCACCCACAGCGGCGGCGCATTCGCGTTCAACGACGCGAAGCCGGTCGCGATCAGCAGCATCCAGATGATGCCGATGGTTTTCTGCGCGTCGTTACCGCCATGGCCAAGGCTATACAGCCCCGCCGACAGCAGTTGCAAGCGGCGGAAACGCCGGTCGACCTTGCTCGGCGGCGTGCGGAAATAGAGCCACGACACCAGCAGCATGAAAAACGAGCCAAGCACGAAGCCGAGCAGCGGCGAGATGAAGATGAACGCGACCGTCTTCATGAGGCCGTCCCAGTTCAGCGAGCCCCAGCCCGACTTGGCGAGCGCCGCGCCGACGAGCCCGCCGATCAGCGCGTGCGACGAACTCGACGGGATACCGTAATGCCACGTGATGATGTTCCAGGCGATCGCGCCGGCCAGCGCGCCGAAGATCACGTAATGGTCGACGATGTCGGGGTCGATCGTGCCCTTGCCGACCGTCGCGGCCACTTTCAGGTGAAACACGAAATAGGCGATGACGTTGAATGCCGCCGCGAATGCCACGGCCTGTTGCGGCTTCAGCACGCCGGTCGAAACGACCGTGGCGATCGAGTTCGCCGCGTCGTGAAAGCCGTTCATGAAGTCGAAGACCAGCGCGACGGCAACCAAGCCGGCGACGACCCAGATAGCGAGTTGTATCGATTGCATTATGCGTTTTCCAGCACGATGCCTTCGATGATGTTCGCCACATCCTCACACTTGTCGGTGACCGTTTCGAGCAGCTCGTAGATCGCCTTGAGCTTGATCAGAACCTTGACGTCGTCTTCCTCGCGGAACAGTTTCGACATGGCCGCGCGCAGCACGCGGTCGGCTTCCGATTCCAGACGGTCGATGTCCTCGCACGCCTTGAGGATCTGGCTCGCCTGCTTCATGTCCGCGAGCAGGCTCACGGCGAACTGCACGCGCTCGCAGGTCGCTGTGCAGATATGCGCGAGCTGGCTGGCCTCGGACGTGACCGATTGCACGTCGTACAGTGAGATAGCAGTGGCGACGTCTTCCATCAGGTCGAGGATGTCGTCCATCGTCGTGATCAGCTTGTGGATCTCGTCGCGGTCGAGCGGCGTGATGAAAGTCTTGTGCAGCAGGTCGATGGCTTCGTGCGTGAGTTTGTCGGCGGCCTTCTCGGACTTTTGCACGTTTTGCTTGTGGGTTTCCGCGTCCTGCAGATTGTCGATCAGCAGCTCGAGCTCGTGGCTCGCCGAGACGATGCACGTTGCGTGCGCATTGAAAATTTCAAAGAACTTGCCCTCGGTGGGCATGAAACGACCGAACATTGGGACCCCGAAAATTGGTCATGTAATGGCTGACATAAAACCGCCATATTGTACCGTTGTGTCACCAATGCCGCACTTTATGACGGCGCCGTTACAACAACGGCGCCGGGTGCGCGTCACTCGCCGCCGTAGAAATTCTGCGGACCGGCAAAGTTGTCGAACTTCGTGTATTGACCGTGGAACGTAAGCCGAACAGGGCCGATCGGACCATTACGCTGCTTGCCGATGATAATCTCCGCGGTGCCCTTGTCGGGGCTGTCCGGGTTGTACACTTCGTCGCGGTAGATGAACAGGATCACGTCCGCGTCCTGTTCGATAGCGCCCGATTCGCGCAGATCCGACATGATCGGCCGCTTGTTCGGGCGCTGTTCGAGACCGCGATTGAGCTGCGACAGCGCGATCACGGGTACGTCAAGCTCTTTTGCGAGGCCCTTCAGTGAACGCGAGATTTCCGAGATTTCGGTCGCACGGTTTTCGCCGGCCGACGAGCCGCTCATCAGCTGCAGGTAATCGATGATGATGAGGCCGAGCTTGCCGCACTGCCGCGAGAGCCGGCGCGCGCGCGAGCGCAGTTCCATCGGGTTCAGGCCACCGGTTTCGTCGATGAAAATCTGCGCCTCGCTCATTTTCTGCACCGCGTGCGTGAGCTTCGGCCAATCCTCGTCGGTCAGACGCCCGGTTCGCATGCGATGCTGGTCGAGCCGTCCGACCGAGCCGAGCATACGCATCGTGAGCTGCGAGCCCGGCATTTCCATCGAGAACACGGCGACCGGCAGCCCGTACTCCACTGCGACGTATTCGCCGACGTTCATCGAAAACGCCGTCTTACCCATCGACGGACGGCCCGCGACAATGATCAGCTCGCCGCCGTGCATGCCCGAAGTCATGCGGTCCAGATCGACAAAGCCGGTCGGCGTGCCGGTCACGTCGCTCGGATTGGCGGTGTGATATAGCGTGTCGATCCGCTCGACCACTTCGGTCAGCAACGGTCCGATTTCGAGGAAACCCTGCGTGCCGCGCGCGCCGTCTTCGGCGATCGAAAACACCTTCGATTCGGCTTCGTCCAGCAGTTGCCGGACTTCCTTGCCTTGCGGGTTGAACGCGTCGGCGGAAATTTCGTCGGCGACCGACACGAGCCGGCGCAGCACCGCGCGATCGCGCACGATTTCCGCATAGCGGCGGATATTGGCCGCGCTCGGCGTGTTCTGCGCGAGCGCGTTCAGATAGGCGAGCCCGCCGACCTCTTCCGCCTTGCCCGAGGTACCGAGCGCTTCGTACACGGTGATCACGTCGGCCGGACGCGTGGCCGCGATCAGCTTGCCGATATGTTCAAAGATGATGCGGTGGTCGTAGCGGTAGAAGTCGCTTTGCGCGAGGAAGTCGGCGATGCGGTCCCACGCTGCGTTATCGAGCAGCAACCCGCCCAGCACCGATTGCTCGGCCTCGATCGAATGCGGCGGGACTTTCAGCGACTCGAGTTGGGGATCTTTGGACGGTGCGTTCATGGGGTGGAATTATCGGGCAATCCGCCGGTTGCGGCGAGCGGAAAAAACAGACGGAGCGGAAGAACCGGTATAAAAATCGGCATAAAAAAAGCAGGGGCCGGTCACCCGGCCCCTGCTTCTCGCCAGCAACGTCCTGGCTGATCCTACATGATGCTTAGACGTGCTCGCCGATCACGGCCACCGTCACATCGACGAGAACGTCGGTGTGCAGCGAAACCTGGACAGCGTGCTCGCCAACCATCTTCAGCGGGCCTTCCGGCAGACGCACATGCGCCTTTTCCACTGCGAAGCCTTGCTTGGCCAGCGCGTCGGCCACGTCGGCATTGGTCACCGAACCGAACAGACGGCCGTCGACGCCAGCCTTCTGATTGATCTGAACCGTCGAGCCAGCCAGCTTCTCGCCTTGAGCCTGAGCGGCAGCCAGCTTTTCAGCGGCGATCTTTTCGAGTTCCGCGCGACGCACTTCGAATTCGGCCAGCGCTTCCTTCGTTGCACGACGGGCTTTCTTGTTCGGGATCAGGAAGTTACGTGCGTAACCGTCCTTGACCTTCACGATGTCGCCGAGGTTGCCCAGATTGACGACTTTTTCCAGAAGAATGATTTGCATTCGGATGCTCCTTATTGCGTCGTCGGGTTAGGCCTTGTGCTGGTCGGTGTACGGCATCAGCGCGAGGAAACGCGCGCGCTTGATAGCCGTGTCCAACTGGCGTTGATAGTGAGCCTTGGTACCCGTGAGACGTGCCGGCGTGATCTTGCCGTTCTCGCCGATGAAGTCCTTCAGCGTTTCGATGTCTTTGTAGTCGATGTATTCGACGCCAGCAGCCGTGAAACGACAGAACTTCTTGCGCTTGAAGAGCGGGTTCTGTTGCTGACGACGCTTGTCGAATTTCTTACCAGTCGGGCGGGGCATGATTAGTCCTTTCCAATGTCCTGCAATGCTGTGATGTGAAATACCAGAGTTCTTGCGTTGCGGTGCTTTTTAGCCAGAAAGCCGATGAAGAGCGTTTCGACGCCCATCTGACAGCTTTCGAGCTGACCGCTCGCTTCGCCCGCGGCCACCGCCTGCATGGTCAGTTCGACCTGGCGGGCAATGCCCGCTTCGACGACTTCCGTGCAGTGATGCAACGTGCAACTGGCAATCGGAACGCCGGCGGGGGTATACCGCACCGGTTCGCGTTCGACGACGCTCGCCGTGAGTTGCAGCCGGTTCATGTACCTGGGTATGCCTTCGTGTACTTGAGCGACAGCGACGCTGTGGTCTGGTAGCTTAAATAGTGTTCTTAAGCCTGCGCTTCGGTCGGCTGAGCGGCTGCCGACTTCTTGGCTTCTTCGCGCTGCACTTCCTTCATCATCGGCGACGGGCTGGTTTCAGCTTTCTTCATCTTGACGATGAGGTGACGCAGAACGGCGTCGTTGAACTTGAACGCGTGTTCCAGCTCGTCGAGCGTGGTCTGGTCGCATTCGATGTTCATGCAGACGTAGTGAGCCTTCGCGAGTTTCTCGATCATGTAGGCCAGTTGGCGACGGCCCCAGTCTTCGACGCGGTGGATCTGACCACCGTGCGACGTGATCGTGCCCTTGTAACGCTCGATCATGGCGGGCACCTGCTCGCTTTGATCGGGATGCACGATAAAGACGATTTCGTAATGACGCATTACACACTCCTTGTGCTGACTTTTGGATAGAAGCCGCCCGGGCGTCGGAACCGGTGCGGCAAGTGAGAAGCCGAAGACTATAACTCGAATGGGGCGGGTTTGCAAGGTATTCCGTTGATTCACCGAGGGAATCGGGAGTGTTTTCAAGAGCTTAGGATGGTTGGCCGAGAGATGTGGGTGAAAAACCGCCGTGGCGGAGCGGCTCGGCGCGATGCCGAGCGCCACCGCACAGGCCGCGGAGCCAGCGGCCCGCGCGGTGAGAGCCGGACGCTTTCCTCGGCAAAAACGCCCGAACGCGCCCTCTTTTGCCGGCCTGCTATCTCCCCGCCGTGGCCCCCTAACCGGCTTCCGTGCCCTCGCTGCCGCTCTGCAAGCGCGCCTTCAGCGCCGCTTCGAGGCCGCTCAGCGCATCGGGCGCGGCATCGGAGATCGCCCACCAGGTCATGCCTTGCGCGTCCCAATGCGCGATCGAATAGCCGTCGTGGCCGAGCGCCGCGGCCTTCGCACTGTCGGTCCCGCGCGCGGCGCCGCCCGACGCGCCTTGCGGGAAGACATACACGTCGATCACATGCTTGCGGTAGCGGTACACGAGCACCGCGACCCGCTGGTGCGCGATGTAATCGAGGCGGCCGCCTTCGAGCGCAAAGCCGCTCGCGGCGAGATCCTCGACCGGCGGCGAATAATCGAGCCGGCCGTTGAACCACGGTTTGACCGTATGCCGGTCGGTCGAAATCACGTCGATGTCGCGCCCCGATACCTGTGCCCGCACGTGGCTTTCGACGAGTTCGTCGATGAACGGCGAGAATTGGGCTTCGGCGGGACGGTGCAGATTCAGCGTGAGGACCGCTGCGGCCGCACATAGCGCGATGGCGAGCGCGACGAGCCCACCGCGCACGGCCACGCGGTTCATGCCGCCTGCCGCGGCAGGGTTGCCGAAGCCGCCCCAGCCGTCTGCGCTACCGGAGCCGCCTGAGCCATTCCAACCGCCGGTATCGCCGGGGCCGCCTGAACCGCGCAGCCCCCCATCGAGCCACGCGGACCACCACGCCCCACGCCGCCGGCGTCCGGGCTGCTTCGCAGCATTGGCCGCATTAGCCGTGTTCGCCGCCCCAGTCGCATCGGCGGCCGGCCTACCCTCAACCGTCTGCGCCCCCGCCCCAACCCGATCCGCCTCCGCGCCCGACATCCCGCGCTCCTCATCGAGCGCAGCCGGCAAGCCGGCGACAATCCGCGTCCGCAGCGACGGCGGCGCCCGATGATACGGCGCCGCGCGCAACGCCCCACGCAACGCGCGCAGGTTTTCGCTCGCGCGCCGGCAGGCGTCGCAGCTCTCGATATGCTGCTGGACCCGGCGCGCATCGGGCACGGGCAATTCGTGATCGGCATTCGCATCGAGGAGCGGCCGTGCTTCGTTACAGTCCATCCGGCGTCTCCTGAGCTGGGTCAGCGGCAGTGCCGGGAATGTTGAGGGGCCGGCCGTCCGCGAACGCCCGGATCTGTGTCACCGTTGCTTCGGCAGCCGACGCGCGCGGCGTGGACAATGTGGCGCGCTCCTCGCCGTCTCGTCCCGTGCGCGTGGACTGCGCGTGCCGATCGTCTGGTATGGCGAACGGCGGCGCTCCCGCATTGGCGGTCAAACCGGCTGCTTTGCCCGGCTCGCCCCCCATGAGTTCGGAACACCGAGCGGGCTCGCGCGTGTCCGGCGCGCTCCGCGTATCCTTGCGCACCGCGCCTCGCTCGCCCCTCAACACCTCGGCCAGCTTGCGCCGGCCGCGCGCGAGCCGCGACATCACCGTGCCGATCGGCATATCGGCAACGAGCGCGATCTCGCGATAACCCATCTCCTCGAGCTCGCGCAGAATCAGCACTTCGCGATACTCGACCGGCAGACGCGCGAGCGCGTCGTGCACCTGCTGCACATCTTCGTCGCGGATCAGCAGGGTCTGCGGATCGTCGGCGCCCGCACTCCAGCCGTCGAAAGTCGCGTCGTCCATCGTCTCGTCGAATTCGAGCATCTCGTGCGACGGCGCGCGCCGCCGCCATTCCGTGTACCAGGTGCGGCGCACGATCGCGAGCAGCCACGGCCGCGCGGAATCGCCGCGAAACGTATCGAAGAAACGGAACGCGCGCATGAACGCTTCCTGCACGACGTCCTCGGCATCGTGGGCATTGCCGCACAGCCAGCGCGCGAGGTTGTACGCGGCATCGAGATGCGGCAGCGCCAGCTGCTCGAAGCGGCGGCTTCGCGCGGCATCGGTGTCGGTGTCAGTGTCGGCGCCCACATCCGCGTTGGCGTCGGCTGCGCCGCGCGCGCGGGCGGAGTCGGGATCGGTCTGGACCACCTGGGGCCCTCCAAGGGCATTGCGGCTGCGTAGGTCGTGCGATTGGGGTGCGATAGAGTCGCGATTGGGCCTCGATTGGGCCTCGATTGGTGCTCGACTCGGTGCGAGCGAGCCTCGATTCGCTGCGGTCGGCGCGCTCCGCGTTGCGCCCCGAACCGCACGGCTCGCCCAGCGTCATCCGGCAAAGCCACGCGACATAATCGCGCCCCGCCTCTCGCGCCCGAGCCGCACGCACTTTACCGTGCCTCACGACGCCCCTTTCATCGCATAACCCGCCGCACGCCGAGTTTATTCCCGCTTCATGGCACAAATTCGCAAAAAGATCGGCGCGACGCGCTGGCAGGCTAGTAAGACGGCCGGTTCCAGTAGTCCTCGCTCGCGTACACGTCCTTCAGGTAGTCGATGAAATAGCGCACCCGCGCCGGCACGTAGCGCTGTTGCGGATAGACCGCGAGGATGTCGTAATCGGGCAACGCGTACTCGTCGAGCACGGTTTCGAGCTCGCCGCGCGCGAGCTGCTGCTGGATCTCCCAGGTGGAGCGCCAGCCGAGCCCGAGCCCTTCGGAGACCCAGCGGTGCAGCAGTTCGCCGTCGTTGCAATCGAGCGTGCCGCCGACGCGCACCGTCGCGAGCTTGCCGTTGCGGCGGAAGTACCAGCCGCGGTTCTGCCCGCCTTGCAGATTGAACGCGAGGCAGTTGTGGGCCGGCAGGTCTTCGAGTGTCTTCGGCTTGCCGTGACGACGGAAATACTCGGGCGTGCCGCACACCACGCGCTGGTTCGCCGCGAGCTTCACCGCGACGAAGTTCGGATCGACCACGCCGCCGATGCGGATCGACAGGTCGTAGCCCTCGCGCACCAGGTCGACCACCCGGTCGGTCAGATTGAACGACATCTGCAACTCGGGCTTGCCGGCGAGAAACGCCGGCGCGAGCGGCGCGACGTGCTTGCGGCCGAACGCGGCCGGCGCCGAGACAATCAGATGGCCGTTCACCGCGCGGCGTCCCGCGC
>Ga0153988_1000092_pt1 | contig 19862 bp, 20 predicted proteins | sample TSNC072MetaG_FD_104742 | JGI IMG/M metagenome (GOLD analysis project Ga0153988, IMG submission 104742) | Attine ant fungus gardens microbial communities from North Carolina, USA - TSNC072 MetaG | ecosystem: Host-associated > Fungi > Mycelium > Unclassified | place: USA: North Carolina, Jones...
TACTGGCGACGCTGCGCGGGCGCGAACTGGCGCAGGCCGCGAAGGACATTGCCGCCGAAACCGGCCTAGAGCATCGGCCCGTGGCCGATGGGCAGCGTGCGGCAGGCATCTACCGGCACAGCGTCATGCTCGCTAGCGGGCGCTACGCGATGCTCGATGACGGCATGGGGTTCTCGCTGGTGCCGTGGAAGCCGGTGATCGAACAACGGCTGGGGCAACAGATTGCCGCGACAGTGCGCGGCTCGGGCGTGACTTGGGAAGTTGGTCGAGCGCGCGGCCCTTCGGTTGGATAGCCTTGTTGTGCTTTGACAAGGACCATTGAAGATGGTGCGCACCTATGCGCGTTTTCGGCCGCGACATCAACTGGTCGTTGCCATTTGCACAAAAGATGAAGGCCCCTTGCGGGGCCTTCAGTGCCGTCGTGAGCAATTATTTCGCGGCTGTCTCTACATGCTTGGCGGCTTCTTCGATCAATGACGCGACCACCTTCGGATTCGATACATAGATGGCATGGCTGCCGTTGGTGTTCATGACCGTCGCGTTTGCACGTTTGGCCATGGCGCGCTGTGCTTCCTCCGGAATCATGTGATCGCCATGAACAACGAGATAGAAGGTGGGTTTGGATTTCCATGCAGGCGTCGAGACGGTGCCGCCGGCAGCAGCCACATTCCAAGGCACCTGTGAGTTAGCCATGAATTGAGCCTTCTTCGGCGGCACATCGCCGGCGAATGCGGCAGCGAACTTGGAGTTATCCAACATCAACCATCCATCCTGTGGCGGGAGAATGGGTGGCGGCGTGGCGCCAGGAACCGGCTTGGAGATCACCGTTTGCACTGATTCGCCGGCATCCAAGGCGAAGGCCGTAATGTAAACGAGTGCCTTCACGTTATCGGCGTTACCCGCTTCCGTGATCACAGCTCCGCCGTATGAGTGACCCACAAGAACTACTGGGCCGGGCTGAGCCGCGAGCACTCGCTTGGTAAACGCGACATCGTCGGCCAGCGAGCTAGTAGGGTTCTGCACGATGCTGACCTTGTAGCCATCATGAGTGAGGATGTCGTAGACACCCTCCCAGCCCGAACCGTCGACGAAACCACCGTGGACCAGCACCACCGAAGGTCGGGTGTCGGCTGCATGAGCTCCGCCACCTGTCATTGCCGCGCTGGCCGCCAGAAGTTTGCTCAGATTCATATATGAAGCTCCTACAGCGCCTGAAGTGCAAGCGGTCAACGGCGCTGTTTCGCTGTCCGCATGTTGCCGATAAGACTTGCACGTGACTACCTGGAAGCGTCGCTCGATTCATTCATCGCCTGCTTCATGCCAGAGTTCATGAAGTCAGTGATGTGGTTTATGTGTGACACGGACTACAAGGATGTTTCATGCCTAATGTGTTGGTGAAATATCTAGCGATGCCATCGCCGAGCCATTGGATTGGTACTCAAGACAGCGGCCTGTGATCTTGATTGCCATGCAAAGGCTAGTGAGGTGTGCATACTTTAGGTCGAGGGCAGGGGAGAGAAAGAAATCCACCTGACGCTGCAGGCGACCTTGGGATCAGCGGTTGATCAAGTTCTGCATCGCTGCGGCATGGCGGGCACCCTGGACTTCGACGGTGGCAAGCGCCTGCTGGATGTGGCTGAGATCGTCCGCAGTCAGCGTCACGTCCGCGGCGCCGAGGTTCTCCTCCAGTCGGTGCAGCTTGGTGGTTCCCGGGATCGGGACGATCCACGGCTTCTGCGCAAGAAGCCAAGCGAGCGCGATCTGTGCCGGAGTCACGCCCTTGGCGGCTGCCAGCTTGCCAATGAGATCGACCAGCGCTTGATTGGCCTTCAGCGCTTCGGGCATGAAGCGCGGGGCGATTCTGCGGTAGTCCTGCTCGCCGAAGGTGGCGTCCGCGCCGATCGTGCCGGTCAGGAACCCCTTACCGAGTGGACTGAACGGCACAAAGCCGATGCCCAGCTCCTCCACCAGCGGCAGGATTTCAGCTTCCGGCTCTCGCCACCAGAGCGAATATTCGCTTTGCAGGGCTGTGACCGCCTGCACCGCATGCGCCTTGCGGATCGCGTCCACGCCAGCTTCGGAGAGACCGAAGTGGCGCACTTTTCCGGCCTGAATGAGGGCCTGCACCGTTCCGGCAACGTCCTCCATGGGTACATTCGGATCGACACGGTGCTGATAGAAGAGGTCGATCCGATCGGTGCGCAGGCGCTTGAGCGCCTCGTCGGCGACTTGACGGATGCGCTCCGGACGGCTGTCGACTCCCTTCATCGGAATGCCGTCCTTGATGCCGAACTTGGTGGCGATGACCACCTGATCGCGCACTGGTTCGAGCGCCTCACCCACGACTTCCTCATTGAGGCCTGGGCCGTAGGCTTCGGCCGTGTCGAAGAAGGTAATGCCCCGCTCGTAGGCGGCGCGGATGAGCTTGATCGCTTCAGGCCGATCCGTCGGGGGGCCGAAAGCGAAGCTCAAGCCCATGCAACCTAGGCCGAGAGCCGAGACTTCGAGCTGTCCGAGTTTGCGCGTCTGCATGTTGGCTCCTGATGTCGTGGTTCGGAAAGTAATGAGCGCGCCGCGAACACTTGGGCGCACGTAATGTTCAACTGGAGTTCTCGATGTGCTTCAGTAGCGATCTGCGTCGCTTCTCGGCGCGAGCGCCCAGATCGGGGCGGTGATGCCGTTCACAGTCAGGCCGTTCTGGATGACCGGGCGCCCGATGGCTTCGTGCATCCCGATAAACGTCGTCTGCGGTACGGATAGTGCGTCGAGCTTGGCAATGTCGTCGGCCGACAGCACGAGATCGAGCGCCTTTAGATTGTCGTCGAGCTGATCGAGCGTGCGCGCGCCGATGATCGTCGATGTCACCCCTGCACGACTCTGGACCCAGGCCAGTGCGATCGCAGCGATCGACGTCTCGTGCGAACTGGCGATCTCAGTCAGTGCGTCGATCAGCGCAAACTCGCGCTCGCCTAATGGCACTCCGCGCAGAGCGGCGCGTCCGGTCTCGGGATTCTCGGCGTTGGCGCGGGTGTATTTGCCTGAGAGAATCCCACTGCGCAGCGGGCCCCACGGGGTCACGCCGAGTCCGAGTTCCCGCGCCATCGGCATCAGTTCATCCTCGACGGTACGCTCCAGCAACGAATACGGGATCTGCAGTGCGATCATTGGCGCCCAGCCGCGGAACGTTGCGATGGTCTGCGCCTGTGCTGTCTTCCAAGCCGGGGCGTCGGAAAAGCCGATGTAGCGGACCTTGCCTGCCTGCACGAGCTGGTCGAGGGCCCGCATCGTCTCTTCGATCGGCGTGAACTTGTCCCAGACGTGCATCCAGTAGAGATCGATATAGTCGGTTCGCAGCCGCCGTAGCGATTGCTCGCAGGCTTGCACGACTGATTTCGCGTTGGCGCCGCCGCCGTTCGGATCGCCGGGGTACATATTGGTGCAGAACTTCGTGGCGATCACGAGGCGATCGCGCCGTGCGCGATCATGGCCAATAGCGTCGCCGATGATCTTCTCGGAGTGACCCTTGGTGTAGCTATTGGCGGTGTCGATGAAGTTACCGCCGCGGTCGATGAAATGGCTCAGTACGGCTTCGGAGTCAGCGACGCTGGCACCCCATCCCCAGTCTTCACCGAAAGTCATGGTGCCGAGGCAGAAGGGGCTGACACGCAGGCCTGAGTGGCCAAGGGTGATGTAGGAGGTCAGTGGCATGGGTGAGTGTCCTCGCATGGTCTGATGAGCTTCGATGTATAATCGGAGGCACCCTCCGATTATACGGAGGGTGCCTCCGCTTGGCAAGAGATGCGCTAGGCTCGATGTAGAAATTCGGAAAGGCCAATGACGAGGGTGTGATGGATGAACTGAACAGTGCGGCGCGGGGCGGGCGGGCAGACGCCCGACGCAACCGCGAGCGGCTTTTGACGGCGGCGAAGGCGGCGTTTGCCGATACGGGGGCGAGCGTCAGTTTGGAGGAGATCGCGCGGCGTGCTGGTGTCGGCATTGGCACGCTTTATCGCAACTTCGCCAGCCGGGAGGCGATTCTCGAAGAGGTCTATCGACGCGACGTGGAGCAACACTTCAACGCCGCGACGAAGCTGCTCGAGACCATGGCGCCGGGCGACGCGTTGCACGAATGGATGCGCCGTGCGCTGGACTACGCGGCCACGAAAAAGGGCATGTCGTCCGCCCTGGCATCGATCAAGGATGGTTCATCCGAACTGTATGCCTATTCGAGCAAGCTCTATATCGATGCCGTCACCCTGCTGGTGCAGCGAGCGACCGAAAGCGGCGATATCCGCGAGGGTGTCGATCCGATGGATCTGCTGGGAGCACTGGGAGGCTTTGCACACGGTAGCGGGGGCGCGGACTGGCAGACACGTGCGCTGCGGCTCGTCGATATTCTAATGGATGGATTGCGATATCGACGGCCGCCGCCCTGAGTAGCACCAGATCCAAGCGTGGCTGCTCAAAAAATGAAACAACAAATGTCTGCTTTCGAGTTGGCGTTGACGCTGCAGAACCAGCGTTTGACTACCCCGAGGCAGGCGGGTTGATTTGGGAGGCTTATCGCGGGTAGAGAGGGGTGGCTACGGCATTAAATATCAAATCAGTTTTTCGTGAACACTTATCAGTTAGGAGATTGGCTGATGGAACTTCGCCACCTGCGCTGCTTTCTGGCCGTAGCCGAAGAACTCCATTTCGCCCGCGCAGCGGAGCGGCTGCATATCGAGCAGTCGCCGTTATCGCGCGCCATCAAGGAACTGGAAGAGGAACTGGGCGTGCTGCTGTTTGCGCGAACCACGCGAAGCACCCGACTGACTCGCGCGGGAGGTATGTTCATGGAGCATGTCCCGCGCGTTTTCACCGCCTTGCAGCAGGCCCGCGATAGCGTCAAGGCAGCGGCCAACGGTTTCCTGGGCCAATTGCGTATCGCCTTGTCTGACGGCATCACGCCATCGCGCTTTTCCGCTCTGTTGGCGCGATGCCGCCAAGACGAACCGGACATCGAAATCCGTCTGTTCGAAGTACCCTTGTCGCAGCAGATCAAGGGGCTGCTGGACGACACCTATGACCTGGGGTTCGCACGCGCCGATGAGGTTGGCGATGGCATCCTCGTGGAGCCGGCCTGGAGCGATCCGCTGATGGTGGCGGTTCCCGATCGTCATCCGCTGCTGTCGTACAAACGGATTCCATTGGACGAAGTACTGCGCTATCCGTTGGTGCTGGGCGATCCCCAAGCGTGTGAAGGCTACGTGCGGCAGATTGATCGTCTGCTGCGTCATGCCGACAAGGAGCCGCTGGTTGCCGAGCGCGTGGCCACTATCGACTTAATGCTGGCAATGGTGTCGGCCGGTTGTGCTTTGGGCCTAGCGGGAGCTTTGCAGCTTGCGGCATGCCGTGAACGCGGAGTGATCGCACGCCCGCTGGCCGGACTCTCTCCCAAGCTGACAACCTATTTGCTACGTCCCGACCACGAACCATCGGAAAGCGTGGCGCGCTTCATCGCGTGCGTTCATGCGGTCGAAACCATTGAGGGCAGTCAGGCCACTACCAGCAGTCCACCCGATATGCCGGAGGAAACCGAGTCATGAAGAAGATCCTGCTGCTGATGCTTGTCGTGATGCTGACCGCCTGCAGCAAATCCGAGCCGGTTGAGACGGTGGATTCACTCGTAGCTAATCCCGCGCGGTTGAAGGAGTTGCGCGAGCAGTGCAAATCGGATCGCGCGAAGCTGGGCGATGAACTCTGCAACCGCGTGGCCGAGGCGACGAACCGGCAATTCTTCGGCAATGGCAGCACGCCTTATACCCCGCCAAAAGACTCGCCGAAGTTCTGATCGTTAGCTATTGATCAAAAATTTCCCGGTTTCCGCTTTTCACGCCGCAATGCGCCTTCGCTTGCGGCGTTTTTCGTGCGTTCGCTCCTGCGCGAATCCTTGCTTTTTCTTCAGTATTTCTTGCAATAACGGTCTTTGACCGGCCCTTGACCTGACTCCGATCCTCCCGTCTGCGGCACGTGTGTGTGCCGCGATTCGCACAGGAGAAAGCGGAGGGCGACATGCAGGGTCAAGGCGTGCTGTTCGGGCAGATTGCCGTTGTTTTCGGCATCGTGATCGCCGGCGTGTGGAGTGCCACACAATGGACAGCCGCTGCCCTGGGTTATCAGCTACGCCTTGGCTCGCCCTGGTTCGACTTCTTCAACACGCCGGTCTATCACCCCTGGCGTCTGTTCGAGTGGTGGTTCCTTTACGACGGCTATGCGCCTCGCGTCTTCGACAAGGGCGGCGTCATTGCGGGCGGGAGTGGCCTGGTGGCGGTGCTGGTCGCCATCGCCATGTCGGTCTGGCGCTCGCGGCAGACCAAGCGTGTCACGACCTACGGTTCCGCGCGCTGGGCCACGACCGGCGATATTCGCAAGGCCGGCCTCGATCAACCGGCCGGTGTGTTTCTCGGTCTGCATGAGCGGCAATACCTGCGTCACGAAGGCCCAGAACACGTCCTGACCTTCGCACCCACGCGCTCCGGCAAGGGCGTGGGCCTGGTCATTCCGACGCTCCTGAGCTGGCCCGCGTCCGCGGTCATCCACGACATCAAGGGCGAGAACTGGGGCATTACCGCGGGCTGGCGCTCGCGCTTCTCGCACTGCCTGCTGTTCAACCCGACCGATGCGAAGTCGGCCGCGTACAACCCGCTGCTGGAAGTGCGGCGGGGTGCGCATGAAGTGCGCGACGTGCAGAACATCGCGGATATCCTCGTCGATCCCGAAGGCGCGCTGGAGCGGCGCAACCACTGGGAGAAGACCAGTCACGCGCTGCTGGTCGGCGCCATCCTGCACGTGCTCTACGCGGGCGAGGACAAGACGCTGCGCGGCGTCGCCAATTTCCTCTCCGATCCCGCGTGCCCGTTCGAGCTGACGCTGCACCGCATGATGACGACGCGACACCTGGGCAATGCCTCGCATTCCGTCGTTGCCTCCGCCGCGCGAGAAGTACTCAACAAGAGCGACAACGAACGCTCGGGCGTGCTGTCCACCGCCATGTCGTTTCTCGGCCTGTACCGCGATCCCACGGTGGCCGAAGTCACCTCGCGCTGCGACTGGCGCATCGCGGATCTCATTTCCGCCGATCACCCGGTCTCGCTGTATCTCGTCGTGCCGCCGTCCGACATCAGCCGCACTAAGCCGCTGGTGCGGCTGATCCTCAACCAGATCGGACGGCGCCTGACCGAATCGCTCGACGGCAGCGATGGCATCGCGCGCCGTCACAAGCTGCTCCTGATGCTCGACGAGTTCCCGGCCCTGGGCCGGCTCGACTTCTTCGAGACGGCGCTCGCGTTCATGGCTGGCTACGGCATTCGTAGCTTTCTCATCGCGCAATCGCTCAACCAGATCGACAAAGCCTACGGCCAGAACCACTCGATTCTCGACAACTGCCATGTGCGTGTGACGTTCGCCACCAACGACGAACGCACCGCCAAGCGCATTTCCGAAACACTCGGTACCGCCACCGAACTGCGCGCGCAGCGCAACTACGCCGGTCATCGGCTTTCCCCCTGGCTCGGGCACCTCATGGTGTCGCGCCAGGAAACGGCACGCCCACTGCTCACGCCCGGCGAAGTGATGCAGCTCCCGCCCGACGAAGCCGTGGTGATGCTGTCCAGCGTGGCGCCGATCAAGGCGACGAAGCTGCGCTACTACACCGATGCCAATTTCAAGCGGCGCGTGTTGCCGCCACCCGCGCTCGCGGCCGGCCCCTATGCCGATGCGCCTCCGCTACGGCCTGATGACTGGAGCGCGCTGGCGATTCCCGCCGTACCGGCCGCGCCCGCTACCGAAGCCACCGAGGATTTCGCGGGCAGCGCCGATGACGGCGGCACGCGCCGGCAACCGGAGCTATCCGAAGTTGCCGAATACCACCCGGAACCGACGCCGACCGCCAACGACCTGGCGCTGCTCGATGACGACGACCTGCCGCTGCCGCTTCCTCGCCAGCTCGACCCGGTCATGCAACGCACGGCCCGGCTGGCCTCCCTCGATCCCGACGACGGACTCCAGCTATGAGCCAGTACCGACTCAACCTGTTCATTGCCCCCGAACACGCCAAACGGCTCGACGAACTGGCCGCCAAGAAAGGCGTGTCGAAGTCGTCCATCGTCGCGGCGGCGCTGGCGTCGTGGCTCTCGCCCGACGCGGGCGACCAGCGCGAGGCCGCCATCGCCAAACGGCTGGATCGGCTCTCGCGCCAGTTCGAGAAGCTGGAGCGCGACCAGAACATCGAGATCGAGACGCTGGCGCTGTTCGTCCGCTACTTCCTGACGGTCAGCGTGCCGGTCCCCGAAGCCCATCAGGACGTGGCCCGCGCGCAGGGCAAGGCGCGTTTCGAGCAGTTCGTCGAACAGCTCGGCCGCCACCTCATGCGCGGACGCAGCCTGGTGCGCGACGTGGTGGAGGAACTGCACCCCGATGCGGCGTCGCTGGACGACGCGGCATCGGTGGTCGGAGAGCAAGCCTCATGAGCGCGCTGCCGCAGTCTTTCGCCACCACGTCGCTCGACCGGCGCATTCGCATGCTGCGCACGGCGATGGGGCCGCTGATCGCCGCCGCGCTCGAAGACCCGGACGTGGTGGAAATCATGCTCAACCCGGATCACACGCTCTGGGTCGATCGCCTGTCTTCGGGCCGCGCGCCGCTCGGCGCGGAACTGTCCGAGGAGGATGGCGAACGCATCATCCGCCTCGTCGCCGCGCACGTCGGCGCGGAAGTGCATCGCGGTCAACCACTCTTGACCGCCGAGCTGCCGGAAACCGGCGAGCGCTTCGAGGGTATTTTGCCGCCGGCTGCGCCGGGGCCGGCCTTCGCGCTGCGCAAGCGCGCCGTCGGCGTCATCCCGCTCGACCGCTACGTTGCCGACGGGATGATGACCGTCGAGCAGGCCGAGTTCTTGCGCGTTGCCGTGCGCGAACGACAAAACATCCTGATCGCAGGCGGCACCAGTACCGGTAAGACGACGCTGGCCAACGCCTTGCTCGCCGAAATCGCCGCCACCGGCGATCGCGTGCTGGTGCTCGAAGACACGGTGGAGCTGCAATGCGTCGCGCGCGACCACGTGCCGCTGCGCACGCGGGCAGGCGTCGTGACCATGACCGAACTGGTGCGCGCCACGATGCGGCTGCGCCCTGATCGCGTGATCGTCGGCGAGGTCCGCGGCGGCGAAGCGCTCGATCTCATCAAAGTGTGGGGCACCGGCCATCCGGGCGGCATCGCCACGATCCACGCCGGCTCCGCCGTGGGTGCCTTGCTGCGCCTGGAGCAACTGATTCTCGAAGTCGCCGTGAACCCGCCGCGCGCGCTGATCGCCGAGGCGGTCAACGTCGTGATCCACATCGCCGGTCGCGGCCGTCGGCGCCGTATCGAAAGCATCGCCCGCGTCGTCGGCTTCGACGGCATCGGCTACCGCCTCGCGGATGCGCTCTCGCCAGCATGCGCCGTCGATGCCTCCCTCGCTTCCCCGTCCCCCGAATCTCCTGGAGAACTGCCATGACGCAGAGTGCTACTGCTTTCCGTTTTTCCGTAAATCCGGTTCCGTGCCTATCGCGTCTGCGGCGCCTGGTCGCTCCCGCGCGTCACGGCCTGCTGTCGGCCGCTGCGATGCTGCTGATGGCCGGTACCGCGAAGGCGAGCGGTTCCAACATGCCGTGGGAGTCGCCGCTGCAATCCATTCTGGAGTCCATCCAGGGGCCGGTCGCGCGTATCGTCGCCGTCATCATCATCATCGCCACGGGACTGGCGCTCGCGTTCGGTGACACGTCGGGCGGCTTTCGCAAGCTGATCCAGATCGTCTTTGGCCTGTCCATCGCGTTCGCCGCGTCCTCGTTCTTCCTGTCGTTCTTCAGTTTCTCCGGCGGGGCCGTCGTATGAACACGGCCAACACGCTACCGGGCTTCGAGGTGCCGCTGCACCGCTCACTGACCGAGCCGATTCTGCTGGGCGGCGCGCCGCGCACCGTGGCGATCGCCAACGGCACGCTGGCCGCTGCCGTGGGCCTGGGTATGCAGCTCTGGCTGCCCGGCCTCGCACTCTGGATCGTCGGCCATTCGCTGGCGGTGTGGGGGGCGCGCGTCGATCCGCAGTTCATGCAGGTGTTCGCCAAACACCTGCGGCACAAGCCGCTGCTGGACGTGTGAGGGACAGCCCATGCTGAACCTTGCCGAATATCGCCAGCGTCCGGCGCTGCTCGCCGACTGGCTTCCGTGGGCGGGCCTCGTCGCGCCCGGCGTCGTGCTCAACAAGGACGGCAGTTTCCAGCGCACGGCGCGCTTTCGCGGGCCAGACCTGGACAGCGCCACGCAAGGCGAGCTGATCGCCACGTCCGCGCGCCTGAACAACGCGCTGCGCCGACTCGGCGCCGGCTGGGCGCTGTTCATCGAGGCCGAACGCCGACCCGCCGCGCACTATCCGCCGTCGGATTTCCCCGAACCACTGTCCTGGCTCGTGGACGAGGAACGACGCGCGACCTTCGAGGAATCGGGCAATCACTTCGAGAGCGGCTATCACGTCACGTTCGCCTATCTGCCGCCGGAGGAATCCCGCGCTCGTGCGGCGAAGCTCCTCTACGAGAACACCGCGACCCGTGGCGTGGACTGGCGCGAACGGCTCGCCGCCTTCGTCGCCGAAACCGACCGCGTGTTTGACCTGCTCGACGGCGTGATGCCGGAGATCGCCTGGCTCGACGACAGCGACACGCTCACGTACCTGCACGCCACCATCTCGACGCGGCGCTACCGCGTTGGCGTGCCCGAGGTGCCGTTCCATCTCGACGCGCTGCTGGCCGACTCGCCGCTCATCGGCGGCCTCGCGCCGATGCTGGGCGACCAGCATCTTCGGGTCGTAACGGTGCGAGGTTTTCCGACCTCGACCTGGCCGGGGATTCTGGACGACCTTAACCGGTTGGGCTTTGCTTATCGCTGGAGCACGCGTTTTCTCTGCATGGACAAGGCCGAGGCCGAAAAAGAACTCGGCCGCCTGCGCCGGCAGTGGTTCGCCAAGCGCAAGAACGTCATCGCACTGCTGCGCGAAACCATCTTCCAGCAGGAATCACCGCTGGTCGATACCGACGCGAGCAACAAGGCGGCCGACGCCGATGCCGCGATGCAGGAGCTGGGCAGCGATCAGGTCGCCTATGGCTACGTCACGGCGACCGTGACGGTGTTCGATGCCGAGGCGGACGTGGCCGACGAAAAGCTGCGCCAGGTGGAACGCGCCATCCAGGGCCGGGGCTTCGTCACCATCCCCGAAACGCTCAATGCCGTGGAGGCGTGGCTGTCGTCGGTGCCGGGGAATGCCTACGCGAACGTGCGCCTGCCCATCATCTCGACGCTGAACCTCGCGCACTTGATGCCGGTGTCGGCGGTGTGGGCGGGGCCTGAGAAGAACGCACACCTGGACGGTCCGCCACTGATCGTCACTCGCACCGAGGGCGCGACGCCGTTCCGGCTCGTGACGCACATCGGCGACGTGGGCCATACCCTCGTCGTCGGGCCGACCGGCATGGGCAAATCCGTCCTGCTCGCCACACTGGCGATGCAGTTCCGTCGCTATCCCGGTTCGCGCATCTTCGCGTTCGACATGGGCCGCTCGATGCGCGCGACAGCACTGGGCCTGGGCGGCGAATACTACGACCTCGGCGCCGATGGCGCGATTGCGTTCCAGCCACTCGCGCGCATCGATCAGGACAGCTATCGCACCTGGGCCGCCGAATGGGTCGAAGGTCGCTTGGCGCATGAAGGCATCGCTATCGGTCCGGACGAGAAGGTGGCCATCTGGTCAGCGCTCGGCAGTCTCGCCGGCGCGCCGGTCGAACAGCGCACGCTCACCGGCTTGTCGGTGCTGCTGCAATCGAACGCGCTGCGCCAGGCGCTCGCACCCTACGTGTTGGGCGGCGCGCACGGCAAGCTGCTCGATGCCGATCACGACCGGCTCGGTACGGCCGATGTGCAGTGCTTCGAGATGGAAGAACTGATGCACAGCAAGGCGGCAGTGCTGGCCGTGCTGGGGTATCTCTTCGCGCGTTTTGACGAGCGTTTCGATGGCGCGCCGACGCTGCTGATCCTCGACGAGTCTTGGCTGTTTCTCGATGACCCGGTGTTCGCCGCGCGCATTCGGCAGTGGCTCAAGACACTGCGCAAGAAAAACGTCAGCGTCATCTTCGCTACGCAGTCGCTGGCCGACATCAAGGATTCGAGCATCGCACCCGCGATCATCGAAAGCTGCGCCAGCCGCATCTTCCTGCCCAACCCGCAGGCGACCGAGCCGCAGATACGCACGATCTACGAAGGCTTCGGCTTGAACAGCCGACAGATCGAGATCGTCGCCACCGCGCAACCCAAGCGCGACTACTACTACCAGTCCCGCGCGGGCAACCGCCTGTTCGACCTCGACCTGGGGCCGGTCACGCTCGCGTTCGCGGGCGCTTCCACACCGCAAGACCAGCGCGACATGGACCGTGTGCTGGCGCAGGCCGGCACGCCCGGTTTCGCCGGCGCGTGGCTGCGCCATCGCAGCCTCGATTGGGCGGCCGACCTGCTGCCGTCCGCGCCTTCGGCTCCTTCCTTCCTCGCTTCCCCGCCACTGGAGACCTCGCCATGAAGATTCGTCTTTTCGCTCTCGCTGTTGCTGCACTCGTCGGCGTCATGCCTGCTGCGCAGGCGCAATGGGCCGTCATCGACGCGACCAACCTCGTGCAGAACACGATGACTGCCGCGCGCACGCTGGAACAGATCAACAACCAGATCCGGCAACTCCAGAACCAGGCGCAGTCGCTGATGAATCAGGCGCGCAATCTGGCGAGCCTGCCGTTCAACGTGGTCGGCCAGTTGCGCTCGAACTTGGCGAATACCCAGCAGCTCATCACGCAGGCACAGGGACTGGCGTTCCAGGTGCAGAGGATGGACCAGCAGTTCGCGCAGTTGTACCCGCAGCAGTACGCCGCGACCGTGAGCGGCAATCAGATGTACCAGGACGCGCACCAGCGCTGGCAGAACACGCTCAATGGTCTGCAGACCGCGATGCAGATGCAGGCGCAGGTGTCGCAGAACATCAACGTTGACGCGGGCACCATGTCCGACCTCGTGGGCCAGAGCCAGTCGGCCACCGGCGCCTTGCAGGCCATGCAGGCGACCAACCAGCTTCTGGCCCTGCAGGCGAAGCAGACCAGCGAGTCGCAACAGCTCCAGCTCACGCAGGGTCGCGCGGCGGCGCTGGAACTGGCACGGCAAGCCGCCGCGGTCGAACAGGGCCGCGTCATCACGCAGCGCTTCCTCGGCACCGGCACGCCGTACACGCCGCAGACCGTGAACTTCTACGGCAACTGAGGGAGGCGGCCATGACGCGCGCGCCTGTCCTTTTTGCTGCGCACTTCGCTGTCGCCTGCCTGCTGGCCGGTTGCGACCGGCCGCAGACGCTATCGGTCGATGCGATCGCCGTCGATCCGACCTTGCTGCATCGGCTGCTCGCGCAGTGCCGCCGGGGCGAACACAACGCCACGTTCTGCGCCCGCGTCGATCAGGCCGATTTGCAGCGCTTTATGTCGGGGAAATCTGGGCCGAACGAATACCGCACGCTTTCCGAACTGCCTGCGGACATCCCGCCCAGCTTCGACGGCCCCAGCCCCGGCGCGGATTCCAGTGTGTCCGTGGAGGCACGGCCATGAACGACGTTTCCATCATTGACCATTTCCTCAACGTCTTCTCGACCTACATCGATTCCGGGTTTGGCCTACTGCATGGCGAGGTGGCGTTTCTGACCGCGACGCTGGTGGCGATCGACATGACGCTGGCTGGCCTCACCTGGGCGCTGGGACACGCCGCCGGCCAGGGCGAAGACGTGATGGCCAAGCTCATCCGCAAGGTGCTCTACGTCGGCGCCTTCGCCTACATCATCGGCAACTTCAACTGGCTGGCGGGCATCGTGTTCCGCTCGTTCGCGGGCCTGGGCCTGACGGCCACCGGCTCGACCCTGAGCATGGACACGTTCCTGCAACCGGGTCACATCGCCAAGACCGGCATCGACGCCGGCATGCCAATCCTCGAACAGATCAGCCAGATGGCCGGGTTCCCCGAAGTGTTTGTGAACATCACGCCCATCGTTGTGATGTTCCTCGCCTGGTTCACGGTCATCGTCTGCTTCTTCGTGCTGGCAGTGCAGCTCTTCGTCACGTTGATCGAGTTCAAGCTGACCACGCTCGCCGGCTTCGTGCTGGTGCCGTTCGCGCTCTGGAACAAGACCGCGTTCCTTGCCGAAAAGGTGCTCGGCAATGTGGTGTCCACGGGCATCAAGGTGCTGGTGCTCGCGGTCATCGTCGGCATCGGGACGGGCCTCTTTGCGCAGTTTCCGACCACGCCTGCCGAGCCGTCCATCGACCACGCGCTGGTCGTGATGCTGGCCTCGCTCTCCATGCTCGCGCTGGGCATCTTCGGGCCTGGCATTGCGACGGGCCTCGTCTCCGGTGCGCCGCAACTCGGCGCGGGCGCGATGGCCGGCGCGGCAGTCGGCGCAGCAGGTGCCGCGATCGGTGTGGCTGCAGCGGCTACCGGCGTCGGTGCCGCTGTTGCGGCCGGGGCGCGCATGGCGCCAGCGACGGCGAGCGCCATCGGCAGCGGCGCGCGGGCTGCTGCCTCGACGGCCGGCAGCGCGCGCTCGGCCTATCAGGCCGGTTCCGCCGCCGCTGGCGGTGGCCTCAAGGGCGCGGCGGCGGGCGTGGGCAACGTCGCCAAGACCGGCGCGCAGGCCGCCGGGCAGAAGGTCGCGGCAGGTGCGCGAGCGTTCGGCGAACGCACCGCGTCGGCCTTCCGTGGTGACAGCCGCGCCGGAGCCGATACCGGTGCCCCGGAAGGTGGCACATCGGGTGCCACGTCCGATGCCAAACAACCCGCCTGGGCCAAGCGTCTGCATCGACGCCAGCAGATCAGCCATGCCGCCACGACGGCCACGCACACGCTGCGCGGTGGTGACGGTGGCGGTTCCGCGCAAGGCCCGAGTCTGGGTGATTCCGATTCGTAAGGAGAACGACTTATGCGATTCAAGCGACCGCAGGTGCGCTACGCCAGTACGCCGCAGCCTGCCACCCCTTATCAGTCTGCGGCGCAGCTCTGGGACGAGCGCATCGGCTCGGCCCGCGTGCAGGCGAAGAACTGGCGATGGATGGCGTTCGGCTGTCTGGTGCTCGCGGTGCTGATGGCCGCCGGCCTCGTCTGGCGTTCCGCGCAGTCCATCGTCACGCCCTACGTGATCGAAGTCGATCACGCCGGACAGGTGAGGACGGTTGGCGAAGCCACCACGCCTTACCGGCCGGCGGATGCACAGATCGCTTATCACCTGGCGCACTTCATCACGCTGGTGCGTTCGCTCTCCATCGATCCGGTCGTCGTGCGGCAGAACTGGCTCGACGCCTACGACTACACCACCGACCGGGGCGCCGCTGTGCTCAACGACTACGCACGCACGAACGATCCGTTCGCGCGTGTGGGCAAGGAGTCGGTGACGGTGCAGATCACCAGCGTCACACGCGCCAGCGACACGTCGTTCAACGTGCGCTGGATCGAACAGCACTTCGTCAATGACGCGCCCGCCAGCACCCAGCGCTGGAACGCCGTGATTTCCATTGTTTTGCAAACCCCGCGCACCGAACGGCGCCTGCGCAAGAACCCGCTGGGCATCTACGTCAACGGCCTGTCGTGGAGTCGCGAACTGGACGTGTCCGAAGGAGCCAAGCCATGAAACCGTCTTTCCGTATCTACGCCGTCATGTTGATGCTCGCTGCTCTGACGGGCTGCGCCACGCAGGGCAAACCGCCGCCGCGCATTTCGCTCGACGAGCCGATTGCCGCACAGCCGTTGCCCGAACCGCCCAAGCCCGTCGAAGTGGTGGAGGTGCCGAAGGTGTTGCCGATGCCGGGGCAGATGAAGCCGCTGCCCGACGCTAACGATGCCAAACCCGCGCCCGAGCCTGCCGACGAAACCGTGCGCGTCACGCGCGCCAACGCCGAGGCACGCATGCAACCCACACGCGAGGGCTACGTCAATGCGATCCAGGTCTGGCCGTTCACCGACGGCGCGCTGTATCAGGTCTATGCCGCACCTGGTCGCGTGACGGTCATTTCCTTGCAGCCAGGCGAGGAGCTGGTCACGGTCGCTGCCGGTGACACGGTGCGCTGGATCGTGGGTGACACGTCCAGCGGCGCCGGCGATGCGCTGCGCGTCAACGTGCTGGTCAAGCCCATCCGCGCAGGCCTGAAAACCAATCTGGTCATCACCACCAGCCGTAGGACGTACCTGCTGGAGCTGACTTCGACCGAGAAGGCATGGATGGCGTCGGTGTCCTGGGAGTACCCGAAAGACCAGATGCTCGCCTTGCAACGGCAAGATCAGGCCGCGCAGGCCGCCGCACCCATCGATGCCGGGCTGTCGCTGGACAGGATCCATTTCCGCTACGCGATCAGCGGCAGCAATCCGCCGTGGAAACCGCTGCGCGCCTTTGACGACGGCGAGAAGGTCTATATCCAGTTTCCCGCCGGCATCGCCCAGGGCGAGCTGCCGCCGCTCTTTGTGATCGGCCCGCAGGGTGACGGCCAACTGGTGAACTACCGTTTCCGTTCGCCGTACTACATCGTGGATCGGCTGTTCGGCGCGGCCGAACTGCGACTCGGTGGTGACAAGGGCGACGTGGTGCGCATCGAACGTACCGATGGCACGCGGGGGAATTGACCATGAGCCAGGACGACACCCCCGACGCGCCCACCGCCAACACCGCTCCGAAGGTCGCGCCGGAAAGCATGACGCTGCGCTCGCAGCCGCGTCCGGTGACGCGACTGAACCGACGTACCCTGGCGTTCCTGACCGGTGGCCTGGGCGTGGCCGTGATCGGGGCCACTTTCTGGTCGTTGCAGCCGCACAGGCATAGCGGCAGCGAACCGACCGAGCTTTACAACGTCGATCGCGTGGCGCGCTCCGAAGAACTCGACCAACTTCCGAAGGACTATTCCGGCTTGCCGCCCAAGCCGGCGGCCAGTGTGCCGACGCTGGGGCCGCCGCTGCCGGGCGATTTAGGACCGGCCATCGTCAAGTCACAACCGCCCGTGGTGGCCAACTACGCGCCATCAGGCCAAGATGCGGCGGCGGCCGAGCGTGACGCGCTGCGCAAGGAGGCGGAAGCGGCAGCGGGTTCGTCGGTGTTCTTCCGTTCCAGCAACCAGCGCGCCGCGGCTGCACCGGCGCAGACCGCTTCGGTCGCGCCGGCATCCGGCTTGGCGGGCTTCGACCCGCAGGCCGCCGGGCCGGCCTCGACGGCGACGCAGCCCGCGGACCCGACCGCCGTGCAGAACCGGCAAGACCAGAAAGAGGCGTTCCAGAAAGTCGGAACCACGGAAACCCGTAATTCCGGCAACCTGCAAATGCCGACCTCGCCGTATCAGGTCATGGCCGGAACAGTGATCGCGGCGGCGCTGGTAACGGGCATCAAGTCCGACCTGCCGGGCGACGTGATCGGCACGGTGACAGCGCCGGTGTACGACACGGCGACCGGACGCTATCTGCTGATCCCGCAGGGTTCGCGCATCCTCGGCAAATACAACAGCCAGGTCGCCTACGGGCAGAGCCGCGTGCAGATCGTGTGGAACCGCATCATCCTGCCGGACACGTCTTCGCTCACGCTAGACAACCTGGTCGGTGCCGATCCGGCCGGCTATGCCGGCCTGGAGGATGGTGTCGATTGGCATTGGGGACGCATCCTGGCGGGTGCAGCACTGTCCACTGTGTTGGGTGTGGGTTCCGAACTGGCTGTCTCCAATCAGGGAAACGTCAACGGCAATACCGTCATCGCGCTACGAGACAGCGCGCAGGAGACGGCCAATCAGGTCGGCCAGGAATTCACGCGCCGCAACCTCAACATCCAGCCGACACTGACCGAACGACCGGGCTTGCCGGTCAGCATCATCGTCAACCGCGACCTGGTGCTGCGGCCGTATCAGCCGTTGTTCTTCAACCGGGGGACTTCACAATGAGTACGGCACGCAAGCTGCGGCTGGGGCCGCTGCCGAAGACAGAAAGCACAAAGCTGACGTTCGCGTGCCCGGCCAAGCTCAAGGCCGACCTCGACCGCTACGCGGCCATGCACGCGCAAACCTACGGCGAAGCGGTCGATGCGACGACACTGATCCCGCACATGCTAGAGGCGTTCATCGCGGGGGATCGGGGGTTCAGACGGGGCAGGGGAGACGACACCCGACTAGCCCCCCGCGCGGCTATGCCGAAGGGGTGAGAGTTTGGAAATGTTGTTGTTGTCGTATCTAGACTACGACTGGAGACGTAATATCAAATTGACTTGTCCTTGGAAAAGTTGTAGAAGTCGTAGTATGGCTACGACTAACTCAAGCAAACTAAATGCGCTCTACACCCGGCTGGCACCGGGGACGCCACTGACTTCTGAGGACTTGGCGGCGCTGGGCATCTCTGCCGATCTGGCCGTCCACTACGTCCGGGCAGGTTGGCTCACGCGCCTGGCCCGCGGGGTGTTTGGTCACCCGAACGATCCCTTGGCCCTGCATCCCAGCCTGCTGCTGTTGCAGCGTAGGTTCGAGGGCTTGCACGTCGGCGGCAAGTCGGCGCTCGACTGGTATGGCGTGCGCCAGTACGTGTCGCAACAGCCGGTGCTGCATCTGTATGGATGGACGGCGGCGCGTCTGCCGGAATGGTTCACCGAACGCTTTCCGGCCGAGTACCACCGCAAGCGTCTGTTCGACGAACAGCCGGACGCCTTGCTGCACGTCGGCCCGTTCGAGCAGCGCAGCGGAGCGCCGAAGGTGTCGGCGCCGGAGCGCGCCTTGCTGGAACTGTTGAGCGAAGTCGGCGTGCGTCAGCCCTTGCAGGAAGCCCGCGAACTCGTCGAAAGCGCGTACAGCCTGCGCGCCGACGTGCTGCGCGAGTTGTTGCAGCACTGTACGAACATCAAGACCGTACGGCTGTGCCTGCAACTCGGCCGCGAGGCATCGCTGCCTTGGGTGGACAAGCTCGATCCGGCCACACTGCCGACGGGCAGCGACCGGCCCTGGGTGTCTCGCTCGACCGATGGCCTCTTGGTACTCAAGCCATGAACCAGACCTATCTCGATACCGCGCGCCTGCTGACGCAGGTGGCGCCGCTGGTGTTCGTGGACGACACCTTCGCATTGAAGGGCGGCACGGCAATCAATCTGTTCGTGCGCGACATGCCGCGTCTGTCGGTCGATCTCGATCTGGTCTTTCCCGATCACACGTTGCCGCGTGACGAGGCGCTGGCGCTCATCAACGAGGCCGTCAGGCAAGCCGCCGAGCGGCTGAAGAAGCGAGGGTTCCAGACACACACGCCGGCGGCAGCAGCAGGGGAGACAAAGTTGCTGGTGCGCCGCGGCTCGATTCAAGTCAAGATCGAAGTCAACTTCGTCATGCGTGGTACGGTGCAGCCGGTGCGCCGCGCGTCACTCACGCCGACCGCGCGCGACGTGCTGATGGCCGATCTGGACATCCCGGTGGTGTCGTTGGAGGACGTGTACGGCGGCAAGCTGGTTGCGGCGTTGGATCGGCAGCACCCGCGCGACCTGTTCGACGTGATGCAGCTCTTTGCACACGAGGGCATCACGCCCGGCATCCGGCGTGCGTTCGTGGTCTATCTGTCCAGCAGCAACCGGCCGATCCATGAAGTGCTGTTCACACCATTGCGGGACATCCGGTACGACTACGAGCACAACTTTCAAGGCATGACGGCCGAGCCGGTGCCGCTCGATGCGCTGCTCGCCGCGCGAGAACGTATGGTGCGCGAAATCCAGCAGGGCTTGGACGA
>Ga0153988_1000093_pt1 | contig 19710 bp, 13 predicted proteins | sample TSNC072MetaG_FD_104742 | JGI IMG/M metagenome (GOLD analysis project Ga0153988, IMG submission 104742) | Attine ant fungus gardens microbial communities from North Carolina, USA - TSNC072 MetaG | ecosystem: Host-associated > Fungi > Mycelium > Unclassified | place: USA: North Carolina, Jones...
GCGTTCGCGCTCGGGCAGCGCGCCGAGACAGAACGCGTGACTGACCACCACCTGCCCCTGCATGCCGAGCGCCGCGACGCGATCGAGCAGCAGGCCGAGCGTAAACGCGCCGATTTCCCCGGACTCGTGCAGATGAATGTCGATCGGCTTCTGATGCCGCTGCGCAAGGCCGAACGTCAGATCGAGCGACTTCACCGGATCGCCGTCGATCAGCGCGGGGTCGAGCGCACCGAGCACGTCGGCGCCGGCGGCGAGCGCGCGATCGAGCAGCGCGTCGGTGCCCGGCCGGCCGAGCAGTCCCGATTGCGGAAACGCGACGATCTGCATGTCGAACACGTCGCGCAGGGTCTGACGCGTCGCGAGCACGCCGTCGAGATGACGCAGGCCCGCGTCGGTATCGATATCGACGTGCGTGCGCAGACGCGTCGTCCCCGCCTGCATGAACGCACGCGCGAGCGCAAGCGACTGCGCGCCCGCATCGTGGCCGCTTTGCGCGCGCCAGCGCCGTTCGTTCTCGATGCGGTCGGTGAGCTTCGGGCCGACCTCGTTGCGATACCAGCGCATGCCCCAGTTCGTCTTGTCCAGATGCGTATGGCCTTCGACGAAACCCGGCAGCAGCAGCGCGCCCGCGCCGTCCTCGATCCGCATGCCGGGTTCGCGCGCGAGGCCCGGACCGAGCGCGGCGATGCGGCCGGCGGCAATCGACACGTCGACGCCCGTACCGTCGGCAAGACGCACGTTGGTGATGAGCGAGGCATTCGTCGTGAGGGGCGTGGCGGTCGTGGTCATGGCGGCGTCGATTGGAAGAGGGTGAGGAAAGGGACGATGAAAGCGGCTGTAAAGCGATTGCACAGCGCGGGCAACGCAGGCAGCTCGCGACGCGACGGACAGATGGCGATACGGGCCGCGCAAGCCCCCGCCGGCGGGCAAAAACCAAGGCTGAGCGCCTGTTCACGGTATACTCCCGCGTAACTTGCCTGATCGCCAGGCTTGCCCGATACTCAGCTGTTACCCCCAATCTCCCCGTACGTCGAGTTTAACGCTACTGCTTATGAGCACAATCCTTGAAAGTCTTCCGATCGGCCAGAAGGTCGGCATCGCGTTTTCCGGCGGCCTCGACACCAGCGCCGCGCTGCACTGGATGCGCAAGAAGGGCGCCGTGCCGTACGCCTACACGGCCAACCTCGGCCAGCCCGACGAAGACGACTACGATTCGATCCCGCGTCGCGCCACGCAATACGGCGCCGAAGGCGCGCGCCTGATCGACTGCCGCGCGCAACTGGTCGCGGAAGGCATTGCGGCGCTGCAGTGCGGCGCGTTTCATATCTCGACGGCGGGCGTCACCTACTTCAACACGACGCCGATCGGCCGTGCCGTGACGGGCACGATGCTCGTCGCCGCGATGAAGGAAGACGGCGTCAACATCTGGGGCGACGGCAGCACGTACAAGGGCAACGATATCGAGCGCTTCTACCGCTATGGTCTGCTCGTCAATCCCGATCTGAAGATCTACAAGCCGTGGCTCGACCAGTTGTTCATCGACGAACTCGGCGGCCGCGCGGAAATGTCCGAGTTCATGCGCCAGTCGGGCTTCGACTACAAGATGTCGGCGGAGAAGGCGTATTCGACCGACTCGAACCTGCTCGGCGCGACCCACGAAGCGAAAGACCTCGAAAGCCTTGAATCCGGCATCAAGATCGTCAACCCGATCATGGGCGTCGCGTTCTGGCGCGACGACGTGCAGGTTGCGAAGGAAGAAGTGACGGTCCGCTTCGAGGAAGGCCAGCCGGTCGCGCTGAACGGCAAGACGTTCCCGAACGCGGTCGAGCTGCTGCTCGAAGCGAACCGCATCGGCGGCCGTCATGGCCTCGGCATGAGCGACCAGATCGAGAACCGCATCATCGAGGCGAAGAGCCGCGGCATCTACGAAGCCCCGGGCCTCGCGCTTCTGAACATTGCGTACGAGCGTCTCGTTACCGGCATCCATAACGAAGACACGATCGAGCAGTACCGCGAAAACGGCCGCCGTCTCGGCCGTCTGCTGTACCAGGGCCGCTGGTTCGATCCGCAGGCGATCATGCTGCGCGAAACCGCGCAGCGCTGGGTCGCGCGCGCGATCACGGGCGAAGTGACGGTCGAGCTGCGCCGCGGCAACGACTACTCGATCCTCAGCACGAAGTCGCCGAACCTCACGTATCAGCCCGAGCGTCTGTCGATGGAGAAGGTCGCGTCGACGTTCTCGCCGCGCGACCGCATCGGTCAGCTGACGATGCGCAATCTCGACATCACCGATACGCGCGACAAGCTGCGTATCTATTCGCAGGTGGGTCTGCTGTCGTCGAACGACGTGTCGGCGCTGCCGCAGGTGAAGTCGGATAAAGAGTAAATGCCGGAGTAAGTTCGAGCATCAATCCGGGCATCGCTCCGGAAACAGTTTTGCCGGCTCGTGAAGAACGGGGAAGGGGTGTCCTTCCCCGTTTTCTTTTTTCCGCCGTCCGTTTGCTCTTTCGCCCTTCGTTTCTTTGTTTTTCCGCGGCCCATCCCTCATCGATCCGCATGATCGCCGCTATGTCGAAGCGGCTCTGCGTCATCGCTTCGCGCAACGTATTTATCTGCTGAATACAGCATGAAATTGCCTCGAAATTGTCTCAACACGGGGCCGCGCCCGCCCAACAACACCCCCTCATCATCTCAAGAGCGTGACCGGTGCGGCGATCACCGCGATCGTGCTGCTCGACGCAGACATGGGCGGCGAGGAATTCGGACTGCTCGTGCTGCAGGCGCGCGCGTTCGAACTCGAAGACACGCTCGAAACATTGCGGCGCGGTGTCGCCGATCTCGCGATCGAGCATGGCGCATCACCGCTCGGCATCGTGACCGTCAGCGTGGGCGCGTCGCTGACGCGCATCACGGAGTCGTCGCGGCCCGCGCATCGCGATGGTTTCGCGAGTGCGGATGGGGCGTTGTATCGCTCGAAGCATAGCGGCCGCAACCGCGTGACGATGGCGTACAGCATCAAGCCATCGTGCGGCGCGGCATGCTCGACCATCAGCGATCCTGATGATCGGGCATGCCACCGGCTTGCGTCGAACATTGGCTGGCCAGTGCTTTTCCGCTTCCAACCCACGATGCATACCATGCGTATCGATTGCCAGCAACGCATTCCCAATCGCTTTTCTTCCGGCGCACACGATAAAAAATTGTGCGCGCGAATTGCCGGCGCATCAACAGTCATAAGGTTTTCTTAAGCTTGCGCTGTTGAGATAAGCTCGTGAATAACGGCAGAGAACAATAACGATGCCTCGTGGACGCAAACCCGGCCGGCAAGCCGAGAAGACGCACTGCCGGTCGCTTTATCTGCTGGAATTGGCGCGCGGCAGTTCATACGTCGCGAGTACGCTGACACCGGAAAGCCAGCATGCGGCGATTGCCGAAGTATTGCGCGAGTTTGGCCAGCAACACGACGAAGACAAGCTGTCGATGTTTCGCGAACTGCTCGCGGAAAGACTCGAAGACCGGGGCGATCTCGACGCGGCGCGGGCTGTGTTGAGTTTCAGGCTGCGCAAAAAATAGCGGGAAAACCGACTTGGAATAGCGCGAGTGCGCTACCCGCAAAAAGCGCCCCGGCTTGAGGCTTCAGGCTTCAAACGTCAAGCCTCAAGCCTCAAGCACCAATCAGCTTCAACCCCGCCGGCAGCGACTCGCCGAACACACGACCTTCATCGGCATTATCGAGTGCCACCGTTTCACTGACCATCGTGACCCACGCGCGCGGCGCATTCGCCGCTTCGAGCCGCCGCACGACCGTCGCGCGCAGCTCGTCGGGCAGATCGCGCGAGCGGTCGCCGGTCATGCGCGCGATCTGCACGGCAGCGAATGCGGCAGGGTCGATCTTCTTCCAGTCGAGCTTGAGAATCGCGTCGAGCCATTGCGCGGCGACTTCGGGCGGCACAACGCTATGTGCGCTGCCGTAGAACGGCTGCCGCGCGCCGATACGCCCGACCGCCCACCAGCTCTGGTGGTTTTCCGCGGGCTTCTTCAGACGCGCGAGCACGGCCTCGCCAAGTTCGATCTTGCGCCCGGCCGGAATCCGTTCGAGTGAGGCGGACAGCCGCACCATATCGGCGAAACCGATCTTCGCGGCATCGAACGGCAGCTTGTGGCGCGCTTGCGCGGCCTCCTGCAGATAGTCCATCGCATCGAGCACGCGCAGTTGCGCGTCCTCACCGAGACCGCCCGCTGCGCGGCGCCACAGCGTCCACCATTCGGACCAGACCTGGCTATCGTTGACGTACTGAATGCCGTCGTCGAACAGCGACCACAGTTGCTCGACGCGCCATTCGTCGAGCGGATAGCCGAAGCCCGGCCGCACGCAATAGCCGGCGAGATTGAGCCAGAGCCGTTCGTGATCGGCCGAGCGCCGTCTGCGGCGCGCGCGTTCCCATAGCGCGCCGAACAGCTCGCGCAGCAGCGCGCTGTTCCAGCTATCGCGCGGCCCGAGCAGCTGTTCGAGTTGCGCGCGCAGCCGTTTGATTTCCTTCGGGTCGACGTTTTGCGCGCGCGAGCCGAAACAGCGGTCGATCAGTTCGATCGCGCGATCGAACGCGGGATGGCGTTCGTGCGCGGCATCCGCCGGCAGATCCACCTGCGCGGCATCGCGGCGCAACTGGAATTCGAGCCGCCAGCGTTGCGCAGGGTGGTCGAGCGCGAGACAGTGCACGTCGAGCGTGCCGACTTCGGTCCGCGTCGTTGCGATGCGTACCGCGGTCTCGCTTGTGTTCTGGCCGTCGCGCGGCTGCACGACGGTCGCGATCGGCGGCAGACGGATGAAGTCGCCACCCGCGAGATCGACGAGTTCGCCAGGCTGATAAACGGTGTCCGCGCTCGACGACACGAGGTGAAACTGCACCGGATGCCCGAGCTGCAACGCGAACGTGCGCTCCGCGATCAGGATCTCGTGACCTTCTTCGGTGCCGCGCGGCAGCAGGCAGATGCCACGTGGCGCGGGCGGGGTGCTGTACGTCGCGTTCGGCGCTGCATCGCTCGTCGAGTCGTGAGTTGAATCCTGGCTTAAATCGTGAGTTAAATCCTGGGTTGGGCCCCGCTTACCGCTGCCAGCTTCGTCGAGCACGAGAAAATAGCTGCGCGCGGAACCGCCGCCGATTTTCGGCGCGAAGCCCGCGCGCGCAAGCGAATAGGCCACCGCGCCGCGCGCGACCGCGACGTCGGGGTTGTCGTTGTGCAGAACGTTCAGCGGTGCGCCGCGCCAGTCGCCGAGCGTATCGGCGAGACGTTGCGACAGCGCTTCGGCGCGAAACACGCCGCCGTTGAGCAGCAGCGTGTCGGGCACGGGCAGGGCGGTTGCGCTGCCCGCGCGGGCCGCATCTCCGCTCGCCAGCGCGTCTGCATCCGCATTTGCATCCACGGCCAGCGCCTTGCGCGACTGTGCCGCGAAGCGCTCAAGAAACGCCGCGATATGCCGCGTGACCGCGGCGTCGGTCGCATAGGGCAGGCCGAATTCGACGATCGCGCCGCGCGGCCGCCCGGGCCGCTCGTGCGCGGCGACCTTCGGAAAGAACCCGTCGACAATGATCTTTTCGACCTCGTCGCGCGTAACCTGCGCGCTGCGCGCCCCGCCGATCAGCTTCGACCCGGCGCCGAGCAGCGTGATCGAGGCCGACTCCGGCGCCTGCGCGCCGAGCAGCTGTTCCTTCGCGCTGCGGCAGCGCTCGACCAGTTGCGACAGGCTCGCCGCCGACAGGCGCTGCGGCGCCTGCTCGACGTCACCGGCGCCAGCGGTGCCGCCCGGCAACCGCGCCTCGACCAGATGCGCGAGCGCGAGGTCCATGTTGTCGCCGCCGAGCATCAGATGATTGCCGACGCCGATGCGCGTCAACTGCGGCTCGCCGTCGTCGTGCAACGCGACTTCGATCAGCGTGAGATCGGTCGTGCCGCCGCCGACGTCGCAGATCAGCACGAGCCGCGTATCCGCGAGTTCGCCGGCCAGGCGCTCGCGATGATGAAACAGCCAGTCGTAGAACGCGGCCTGCGGCTCCTCGAGCAGCCGCAGCGACGGCAGCCCCGCGAGCCGCGCCGCTTCGACGGTCAACGCGCGCGCGCCTTCGTCGAACGAAGCCGGCACCGTTAGCACGACGTCCTGCTGTTCGAGCGGCGCGTGGGCGAACTGCTGGTTCCACGCGGCGCGCACGTGAGCGAGATAGCTTGCGCTCGCCTCGACCGGCGAGACCTTGCGGATGTCGTCGGGCGCGCCCCACGGCAGGATCGGCGCGATACGATCGACCGAGGCATGCGAGAGCCAGCTTTTCGCGCTCGCGACGAGCCGCCCCGGCACTTGCGCGCCGAGCAGACGCGCGAGCCGGCCGACCACGACCGGCTGCGCGGCGTCCTTGCCGTGGTTTGCGGCGGTGCTCGCGCCGGACCACGGCAGTTGCAGATCGGCCGCGCTCAGTTCGCCCTCGGCCGCGTGATAGCGCACCGACGGCAACAGCGGACGCGCCGCGACTTCGCCGGGACTCACGAGCTGCTCGATCCCGAACACGCGAATCTCATGCGATCCGATTTCCGCGTAGGCAAGCACCGTGTTGCTGGTGCCGAGATCGATGCCGACGCTGTATCGCTTCATCTGCGCAGCCTTCTCACCTGCCTGCTCACGCTTGCGCGCCGCCGCGCACGTCGAACTCGACTTTCCAGCGCTCGTCGGAACCGCGCGGGATCGCTTCGAGTTCGAGCGTGCCGGCCTCGGTCACGCGCGCGTGCAGCTTTACCGGCACGACCTCGCCCGTCGCGCGGCCGGCCGCCGGCAGGGTCGCCTGGATTTCCTCGAGTTCCTGCAACTCCTCGGGGCCCCAGTATTCGAGCAAGGTGCCGACCTGATCCTGACGACGTACCGACGAACCGAAGAAGCGGAAATGCACGGGCTCGCCGACCACGAGGCCGAACTCCTGCGCGGGCAATTCGGCCTCGGTGCCTTCTTCCATGCCGAACGGCGCGACGCACAGCGCCTGCACCGGTGGTTCGAGGCCGGGAACGGCCGGCATCGCCGATTCGATCGCGATGTAGTACGCACGCGCGGTGCCGCCGCGAATCCGCACGCCGCGGCCGCGCCGCACGTAGCCGTAGTAGGCCGCGCCGCGCGCGACCGCCAGATCGAGGTCCGCGCCTTCGAGCAGACGCGCGCTCGCCGCGCCTTCGGCCGCAAGCCAGCCGTTCAGCGTGCTCATCAGGCGCTCGACCAGCAGCGCCGACTTGAACACGCCGCCGTTGAACAGCACCGCGGTCGGATGCAGGAAGCTCGCGTTTTGCGCGGCCGCGTTGGCTGCATCATTCGCCGCGTCATTGGTCGCACCGCCGAACCCTTCGAGTTCGGCCAGCGCGCCGACCTGCCTGCCGAGGAACGCCGCCAGATGCCGCGTGATGCCCGCGTCCTGCGCATACGGCAGGCCAAGCTGGGTCAAACCAACGCGCGCGCGGCTCACCGGACGCGCCGCGCTATCGACTTGCGGGAAGAAGCCTTCGAGGATCGTCTGCGTCAGTTCGGCGCGCGTCAGTTCGGTGCGGATCGAGCCGCCGATCAGCTTCGAGCCGCGGCTCGGCACGACGAGCGGCACGGTGTCGGTGGCGGCGTCGCCGAGCAGTGTTTCCTTCGCCGAACGGCACGCGTAGGTGAGGGCGCGCAATTGCCACGCGTCGGCCTGGGTGCCCTGCGCAGCGAGCTTGCGCGCGACCACGTGCGCGAGTGCGAGGTCCATGTTGTCGCCGCCGAGCAGGATGTGATCTCCGACCGCGACGCGATGCAGTTCGAGATTGCCGTCGCGCTCGATCACCGCGATCAGCGAGAGGTCGGTCGTGCCGCCGCCAACGTCGACGACGAGGATGATGTCGCCGACCCGCACCTGCTTGCGCCACTGGCCGCCGCTTTTCTCGATCCAGCTATAGAGCGCCGCCTGCGGCTCTTCGAGCAGCGTCATACGCGTGAAGCCGGCGGCCTGGGCCGCTTCGGCGGTCAGCTCGCGCGCGGCCGGGTCGAACGAGGCGGGAATCGTCACCGTGACGTCCTGGTCGGCGAACGGCGCGTCCGGGTGCGTGTGATCCCACGCCTCGCGAAGGTGCGTCAGATAGCGCACCGAGCTCTCCAGCGGCGAGACGCGCGCGATTTCGGGCGGCGCATCGTTCGGCAGAATCCCCGCGCGACGGTCGACGCCCGGATGGCAGAGCCAGCTTTTCGCGCTCGACACGAGCCGGATCGGCGTGCCGGCGCCGCGGCTGCGCGCGAACTCGCCGACCGCGAATTCGCGCTGGCCGGTCCACGGCAGGTAGAGATCGCCCGAGGCCAGTTCGTCGGGGTGCGGTAGATAGAGGAACGAGGGCAGGAGCGGCAGATTGTCGATCGCGCCGGGGCCCGTGAGCTGTGCGATCGGCAGCACGTCCTGGGTGGTTTTCTCGCCGTCGCTCGCGTGCGTGTCCACGTAGGACAGCGCGCAGTGCGTGGTGCCGAGGTCGATGCCGATCGAATAGCGGGCGTCGCTCATAGCTCCACCTCGGCCGGGGCGATGACCTTCGCGTTATGGCCGTCTGCGAGCTTCGGCAGACGCACCTCGTCGACGCGCCAGCCGCGATGGCTGATGCTGCCGTTAAACGGCGCGCTGCCGACGACATTGCCGGTCAGCCGCACCGAACTCGCGTCGAAGCCCGCGGGCAGCGTGACGCGGCTGCCTTCGGCTTCGTCGCGCACCGGGCGGATCGTGAAGTGCTCGCGCAGCGTCGCGCGGCAGCCTTCGTGGACGAGGCGCGCGGCCGCGCCGATGTCGGCATCGCTATAGCCCTTGATGTCTTCCTCGACGAAATCGATGAAGCGTGCGTCGCGTTGCAGCAGGCCGAGCAGTTGCAGCGCGGCGTCGGGCGTGGCTTCTTTCAGCACCGGGGCCGGTTGTGGTTTCGGTTGCGGGGCGGGCGCCGGCGTCGCTGCAGGCGTTGCGGCGGGCTCTGGCGTGGGCGCAGGTGCCGCGCCAACCGGTTCGCCGTTGCGCAGACGCAGCACGTCGGCGGCGAAACCGCCATTGCCGAGAATGCCGAAAAACGTGCCCACGGCCAGTGAAATCCGGCCGAGGAAGGATGGGTTCGAATTGCTCATAAATGCTCCTGATGGGCTCTGTCAAAGGACGAGCTGTCCTCGCCGCGCCACGGGCGCCAGGCTGCGAAGCCTTGACGGGCCGGGCAGGGCCGTAACGATGCGGATTCGCGCGCCGCTGGAAAAACGCCGCCCGGCCGCAGGGCAGGCCGACGCCGCATGGCAATCCGCGGCACTGCGCGGCAATTCGCAACACGCCGACGCGGCGCGTGCGGCGCGCGCAAAACCCGTATTTTGCCTTGCGGCGCGCCCGACGCGGGGCAAAGCCGGCAATTCTAGCGGGCAATGGGGTGCGATTGGCGCGAAGTCGGGGGAAGGGCGGGGGAGGTGGCGACGGGTGGCGCGGCGGGCTCGTCAATTGCCGTCTTTGGACTTCGCCTCATCCCAGTTCATGCGATGACGCTTGACGGTTTCCGTATGCCGCACATCGTCCTCGGTGTGCAGATAGAGGCTGGTCGTATTCAGCGAGACATGGCCGAGATTGTCGCGGATCGTGCGCAGATCGACGCCGCCGTCGGCTTGATGCGAACCGGCCGTGTGGCGCAGCCAGTGCGCCGACGCCCGCTCGAGCTCATCGGCGCGATCGGCGAATTCCGGGCCGCGCGCGCGCAGCCACGTCGCCGCGCCGGCAAAGATACCCTTGATGGCATCGTGCACCGCCGAACGAGACAGGCAGCGGCTCCGGCCCTTGAACGGCAGCACGAGCGGCGTTTCCTCGGCGCGCGTGGGCAGGGCGGCAAGACCGTTGAGCGTGCGGTAATTGCGCAGTTCCTGAATCAGTTCCGCCGACACCGGCACGATCCGCTCCTTGTCGCCCTTGCCTAGCGTTTCGAGCCACCACTGGTCCTGACCGTCGGCGCCGAGCCGCCTGAAGAACTGGCCCATCTGGCCGCCCGCGACTTCCGAAATCCGCATGCCTTGCAGATAGAACAGCGTGGTCAGCCAGCGGCAGCGCGCGTAGTAGGCCCGTTGCGCGTCGGTGTCCTGCGGCAGCTGCTCGACGAACAGCTTCACCTCGTCCCACAGCGACGTCGACAGATAGCGCGTGACACGAGGCGCCGAGCGCTTCGCGCGTTGCCGCAGCAGCGCCATCGGATTGCCGCGCAGATAGCCGGCGTTGACGAGCCACGTGAACATCGCGTTGAGGATGATCAGCGCCTGGCGCTGGCTGGCCGGCGACAGCGGGCCGTTGAACGGCCGCCAGCGTTCGTCGCTGCGGGCGAACTTGCCGCCGCTCGCCGACACCCAGCGGGCAGCCGGCTGCGGATCGGCGATGAACGCCTTGAACAGCAGCAGGTCTTCGTGGGTCAGCGACGAGAGCGGCTTGCCGAGCTGCACGACGGCCCACAGCAACAGGCGCTCGGCTTCCTTGCGATAGTTGTCGAAGGTGGTCTTGGTGTCCGCATAATTGGAGAGCCACGCGCGCACGGCGTCGAGATCGTTGCGCGCCGACAGTTGCGAGTTTTCGCTCGCGCCGCGATTGGTGCCGTCGCGGCCATCGAGCAGTTCCGGCACGACGAGCGATTCGACGGGCTGAACGGTGACGAGGTCGGCGTTGGATGCGGCTGTCGGCAAGGCTTTGGACACGATTCGAAGAGTTCCTGAGGGCGAACGCCGGTTGCGTAATTACGCTTATTTTAGTGAGCCGCCAGGGCCGCGGATACCCGCTCGCGCAATGTCGGCAAAACATCGGCGTCAAACCACGGATTGCGCTTGAACCAGGCGATGTTGCGTGGCGAGGGATGCGGCAGCGGCATGATCTGTGGCCCGAATTCGGTCCAGCGGACGAGCGTATCGGTCATGCTGGGTCCATAGGCTGCGCCGAGACCGAAGCGCTGGGCGTACTGTCCGATCAGCAGCGTGAGCCGCACGGCACTCAGGTGGCCGAGCAACTCGCGATGCCAGCGCTCGGCGCATGCGGGCAGCGGCGGCAGATCGCCGTTCGGGCCGCGCCCCGGAAAACAGAAACTCATCGGCACGATGGCGAATTTCGACGCGTCGTAAAACGTGCTGTCGTCGACGCCGAGCCACGTGCGCAGGCGCGCCCCGCTCGCATCGCTCCATGGAACGCCGGACGCATGCACACGCGCACCCGGCGCCTGACCGATGATCAGAATGCGCGCCCGTTCGGATGCGGCCAGCACCGGTCGCGGTGCGTGCGGCAGCGTCGGCGCGCAAAGGGTGCAGGAGCGAATGTCGCGGAGCAGGGCTTCGAGCGTTGGGGGCTTCTTGACAGCCATTTTGTGGGGCAGGGTTTGCGTGCCCGACATCATCGTAGCGGCGCTTGTGGGATGCGCGTCGATGATGTGCAGCACGGTTTCGTGGCGAGCCAGCAGATAGTGCGTGATGATACGCCGGTGGCAGTGCCACCAGACGGGTTGCGCTCAGGATAGCGCTGGTTGTCCACGAGCAAATATCCTTAGAGGATTGTTGGGCTCATGACTCTTCCTTTGGATGCAAATACATCTCGGATGACCGGCTGGACAGTTTCTCGCGTTGAATATCTTTTAGCGCTCCAAAGACGAATAGCCGTGCAATGCGGCGAAGCAGGAAAATCCGGTGCGGTCGTTTTGCTGTTAGCGGCTACCACGCCACGCGGATCGCCATCCCGTTCTGCACGTCGCCGCGCTCAGAGATGAGCTAACCGCTGGTCGATGTTTTCACTCATACCATAAACACGACATTATAGTACTAATGTCGTGTTTATGGTATGAATGTGTAGTGTTTTTATAGTATTACGTTGTATTATCAATACATCGTCCATCTCCAGCTTCAAGCACGCCATGACGCTCGAATCCGACATCGAAGCCGCCCGCGAACGCGCATCCGACACCCAGTCGCTGTACCGCGAAGTCTGCGCACTGCTGTTTTTCCGCTACGGCGAAACGCCGACCGCGAACCGGCTTTATCAACTGGTGCGCAAAGGCAGCATGAGCGCGCCGGCCAAGGCCTTGCGCGATTTCTGGGTGGAAGTCCGCGACAAGACTCGCGTCGACCTCGGGCGCCCGGATTTGCCGCCCGAGGTCGCGGCGGCGGCCGGCGATCTGGCGGCCCAGCTCTGGCGTCTGTCGAACGACGCCGCGAGCGCCGCGCTGGATGTGTTCAGACAGGACGCGCAGAGCGAAATCGCCGCGGCACGCGACGAGGCACGGGAACGGGAAACGCAGCGGCTCGACGCGCTCCAGCAAGCGGAACAGGCGGCGCACGACGCCGACGCGCTGCGTGTGCAGATCGGCGGGCTCGAGGCGCGCATCGTCGAGCTGCAAACCGCCAACGCGATGCTGACGGCTCAACTTGCTGCGTCGAAGCAGGATGCTGCGGCGAGCATCGCCGCGCTGGCCGACGCTCGCCGCGATTTCGCCGACGAACTGGCCAAGCTGCGCCGCTCCCATGAACAGAACGAACAACGGCTCGCTGCTGCCGAAAAGCGCGCGTTGCTCGAAATCGAGAGCGAACGGGCCGTGGCGCAGCGGCTGCGCAAGGAACTCCAGGCCGGCAATGAGCGGGCGGCTACCTTGGAGACCGAATCGCGCACGCAGCGTGAGAGCTTGCGCGACGAGCTTGCGGCCGCGAAGGCCGAACTGGCCGCATCAAACGCACGGCATGCGCTGAGCGGCGCGCAACTCGCGGAAAAGGACGCCCTGCTGGCCCAACGCGCTACCGCGGTCGATCTGCTGCAGCAGCGCATCGAGACGATGTCGCGGAAGCTGGAAGCGGCACGGACGCCGGAAACGTCCACGCACCCTGCCCGCCGCTCGCGCGACAAAGCGGCTTCTCAGGGGCGAACGATGGCGGGCTTTGCAGGCGCGTCGTTCGTCAAACGAGGAACGAGTATCAGGAAGTGAGGACAGGAATCGAACCTGTAGGGGCGCTGGCCCGCGCCAGCATCGTCGATGCGCATGCGTCGGCGTGCGCCTGCGCCTCAGCGCAGGCATTGTCGTCAGAACTTCGGATGACACTCGAAATTGACCGACGATCCATGCTCGGTCATCACGCTCACGCCGCTCACGGTTTCCGCCATCACGCTGCTTTGCATGCCGCGGCGCTCGCAATAGTCGCGTGCTTCGTTCATCGCGAGTTCATGCGCGCGAGCCCATGCCATGCGTCCACCGGTTGCGCTTGCCGCGACCGTATAGGTGCCGGGTTTATCGGTCGCGACGACGTTGGTGCTCGACGCACATCCAACGAGACTCGCGCATGCGAGCACCGCCGCGGCGAAACCACGCATGCGGGCCGCGAGCTGCGCCCTCTTCTCTGCCGGCTCGTCTCCCTGCTCATGCCTTCGCGCGCACGAGCCGGGAATGCCGTTCGAATTCAGATCACACATTTTGCAGCACCTGCACTTTGGACCGATCGCCCGGCCTGATTTAGCAAGCCTCGATTATCGGCAATCGATCGCGCGAGATCAGCCGCTCGCGCCGAAAACACTGTTGCACGTCTTTTAACAATGCAGATGCCATGCCACTCAGAAGTTGGCGGCCCCTTGTCCGCTCTGACCGGCCGCATCGGGCGGCACGACGTCGTCGGGGGTGGGAGTCGGCGCGATGGCCGCTGCGCCGCCGCCATGCGCTTCGCCATCGACGGTATTGCCGGTGGCTGGCGCGGAAGTAGCCCCCGGCGTCGGCAAGAGCGGCGGCAACTCGCGCGGCCCGGCCGGCACCGCCGAAGCGCCAGCCGCCGCGGATACCGCAGGAGCCGATGCAGGAGCTGGCTCAACCGGGACCCCCGGGCTAACGGACGTCCCCGCCGTCGGCGCCCTGCGCGCCGGCGCATGCGCGACCACCTGCTTCTGCGGCGTGCGCGCGAACAGATGCCCGATCCAGTCGCGCAGCCGCTCCGCGCGCTCGGCGAACCAGCCGGGCTGCTGCCCGGTATCGAACTTCACGCGCGAATCGACGAGCCGCGAGCGCTGCGCGCGCTGGAAGAAATCGCCGACGATCGGCAGCGCGCTATGCGCTCCCTGCCCCCAGTAATCGCTGCGCAGCGTCACGCGGCTGTCGTTGAAGCCGACCCACGCGCCCGCCACCAGTTGCGGCTGGATCAGGATGAACCAGCCGTCCGCGTTGCCCTGGGTCGTGCCGGTCTTGCCTGCGACGTCGCCGCGCACGCCGAAGCGCGTGCGGATGCTCGCGCCGGTGCCGCGGCTGACCACGTCGCGCATCACGTCGACGAGCGTGCGCGCGGTATCGGCGGGCAGTTCGCGTTTCGGCGTGGACGGTGCGAATTCGGCCAGCACATTGCCGTTGCGGTCCTCGATGCGCGTGACCATCAGCGGCTCGACGTAATTGCCGAGGTTCGCGATCGTGCCGTACGCCGAGACCATCTCCTTCAGCGTGACCGGGCTCGTACCGAGCGCGAGCGACGGCACCGGATCGAGTTCGCTGTCGCGCACGCCCATCGCGCGCGCAAGCCTGGCGACCTTGTGCGGTCCGACCGATTCCATCACCTGCGCGGTGATGCGGTTGCGCGAATACGCGAGCGCATCGCGCAGGCTGATCATGCGGCCGCTCGGTTCGTCCTCGTCGTTCGGCTTCCAGATTTCGCCGCCCGTCAGCTGGATTTCGACGGGGTTGTCGGGCAGCTTGTCGTCGGGCTTCGCGCCCGCCTCGAACGCCGCCGCATAGACGAACGGCTTGAAGGTCGAGCCCGGCTGACGGCGCGCCTGCTGCACGTGATCGAACGGGTCCTCGCTGAAATCGCGGCTGCCGACCCAGGCCTTGATCTCGCCGGTACGCGGGTCCATCGCGAGAAAATCGGCCTGCACGCGCGTCTTCGTCTCGCAGACGCTCTGCACGAGCTGGCGGTCGGCGAGCAGATGCTTGAGCGCATCGTCGTCGGACAGGCCCGTGTCTTTCGCGGCGCGGAAGTCGGGCGTTTCGCGCAGAAACGTGCGCAGCAGGTCCTTGTCCGCCGAGCAGCCCGTGCGCGTGCCCCATGCCGAATTAGCGATGCCCTGCAACTGGTTGCCTTGCAGCTTGACGGCCTGAGTCGCCATCGTCTGCAAACGCGAATCGAGCGTCGTGCGCACGATGAGTCCATCGGAATAGATGTTGTAGTCGTTGCGATCGGCCCATGCGACGAGCCACTTGCGCAACTGCTGCGTGAAATGCGGCGCGGGTCCGGGCGGCTCGATCTGGCGCTCGAAATCGAGGCGCAGCGGCTTGCGGCTCAGGATGTCGTACTGCGCGGGCGTCAGCTTGCCGTACTTGACCATCTGCCCGAGCACCGTGTTGCGCCGTTGCAGCGCGCGCTCGGGATTGAGCACCGGGTTGTAGTAGCTGTTGCCCTTCAGCATGCCCGTGAGCGTCGCGCTTTCGAGCACGTTCAGATCGGCCGCCGACTTGTTGAAATAGGTCCGCGCGGCCATCTCGATGCCGTACGCGTTGTAGAGAAACGGCACCGTGTTCAGATAGGTCTCGAGAATCTCGGGCTTCGTATAGAGCATCTCGATCTTGACCGCCGTGATCGCTTCCTTGAGCTTGCGCGTGAGCGTCGGCGCGCGGCCGATTTCGTCGGGATAGAGATTGCGCGCAAGCTGCTGCGTGATCGTCGAGCCGCCCTGACGGTCGCCCGAAAACGTGTGCAGCGCGGCCGACGCGGTGCGCCGCCAGTCGAGGCCGAAGTGCTCGTAGAAGCGATGGTCCTCGGTCGCGATCAGCGCGTTCACGACGGTCGGCGAGATGTCCTTCAGGCTGACCCACTCGCGGTTCGACGGCTTGAATTCGGCGAGCAGCTTACCGTCCGCCGAGAGAATCTGCGCGGGCTGCTCGATCTTCGCCTTGCGAATGTCGCCGATGCCCGGCGTGAACGGAATCAGCAGCAGCACATACAGCACGAACAGCAGCGGCAGCGCGGCGAAGCCCCGGGCGACGGTACGGCGGGTCGGATGGTGCAGATGCCACCAGCCCCGCGCGATGAGCGGGTTCGCGAGGGTCAACCCTCGGTCGAGGGCGGCCAGAAATGAGGAGATGAGGCGCTTCACGCTTGCTGTCGTCCGCGGGGAAAGGCGCAATCGTACCAAGATGCGGGGTGGGCGCCGATTTTTGCGCGGCGGCACGCAGAGGCATGAGGCCACCCGGCGTTGCGCGCAGTTGCAACACCCGCTGCACACTGGCACCGGCCTGCCCCCGTGCGAACGCCCGGCCACGGCGGCGGGGCCACTATAATGTCGGCAATTCCGACAAGAGGTGCTTCATGATCATCAAACCGCGTGTGCGTGGCTTCATCTGTGTATCGACCCATCCGACCGGCTGCGAAGCCAACGTCAAGGAACAGATCGAGTATGTGAAGGCACGCGGCCCCATCGCCAACGGCCCGAAGAAGGTGCTCGTGATCGGCGCGTCGACGGGCTATGGTCTCGCCGCCCGCATCAGCGCCGCGTTCGGCTCGGGCGCGGCGACGCTCGGCGTGTTCTTCGAGCGCGCCGGCAGCGAAACCAAGGCGGGCACGGCCGGCTGGTACAACACCGCCGCGTTCGAGAAGCTCGCCACGGCCGACGGCCTGTACGCGACCAGCATCAACGGCGATGCGTTCTCCGACGCAGTGAAGGCGCGCACGATCGAAGTCATCAAGCGCGATCTCGGCCAGGTCGATCTCGTCGTCTATAGCCTCGCGGCGCCGAAGCGCCAGCATCCGAAGACGGGCGAGGTGTTCAGCTCGGTGCTCAAGCCGATCGGCAAGGCGGTGAACCTGCGCGGCATCGACACCGACAAGGAAGTCATCAAGGAAACCGTGCTCGAACCGGCCACGCCGGAAGAAATCGCGCACACGGTCGCGGTGATGGGCGGCGAAGACTGGCAGATGTGGATGGACGCTCTGGGCGAGGCGGGCGTGCTCGCGGACGGCGCGAAGACCACCGCGTTCACCTACCTCGGCGAGAAGATCACGCACGATATCTACTGGAACGGCTCGATCGGCGCGGCCAAGAAGGACCTCGACCAGAAGGTGCTCGGCATTCGCGAAAAGCTCGCGGCCAAGGGCGGCGATGCACGTGTCGCGGTGCTGAAGGCGGTCGTCACGCAGGCCAGCTCGGCGATCCCGATGATGCCGCTCTATCTGTCGCTGCTCTTCAAGGTCATGAAAGAGAAAGGCACGCATGAAGGCTGCATCGAGCAGGTCTACGGCCTTTACAAGGACAGCCTCTACGGCAGCCAGCCGCATTTCGACGACGAAGGCCGTCTGCGCGCCGACTACAAGGAACTCGATCCGCAGGTGCAAGGCCGCGTGCAGGAACTGTGGAACCAGGTGACCAACGACAATCTCTACGAACTGACCGATTTCGCCGGCTACAAGAGCGATTTTCTGCGGCTGTTCGGCTTCGAGATGAAGGGCGTCGATTACGACGCGGACGTCAATCCCGACGTGCAGATTCCGAATCTCGTACAGGTTTGATGTCGCGAGGGAGCGAGTCGGTGGTCGACTCCGCTCCTGGTATTGCGTTCAGGTGTTGCGGTCTGCGGTCTTGTTGCGTTACGGTTTGCCCCTTCCCTACTGCTGTTCCTCGCCGCGCGCTCGCGAGGTGACTGCATTACCTGCTCTGCCATCTCACGCAGCACGCCTCGCGCCCGGAAACGTCAGCGTAAAAGCGCGCCGATCAAGGCGTCCCGTTGCGACAATACGCACGATACGCGTCCCGCTCCGCCAGCCGCACCATATACGCGGCCAGCGCCGGAAACGCGTCATGCCGTATCGGCGTTTCGAGCCAGCGATTGGCCGACAGCGCGATCGGCACGTCGGCGAGCGAAAACGCGGGCCCCGCGATATACGCGCCGGTGCGTTCGAGCTGCTGCTCGACGATCCCCATATGCTTTGCCCAGTTCGCGCGCGACAGTTCGATCTGCCGCGGGTCCTGATGCTCGGGCGAGTGCCGCACCAGCGCCAGAAACGCGTAACTCCACGAGCGATTGAGCTCGCTCGCCTGCCAGTCGATCCATTGATCGCAACGCGCGCGCTCGCACGGATCGGCGGGATAAAGCCACGCGCCGCGATAGCGGTTCGCGAGGTAACGGATGATCGAATTCGACTCCCACAGCACGAAGTCGCCGTCGCAAAGCACCGGCACCGTCGCGTTCGGATTCAGCGCGCGGAATGCCGCGGCCTCGGTCGAACGGAAGCCCGAGCCCCAGTCTTCCTGTTCGAACGCAAGCTCAAGTTCCGCGCAGGTCCACAGCACCTTGCGCACGTTGATCGAAGTGGTCTTGCCGAGTATCCGCAGCATGGGTTGTATTGGGTGGAGTGAAGTTGAGCCGATGGATTCGGATTATCGTATGTAAATTCGTGAGCGGAGAAGAATGAAATCGTCAGAAGGCCGACTATCGTCGCCAGTCTTTTTTGCAACGATAGTCGACGAGCCGGTACGTTCACATCGAGCACTGCATGAGTCTGCGCGAGGCAGCACGTGAGACATCGCGGCGACGTGGCAACAGCTGCATGCCTGGACATTTGCACGCGTAGGGGCTCAATCATCCAGTTGGGTCCGCGATCTTTTTCCGATCGTCAGACTGGAGCGGTGGTGGACAGGCCCGTCTGTCCCACCACCCAACCTGACACACGACCATGCCTGACATTCAATCCACGTCCCACCGTTTCAGCGCGTCCAGCGCAGCCGTCGGCGCGCTCCCAACCGGGCACGACAACAACCTTCACGACACGCGACGGACGGCCTCGGCTCCGCCCGTCCAGGCCCGGGAATCGCAGGACGATCGTTTCTCGCACCTGCCTACGCGCAGCAGCAGGAAGAACAGCGCGACCTCACAGGACACGCCCCAGGGCTCGGGCGACGCGACGGACCCGAGCCCGAATCCGAGCACGTCAGCGGCCAACCGGCGGCGCGGGTCTTTGCCTCGGTCCGGCCGCGAACTCTCCTCGACAGACGCCGTGACGCCGGCCGCCGCCGGCGCGATCGCCAGCACGACGTCCGAGGTTGAACTGCGGGATATGTCGTCGGCCGGTCAGGTCGTGCGCCTCAGCCATCAGGAAGCGCGGACGATGCTGAACCACCTCGACAATCTGTCCCAAACATTGACGGGTTCGCTGAGCAGCATCGGCGAGATGCACGGCCGTGTGAAGGCAGCGTTAAGCAAGCCGGATTGTCCCGTTCTGCACGACACCCAGATCCGGCATCTTGAAGAGGTCCAGCATTGGATGTCCATGATGCAGTTGCAAACGCAGGAGCTGGGCCAACTGCGCGAACACCTGAATAACGTTCTGAAGTCTGGCAAGGCCGACACGACGAAGAATCGCAGCTGGACCGACTGGCTGAAGTCCAATCCGGTGCAGAAAGCGCTTGCCGCCGCGGAAGTCGCCATCGCGATGGGATTCAAGTTCGGTGCCTGGTACGGCGTGGAAGCCATCCTTCCGGGCAAGGCCGACGCTTTCGAGACTACCGCCAAAACCGCCTTGCTGGTCACGCAACGCATCCTGCTCTCCCTGACCCTCGCCGGGGTCGGAGAGTACATCCCCGGCACCGATGGGCCGAGGCGCTGGGTCGAGGCGGGTGGAGATCTCAAAACGATCCAGGGATTCGGGCAAGCCACCGATCAGGTCATTACGCTCGGCGGGCA
>Ga0153988_1000095_pt1 | contig 19583 bp, 19 predicted proteins | sample TSNC072MetaG_FD_104742 | JGI IMG/M metagenome (GOLD analysis project Ga0153988, IMG submission 104742) | Attine ant fungus gardens microbial communities from North Carolina, USA - TSNC072 MetaG | ecosystem: Host-associated > Fungi > Mycelium > Unclassified | place: USA: North Carolina, Jones...
CCGGTCGAATTGATCCTGCAGGTCGGCAGCAGCGCGGGCTTTGCGATGGTGTTCGCACTGCTGATCGCCGCGATCATCTGGAATCTCGGTACCTGGTATTTCGGGTTGCCCTCGTCGAGCTCGCATACGCTGATCGGCTCGATCATCGGCGTGGGCCTGATGAATCAGATGCTGCATGGTGCGAGCGGCACGAGCGGCGTCGACTGGAACCAGGCGCTCGGCGTCGGCAAGTCGCTGCTGTTTTCGCCGATCGTGGGCTTTCTGCTCGCGGGCCTGCTGCTGCTGATCCTGAAAGCGGTCGTGCGCGTGCCGGCGCTATATGCCGAGCCGAAGGGCAAGGAACCGCCGCCGTTCTGGATTCGCTGCCTGCTGATTCTGACCTGCACGGGCGTGTCGTTTGCGCACGGCTCGAACGACGGCCAGAAAGGCATGGGCCTCATCATGCTGATCCTGATCGGCACGGTGCCGACCGCCTATGCGCTGAACAAGGCGGTCACCGCCGAGCAGACGCAAAACTTCGTCGCCGTCGCGCAGCAAACCGCGACGACGCTCGCGAACTACACGCAAGGCGCGGCGCCTTCGGCCAATCCACGCGCCGATGTCGAGGAGTTCGTGCGCACGCGCCATCTGACGCCGGCCACGCTGCCGGCGCTGCAACAGCTGACCGCGCAGATCGGCAGCCAGGTCGGCTCATCGGGCTCGATGGCCGCGGTGCCGCAAGGTATCGTCGATAACGTGCGCAACAATATGTATGTCGCGTCCGAAGCGATCCGCCTGATGCAGAAGGCCAACCAGCCGCAGTTCGCGCCGGAGCATGCAAAGGTGATCGGCAACTTCAGAACGCAGATCGATCACGCCACCAAGTTCATTCCGACATGGGTCAAGGTGGCGGTCGCGATCGCGCTGGGGCTCGGCACGATGGTCGGCTGGAAGCGCATCGTCGTGACGGTCGGCGAAAAGATCGGCAAGCAGCATCTGACCTACGGCCAGGGCGCGGCGGCCGAAGTCGTGGCAATGGTGACGATCGGCGCCGCCGACGTCTACGGCCTGCCGGTTTCGACGACCCATGTGCTCTCGTCCGGCGTGGCCGGCGCGATGGCGGCCAATGGCTCGGGTCTGCAATGGAGCACGGTGCGCAGCCTGATCCTCGCATGGGTGCTGACGCTGCCCGCCTCGATCGCGCTTGCCGCGGGTCTGTACTGGCTGTTCCGGATGGTGTTCTAAGCTCGAGTGTCCAGGCCGGCGGTCGATGCAACCGCCGGCCTCGTCAATAAAAAAGCGCGGTACGTAAAGACGTACCGCGCTTTTTTTCGCCCTGCTATTTGAACCCGCCAATCGCTCCTCAATACACCTCGGGCACGATCATCGTCTGCGGCACCGGCTGGCGGCTATAGTCTTCGTGATAGACGCGCGACGGCAAATCGATCTGCGCATGCTCGATCTCATGATACGGCACCTGGCTCAGCAAATGCTGAATGCAGTTCAGGCGCGCGCGCTTCTTGTCGACGGCCTGCACGACCCACCACGGTGCCTCGGGAATATGCGAGCGCTGCAGCATCACTTCCTTGGCCTGCGTATACGCTTCCCAGCGGCGCCGGCTTTCCAGGTCCATCGGACTCAGTTTCCACTGCTTGAGCGGATCATGAATACGGTTCTGGAAGCGGATTTCCTGCTCTTCGTCGGTAATCGAAAACCAGTACTTGATAATCTGCACGCCGCTGCGCACAAGCATTTTTTCGAACTCCGGCACCGAACGGAAAAACTCTTCGTACTCTTCATCGGTGCAGAAATTCATCACACGCTCGACGCCCGCGCGGTTGTACCAGCTACGGTCGAACAGCACCATCTCGCCGCCCGCGGGCAGATGCGATACATAACGCTGGAAATACCATTGCGTGCGCTCGCGGTTGTTCGGCGCGGGCAACGCAGCGACGCGGCAGACGCGCGGATTGAGCCGCTGCGTAATGCGCTTGATCGCGCCGCCCTTGCCCGCCGCGTCGCGCCCCTCGAAGATCACGACGAGCCGATGGCCGGTCTGCACGATCCAGTCCTGCAGCTTGACCAGTTCGCCTTGCAGGCGGAATAGCTCGCGGAAGTACTGCTTGCGCGCCTCGCGATGCTCGGGCGTAAAGCTGTCCGGGCCGTCGATAATGCGGTCATCGACTTCCATTTCGAGCTCTTCGTCATAGGCATCGATGAGGTCCTCTTCGAAACGGCGCTGCCGCTCCGCCATCACTTCGGCTTCGGATCTCGGGTCAAGCTCTTTCATTGCGGCTCTCCTCGCAGCAGAGATAGTTTGACGCGCCGCGGCAAACGCGACGCGGACGCAGTTGCTCGATTATCGGAGTAGAAGGTGTCATCCTTGTTACCGCATCGTAAGATTGCCGAGACATCGGCGCGACTCATGATAGCGAGGATAGCGAGTTTTGCGCGGCTCCCGGCGGCAAATTCGGCCGCTCGTTCAGTGGCTGGATCGGCGGTTCAATTAGCTGCTGACTCGATCGCAAACGCCGCCACTAGCCTAGTGGCCGGGCGAAACTCAATTCGTGGCCGTCCGGATCGGTGATATGAAAATAGCGCTCACCCCAAGGGGCGTCGGATGGCGCGAACGACGGCCGCAATCCCGCTGCGAGCGCTTTGCGATAGAGCGCGTCGACGTCCGATACATAGATAATCACGCGCCCCCACCAGTTGACCGGCGCTCGGGTATCGGCAATCAGATTCAGATAGGTTCCGCCGAATGCGAACGATGTAAACGTCTCCTGCGGACCGCCGAATTTGAGCGGAAAACCGAGCGCTTCGTAAAACGGCACGGCGCGCCGCATATCCCCGGTGGCCAGCGTAATCGCACTCAGCAATTCGATCCGCGGTTCGGAAGAAGCGGTTTGCGACGATAACGAGGAAGCAGTTGCGGGCATAAGGCGTCTCCTTGGTATCGATAAAGCGCAGCGGCATAGACATGAAGACCACACTATCGATGTCGGTCCCGCACGCCCCGTTTAACCTCGAATCAACCTCGAATCGCGGGCTTGCGGCCCGCCGCCGGCATGCGGCAAGTGTCTCACACGCCGTCGTTCCATCCCCACGCGCGCCCTTGAAAAAGCCTTGCCGCGCCCCGCATCTTTGTGCCCGCCTATCCGGAGCATCGCCATGGGAAGCCGCCCCCGCTTTATCGATGACCTGTCGAGCGCCGCATCCGACGCCCCCGGGCCCCAATCCACCGAACTGCTGACCGACGACACCACCCTGCTCGACGCCTATTCGCGCACCGTGATCGGCGCGCTCGAACGCGTCCAGCAGGCGGTCGCCTTTATCGCCGTCGAACGCGGCCTGCCGGGCGAGCCGTCCGGGCAGGGCCGCGGCGGCTCCGGCTCGGGCTTTCTATTCACGCCGGACGGCTATCTGCTGACCAATAGCCATGTCGTGCATGGCGCGACGCATATTCAGGTCACGCTCGCCGACGGTGCGAAATTCGACGCCGATCTGGTCGGCGACGACCCCGGCAGCGATCTCGCCGTGCTGCGCATCGGTTCGCCGGAGCCGCTGCCGCATGTCGAGCTTGGCGAATCGTCGAAGCTGCGCGTCGGGCAGATTGCGATTGCGGTCGGCAATCCGCTCGGTCTTCAGCAGACCGTGACGACCGGCGTGGTCTCGGCCCTCGGCCGCTCGCTGCGCTCGAATTCCGGCCGCATGATCTACGACGTGATCCAGACCGATGCCGCGCTCAATCCCGGCAACTCGGGCGGCCCGCTTATCAATTCGGCGGGCCAGGTCATCGGCGTCAATACGGCGATCATCCCTCGCGCGCAGGCAATCTGCTTTGCGACGGCAATCGATACCGCCAAATGGGTCATCATGCAGATCTTCGCTTATGGCCGCGTACGGCGCGCTTATATCGGCGTGGCCGGCACGACGACACCGCTGTCGCGACGTATGCAACGCTATTTCGGGCTTGGCGCGCAAAGCGGCGTGCATGTGATGGAGATCGTCAAGGGCAGTCCAGCCGCGCTCGGCGGCTTGCGCACCGACGATACGATTGTCGCGATCGACTCACAGCCGGTGCAGGATGTGGATAGCCTGCAACGTACGCTCGACGCTTCGCGTATCGACAGGCCGGTCGGCGTGACTGTGCTGCGTGGCGCACAGCGGGTGGAGCTGACGTTGACGCCGGTGGAGCAGGCAGGGTGAGGAAAGGGGTTGGCCGCGTTGCGGCCGGCTCCTGGCTAGGGCGGAGATACTCTACATCGAACCCTACATTAAACCCTACATCGGACTCTACGGGCCGGCCAATAAAGCCTTTTGAATCATAAAATTACAGTGCGAAATGGCCGATGTTGAACCCTACTTGAAACTCGACGATTCGCCTTGGCTGGTACCCTGTTTTGGCGCGGTGAACTGACTCCGGGCCGCAATCCCAGACCTCCGTATCGTGTTAAACGGAAACGCCAACCCCAAAACTGCCGGCCCCTCGCACCCTCTACTGAAGCACCCGCGCCACCCCTCGCCCACGCGGATCGGTTGCCGCTTCCGGCACATTGCCGTTGACCTTGATCACCTGGATATCGCCGACGAAATCCTGTCCTTCCAGCGTGTAGCCCTTCGCTTCGACCTGCTTCGCGAGTTCGCCCTCGATCGGTTTATACGGCTCCCAGAAAATCGTATTCACCGGCAATAGCTGATGATGGAAACGCATCGCGGCCACCGCATCGGACAGCGGCATATCGTAGTCGTAGAATGTGATGAACGCAGCTCGATATTGATGCCGCGAACGCGCGACGTAAGCATTGCAAACGCGCACTGCAAGCGCCACGAATCTCTCAGGCACTCCCGCGAGTGCCGCGAGCAATTTCGTCACCCGCATCGTGCGGAAGACGCGCCGTAATCGGAATCGACAGGAACGAGAACAGACCGACAACGACAAACGCCGGCCAGAAATCGGAAAATACGATCTTCGGATGACCCTGCACATAGTGCGAAATCTGCAGCACGATGCCTGAAATCGTTACGCCGAGCCCGAGCGACATCTGCTGGATCACGCTCGCCACGCTCGTTGCGCGGCCGATGTCGCTGCCTGGAATATCCGCATAGGCGAGCGTATTGAGCGCCGTAAATTGCAGCGACGGAAAAAAGCCGCCCACCAGCACGACACACCAGATCAGCCAGTGCGGCGTACCCGGAAAGAACAGCCCGTATACGGCAATCGCGACACCCGCGCAAGCGGCGTTGGCCATCAGCACGGTGCGAAAGCCGTAGTGCCCGAGAATGCGCGTCGCCAGCGTCTTCATAAAGATCGAGCCGAACGCGGACGCGCACGTAATCGCGCCGGCCCTGAACGCTGTCATGCCTAGCCCTTCCTGCAATGCGAGCGGCAACAGAAACGGCACGGCGCCCAAGCCGATACGAAACAGCGAACCGCCGATCACGCTCGCATGAAAGCTCGGAATGCGCAGCAGACGCAGATCGAGCACCGGCAACCCGACACGGCCCGCGTACAGCACATAGGCCAGCAGCAACGCGATACCGGTCATGCACATGGCGAACGACGCGGTGCCCGACACGAGTTCGCCGCCCACGAGCGAAAGCCCGAGCATAAACAGCGACGCGCCGCTTGCCGACAGCACGAAGCCGATCCAGTCGAGCCGTCCAGGATGCGGCTCGTGCGTATTCGCGATGTACTTGTTGGCGAGCCAGATACCAAGCAGACCGATCGGCACGTTGATCACGAAGATCAGCCGCCAATGCAGATACGTCGTGATAAAGCCGCCGAGCGGCGGCCCGACCACCGGCCCGAGCAGCGCCGGCACCGCCAGATAGTTCATCGCGCGGATAAACTCAGACTTCGGCAGTGAACGGAAAATAATGATGCGGCCCACCGGGACCATCAGCGCACCGCCGATACCCTGCACGAAGCGCGCGGCGACGAAGGTATCGAGCGAGGTGGAGACCGCGCACAGCAGCGAGCCGGCAATAAAGATACCGATGGCCGTGCGGAACACGGTACGCGAACCGAAGCGGTCGGCCACCCAGCCGCAGATCGGAATAAAGACGCCCAGCCCGATCACATACGAGGTGACCGCGAGCTTCAGGGTGATGGGATCGTGGCCGAGGTCGCGCGCCAGAACCGGCAGCGAAGTCACAATAACCGTACCGTCCACGTTTTCCATGAACATCGCGCACGCGACGATCAGCGAAACGATGAAAGGGCCTAAGGCGAGCAGCATTGGCGTGGTGGCGGTCGGCCAGGCCGACGATTTAAAGCAACGATTATGGCATCGCGGCGGCAACAAATGTTGTTGTGCGAAGGAATTTTCACCGCGCGCGGCGGTGCGCACGGCGCCGAACCGGTATTGCGCCGGGCCCGGTGTCTCCGTGTCGAGATCAAGACAGCCAAGGGCTACCGTGTGGGATGCGAGGCGGCGGCGGAACGCGCCGCCCGCCCCGCCCAATGCCCCGCTGCGGCTTAGCGCGAAGCGCTGACGAGCGGCTGCAACTGCAGCAGGATCTCGTTGGCCGCGCGCGCGACGTCGTTCGGGAAGTCGATTTCGATCCACGGCGCGCCGGTCACGTCGGCGGTATCGAACACCTGGCTGCGTTCGAGCAGCAGATCACGCACCGCTTCTTCGTGAGGCATGTTGGCGCGGCCGCTGTCGATATAGCCCGCCACGATCTGGGTAAAGCGGCGCGCGGTTTCTTCGCGGAAACGGAAGAAGCCCACCGATTCGCCGATCGTGTCGTACTCGAGATTAACCGCCAGCTGCTTGCGCAATTCGACCGGCACGCCGTCTTTCAGGCACAGCTTGACGGGCTCGTCGCCCGCTTCGAAATCGCGGTCGATCAACAGGCGGTTGACCGATTCACCGGCCACCAGCGCGCTCAGGATGCGTTCGTCGTAAAGCACGTCGGCGTCCATCAGCAGCACGTCGCCGCCGCGCGTCAGCGCATCGGCCACGGTATGCACGGTCAGCACGCTGCCGAGATCGAAGCGCGGGTTCAGCACGGTCTCGACCTGATGCGGCCAGTCGATGCGTGCAAGTTCCGCCTGCACCGATTCCGGCTGAAAGCCGAGCGCCAGCACGACGTCGGTCACCCCGGCGGTTTCGAGCATTTGCAGATGCCGTTCGAGCAGGCTCATGCCGTCGAACTGCAGCAGGCACTTCGGAAACTGGGCCTGCGGCGGCTGCTGAAGACGCAGGCCGAGGCCCGCGGCGAGAATGATGGCGCGCATGCGCGGTCCTTTGAAAAAATACGGAGATCAATCGGCAACCGGCACGCGCCGCGTGGCGCGCCGCCGTTGCCAGCTTCTTTCGCTGAAGTGCAAAACCAGCAGGCCCGGCAAGCCGAGCAGGATTTCACGCGCGCGCTTGGCGAGCGAAAGCGCCAGCGCCGCGTCGGGCGGCAGGCCAACGAGCGGCGCGAGCAGCAGATAGCCGCCCTCCTGCACGCCGAGCGAGCCCGGAATCATAAAGGCCGCGCCGCGAATCGCCTGGCCGATGCTTTCGAGCAGCAGCGCATCGATCCAGCCGACCGGATGGCCGAGAAAACGCAGCGCGAGCCATACCTCGACCGTACCGACGACCCAGCCGACCAGGCTCAGCGCAAAGCTCGCCGCCACCCGGCCGCGCTCGCGATAGAGCGACTGTACGGCGGCGTCGACGGCTTCGGCACGCGTCGTCAACGAGGACCAGTCGCGCTTGCCGAATACCTTCGAGATCATGCCGAGCAGCCGGCCGAACAGGCCGCGCCGCTGCGCGTAGTAGAAACCGGCAATCAGGGCGCCGAACACGATCGTGGCGATCAGCGTGGCCATGCGCAGGTCGTGCAGCGCGCCGTGCGCGGCATACGCACCGAACAGCGCGAGGCCGCCGAGCGCGAAGACGATTTGCGCGAGCGCCTGCCAGGTCGTGCTGACGGTGATCGCGGCGGCCGCGTCGCGCAGCAGCATGCCGCGCTGCGACAGCTGCCGCACCATTACAACAGGGCCGCCGATCTGCCCGGCCGGCAGCAGGCTATTGACCGATTCGCCGATCCAGCGTGCGAATAGCGCATCGCGCAGCGAAAGGTCGTACGCGGCGTTCTCTCGCGCGGCGCCGCTGCGCCGGAGCAGCACGGAGATCGCTCCGGCATCGAGCACGAGCGGCACCAGATGGAACGCCGCGACGACCACGAGCCCCCAGCCGGCCGCGAGCAAGGTCGAAGCCACCGAGCCGAAGCCCTGCCACGCGAGCAGGCCGACGAACAGCGCCGTGCCGATCGACAGCAGAAGCAGCGCCACGCGACTCATGCAGCGCCCTTGCCCCGCGAGACCATCTGACGGAACACCTGGCGGAAACCGAAGTACGCGATCGCGTCTTTCATGTTCGAGACGAAACGGCGCCACGGCCGCATGTTGGGGTCCGTAACGTATTCGAACGTAAGCGACACGCGCATCTCGTCGGCGCCGGCCGGCGTGATGCGATGGCGCAGCTTGTCGCCATCGAAAAACACGAGGCCGCCCGGCGGAATCTGCACCGCGCCCGGCACGTCGGGCACATCGGGATTGCGCGTGTGCAGCTCGTATTCGAGCCGGCACGACGATTCGTCGATCACGCCGAGCAGCAGCGTGTAACGGCGTCCGTCGTAGTACGAAGTATCATAATGCCAGCCGATATGGTCGCCCGGCCGCGTGTAGTAATAGAGCGCGTAGGCATGCGGATCGTCGGCGGGAGAAACCTGCAGCTTGTCGCCGCTCACCTGTTCGAGCCAGCCGATCAGCTCCTTCGAGCGATACAGTTCGGCGATGAACGGCGCGAGGCGGTCGATCATATGGCGGCTCACGCTGCCGCCCTGCTTGTGACCCGGCAGATAGCTGCGGTTCACGTTATCGAGCAGGGCACGCGCGCTGTGAACCAGCTGCGCGGTGGCTTCCGGCGCGAGAAAGTCGTCCAGATAAAGAAATGCGCCCTGTGCCGCGAAGTCTTTGCGCAGACGCGGATTGTCGAACGAACGGGTGCGGCTTGCGACCGCGCGGTCCGCGTCCGGAGCGGCAGGTGCGGCGACAGAGGCGGTTGCCATGGGGGATGCGATCACGTCGTCTTCGGCGTGGGTGCTCATTTGCTGGCCCAAAGTTGACTGGTTTCGGAAGCTTTGGCGGCACCGGCCGCCAGCTGGGCGCTACGGCGCGACACGCGCATGTAATCAATCACGACCCAGGCGGCGAACAGCGGCGCGCCGATCGACGCCACCACGACGAACGGCGTCACGACGTTCGTCAGCGTGACAATAGGTAGCAGGTACAGCACGTCTTCGGTTTCAAAGCCGCCCACCGAGGCCTGTTTCGTGCCGGCTTTGCCGGCCATTTCCTCGATACGCATGCGCAGGAAGAAGATCAGCGCGACCGCAATGCCGGCCACGGCGCCCAGCACACCGGGCGCGAGTTGCAGGCCGCCGAACTGCGTGCCGCCGGCACCGATGCCCATGCCGACGAACAGCATCACGGTGACGAGCGCGTCGCAGGCAAGGTCGTAAAAATGACCGATACGGCTCGATTTGCCGCCGATACGCGCAAGCTCACCATCCGTATGATCGACAAAATTGGAGAGCACAATCAGCAATGCGCCCGCATTGGCCCACGAAAAACCGCCGTGGGCAAGGCACAGCGCGCCCGCGACGCCGATCAGAAGGCGCAGCGTGGTCAGGTGATTAGGCGTGACCCAGGTATCGACTAGCGGTGTTACGAGCCGGCGCGCGAGCCGGGCGTCCCATGTGCGGGGCGCTGGAACTTTTAAAGGAGATTGAGCTTTCGAAGTCATAACCTGGAAATATATACGGGTTCACAAAAGATTGCTTTCTTCCCGTACGTTTCTCCTCAGTTCGACGATGGCATTCGTGTGCCAGTCACGCAGCGGGATTCATCGAATCGCGATAAAGTGCGAATCCTGTTGCGCCTGTCACACCCGATCTCCTCGATACACAAGGCCTCGCGGGCCTGCACGCGAGGCCATCGGCCGTTGCAAAACCACGACAGCGAACCCGGATTGCCGCTCAAGCTCATGACCCTCATGAACCGTTTTCTTGCCACCCTGCTGTTGACCGCGGCCGCCGCGCTGCCGCTGCCCGCGCTAGCCGCCGCGCTCGACGCGCCGCTCGCCTGCAACGAAAGCGGCCATCAGTTCATTGCCGATCTGATCGGGCAGCAACTGATCAACCCGAAGCCGACGCATGTCGAAAGCAATTCGATCAATGCGTTTTCGCCGGTACCCCATGCCGATCTGACCGCGTTCGGCTTTCGCGTCTTCGCGGTAGTGGGATTCGAAAAGGACGATCCGATATTCCGTGCCGGCGACGGTGAGCCGCTCGCGCAGTCGGCGTATGGCGCGGTCGTGTTCGCCAGCGAAGACAAGGTGAAAAGCGCGCTGGCGGATGCCGGCAGCACGGCGATCGTGCATCATGTCGCGCCGTTCATCACCGCGATTTTCTGCAAGCGGAACTGACAGGCTGCCTAGTTCGGCCGGCGAAAGCCGTTTTCGACCCACGCTGCGGCGCTGGCCTTATTGAGCTTGAAGTTGGGCGCGACCTGCACTTGCGCGAGCTGCTCGCCGAAGGCGTCGAGCGCGCTCAGCAAGGCGTACGGCTCGTCTTCGTCGGGAATAATGTCGAGCGTAATGTCGAGCTCGTCGTTGCCGTCCGCGCTCGGCACGCGCACCGCCCTATGAAGTTGCGCGCGCAGCTGCTGTTCATGACGGCGCAGCACTTCCGACGCGGTTTTCACAAGGGTATTGAACGCCGGGACGTCGAGCGGCTTCGGGTCCTTCTTGTTGCGGCCCATCGTCCATGGTCCGACGAGGGCGGGCTCCGCTTCACCGTCCTTGATCATTTCGACGGCCCAGCCTTCGTCGTCTTCATTCTTGATGATGCGCGCGGTCCAGCCGTTGTCGCGCCACAGACGCTCTTCGTGCACGCTGTCGTCGAGCCCGGATGAATCTTCCGCGCGGGCATCGGCATTCGGATCGGCATCCGCATCGGACGAGGAAAGAGGCGTGTCGGTCATTACGGGTTCACTCACGTTCGCCTTGAGGGCGAAAAACATATCGAACCCGCAATTCTACCTGCCCCGCCCCCGCCGCCCCGCCGACTCTGACGAACGGACAAGCCCTGCTGCGCCACGCGTCGCCTGGAATAAGGCATTCCGTTAGTTCGCGGCAATGTATAAACCGGGTTTAAAAATCCATAAAAAAACGCGACCCGAAGGCCGCGTGTAAAAATGAAAAAGACACCCTTGGTCATAGGGGTCTAGCACGATTATAAGTGGCCGGCCCTGCCGATTTAACGTCACTACCGGAAGACTGCATTGCAAAAAACAGTGCGAATCTTCCGCCACGAAGTACACGCGCTTCGTCCGGCCAGCCTGCCTGACAGGCCGTAAACCGTCGCGGTCCGGCAACGTCAAACGGCTTGACAAGCCATCTGCCCATTAATTGCAAAGATTATTTTTCTTTTGCCGACCTGCACTTAGGCGATCAATTCTCACTATCTCCAATTCGAGAATTAATTGTTGTAGCGCGCGGAATTAAATATCCGCATAACGCCAATTACACTTCGCAGCGAATCGCCAGTCAGCACACTGGAATCCGATTCTCCACGCACTATTCCGGAGTGATCCCAAGATGAAAAGAACCCTTATTGCCGCGGGTCTGGTCGGCACCTTCGCCGTCACCGCGCACGCACAAAGCAGCGTCACGATATATGGCTCGCTCGACGCGGGCCTCGTCTACTCGAACAACCAGGGCGGCCACACCAACTGGCAGCAAGGCAGCGGTTCGCTGTCGAACACGTACTTCGGCCTGCGCGGCAGTGAAGACCTCGGCGGCGGTCTGCACGCGATCTTCACGTTGGAAAACGGCTTCAATCTGAACAATGGGCGGAACTCGGAAAGCAACACGATGTTCAATCGCCAGGCGTTCGTCGGACTGAAGAGCGACCAGTTCGGCACGCTGACGCTCGGCCGTCAATACGATTCGGTGAGCGACTATCTGGCGCCGCTGTCCGAAGCCGGCGAGGGCTTCGGCAACAATCTCGCGGCCCACCCGTTCGACAACGACAATCTCGCAAGCTCGTTCTCGATCAAGAATGCCGTGAAGTACACGAGCGCGAACTACGCGGGCCTGAAGTTCGGCGGCCTGTACGGCTTCAGCAATGCCGCCGGCGAGTTCGCGAACAATCGCGCATGGAGCGCGGGCGCTTCGTACGATAACGGCCCGCTTAGCTTCGCGGCCGCCTATCTGCAACTGAACAACTCGGGCAGCTCGAACCTGAACGGCGCCGTGTCGCAAGGCGACGGCACCGCGGCGGTCGCGGCCGAACTGCAACGCACGTTCGGCGCGGGCATCAACTATACGTACGGCCCGGCCACCGCGGGCTTCGTCTACACGCATACGCAACTCGACGGCATCACCGGCGTGAACGTCGGCGGCGCGACGCTGCCGGGCATCTCGGGCACCAACCTGCATCTGGACAACTATGAAGTGAACGGCCGTTACTCGCTGACGCCGGCACTGAGCCTCGCGGCTTCGTACACGTTCACCGACGGCAAGATGACGGGCTCGAACGGCTCGGGCGATCCGAAGTGGCACACGGTTTCGCTGCAAGGCGACTACTCGCTGAGCCGCCGCACCGACGTGTATGTCGAAGGCGTGTATCAGCATGCGTCGGGCGAACTCGGCAACTTCGGCACGAACGTCGCGTCGATCAACACGCTCGCGCCGTCGTCGACGGGCAATCAGGTTGCGGCGGCCATCGGTCTGCGTCACCGCTTCTAAACACGGCTTCAGGCACCGCTTCCGGGCCCCGCGCCTCACGGCGACTGCGGCCTCGCTTGCCATCTTCCACGCAGTACACGCGGCACGGGTTCATCCACTGTGCCGCGGTTCGACCCGCGCGCGACACGATCACGCTGCGGGTTTTTTCATGGGCCTTACGATCCGCCGCGTGCTGAACACGCGAATACGTGCATCGACAAACGCACGCGCGTAGTGACGATGCGCGCATGCGATGGGTATACTGCCTAAGCCGCCATACAACGCCGCGCTGCCGTGACGATGGCTGGCGGCTTCGTCGCGAAGCCTTGCGTTGCGCGTCGCCGCAGCGCGCTTCGCCCGCGCCTCACCTTCCCATGCACGACCGGGAACGCCGACGATCGGATCATGAAAAGACTTCTCCTGCTTGCCCCCGCTATCGCCATCACCGCCGCTCTCGCCGCCTGCGGCTCCTCGAACGGTCCCGCGCGCGATGCGTCCGCGCCGCTCGTCTATGTGTCGTCGCCACGCACGGCCGAGTCCATCGCCACCTGCCTGCAGGACCGTCTGCCGCGCGTGCGCACGTCGCATGCGGGCGACGCCATCGAGCTCGCGGTCGGCTCGGATTCGAACAACTCGTACTTCATTACGCTGACGCCGCTCAACGGCAACACGGTCATCAAGGTGATGCGTCCCGCGAATGCGCCGAACGATCCGCCTGAAGAGGAACTGCGCTTCGACATCGCGCGCTGCGCGACCTGAGATTCGTATCGAGCGCTCATGCCGTCAGCGTTATAAGCGACGTGAACGCGAGGCCGATGCGCGAATTTTTATCTCGCGCATCGGCTATTTTTTTATGCGCTCGTCTGCGAACATAGCCGCCCTGTGTTTTTTTGCGCGGCGCTCGTGCCGCGAGTTTCGATGGCATCCAGCAAGGCACATCATGCAACCGGTTTCGCGGCTGGCGTTATCGCGGCAGCGATCGTCGCGCGCAGCAGCGGGGGGCTGTTTCATGCGGGCGTGCTGCTGAGTTTTATCGCCGGCGTGGCCGGCGGCACCGCGCCGGACTGGCTCGAAATCGCATGGTGGTCGCGCGCGCGGCGCCTGTGGATCACGCATCGCACGCTGACGCATTGGGGCATCGCATGGCTCGCGTTGCTCGTGCTGTCGTACCGTTCGCTCGGGCATTCGCTCTATGCCGCGCCGGCGTTCGGTTTCGCGTGTGGCGGGCTCATGCATCTGCTCGCCGACTGGCCGAATCCGCTCGGCGTGCCGTGGATCGCCAGACGGCATTCGCTGAATCTATGGAATAGCGGGCACTGCGATCTGATCGTGGTGGCGGCATCGTGGGCCGTGGCGTGGTTGATCGGCGATCATGTGCTGCTGCATGGCACGCATGAGCTGCCATGGCTGCGGCATTGGCGCGTGGGGTGAGCGGGTTGAGATGGGCCGCTTACGCACGACTCCTATGCGGCGGTCACGCGCCGTGTTGCGCATGCGCATGCGCGTGCCTTGCATCGGCACTCGTCGCTGCTCGCGCTACTCGTGCTATTCGCGCCACGCACGCCGCAAGTAGCGCAGACCGCACGCACCCCACATCACGCGCGTCACTGCCGCCCTTCGTCTCCGCGCTCGCCTTCGCGCACCTTGCCTTGCGACACGCTGCTACCCGGCGGCACGCTATGCGTCAGCCACACGTTGCCGCCGATCACCGAGCCACGCCCGATCGTCACGCGCCCGAGAATCGTCGCGCCCGCGTAGATCACGACGTCGTCCTCGACGATCGGATGCCGCGCGTTGCCCTTGACCAGCGCGCCGTTCTCATCGGCCGCGAAGCTCTTCGCGCCGAGCGTCACCGCCTGATACACGCGCACGCGTTCGCCGATGATCGCGGTCTCGCCGATCACGACGCCCGTGCCGTGGTCGATAAAGAAGCTCGGCCCGATCGTCGCGCCCGGGTGAATGTCGATGCCGGTCGCCGAGTGCGCGATCTCGTTGATAAAGCGCGCGAGCAGCGGCACACCGAGCCGATGCAGCGCATGCGCGAGGCGATGATGCGTCATCGCCCATACGCCCGGATAGCAGAGCAGGATTTCGGTGATGTGCTGCGCGGCGGGGTCACCGGTAAAAGCTGCCTGAATGTCACTGACGAGCAGCGCACGAATGCCCGGCAATTGCGTCGCGAATTCGCGCGCGACCGCGAATGCGCGCTCCTGCAACTCGGCGTCCGGCGTCTCGCCGAACTCGGGCAGAAAGCGCAGCGCGCGGCGAATCTGCGCGGCAAGCAAACGCAGGGTGCTTTCGAGCGTATGGCCGACGTAGTAGTCGACGGTTTCGTCGGTCAGATCGGGCGCGCCGTAATGCGTAGGAAACAGCGCCGCGCGCAGGCCGGCCACGATATTGACGATCGCATCGCGCGACGGCAGTTCGCGAATACCGAGCGGATGCCGCGTGCGATGCAATTGTTCGCGCGAGGCGCGCAGGTCTGCGACGATCTGTTCGAGACCCCAGTTCTGGGTGGGCACGTTGGGCATAAAGACGGCGCCGTGCGGCGAGCACGGTTCGAAGTGGTTATGCGCAAAGATTACCGCGTTTTAACGTGGCCCGCGCAAGACGCGCTGCAATACGGCTGCGATACGGCTTGCGCAGCGCGGTCGATCCGTGCGACTCGCACGCTGCGTGCCGGGTGCGGCTCAGTCGGGTTGGATGCGGTTCGGCACGAGACGCGAAACGGTGCGAGGTATGCGCGGCCCGCATCGCCTCATTCAGATCGTCATGCTGCTCGCGTCGATCCAGCGCACGGCCCAGTCGCGCGCATGCGCGATTGCAGCGGCTTCGTCGGGGAAGCGGAATTCGATGGGGAAAAAACGGTTGGCGACCAGTTCGCCGTCGCTCGAGCGCGAGATCACCACATACGGTTGCCAACTCCCGTCGCCCGCGCGTGCCGGTTCGCAATTCAACAGATAGCCGCGATGTGTGAATGCAGCATCGAAGTGCATGTGTCACCCGCCCATGACAGCCCCGTAACGTGTATGCAGTCGCGCGGCCATTTTGTTGTTAGTTATTTCCGGTCATGATGGAACAGCCGGAACACGGCGTCAATTCAACCGTACATGACACGCCGGAGTATGATCATACTCTGTAGAAAATACGCGTCCATTAAAAAAATCGAAAAGAATCACGGACGCAATCGCCATCCAATCGCGCGAGAAAACCTCGGTCGCATGAAAGCACATGGCATGCGCATCGCGAATTCCGCGCCGTGGCGCCGTGTTATCCGGAACGGCCTTTGCTGCCTTCCACCCTGTCCTCTTCAGGAGAATGCACGATGAACAGCGCGATCACCCGGCCGGAAAATGCCGGCACGAAACCGGACGCGAAGGACCCGAAATCGACGGATCTGCATAACGACCGCACGCACGACAGCACCGTCGACACCGACGGCAAGAACCTCGAAGCCGCGCGCATCGCGGGCCACAGCGCGATCTCGCCCGACGAGATCATCACGAGCAATGCAACGCTCGCGAACAGCGTGCCCGAGGCGCTCGACGGCATGGCCGGCTTCGACAGCCGGCCCGGCGGCAATCATCTGCTGCTTGCGCTCGAACCGGGCTATGCGGTCATCGACAAGGGCATGGCCGAACCGCAAGCCGCCTATTCGGCGGACCATCAATACAATGATCCGCGCCCGGTCGGACGGCGTCAGGATCGCGGCCGCATTCATTACGCGCTCAATCATTTGCGGCCCGCGCGCGTAATCGAATTACACCGGCTGAAATAAGCGATGAGCCCGCATTGCAACAGGCGGGCTCGCGTTTGAATTACCGCGTTTATTCCGCTTAATCAATCAACAGGAAAATGCACGGCGTTTCAATATCTTGCGCCCGCGGGTTGCGCGCGGGCGTGGCGTATGTATCGCGTGGCGTATCGATACGCGGCTCAGTGAATTTCCGGCTCGCCGGCCTTACCTTCGCCGGCCGCGCCGGCCACGATATCCCGCGCGCCGCCGCGTTGCAGAAAATCGAAGTCGCAGCCGCGGTCCGCCTGCATCACATGCATCTGATGCAGCGCGCCGTAGCCGCGCTCGAAACGCGGCACCGGCTTGACCCATGCGGCCTTGCGGCGCGCGAGTTCGTCATCGGACACGAGCACGTTGAGCTTGCGCCGCGGCACGTCGAGCTCAATCAGGTCACCGCTCTGCACCAGCGCAAGCGGCCCGCCGACGAACGACTCCGGCGCCACATGCAGTACGCACGCGCCATAGCTCGTGCCGCTCATGCGCGCGTCCGAAATGCGCACCATGTCGCGCACGCCCTTTTGCAACAGCTTGCGCGGAATCGGCAACTGGCCCCACTCGGGCATGCCCGCGCCGACCGGTCCCGCATGCTGCAGCACGATCACACAGGTCTCGTCGATATCGAGCGCTTCGTCGTCGATACGCGCGGCCATGTCGTTGTAGTCGCTGAACACGACCGCCCGCCCCGTATGCACGAGCAGATGCGGCTCGGCCGCGCCCGGCTTGATAACGGCGCCGTCGGGTGCGAGATTGCCGCGCAGCACCGCGAGGCTACTGTCCCGCAGCAGCGGATTCGCGCGGCGGCGAATCACGTCGTCGTTGAAAATGCGCGCGCCCGCGAGGTTCTCGCCGAGCGTGCGGCCATTCACCGTTTTCTGCGAGTGGTCGATCAGTTCGCCGAGTTCCGCAAGCAACGCACGCAAGCCGCCCGCATAGAAAAAGTCTTCCATCAGATACGCGCCGGTCGGCCGGATATTCGCGAGCACCGGCGTGCGGCGCGCGATTTCGTCGAAGCGTTCGAGCGTCAACCCGATGCCCGCGCGCCGCGCCACCGCGATCATATGCACGACCGCATTGGTCGAGCCGGACAGCGCGACGCAAGTCGTCACCGCGTTATCGATCGAGCCGGCCGTAAGCAGATCCGAGGGCTTCAGGTCTTCCCACACCATCTCGACGATACGCATGCCGGTCTGCGCGGCCATTTGCGCGTGACGCGAATCGGGCGCCGGAATCGAGGCGAAACCGGGCAGCGTGAAGCCGAGCGCTTCGGCCGCGCTCGTCATCGTCGACGCGGTGCCCATCGTCATGCAATGCCCCGGCGAGCGTGCAATGCCGCCTTCGATACCCTGCCAGTCGTCGGGCGTGATCGTGCCCGCGCGCAGCTCGGCCCAGTACTTCCAGGAGTCGGAGCCCGAGCCGAGCGTCACGCCGTTCCAGTTGCCGCGCAGCATCGGGCCGGCGGGCAGAAAGATCGCGGGCAGGTCCATCGAGATCGCCCCCATCAGCAGCGCGGGCGTGGTCTTGTCGCAGCCGCCCATCAGCACGACACCGTCGACGGGATACGAGCGCAGCGTTTCCTCGGCTTCCATCGCGAGGAAGTTGCGGTACAGCATCGTGGTGGGCTTCTGGAACGGCTCGGAGAGCGTCTGCACCGGTAGCTCCATCGGAAAGCCGCCGGCCTGCCAGATGCCGCGCTTCACTTCCTCGACGCGCTGCCTGAAATGCGTATGGCACGCGTTGATCTCGCTCCAGGTATTGAGAATCGCGATGACCGGTTTGCCCGCGTATTCGTCGCGGTTGTAGCCCATCTGTGCGGTGCGCGAGCGATGTCCGAACGAACGCAGATCGTTCACGCCATACCAGCGGTGGCTGCGCAATTCCTCGGGGGTTTTTCTTTTCGTCAACGTCTACTCCAGGATTTCGTCATACCTCGATGTCTCGATGTTTTTTTCGTCGATGTTTTTTGCGTCGCTGCTGCTGCCTCGGTGCCTGTGCGTCAGCGCCGCTCTTCCTTCACGCGCGAGACGATCTGCGTCGGACTCACGAATTGCAGCGCGATCAGCACCCAGATCAAAGTAATCGCCATATAGATCATGGCCATCGCGTCGATCGATTGCGGCGCGCGCACGCCGGTCGAAAAGACAGCGTAATACAACGCGACCACTAGCGTTTGCGTCGCGGGTCCCGCCGTGAAGAACGTCAGCTCGAACATGCCGATCGTGCGCACGAGCACGAGCAAGCCCGCCGCGAGCATGCCGGGCACGAGCAGCGGCAACAGCACATAGCGAAAATAGCGGAACGTGTTCGCGCCGAAAATACGCGCGGCCGCTTCGAGATTCGGATCGATCTGCTCGATGAACGGCGTCATCACGAGAATCACGAACGGCAATGCGGGCACGAGGTTCGCCAGAATCACGCCCCATAACGTACCGGCAAGCCCGACCTTGTACATCACGGTCGCCATCGGAATGCCATAGGTGACGGGCGGCACCATCAGCGGCAGCAGGAAGACCAGCATCGCGAGACGCTTGCCGCGAAACTGCACGCGCGCGAGCGCATAGGCGGCCGGCACGCCGAGCAGCACCGACAGCAGCACGACCGCGCCGACCACTTCGAGCGTCACCCACAGCACGCTCGCGAGCTGGAAGTCGCTCCATGCCTGCGCATACCAGTGCAGCGTGAAGCCTTGCGGCAACGCGGTGCCGAACCAGCGCGTCGCAATCGAATTGACCGCGACGGTCGCGATCAGCAGCACGACGTTGAGAAGGAAGAACGCCATCACGGACCAGACAAGCACCTGCCAGATGCGGCCGACCATGCCCGTGCGTTGACGCGCATGCCGCGCGGGCGCGGGCTCGCGCGCCCCGTCGTCCGGTCGCGGCGATGCGGAGACGGGCCCGGACCACTCGGGCTGCGTCGCGCGGCGGTCGGTCGTCATCAGCCTTTGCCCCCGGTCGCGGGACCGCGATAAAACCAGCGGCGCGCGCCGAGCAGCGCGGCGACCACGATCAGTTGCA
>Ga0153988_1000097_pt1 | contig 19205 bp, 20 predicted proteins | sample TSNC072MetaG_FD_104742 | JGI IMG/M metagenome (GOLD analysis project Ga0153988, IMG submission 104742) | Attine ant fungus gardens microbial communities from North Carolina, USA - TSNC072 MetaG | ecosystem: Host-associated > Fungi > Mycelium > Unclassified | place: USA: North Carolina, Jones...
AACGTTCTGCACTCCTGTCTGCCTTCAAACCTGTATACGAGGATGGTGACCTTTGTGGCAATGCACGCATTCATCTCACAACAGAACGTTGGCGGGTCTGCGAGACGTGGTTTTCACCTAATCTGGCTGGAGTCGACTCCGCTGGCCTAGGTGAGGTGATACAGAATGTTCTTATGAGTTTCACCGAAGCTGAGAAAGGACGCCTAGTCAACGTAAGTTCCAGGGATACTCCGTTCTCTTCACCAGAGCTCTGATCCCATCACAGAACATTTTCCTGACTGGTGGACCCTCACAACTTCCAGGTCTCTCAGACCGCCTTGAAGTTACCCTCAGACCAGTTCTGCCTCCCGAGATGCCTATAGCTATCAAGTGTGCGGAAAATCCGACAATGAATCCCTGGTATGGTATGAACAAACTGAGTGAAGCTGGGGAACATCATGGATATACTCGACAAAATTATGAAGAACATGGTGGAGAACGGATGAGGAGATGGTGGGGTGGTAATTGGAATAATGCTATCAATGTTTGATGTGGTCACTATGAAATTAATTGCTTCTTGCTTGTCCATAGTGGGCGTTTAGCTATTATTGGGTTGCCAAAGGTTCAGTGTCATCTGATACAAATTTCCCCCCTCTGGTCTGAATCTATGAGAAGGAAGGGAGAAAAGAAATTGAAAGGCATGCCAAGTGTCTCAGAGTGTTTGACCAAGTGCTGCCAGATTGTCATTAGGAAAGAGACAGTTTTTGATCACCATATAATCCTCTGAGTCATAGGTAAAACCTAATGACAGTTGTGAAGAATAGCTTTGTAAATATTTGTAACTCAGATATCACCCCAACTGGTGGATGACCACATATCTGTAAATAATTGTATATCTACATGTGGATAATAAACCAAGTACATTCACACATCCAGTACTTTCATGTTGATCATCAAATAACTTGATGAGGAAAATAGTAGAAATTTTGAAAATATCATGTAATTAGGTTTAGACTCTTGGCTCCAGGTTCCAAAAGGAATTATGTGATTTGGTGGAAGAATAGTAAGCCAAACAAAATGATATAGCATTTGAACAATTTTTCTGCTAGCTGTTTGAATAATAACAAAGCATATCTACTAGTACTTGGTATGTCCTCCCTTGGTCTTTATCACTACTGCATATCTCCTAGGCATACTAGCTATCAGACTCTGCACCACTTCCTTGGATATCTCATTCCATTCTTTCTCAACCTTAGCCCAAAGCTCATATACCCCCTAGGTGGTTCTTCATAGTCATTAAGCTTTCTCTTGAGATAACCCCAAAAGTATTCAATGAGATTGAGGTCTGGAGACTATGCTTGTTAAGACTCTAGACCTCAAGGAAGAATATGTGTTTCAACCTGAAACCTATGTCAAACACTTGATATCTTCACACTCCTTGTTAGAGGGTCCAGTTAAGGTTTTCAGTGAAGTTATATTGGAGGAGAGACATCTCAAGACTCTGAGTAGCACTCTTCAAGGTTGTTCTAAGACAGGAAAGAATATCAATTCCTCAGAGTAAGATTTTACAGAGGGAATACAGAAAGAGAAAACTTGCTGTTTTCTTTCTCTTTCTGGTCTGTATTTATCCTAACTAGGTACTGTGACAGTGTTACAATGTGGTAACACTACTTGTAACTAAGAGTGACTAGTTCAGTCCAGTGACAGAAGTAACAAGTTGAGTCATTATAAATAGATTAGTCTGATATTGTCCCATTTGTTAGAATCAAAAATAGAAGAGGGGAAGATTGTCCAAGACTTCTCTGAAGAGTTCTGTTCATACCATAAAGCCCAATATCTTTAAGTCCTCAGACATCTGATGTATTACTATATTGTTATGTCCTCATCCAACAGTGCCAACATCTTATCTACTAACTATTTGTTGTTAGACCAAGGTGGATAATAGTTGTAGCCCCACTTGATGTTCATAACAGTGCTGGCCATATAAGGACTCTGAAATTATTGTTCTGAAACTACTTCTTGGTCAATTTTGAGGTGTACTTGGGGTCATTGTTTTGTTGAAAGTAGATATCCTCTATCTGACAATCATAATACTCCAAGAATTTGAGAAGCTTATCCCCCAGAATTTTTGTGTAAAGGTTGGCATTCATCTTATCATCAACTCTAGTAGTATATCCAATACCATCCTAGTTTATACAGCCCTATATTATCAAGTTTTCTTCTCCAAACTTTACTGTTTACTTGATTTTTAGAAGTAAAGTTAAGTTCTTAGATGTCAAACTTGTAGGTTAACAACTATATTGATATCTACCTTTTAGAAGTAAAGTTAAGTTCTAAGGTAGGACTTCATAAGTTATTGCTGTGTGATGTGTAAGATAAATCTCACCTCAGATATCAAACTTGTAGGTTGACAACTGAGATATTCTAATGCCTTTTTGTCCCTCTTATAATCAACCCTCACTTTCCTTCCAGCTATCTAGTCAACAAAGTAGGTAGTTTGTGGAGTGGCAGATATGATTGGTAGTGTTCTGAAAGTGTTGGTATGTGAGTTGTTGTTGTATTAGGGTAATAGGGGTCTATGTCAGGACAGCTGTTGTCATTTACTAGATAACACAGTGGGCATTTAATTGTCAAGTTCCCATTTGGGTGCAACTATTAAGTGACTTGTCAAGTCATCTGTTATCTGATTTATCAAGTCAATCAAAAGTCACACATGTGTGATATTGCAGTTTGAACCTCAGTTCATGCTCACTATGAATGACAATGAGAACACTCACTAGCCTGAAAATTTAGCCATTGACCCCTAACTTATTACCTATCTTAAAAATATTTTTTGAGCTCAATGGGCTGCTGCAGAACAAAGTCTTAATATATGACTAAAGTGTGTGAGAGCAGAATGGATACAACAGCAAGTACAGAGCCAAGTCCAAGAGCAAAAAGATTGAAGAGCTACAAGCTTAGCTGAAGAAAACTTAACTTGAGTCAGCTAATGTACCTAGGTATGTCTATTCTTATAGTCATGGCTGCTTATACTCACTATTGACAGTGTTTTGGTACAACCCATTTTGTCCCAACCTCTAATACCTGTTTGTTGTTCAACTCGCAACACTAAGAATTCAGTATTACCTAGTTAGTCTTCCTTCCTTAAGACTACCAGTTCCTAGAAGCATTCTAGATTATAGAAAGCAAAGCCAACAAATACTCTGCAATAGTCTATATCCTCTGTCCTGGTTACCTTATCACCTGCAAAGGTTACTAGGGCATGTAAGACATCTGTTCAAGTTTATTGTCTTACACAAAATGAAGTACCTAAAGAAGCTAGAGTATTCAAGGTACTTGTAAAATGTGTTCTTAATACTTAAGCTTAATCATATTGGTTTTAGAAAGCTCTTGAGTTATATATTCAGATCTTATAGAGTGTCCTTGATACAGGTGCTGTTCCATCTGCCCCTGATACAACCCATATCAAATACTTCCATTCTCAATTCTCTGACTCAGCTACTCAAGCTAATCTCAAAGCTGCAATAAGTGGTCCTCAGCACATTGATATCAGTTTGGTTTAGATTAGCTTCTCAATTTTATTAACAACATCAAAGCGACTTTTTGCTAAGATAAAGATAGTTGAAGAATTTATTCTTGAATATGTTCAAACCTTCCTTGCAAAGTTTAGGCTTGTCAAATTTTGTCCTAATTATAATCAATCTGCCTACTCTATTTATGTTTGTCTTCACCTTAACTGCAAGTTTACTCAGGATATGGTGTTCATGATCAAACTATATGATCACTTTGTTTTCTACTATATGCTAAAGAGATTCAAACAAGAGAGCTTACAGCCATGAAAAGCATATATGATATCAGAGACCAATCCTTTATATCAAAACTGCAAACATGTGAGTAGATATCATATTTTGTTATTTAGTTACTAACTTGGTTTCTCTAGCTAGCTAATACCAAACATAATTTCTTAATTCAAAATGGTTATCCTCAACATTATATTGATCTCATCAACACTAAGACAATCTTAGATAATGAAGCAAATGAAAATAGCAAGCATGAAAATGGAAAACTTGTGTACTAAATTAGGCATCATCCTGAACAATCTACAAAAATAAAAGAGTTTATTTGGCTGCTAAAAAAGAAGTGAAAAGAAAAGCTTTGATATAGTGGACTAAAGAATAGTTGTGAATATATTTAATGTATACCTGAAGTTCAAGCAAAGACCTAGTTCTTGGTTGTTCCTTTTGGTGTTCCAGTTGATTATTTTGATCCTACTTTCTTTAATGCTCAAGGGCTTGCTCTGAGAAAAAAAATAGCTATTCCTATTGTTGCTCTTCTCCCAAATGTTAAAGAATCTTTTTCTAGTTATCCTGATGAACATCTCAGTGACTTAGCATTTAATCAAAAATATGGTAATGATATTCTTGCACTATATAAATTTGATGATTTAGATAACATAGAGGAAGCTAAAAAAAGAGGAGAAATAGAGTGGAGATAATATTAAAGATGATATGGAGTTATAAACATCTCATTTATTTTTTACAGTTGATAATTCTACTGATTACAATGTAACCCATCTATAAGAATTGTTATCCCTACTGAAATTCCAAAGGTATTTACTGGGCAAGAATAATATGCTACATGTTTAACTATCTAATGTGATTCAATTATAACCATATTTTCCACCAAGGCATCTTTGGGGTTATGTATATATACCATAGAACACTGCAAACCAGGAAGTGATTTGTATAGATTTTGTTTTTTATCAGAATGAGAAAGATTTGGGTGAGGTAAAACTAGAATAAAAGTATGGTGACTGTTGAGATTGTCATCAGAGAAATGAATCCAAACTGAATGAATAAAACCATAATAGATCTTGTTTGAGTTATTAGAGGTATAAAAACTAATTGGACTGTTCCCTAGATGAGAGGAAAATATTGAAAATCTACAAGTATTTTGAACAAAAGATCTTTACTCAATAATCCACAGAGAAAAGACAAGTACCTTATCTGAATGTGGGAAATCCTTAAAATAGTAGATCAGATTGCTTAAGAATACCAAAAAGCTGGCCATGTCAGCAAATTTGGCATAATATTGTTAAGTCAAGTTTCCCTTTGTAGATCTTATTAGTCTTAAATGAGTATATAATTTTGTTATTACTACTTATAAATATATTTGTTTGTCTTTACATTTTGAAAAAGTCTATTATGATGTTCATATGAAAACTTACTTAGTATAATAAAAGGACCCCAAAATGAAAGAAGATAAGGGATATACATTGCAAAATAATGATTTGGGTGAGATTGTACATTGGGAAATAAACTGTAAAGTGATTTTTAGTACTGAAGATAATGATCAGAAAATGTCTTGGGTATCTCAGTTGAGATTGTGTATGGTATAACAATCTGAGTACATACTACCACATCATAAAAATTATTGAGTAAATTCTGGGTAACAGATGTTGACTATATCTTAGAAAAAATAAAAAGGAGAAAGATAGTAAAAAGTGTTAGCCATTGATCAGCCTTCAGCTTTCTATGTGTTTTGTTACCAAGGTTTAAAGGTGGTTGATCAACCCATAGTGGAATAAAAACATAAGCTATGTAGTCTTAGATTTATGCCAAGAAAGACTAAGAAAAGATACATCCTAGTAGTAATAAACTAGTATCATTAGAGTCACTGGAACCATTAGAATCAGGTGAAAAATTTATTAGAACACAAAGTCTCAGTCTAAAGTGTGCAGAACTAATTTATTGATGTACCTATTAGAACACGAAGTCTAACTACATCAGTATAATATATAAAACTGTTACAAACTTCATTCAGTCATATCTCTACCAATTCTTTGACGATTCCCATGGTCTCAAAGCCAGCTTAAAGCCCTTAAAAAGACCTTTCAATCGATACCAGTCATGTCTCGAGGCGATCAATAATGGCCAAGATATTAAGTAGATCAACTAGTAACTACTATGTTACCATTTATTAAATTGCTAATATCTCGGAAACCACCATGATCGACGCTTCGGTTCTAGGCTCAGCAAAAGCCTTCTTCATAACGCTCAGAATGAGCCTAGAACAACCTCAAGGCGATTAATATTAGTGGAGATATGAAGGCCTTAATATTTGCATATAAACTTTATTAATTACCCATAGATAGTCATCTGTCCTTTTCTTAGAACAAAGGACAGCCTCCATATGGTTAGGTTATCATTATTTCAGTACAAAGACACTACCATATGTAGAACAATAGGTAGTAATCAGGTGATGATCTGTACTAGTACACAGACTATCACAATTATGTATATAAGGACTCATAGTCTGAGGATTAGACCTCAGACTTAACAACATCTTTGCTGCTTGTCTAAACTTTGCTTTTTTGAGCCTTTTGAATATCAAATCAACCAATCACAAATTAGTAAGTGGCCATTTGTGATAGAAACAGTCTAATAAAAGTCTTTACCTCAGTCTGAAGTATACAGAACTAAGGTATAAGAAAAAATCTGCACTGGCAGACATACTTGCTTACTAATCAATCAGAAGATAATGATGAGAGAAAATAGAGACAAAATAATAGTCCACAGAGAATATATTCAACATCCCTTCTCGTTAAAGATCTCTTATGCATATACTCTAATTATTTCTCAAAAATATAAGAACTTCTCAGCACCAAACAGCTTTGTCATTATGTCTGCAATCTGTTCTTGCATAGCCACATGTTGACTCAAGATCGTTCCTTGATCCTCTTAATCACAAACATGTCTGAATTTAATGTCAATATATTTTATGCGATCATTGATTTGTCTAGACTTGATGAGATCCAGGATACCTTGATTGTTGATAAGAAGTGAAGTAGGACTTGTCAATGTCATGTCAAGTGAGCTAAATAAAGATTGATGCCAAAGAATTTCCTTGACAGCTGTTGACGTGGCAATAAATTCTACCTCAATGGTTGATAGTGACACTGATGTCTGCTTTTTAGAACCCCATAAAATTGCCCCTCTATCCAACAATACTACAAAACCCAAAATTGACTTCCTGTCCATGTGGTCTCCTTCCCAATCTGAATTAACATAAACTATTGGTAAAGTGTAATTTGAGTTGTTGGCTTAGAACTCAAGTCTATAGTGACTTGTTCCACAGAGATACTAGAAAACATGTTTGACAGCTTGCATGTGAGTTCTTCCAAGACAAGCGACATGACGTGAGAGTACTCCAACTGAATATGCTATGTCGGGACATGTACATATTATCAGATACATCAGAGATCTAATGTATCTCTGATATTCTATGATGTTGATCTCGGCTTCTGTCAATATTGGAAGTTGTAAGTTGGCTGCCATTGGAGTCTTTGTTGGTTTGCAGTCTGCCATGCTATGCCGCTCCAGTATGGTCTCAATGTACTATTCCTGAGAAATTGTAAGTTTTCTCATTCCATCGTCCATATCTGTCCTCTGAATTTTCATTTGCAATATCTACTTTGCTTCTCCTAGATCTTTTATCTCGAAGTACCTCTTGAGGTCTTCCTTAACAGTTCTGATATGACTGATATTGGACAAAAATAGAAGAAAGTCATCAACATAAATAGCAATCACAAAGAGCTTCCCATCAATGATCTTTGTGAAGACTCTGTGGTCAGCATCACTCCTCTTAAAGCCCAGCTCCTCTAGCTGTCCCTTTAACTTCAGGTACCACTCTCTAGATGCTTGCTTCAAACCATAGAGCACTTTGTGTAGTAACCACACTTGTTCTTCCTTTGCCTTAACTCCTGGTAGTATTCTCATGAAAATCTCATTCTCAAGGTCCCTATTTAGGAAAGCAGATTTGATATCCATCTAATGAATATGCCAGCGATAACGATTTGCCAATGAAAGAAGTGTTCAAAGTGTCTGGTGGCATGTGACAGGTGCAAAAGTCTCATTGAAGTCTATTCCAAGGATTTGTGAGAATCCTTGGGCAACAAACTGTGCCTTATAACATTCCACCTGGCCATTCTCATTGAGTTTAGTCTTGAAGACCCACTTGTACCCTATTACTTTGCATCCTACAGGTTTTAGAACTATACTGAACAACTTGTTTGACGAAGGCCTCTAATTCCTCTGCACATGTTTTTTTCCAATAAACTGCATCATTCTTTGACATAGCTTCTTCATAGATGACTAGGTCCTTCATTACAAGTGCTGTATTTTGTGGTTCCTCTGACTCTCCAGGCACTTTCCATCTTGAATAGGACGTCACAGAGTACTAGAGATCATCATCTTGAGTTGGAGTATGTTTGACTCTTGTTGATTGATGAAGTTGGATAAGTGTGTCCTCCATAGTTGTTTCTATAGTGTCACTCTTTCCAACATTGTTATTCTTAGTAACTAAGTTCTCAACCTCGCTGTTTCTTCCCTCTATATCCATGAGAGATCCATCAGACTCAGGCACTTCTTCATCAATTTGAATTGTCATGTGCTCAGAGGTCTCTGGAGTTTCGACAAACGTCACATTACAAGAAACATATACCCTCAATGGGTTTTGATTATTGCTGACCATGTACCCCTTTCTGTTTTGGGGTATGCCAATAAAACGACCCTCTACTGTCTTGGCATCTAACTTCTCTCATTTGTTGTCAGGTATATGAACATATACTCAGCATCCAAAAATTCAGAGATGTTTTACTAATGGTTTCTTGAGGTAGAAGGCTTTGTATGGAGTTTTGTTCTTAGATAGCGCTCGTGTAGGTAGTCTATTCACAATTTCTTGAGTATATTATACTGCAAATGGCCACAAATTCCTAGGTAAATCTGATTCATGCATCATGGTTCTCATCATTTCCAAGATGGTCCTGTTAAGATGCTCTGTTATCCCATTCTCCTGTGGGGTATTTGTATTCGTCACCTTATGGTGCATCCCTCTAGACCTCAAACATTCTTGAAATTCTGTACCCATGTATTCGCTACCTCCATCAGTTCTCAGAAAATTAGCCTTTTCCCCTTTTTCTATTTTGGAGCATGTGATCTACTCCTTTAGAACTTTAGAAGTCTCATCTTTGCTCCTGATAGGTTTTATCCTGACATAATGTGAGAAACTGTCAACGAACGTCACAAAATATCAACTCCAGGAATAGCCTTCAATATCAAAAGGTCCACAGATATCGGAATAAATCCTGTGTAATCTCCTAGGATTTTCCATATTGGATTTCTTAGGAATTACATTTCGTGTTGTCTTCCCTTTTATGCATACTATGCATTCACCATCTGCATGATTTGTACTGTTATCTATAAGTTCTATTCCTGTTACTATTGATAATTCAAGGAGCTTCACAGAACATGTCATCATATGTCCAAGTTGTTTGTGCCATATACTGAGTGATGCTTTTGCAACATATGCAACATGAGGATTGGGCACAACAGGATTGCTATCTAAGACCCACAGTCTCTTCCTATTTTTGGCTCTTCCAATAATTGATCTAGCTTTTGAGATCTCACACATGTTTGTCCCAAAGTTGACAGTGTATCCCTTCTGGACTATGTAAGTGACTGACAGCAGATTGTTTGTTCCCATATCTAGGACTCAGTATACATTCTGGAGTTTAAATAATCTTGATGTTCCATCAACTGTCATTGAGATCCTAACTGATCCTAATCCGACTGCCTTGATGATGCTATCATTACCTAAACCAATTGAAATAGGTGTCCTGAATGGAGAATAGTTGATGAACCATTTCTTTCTGGATATTATTGGTGACATTGTTCCTGAGTCAATAATCCATCTGCTTGCTAGATCTGAGATTGCTTCCCATGTCATAAAGAGATGAATAACACTTTCTTCAATGGTTATGGCGACCTTTGCAGTTTGGGTTTTTGATCCTTTTACTCTTTTGTTCTCAGGAACTATCCCAGCTGCCTAATTGGTCTTCAACTTCCTACACTCCAGTTTGACATGTCCCTTCTTTTTATAGTAGTGACACTTTATGTTCTTCTTCTTCACATCACTATCAGTAGAAGGACCCTAAGAAGGCTTTTTTCTCTTGCCATCTCCTATCAATGTGACGTATGAGATATCGCCATGAGAATTTTCTTCCATCAAGATCTGTTTTGTAATGAACTCCATCATCAACTTGCTCTCCTTCTTCATATATAGATATTGTCAAAGTGAGGCATATAAATCTGGCAGCGACATGACTATCACTGCTGCAATTAGGGAGTTCTTTAGATCGTGTCTAAGAATCTTGAGTCTGTGAACCTTTCGACGTATTTGACTGAGCTGATTTTCTATTGGAATAGTATCAAGGAAGGTACACCTGAAGATATCTCCAAGTAATTGAACCATTATATATTGTCTCTTTCCTTCATAGTGCTCTTCCAAGTAATTCCATACCTCTGATGCCAAAGTGTATAGAATGACAGCACTGAGCAGTTCCTGTGACAAGTTTATGGTAATTTCTGCTTTTGCCTGATAATTGTGTGCCTGCTATTTTTCATAAGCAGCAGTGGTGGTAGGTTGGTCCTTTGGATCAAGGGCTGTTTGTGGTGGACATTATTCAGTTCCTTCAGCAATTCCAGACAGACCCTTCAGATGCAGTATAGTTGAGACTCTGTACTTCCAATCATGGTAGTTTGATCCCATATTGTCCAAATGAGGAATGTCATACATGTGGTCTGGTTTTGAGCTCATCTTGATCTAACATAAGGTTTAAAATAACTTGAGTTCTTGTGCTTCTCTTCTGTTAATGGTTTAGGCAAAGGGGCCCATAACCTATTAGAACACAAAGTCTAACTACATCAGCATGATATATGAAACAGTCTAATAAAAGTCTTTACCTCAGTCTGAAGTATGCAAAACTGAGATGTAAGAAAAATCTGCGCTGGCAGACATACTTGCTTACTAATCAATCAGAAGATAATGATGAGAGAAAATAGAGACAAAATAATAGTCCACAGAGGACATATTCAACATTTCTTGGATCATATTATTCTCTGTCCTAGAAATAATGAGGTGCATGATATTAATGAGACCATTCTTCAACAGTTCAACCCAAATGCAGAGGTCCATATGCTGAGTGTCATAACTTGGCAAAAATGGCTAAGTTATTATTTATATTTCTTTTTCTTTTCTTTTCTTTTCCTTTTATCTTGGACTTACTACATAGAAGGAAGTATGGGAAAGTATTATGTTATAAGTATTACATCACAGGAAGTCATAGTATCACATCACATGACATCACATGATGGGTCACATGATAGGCATGGGAAAGTAATGCACAGACCATGTAGTAGTTTTATAAGTAGTATAAAAAATCTAACGGGAACTCTATCAAGTTCTCTTTGTCAATTACTGAACAAAGAGCAGTTGGCTTAATTCTAGCTTGGAGTTTAGCTTTCTTACACTAGAACTCGATTCACTTTAGAGCACCATCCACCTTGGACTCTGCTCACTCTCTTATCTCATCACAAATCAACCCTCGGTTGCTGATCATCACGATCAGTAACCACCTTTATACATAGCTAGGCCCTTGGCTTAAGGGAACTTCACTGTCAGTTAGAGACAGTGGGTGGAAGAGTGGTACCAAACTTGGATATCATTTCTAAGACCTGACCTTACAAACAAGTAGTATTTAATAGTATACTTGTACCTTTTCTCAGTATAAACTTTGTGCTGCAACTCTATTGTGAGTTGGTATACACAGAAGAGTGACAGTTACCTCTAGAGAGCTGTCTAGATTAGGGATCTCATCTGTTGGGTGATAGACAAAGTACTATTAGGGTAGTAGGTATCTGGCTGGGTAAAGATCTTATACCCCAGCAGACGTAGTTGTAACTAGCAAGACTCAACATTAATTCTGTACTACTGTAGAGATGTAACATAATGTCTCTATAACAGTATAACTCCCTTATGAGTAACTTGCTCAAAGAAAAGTGTGCTCTCGCTTTGTTAAGAGCAAGGCTAGAAGGAAAAAGAGAAAGAGAATATTAGAGCTGTAAGGGGTTTGGGCATCTGGCCCAAAATTGTAGGAGACAGAAAGAGGAAGAAAAGAGAACAGTGGTTCCCCAAAATAAGTTTGAAGTATTAAGAAGTAGAATAATGCAATATGGAGTGAAAGAGAGGATGATAAGAAGAATAGGAGTAGTAGAGGTTGAGTGTTTCAAGTGCAGGGAAAGGGGCACAAATGCAAAGAGTGTCCATTGTGGGTAAAAAAGGAGAAAGCGACGTATATGGCAAGGCCATAAAAGGCGCAACAAAAGAAGAGGCCAGTATGTTCTATAAGGGAAGAAGTGCAAAAAAGAAAGTTGAGGAAGGTAGAAGAGGAGGAGCCAGCACATGTGGCCAAGCCACAAGAAGCATAGCAAGAATGGAAGAGGAGTTTAGTAGAAGAATTGAAAAGGAAAGCAGATAATGAAAGGTGTAGAGAGAAGAGATGTCATGTGAAAAAGAACAGGAGGCAGGGGGTAATTAAGGATAGGCAGAGATAGTGTGGATGTCAAAAAAAGAAGAAGAAGAAAATGGCACACCCCACAAAGGAAAAAGTACAGCAAAGTGGCACATGACCAAGAGAGTCAGAAAGTGCAGCCAAAGAGGAGAGTAGTCAAAAGGAGGTCAGGAGAATTTTCAAAATGCTAAAAGAAGTGTAGATGAGTATTAGAGTAGAAAAGTTGGATACACATGAAGGTATAACTGTAAAGACACTCTTGGACAGTGGTGCCACTAGGATGTTTATGGACAAAAGGATGGCAACTAGACATGGGTTCAAGCTGCAGAAATTAGAAAGACTGATAATGGTCAGAAATGTAGATAAGACGAATAATAGTAGAGAAGCCATTACGCACCAAGTAGAGTACAATGTGTATTACAAAGGCTATGTAGAAAGAATAAGGATAGATGTGTGTGACTTAGGGAAGACAAAAGTCATTCTGGAAATACTATGGTTAGCAGTACACAACCCCAAGATAAATTGGGAAACTGGAGAAGTCAAGATGACAAGATGCCCACCCCTATATGGCAGAAGGAGTCAAATGAAAGAAAAGGTCAAAAAGGTAGTAACCCTAGAGAAAGAGAAAATTGTCAGATGGGCAATAGATGACAAAGAAGATTGGGGAAAAGAGGAAGAGATAGAGAAGAACTACAAGAAAATTGAGGAAATAGTCCCAAAAAGGTTTTTGAAGTAAAAGAAAGTATTCAGAAAGGTAGAGTCAAAAAGGATGCTGACCAGGAAAATTTGGGATCATGCTATAGATCTCAAAGAGACATTCAAACTGTAGAAAGGAAGAATTTATCCATTATTTAAAATGGAAAGGGAAGAAGTCCAAAAATTTGTGGAAGACCAGCTAAGAAAGAGGTATATTAGACCATCCAAATCTCCTCAAACATCACCAGTTTTCTTTGTAGGCAAAAAGGACAGGAGTAAGCAGATAGTAATAGACTACTGCAATCTAAATGACCAGACAGTGAAAAACAACTACCCATTATCATTGATCACAGATCTAATTGACAACATGGGAAGTAAAAAAATATTCACTAAAATGGATCTGAGGTGGGGGTTCAATAACGTGAGAATAAAGGAAGGAGATAAGTAGAAGGGAGTGTTCACGACATATATGGGCTCCTTTGAGCTAACAGTGATGTTCTTTGGGATGATGAATTTGCCAGCTATATTCTAAGCAATGATAAATGAAATTCTAAGAGATTTGATTAACAAAGGAAAAGTTGCAGCATTTGTGGATGATATACTAGTGGGAACAGAAACAGAAGAGAAACATGATGAGATTATAGAGGAAATATTAAAGAGGTTGGAAAAAAATGACTTGTATATTAAGCCAAAAAAGTGTATGTGGAAAGTACAGAAAATAGAGTTCTTAGGCATTGTTATAGGACCAAATAGAATAGAAATGGAGAAGGAAAAGGTGGATGGAGTGTTGAGCTAGCCAGAGCCAAAGAATATAAAAGATGTCAAGAAATTTATGAGCCTTGCAAATTACTACAAGAGGTTTATCAAAGATTTTGCTCGAGTAGTTAGGCTAATGAATATACTCACCAGGAAAGATGTAAAGTGGGTATGGAGAGAAAGCCAACAGAAGGCATTTGATGAGTTAAAAGGAGTCTTTACAACAAAACCAATATTAACAGCACTAGACTTGGACAAAGAGTTTAGGATAGAAGTAGACACTTCAAATTATACAACTGGAGGAGTACTATCAATGAAGTGCTTAGACAACTTGTTAAGACCAGTCGCTTTCATTTCAAAGTCTTTAAGTGATACAAAGAGAAACTATGAAATACATGATAAAGAAATGTTAGTGGTAATCAGATGCTTGGAGGTGTAGAGACACTTCTTAAAGGGAACAACAGTTAAATTCGAGATCTAGACAGATCATAAAAATCTTGAATACTTTATAAAGGCACAAAAGTTAAATTGAAGACAAGTAAAATGGGCTTTATACTTATCTAGATTCAATTTTACACTAAAACATGTTCTAGGAAGTAAAATGGGGAAAGCAGATAGTTTGAGTGGGAGGCCAGACTAGGAGATTGGAGTGGAAAAAGACAATGAGGATGAAACATTGATAAAACCAAAGTGGTTAATAGTAAGAAAAGTGAAGATAGTAGAAATAATAGTAAACGGAGTAGACCTACTGGAGGAAGTAAGGAAGTCAAAGATAAAGAATGATGAAGTAGTAAAAGCAGTAGAAGAAATAAAGTAAGCAGGGGTGAAAATGTTAAAAAATAAGAAATAAAGAGAAGTCAATAGTATCATGTACAAAGAGAAGAAGGTCTATGTACCAAAAGATGATAAGCTCAGGGCAGAAATAATTAGGCTACATCACAATACACTAGTAGGAGGTCATGGAGGACAATAGAAGATAGTAGAACTTATCATTAGGAACTTTTGGTGACCAGGAGTTACAAAGGAGATAAAGCAATATGTGGAAGAATGCAATGCTTGTCAGCAAAACAAAAACTGTACAGAACAACCGGCAGAAAAATTAATGCTAAATTCTATTCTAGAAAAACCTTGGGCGCATATATCAGCAGACTTTATTACCAAGTTGCTCTTAGCATAGGGATATAATAGTATTCTAGTAGTAGTGGACCAACTAACCAAAATGGTTTACTTGATACCAACTACAGAGAAAACATTGGCGAAAGGATTAGCAAGGCTGTTTAGAAATAATGTGTAGAAACTGCATAGGTTACTAGAAAGCATCGTTTCAGACAAAGAACCATAGTTCGCAATAGGATTAATACAAGAGTTGAATGGGATATTGGGGATCAAAAGTAAATTGTCAGTGGCATTTTACCCCCAAACAAATAGACAGACAGAAAGGGTAAACCAAGAGTTAGTAATAGTACCTGAGAATGTTCATTGACCATAGGCAAGAACAATAGCCTGAATAGTTAGGGACAGCAGAATTTGCATACAACAATAAAACATACTCTAGCACTAAAATGTTGCCCTTTAAGGCAAATTATGAGCAAGATCCTAAAATGGGGTTTGAGGGTAGAAAAAAGAGAAAATATTAGGAAACAGAAAAGTTCATTGAGAAAATAAAGAAAATACAGGAAGAGACAAAAGCAGTGCTAGGAAGAGCACAAGAAGAAATAAAGAAATATGCAAACAGGAAGAGAGGAGAAGCAGATGACTACAAAGTAGGGGACTTAGTGATATTAAGCACTAAGGATCTGAAGTACCAAATGGTCAAGAGGAGAACAAAGAAGTTGACAGAAAGATTCATAGACCCTTATAAGATTAAGAAAATTGTATCATTGAATGTAGTAGAATTAGAACTACCTAGTATAGTAAAAATACACCTAGTAGTAAATATCAGTAGAATATGATGGTATATAGAACAAGTAGAAGGACAGAGGAAGAAGCAACCAGCTCCAGTGATAATTGAGGAAGAAGAAGAATGGGAAGTAGAGAGGATATTGAATAAGTAGTGAGTAAGGGGCAAGGACAAGTACCTAGTATATTGGAAGGGATTTACAGCAGAATTCAATACTTGGGAAGAAAGAGAGAATTTAAAGAATACAAAGGAAACAATCAAAGAATTTGAGAAGGAATATCAGCAAGACATAGAAGATGTGGCAAGATAAGAACGTGAGGAAGGAACATTCGAAAGGGGAGAAAGGTTTACCACAAGAAAACTATTTAGATATTCAGATAAGAGATACGACCAAGAATACTGGGGAAGACTAGAGAGAAATTGGAGATGGTAGAAAGGAAAACAATTAGAAGAAAGGAAAATGGAAACGATCATAAAGGAAAAAGAAACCAAGGAAGAAAATTTGAAAGTTAGAGAATGGACAAAAAAAGGTGATAATGAGATGGGCAATATGGTTAACCTATACTACAAGTTGTAAAAAAATTCCTCGGGATGAGAAAACTTAAGAGAGAGGTGGTATCATGACTTGGCAAAAATGGCTAAGTTATTATTTATATTTCTTTTTCTTTTCTTTTCTTTTTCTTTTATCTTGGACTTACTACACAGAAGAGAGTATGGGAAAGTGTTATATCACATGATATCACATGATGGGTCACATGATAGGCATGGGAAAGTAGTGCACAGACCATGTAGTAGTTATATAAGTAGTATAGAAAATCTAACAGAAACTCTATTGAGTTCTCTTTGTCAATCACTGAACAAAGAGCAGTTGGCTTAATTCCAGCTTAGAGTTTAGCTTTCTTACACTGAGAAGTGTAGACTCTGTGTCTGAAGAAGATAGAATGCACTATGCTTATCCTATAGAGTTTCTTCAACAACTCAATACTAGTGGATTGCCTCCTGCTTTACTTTGTCTCAAGGTTGGCTCTCTAGTTATTTTATTAAGGAACTTGGATCCAGGAAAAGGACTTTGTAATAGGACAAGAATAGTGGTGTTGAATGTGAGAAGAAAGGTACTCCAGTGCAGGATTATTAGCAAGGACAGGAGATTCAGAGACAAGGTGGTGTTGATTCCAAGGATTAGGTTATCACCTAAATGCAGAGACATTGCTTGTGCCACTCAAGAGACTTCAATTCCCAGTCAGGTTGGCCTTTGCTATGACTATTAACAAGTCTTAAGGACAGTCAGTAGAGCCTATGGGAATTAATTTGCAGACATCAGTGTTCTCTTATGAATAGCTTTATGATGGTCTTTTCAAGATGTACTTCATCTCTGAACATCTCAGTACTTCTTCCAGAGCAAAGCCAAGAGTAGAAGGACACTCAATGTAGTATATAAAGAAGTATTTAATAGTATTAGATTATAGATTGTATATGTATGTGACAATAGACTTGAGATTGACTTTTACTATAATTTGAGAAATGAAGAAAGAAAGCATAGCAAACTAACTATAACACAAACTTAATAATATAGTGTTACAGAAAGTAAACTGACTTTAACCTCACAGACTGTTGTAAGAAAGGAGTATAGTGAACTAATTTCAACACAATCTTAATAACACAAAATTAGTAGAGGGTTTGAGATAGGTTGAAGACCTAGATAAAACCTCATATAAGTATATTTTCTTTGTTTATAAATTTTTCTAGTATAGTAGTATTGTTGGAATATTGAGTATCACACTAAAACTAGGTTTGTTTCATCTCTTAGTTACAAACTGTTTTATATATTATGTTATAATAGTAAATAAATATCAACTTAGATAATTGAGAAAAGACTTGTTATATCAAATATGAAGGGCAGATAACAGAGTGGAGGAGTTATAAATAGATTTATACTTTGGGATAAATGTATGATACTACTTTAGAGAATAAATAATACTTAGCAATGGTAAAAAACCTAAGAAAGTAGGCTCCAGTGAACAGAACAAAATGTTGGAACAAAGTATGACTTTTGATAAGTGACCTTGGTTTCAACTTATGTGTTATGTCTTGGTTTTTGATCATGAGATCAGTTACTTATTTTGGAATGAGGGTAAATTGACAGAGTAGAGATCCTGGAGATACAAAATAAAGGCTAAGATGGACAAGGATAAGATTAGAACCAAATGACATTAATTTACAGACTAAAGAATTATACTGTAACTACACAGTACTTATAGAAAGTCCAAAATAGGAGGAAAGTAGTTTACTACGTTATCCTACTATTATTAATTTTAGGAGAATTATTAGGAGAAATAAATTACATAATTATCATATTTCTGGAATATAATATGTTATATATTTGTACCAAGTTTTTACTTTTGTCTTATATTCTCTAAGCTTAACACAAATATACAAAACAATGGTCATAGTTCTATTAATACTATAGACAAACCCAAAGAACCAATAATGATTTTTTCTTATATTAACAATCTCTTTATAGTAAGTACTAAAACTAGCCTTGAATTAGTTTTTATGCTATACCTAAATAATACCAATTATGAGTCATACAAATAAAAGTTATATTCACTAGATAAGGTCTATGAGAGATAGTAAAGATAAAAGTAGTAGAAAAACCAATAAAAAACAAAGTAAAAAAAAGATAGCTCAAACAAAAGCCAAGATGATTTTATAAGTTAAAAATAACTAGCTAGTATACATAAAGTCACATAACCCCATAAAAGCATAGGTGCTTGTTGTAGAAATCTAGTTACAAGTTAATCTAACTTGAAATAAGGTATATTCTATTATAAACCAATAATTAGATATAACAAATATCAAACTTATATACTAAATATTACAAACTTTATTTGAGTCTATCTCTACTAATTCTTCAATAATTCCTATAGTCTTAATAGTATTATAAAGCTCTTAAAAAGACCTTTTGATTGATACTAAATACATTTCAAGGCAATTAATAGATAACCTTTATGGTACTACATGTTATATTCTGGAAATCTGACAATTATGTAATTTATTTCTCCTAATAATTCTCCTGAAATTATAATTAGTAAGATAGTATAGTAGACTACTCTTCTTCTATTCCAGACTTTCTATAAGTACTAAGTAATTACAATATATTTTCTCAGTTTGTAAATTAATGTCATTTGGTCCTAACCCTAACCCTGCCCACTCCAGTCTCTATTCTACTTCCTTAGGACCTCTGTTCTGATAACTTTCTTCTATTCTGAAATAAGCGACCAACCTCATAACCAAAGACCAGGATGCAACATATAAGTTAAAGCCAAGGTCATTTATCAAAGTTATATTATAATTAGTAGGATTGCGTTGTGATGTTTGAAGTCAATCTGACAGCCTAGAGTTCAATCCAACTCAGTCTGATGTCCACAGAACTAAACTGTATTGTCATGTACCTAGAGTTCAATC
>Ga0153988_1000098_pt1 | contig 19196 bp, 14 predicted proteins | sample TSNC072MetaG_FD_104742 | JGI IMG/M metagenome (GOLD analysis project Ga0153988, IMG submission 104742) | Attine ant fungus gardens microbial communities from North Carolina, USA - TSNC072 MetaG | ecosystem: Host-associated > Fungi > Mycelium > Unclassified | place: USA: North Carolina, Jones...
GAAACGACCGCGCATGCGCGCGTCGACTCGGTGACGGCGCTGCTCGACTGGCTCGAAACGATTGTCGCCGCGGCGCGCGCAGCGTGATGCCGGCGCCGCATTGCTCCACGAAAACAACATATTGCCTCGGGAATCGCGCTTCATGAGCCGACTGATCATTGTTTCGAACCGGGTTGCGCCCATTTCCGAGGGCGGCCCGGCAGCGGGCGGTCTCGCGGTCGGCGTGTACGACGCGCTCAAGGAGACCGGCGGCATGTGGTTCGGCTGGAGCGGCGACGTGCTCAGCTCGGGCCAGCCGCAGATCAAGCTCGAGGAACGCGGTCCGGTGACCTTCGCGACCGTCCCGCTGATGCGCCGCGACTACGACCAGTACTACCGCGGTTTCTCGAACGCAACGCTGTGGCCAGCGTTTCATTATCGATCCGACCTGCTGCATTACGACCGGCACGATTTCGAAGGCTACTGCCGCGTCAACGCGTGGCTCGCGCAACAGCTCGTGCCGCTCCTGCGCGAAGACGACGTGATCTGGGTTCACGACTATCACCTGATTCCTTTCGCGCAGGCGTTGCGCGCGGCCGGCGTGAAGAACCGCGTCGGCTTTTTCCTGCACATTCCGTTTCCGGCCTCGCAGGTGCTGCTGGCGGTGCCGCCGCATCGCGAACTGGTCGAGGCGCTCTGTTCGTTCGATCTGCTCGGCTTCCAGACCGCGCCCGATCTGCGCGCGTTTTGCGACTACATCGTCAACGAAGCGGGCGGCACGGTCGACGCATCGGCGCAGGGGCCGCTGACCGTGCATGGATTCGGCCGCACACTGCGCGCGTCGGCGTATCCGATCGGCGTCTATCCGGACGAGATCGCCGAACTCGCGAAAGCGGGCGAGCGCGGCAAGCCGGTACGCACGATGAAAGCGACGCTGCATTCGCGCAAGCTGATCATGAGCGTGGACCGGCTCGACTATTCGAAGGGACTCGTCGAGCGATTCCGCGCGTTCGAGCGTCTGCTCGAACAGGCGGCCGGGCAACGCAACAAGGTGTCGTTCCTGCAGATCGCACCGCCGACGCGCGCCGACCTGCACGCTTACCAGGACATCAGGCTGCAGCTTGAAGGCGAGTCGGGGCGCATCAACGGACGTTTCGCCGAATTGGACTGGACACCGATTCGCTACATTCACCGGCAGTACGAACGCTCGGTGCTGGCGGCGCTCTTTCGCGCCGCGCATGTCGGCTACGTCACGCCGTTGCGCGACGGCATGAACCTGGTCGCGAAGGAATACGTATCGGCGCAGGACCCGGAGAACCCGGGCGTGCTCGTGCTGTCGCGCTTTGCCGGAGCGGCGCAGGAACTCGACGGCGCACTGATCGTCAATCCGGTCGATATCGACGGGATGGCCGAAGCGCTCGCGAAGGCGCTCGGCATGCCGCTCGCGGAGCGCCAGGCGCGTTACCGCGACATGATCGCGCAGCTGCGCGAGAACAACGTGTCGGTGTGGCGCGATAACTTCATGCGCGATCTGCAGAACGTGAATGGCGCGAAGCGCGGTAAGACCGGGAAGCCGGTTGCGGCGAGGAAGGGGGCGGCGCGCGAGAGCGTGACCGATTAGATCCGGCGCGGCTCGATGCGCTCAGACCAACAAAAAAGCCGCTCGGTCGAGCGGCTTTTTTGTTGGCGAGGTGCCATGAGGTAATGCGAGGCGCTGCGGATGCGTCAGGCCACGTGTTGTTCGTCGATCTTCTTGCCGCCGATATGCAGCGTTTGGCCCTTGCCGTACTGCTTCGCGAGCAGATCGCGATAGAGGCCCGGGCGCTGGCGCAGTTCTTCCGGGCTGCCGTCGTCGATGACCTTGCCGGCGCTCATCACGATGATCCGGTCGAAGTTGTTCAGCGTCGACAGCCGGTGCGCGATCGCGATCACGGTGCGGCCGACCATCAGCCGGTCGAGCGCCTTCTGGATCGCTTCCTCGGATGCGCTGTCGAGCGCCGACGTCGCTTCGTCGAGCAGCAGGATCGGCGCGTTCTTGAGGATCGCGCGCGCGATCGCGATGCGCTGGCGCTGGCCGCCCGAGAGCTTCACGCCGCGGTCGCCGACGATCGTGTCGTAGCCTTCCGGCATCGCCTCGATAAAGTCCGCGCAACGCGCCTCGCGCGCGGCGGCGAGCACTTCCTCGCGGCTCGCTTCGGGGCGCCCGTAGGCGATGTTTTCGTACACCGAGCGATGGAACAGCGAAATATCCTGCGGCACCAGCGCAATGGCATGGCGCAGGCTGTCCTGGGTGATCGAGGCGATGTCCTGGCCGTCGATCCTGATCGCGCCGCCCTGGGTCTCGTAGAAACGCTGCAGCAGCGCGAGCACCGTCGACTTTCCCGCCCCCGATTTGCCGATCAGGCCGACGCGCTGGCCCGGTTCGATATTGAGGTCGAAGTGGTCGAGAATCGGCCGGCGGCGTGGGTAGGCGAACGTGACGCTGTCGAACGTGACACGGCCGCCTTGCGGCACGAGCTCAGTGGCGTCGTCGCGATCAGGCATGCCGTGCGGTTCGAGCAGCGTGCGCACGGCTTCCGCGAGCCGCGCGATGTGCTGCGTGACGTCGACGAGCGCGACCGCCAGATCGCGCGTGCCGTGCAGAATCGTGAAGCCGAGCGAGCTGACGAGCACGATGTCGCCGGACGTTGCCTTGCCCTGGTCCCACAGCCATAGTGCCCAGCCGAGCAGACCCGCCGAGAGCAGCGCCGTGATCACCGCATGCAGCAGGCGCAGCTTTTCGAGGTAGAGCAGGCTCTGCTCGCGCGCTTCCAGTTCCGACTTGACCGTCGCGGCAAAGCGCCGCTGCTCGCGAAACGTCATGCCGAACGCGCGCACGAGCCCCATGTTGCTGATCACGTCGACGAGCTCGCCGTCCACCGACGCCGCCTTCGTCGCGAAATGGTGATGACGCGCGGAACCGCGCCCCGCGAGCTTGTACAGCACGATCGAGAGGATCGCCGAGCACAGCATCAGGCCCGCCGCCATCAGCGGATTGACCGCGATGATCATCACGATGGCGCCGAGCACCGCGATGCACGGCGGCAGTACGTTCCAGGCGGTAGTGTTCTCGGCGGTGTAGACCGCGTTTGAGGTGGCCGTGATGCGGCTCGCGAGCATGCCGGGCTGCTTTTCGGCGTAATAGGTCGGCGAGTGCCCGCTCAGATACTGGAACAGGTCGCGCCGCAAATCGCCCGTCACGGCGACGAACGTATGCGCGGCGACCCAGCCGCCGACCCGCCACAGCAGGTTGTCGGCCGCGATCAGGCCGACGAGGATCGCGAATGCCCCCCACAGCGGGCCGGGATGGTGGCGGCCTTCGCCGAGCACGTCGATCAGATGCTTGATCGCGTATTGCGAGGCGAGCGCACAGCCCACGGCCGCAAACACGCTGCACAACACGATCGCATGCGCGAGCGGATGGCGGCGGATAAAGCGGAAGAGAAACGCAAGCGGCCGGTGCGCATAGCTCGAGAGCTTTGCGTTCTGGGCGTTACGCTGGGCGATGGTCAAGTGTTCCAATTGAGAATTGAGCTGAAGTGTCGATGTGTTGCGGGTTGTGCCTGCAAAGCGCGGACCACACGGAAAAGCATGGCTCGGCGCGAAGCCGATGCTTCGCATTGTAAACATGCAAAGGCGATTGCGCCCTGTGAATCCGGGCATTGGCGCGACTGATTTCGCGATAGACCTCCGCGATCTGTCATGTCTCGGACCGGCGACGAGCCGGCGTTGCACGCAGGTTGCGGACAATTTCGGGATATAATTACAGATTGCATTCAACCGCGCCGCGGCATTTTTCAATGCTTGCCGGCAAGGTCGACGCAGAGAGCTTACAGACATCGTAGCAACACGAGTGACCGAAAACCTGCTGTCACTCTAGAACTGTCTTATAAAACATGGGTTTGCAAAGTGTTTCGCGTTTGTAACAACGTAAAGACTTTGAAATGTTGTGCTGCGGCAAGAATTGCGGCGTCGATAATGCGTGCTCGTCAGCCCGGCAAAGCTTAGGACGGTTTTTTGACAGTTTGTCAACGTAGGTGTCGCATGCGCGTTTACTCGCACATGCGCGGACGGTGATGCACTGGTCTGGGCTCATTATCAAGCGATTCATCGCGGGATTTCTCGAAAGAATCAGGCCCGCGCCGGCATGTCCGGCCAGATGGCCCTGGCGAGCAAGCGAGTCGCTTTTTCCAAACGCAGTACTTTGCCTGATTTTTTACTAGGAGTTCGTCATTATGCGAATCGCTCAAATCGCTCCGTTGCACGAGGCGGTTCCTCCCAAGCTGTATGGTGGTACGGAACGCGTGGTGTCCTATCTGACTGAAGCACTGGTCGAACAGGGCCACGACGTCACGCTTTTTGCGAGCGGCGATTCGCAAACCTCGGCGAAGCTCGAAGCCTTCTGGCCGCAGGCGCTGCGCCTCGACCCGACGATCCGCGACGTGATGGCGCCGCACATGCTGCTGCTCGAAGAAGTGCGCCGCCGCGCGGATGAATTCGACGTGCTGCACTTCCACATCGACTATTATCCGTTCTCGCTGTTCGCGCGCCAGCCGGTGCCGTTCGTGACCACGATGCACGGTCGCCTCGATCTGCCGGAACTGCAGCCAATCTTCAATACGTTCAACGACGTGCCGGTCGTGTCGATTTCCGACAACCAGCGCCTTCCGCTGCAACAGGCGAACTGGCTGCAAACCGTCTACCACGGTCTGCCGGAAGACGTGCTCACGCCGATCCCCGGTGTCGAACCCGGTTATCTCGCATTCCTCGGCCGCGTCTCGCCGGAGAAGGGCCTCGACCGCGCGATCCGCATCGCCGGCCAGGCGGGCATGAAGCTCAAGGTCGCCGCGAAGATCGACAAGGCCGACCGTGCCTATTACGAAGAAGTGATCAAGCCGCTGATGGCGCTCCCGCACGTCGAGTACATCGGCGAAATCGGCGAAGCCGAAAAGCGTGAGTTCCTCGGCAACGCGCATGCGCTGGTGTTCCCGATCGACTGGCCGGAGCCGTTCGGTCTCGTGATGATCGAGGCGATGGCCTGCGGCACGCCGGTGATCGCGTTCAACCGCGGTTCGGTGCCGGAAGTGATCGAAAACGGCGTGTCGGGTTTCGTCGTCGAAGACGAAATCAGCGCGGTCGCGGCCCTCAAGCGTCTGCACATGCTGCCGCGCGCTGGCGTGCGCAAGGCGTTCGAAGCTCGCTTCTCGTCGAAGGTCATGGCTCGGAACTACGTCGCGACGTACGAAGAACTGTTGCGCCGCAAGCACCGCACGGTGCTGCGCGAAGTCAACGCCGGCTGATCGTTCGAGCCGTGACGTTTGACCCGCTGTAGATAAAAAAGCCGGCGGCAGGACACGCTCCTGCCGCCATCCGCAACGCCCCGTCAGCACTGCGCCGACGGGGCGTTGTTGCATACGCGCCGCGTTTTTTGCCATTGGGTGCCCCAAAATGCGGTTTTCCGCGCGGCGCGAACGAGCCGCTCTCGGTAATATCCCTATAATTGCCGTGCCGCAAATTGGGCTGCGGCGCCGCCGACGACAGGAGGATGCCTTGGCGAGAACGAAAGAGACGCGCGCGAATGCTGCGCCCGGCGCCGGAACGATTTTCACGTTGCGCGCCATCGGTCTCGTGCTCGCCGCCCGCTGGCTTTTCTCGATGTCGCAGATGGACCTCGCGGCCGCCGTGACCTCGATGGCGTCCTCGCCGTGGGCGTGCACCAACCTTGTTTTCCTGTTCCTGCTGATCTTCCTGCCGGGCGCGCGCGCCGTCGCCGAGCGTCCGTTCCATCCGCTGCCGCAATGGCTGCGTCAGGCCTTGCGTCTGTTTGCCTTGCTGGGTTTCCTGTTTGCCGCCTGGTCGGTCGGCGCGTTCGTCGCGAGTGCCGGCTGGCGGCGCGCGTTGCAGGCGGTCGCGGCGACCAACGGCTGGCTGCTTGCCGCGCCGGTGCTCTATGCAGCCGTGATCTGGATTTGCCGGCCCTTGCCGTTGTGGCGCACCAATGTCGCCGCGCGGCGCTTCGCGATCGGCCGCTATGCGGTGTCGCTCGATCCGGTGACGCGCACTGTCGTCGTCTGGGCGGAGCGGCGCAAGGTCGGGCAGTACGACGCGCGCGAGCTGTCGGTGCGCTGGGCGAGCGGGACGCCTGTCCGTGCGACGCCGGCGCCCACGCCCGCGGTGGCGTTCGGCACGGCCGGCGAGCCGGGGGTATCGGCCGCGCCGGCGGGTTCGGCTGCGGCGCCGGCGCTGACTCGTGGCGTGTTGGGCGTGCGTCCGAAAGTCGAGTTGCTGTGGGATTCGCCCGCGGCAGCCGGGCACAACCGGCAGACCGTCTTTCGCGCCGCGCTCGCGACCGAAGGCGATCGCGTCGCGGCGCGCGCGCTCGACACGACGTTGCGGCAAGTCTGACGTTGCACGTTTTGTGCTATCGACCACATCGCGTGGCCGATGCACGCATCCCGAAGCGAAGCTTCGCTGATAATGCAGTCATGACGCCCGGCCAGCACGCGGGCGAGTGGGACACATCGATCGTATCGCGTCTTTCGCAGGAGTCGCCATGCTGGTTCGCTGGTTGCTTGCCGCTCTTCATCTGCTTGCTTATGGTTTTGCGCTCGCGTCGATTCTGAGACGCACTTGGGCGTTGCGCCGGGCGTCGGTGCCCGCCGCGTTGCGCTCCGTATTTCGCGCGGACACTCGCTGGGGCATTTCCGCGCTGGTGCTGATCGTCACGGGCCTGATGCGCGCGTTCGGCGGTTATGAGAAGGGCGCCGACTACTATCTCCACGAGCCGCTCTTTCACGTCAAGATGACGCTGCTCGTGCTGATCCTGATTCTCGAAGTGCCGTCGATGCTCGGCCTGATGCGCTGGCGCGCGTCGGTCCGCAGCGGCCAACCGCCCAATCTGAAGAAGGCGCGCTCCTATGCGCACTTCAGCGTGATCCAGACCGTGCTGCTCGTGCTGATGGTGTTTGCCGCGACGGGGATGGCGCGCGGCATCGGCTTGCCGGAAGGCGTGGTATAGCGGCGATCCCCGTGGTTGCGGCGCGGGTTGTCAGGTTGACCGGGTTGCCCGCCGGGCCAGCAGGCCTCTTCATTCGATTCCGCGTGATCCGCTAACCGACCAGCAAGCCCGAATCGTCGACACGATCGGCCTTCGCGCCCGTGCTCCCGCGTGCGAGATCGGGCTCGGGCTCGCCGAGACCCTTGATTAATTCGAGCGCCTGACGCTCGAAGAGCCGCCGGTACAGGCCGTTCTCGCGTCTGATCAGCGCGTCGTGACTGCCTTCCTCGATCACCTTGCCCTTGTCGAGCACCAGCAACCGGTCGAGCGCGCGTACCGTCGACAGCCGGTGCGCGACCACCAGCGTCGTGCGGCCTTGCATCAGCCGCTCCATCGCGTGCTGGATCAGCACCTCGCTTTCGCTGTCGAGGCTCGAGGTGGCTTCGTCGAGAATCAGGATCGGCGCGTCGGCGAGAAAAGCCCGCGCGATCGCCACGCGCTGACGCTCGCCGCCCGAGAGCTTGATCCCGCGTTCGCCGACCAGCGTGTCGTAGCCGTTGGGCAGCGCGTCGATGAAGTCGTGCGCGCTCGCGAGCCGCGCGGCCCGCTCGATCTCGGCACGGCTCGCGCCGGGCCGTCCATACGCGATGTTCTCGGCGAGCGAGCGGTGAAACAGCACCGGCTCCTGCTGGACGATCGCGATCTGGCTGCGCAGCGATGCCTGCTGAACCTGGGCGATGTCCTGAGCGTCAATCGTGATGCGGCCGCCCGAAATATCGTGAAGCCGCTGGATCAGCTTGATGAAGGTCGTCTTGCCCGAACCCGAATGGCCGACGAGGCCGACGCGCTCGCCGGGCGCGATGCGCATGGAGAAGTCGTCGTAGAGCGGGCGGCTGTGCGCGCCATAGTGAAACGACACGTGCTCGAAACGGATCTCGCCGTGGCGGATCGCGATCGGACCCGCGCCGGGACGGTCCTCGATGCCGAGCGGTTGGCTTTCGAGCGACACGAGTTCTTCCATGTCGTTGACCGAACGCTGCAGGTTGCGGATATGCATGCCGATGTCGCGTAGATAGCCTTGCAGCATGAAGAACATCGTCAGCGCGAACGTGATGTCGCCGACACCGGCTTCGCCGCGCGCCCACAGCAGCAGCGCCACGCCGAGAATTGCCGCCTGGATCGCCGCCAGCATGCCGCCCTGAAGTCCGCCGTTGAGCGTGCCGCGCACCCATGTGCGGCGAGTGCGCTGCCGCCATTTGCCGATCACCTGCGCGAGGCGCGCTTCTTCGCGGGCTTCCGCGCCGAACGCCTTGACGACGCCGTTGCAGCTGACCGCATCGGCGAGCGCGCCGCCCATGCGCGTGTCCCATGCATTGGCGAGCCGCGCGGACGGCGCGACGAAGCCGAGCGAGACCGATACGGTCACCGTGATATACAGCGCCGAACCGATGCCGACCACGAGGCCCATCATCGGCCAACGCCAGCCGAGCAGAGCGGTCGCGCCGACCAGCATGACGAGCGACGGCAGCAATGCGATCAACAGCGTGTCGTTGAGCAGATCGAGCGCCCACATGCCGCGCGTAATCTTGCGCACCGTGGAGCCGGCGAAGCTGTTCGCGTGCCAGTCGGTCGAAAAGCGCTGTACGCGATGAAATGCGCGCGCGGCAATCTCGCTCATCATCTGCAACGTGAAGCGGATGATGTTGAAGTACACGCCTTGGCGCAGCAGCGTCGCGGTGAGGCCGAGCGCGGCGAGCACGCCGAACGCCTCGAGCGCGTGATGCCATACGGGTTCGGAAGAGGCTGGGCCGGACGCGATCGCATCGACGAGTCGGCCGGCGAACACCGGCGTGAGGATGTCGGCGGCGGCCGTGCAGAGCGCGAGCGCGGCGATCACGACGATGCGCCACGGTTGCCGCGCCCAGTGACGGAAGGTGAAGCCGAGGACATCCTTGAAGGCTTGTCCGCGAAAGTCGAGTTTTTTTCTGGTCATTTGCGATAACCCGGCGACGCAGGCGCGTGGCGAGGTTCCTGTCAGAAGCGAAGAAGTTAGACAGCGACGTAGGCCGGAATGCGAGGCGCTAACCGTGCGGTAACGAACCACGGTAACCGCACGACAGGCTGTCTGGAATGAATGCGGCGCGCTTTTCGGGGCGGGCCCGCGGCGGCGACGTTGCGGCTTTTAAGGCCGCTGCTGTCGCGTCGAACGGGCCGACGATCGCGAGACCATACGAGGGAGCGCGATATGCACTGCGAACATGCGACGCCCCCTGTGATGGTTGAGATGGAGAAGCCGGAAGATCCACCGATGCGCGTAACGACTGCGCGCGGCGGATCGCAAAGAGCCGAATATATCAGGACTGCCAGATGCTCGCAAACATGCGGAATCGAGGTGTTCGACAGCCTTTCAGTGAATAACCGGGCAAGCAGACAAAGAGGCAAATAGAAAAAGGGCTGACGCATTACTGCGTCAGCCCTTTAGTCTTCGGTGATCGACACACCAAGAATCTGGTGGGTAGTACTGGGATCGAACCAGTGACCCCTGCCGTGTGAAACGAAAATCAGCCCAAGTACTTGTGTACGGTCTTCCCGCACGCCATTGAGTTTACAGCAAATTTAGCTTCCCACGGCTGCCGTTGTTTTCCGTGGTCTGCCGATTACATTGCACCGCTTTTGCACCGCGTATTGGACTACGGCCGCTGCATCGGGCCCATTGGACCGAAGAGCCGCTCCCACTGGCCTGGGAGCTTACGGTCTCGATTCTTGAAGATTTTTCTCGATGCGCTCGAAGAATAGGTCAAGTTCGGCAGGCGAAGCAGTCTGAGCCGAAATGTTGGCCCATGGTTCGAGTGTCACCCGGTCCCACCGTACGGACAAAGGGGCACACTTTGGACACCACGGTTCGTCGAGATTTCCGCCCATAAACCGAATTCGAAGGCGATTCAGAGCACCGCCTGTCGGGTAGCCCGGGTCGAAGGGGCGATCGCTTTCGGCCAACTGTTGGTAATCAACATCCGTGGCGATACGACCTGCGTCTGCGGCAAGCTGTTGCACCCAGAGGTCTTGGTCTGCGACAGAATCCCGATCTTCAAATACGAACCCCCCAAGGCAGGCAAGATGGGCCAACCAACTGCTGTAGGCTTCGAGCCTCTCTGCGATGGGAGCTTCGGCTAGCTTCCGGGGGCGCCCGCCTTTTCCGCCTCCGGAAGCGAGGGGACACTTTCCCTCGGAAAGCCGCTTGAGGCCCGCCTGAAAGTCGCTAACAGCCTTCTGTTCTCTCTTAAAGCGGCTGCGGGGATTATTCTCGTCAAGTAGCTGGAGCAAACCTAGTTCTCGCAAGTCTTCCAGCGTCACATGTTGCATCGTCAGCGCGTCAGCGGCGACCAGTCGAAGCCGATCAATGGAGAGAGCTTGATTCAGCCGGCGGTCCTCGGATGGCTCATGAGCATACCTCGCCCATTCCTGCCCCGTTTCAACGTCGAACGTGCCTTTAAGCCCAAGATCGTACCGTTGCTCAAGTACCGCTGGAGGCAGACCTGATTTCCGCTCTATCAGCCGTAAGAGCCGAATGGTGATCCTCTTTTGTCGACGCTGACCGCGTACGCCGCCCATGTGTCGCCCTGACTTCCATTGTGGTCTGCCGTCACTCACTGAAACCTCGCCGATTGCCCTTTGGTTGTGCTGCGGACGTGAAGGCATCCTAGCAAAACTGATGGATACCTGATAGCTGCGAGCAAAGATCATGGACAAGGATATAAGAGATTTCCGCGTGGCGTTTGCGCAGATGGATAACGCAGCATTGCTAAACCCCGATGAGTTTGGCGAACTCATCGGCAAAACTCGCAACGCGATTTACCACATGTTGTGCCGTGCTCCTGACGCGCTCCCGAAACCGGTATTTCGGCAGAATCGGTATGTTCGCTGGCGAGCCGGGGATGTCCGTGCCTGGATCAATAGTCTGCCAGGTGCTCAGCCGCGCGAGATCTCAGATAAACCTCGTCGTGGTCGCCGCCGCACAGACGATGATTTCACTGTACATGTCAGATGAGCGGCGTCGACACCCGCCCCGTTCCGGTCAACATCATGGCTTGGCCGCGTGTAAGAGACATGATTACGCAACAGAAATTCATCTACGTCTCGCTGTATTTCAACCCGGATACGACAGCGTGCGGTTGCTATCTGCTCGGGGTGGACCGGCTTGCTGCTGACCTTAGCATGACGGCCGCAAGCCTTGACGATGCACTTGACGAGTTTTCGCGCCGTGGCTTGATTCAGCGCGATAAGTCCACGGGCGAAGTTTTTGTTGTCGACTGGCCTCGCTGGCACAGATTCGACTCCGTGCCAGCGAGAGGGGCACTGTGGAGTTCGATTGGCAAGATTCAAAGTCGCGATCTGTGGATAAAAGTTGAAAGTGCTTATAAATCAATGCCCAAGCCGGGGAAGGGTAAGGAGAAGGAGAAGGCTTCTTCTAAAGAAGAAGGGACGATGCGGTTACCGGCCGGATGGTGGAGAACTACGGAAGGTATGGTGCGAGCTGGCAAGCTCGTGGGGATTGAGGCGTGGCCCGGGGAAGATCCATCGGATTTTCAGCGACGCATCCGCACGCAGTTGCAGGCATGCTAAACGCCGTCGCTTTCGCGAACGCGGCCATGAGCGACGTAGTTTGTTTCCACGCGTTCTGTGATGGTCAATTTGGTGCCCAGCCGGATCGTCCCTGCGGGCCGCCGCTCTCCCCACGCCTGCGGCGCGGGTCCCCGTGCGGCTCGATCCGGGCTCGCGGCGCTCGCAATGTGCGCGGTTGCTCAACAACGGCTTTGGCTTGCAGAGAGGGGGCTTGTTGTCGGACTGTCATTGTCGCTTGGGCAAGCCCCATTGGGGCGCGTCAGGCCGAAGGCAAAACGTCGCGGGGAGCCGGTGGTCGGCTGTGGAACGCCGGCCGGCGAGCCGGCGCTGTCCACGCCCTCGTGGGGTGGGCAGCGCAGCCGTCCACGGGCGGGCGCGGGAACGACGATAGGAGCAGCGCAACGCCGGTGTGCGAGCCGCGAACGTCATTACCGCAACCCAACTGCGGCGGCCACGATTCGCGCGAGTCCTTCTCTACAGAACGCTGGTCGATCCTGATTTCCAACGTGCAGAAATCGTGTCGGTCTCTTGTCCGAACGGCATGTCGGACAAGAGGGGGCTTGGCAGGTTTGGGGCGTAACACCGACATGCGAAGGCATGGCGTGTTGCGGCCCAAAGCTGACGAGCCCCAACCCCTCAGGGGTCGAGGCGCGTAGCGACTCGGGGGTGGTGTTAGGCCGATTTCCTCTGGTCCGAAATCTCACAGCACCGGACCCAGCCAAGACCGAAATCAAACGGGCGCAGAAATCTGATAGGGGTGTGAACGATGGGAAAAGCGAAGAAATCTGCACTCAGGCTGCTGCCGCCAGACTGGCGCGAATCCATATGGGTGGCGGCATCGACGCCAGCATGGCAGCAATCACGGCCGCAACTAATGCCTGCGCTTGCCGTGCTCTGGATCACAGGATGCCGCCCTGCCGAAATCGAACAGGGCATCGAGCTTGCCGCGTCCCACGACCAACTCGCGATCAAGATCAAGGGCGCGAAATGTGTGGACGCGGGTGGCCGAGAGCGCGGTCAACCGACGCGGCACATCGGATTTCGCGTAGATGCTGATGCCAACCCTGCATTACGCTTTCTACACTCCCTTGCGTGCCGGAACACTGTCAACGGGACCGGCAAGTACACGATCACGCACAACAAAGATTACCTGTACAACAGCGTAGTGGCCCTAGGCAGAAGCGCATTCCCAAAGTTGCGGACGCGGATCAGTCCGTATTGTTTTCGCCATCAAGTAGCGTCCGATTTGAAGGCTGCCACCTCCGACCGCGAAATAACTTTGGAGCAGGCAGCCAAGGTCATGGGTCACCTCAGCGATTACTCCATAGGCGCCTATGGGCACGCGGTCCACAGCCGGAGAGGCCGTGGCGGACGGGTCAAGGTACCTTTTGTTAGCACCACGCGTCCTATTAAGCATTCGCCGAAAGTTGATCGCCTCGCCCGGTTCAAAATGGCGAGCGCGAAGCGGCGCGAACACAAAGCGGATTGAATCTCCTATGTCTGGCATCCGGATGCGTCATCTATGCGTCGTCTATGCGTTGTTGCACGTTGGTCAATCATTCAAGCGCGCGATGCACTGGAGGAATGCGTCGAACTTGCGTCGAATTCGACGCATTTGCGGGTGCGACCAAATAACCTCCGGCTCGGCAAAATTTCTTCAATCTCATAGCCGCTGTTTGTCGGCCGACGAATTGAGCTTCCCCCAAAAATTTCGGAGGAAGGTCACTTCTAGTCTGCTGTCTACAGGAGTTCCGTGGTGAGGCAATCGCTCAGTTCTTAAGAAAAATATCGATGCGCGACGCTAGAGCTTCCAGATTCCGCGTTTCGCATTCCCAGACTACGAGGACCTTCCATCCGGTTGATTCAAGTTGGTCTTGAACTCTCCGATCGCGCTTTGCGTTTGCGTCAAATTTGGCGATCCAGTAATCGGCGTTCGAAAGAGGGGCCTTTCCGCGCGAACAGGTATGGCGGTGCCAAAAGCAACCGTGGACGAAGATGACCTTTCGACGGCTGCGGAACACGAGATCTGGACGGCCCGGCAATGCTGCGACACAAAGTCGGTATCTGTACCCCATTGAATAAACGAGCCGGCGGACGGCCAGTTCTGGACCGGTGCCGCTACGGCGTACTCGACGCATGAGCGCACTTCGGGCTGGCTTGGAAAGGTGGTCCATCGTAAGGCCGAATAAGGTCGTATTCGAATCTTATGGTGCCGCGCGAATGCCTGCTACTCAAGCGTTCTATGCGATTTAGATAGATCGCGTGCAGTTTAGTTTTCGCCCGTGAGGCGGCGCGCGGTATCGGTTAAACTCGGTAGCGCCCTCATTCCACTGGGCTCCGGGGTCGGCTTGCGCAGCAGAGATCGTCACGAATTTTCGGACACTCTGAAAGCTTTGCTGCGAAGGTGGGGGCAATCAAACAACTAATTTGCTGGACGCGCACAATGAACCAAAACGAAAGGCCAGATAATTTTCAGATGTTGATTCAGGGCGGAATGTTGGAGGCGCTCGGGATCAACATGTACACGTCGTTGGGCAAATGCTTGGTTGAGTTCGTCGCCAATGCTTATGACAGCAATTCCCCCGATGTGCAGATTTCGATTCCGTTTGATCGCATCGCCGAAGAGCGTCAAAAACTGAAGGTCGCCCAAAGGCTGAAGCAGAAAGAAGCCCTAGCCGAGCGAAAGGAGCTATCAGCCAAAGAGGCTTCTTCCGCGGTGGATGGGGGCGCAGTTGCTCAAGAGGAGGAGGTGGCCACGCTTGAACCTCTCGCTGCGCCGATTGCGTTGCCGGACGTCTCGGTGTTTGAGGAGACGTTGGGGCCGGATGTCGCAATCATAATCACGGACAAAGGGCACGGCATGAGCCCATCCGACGTAGCGTCCAAATTTCTGCCTATAAATCGCCGCCGTCGGGCGGCCGCAAATGGTGCTGAAACCCAACTTATGTCAGAAGGGAGCAAGCGGCATGTGATGGGGCGGAAGGGGCTTGGGAAACTCGCTGGTTTCGGGACGGCTCAAAAAATCACCATTTCTACGAAGAGGGCCGGCGAGACATTCCGAACGATATTCAAGTTGGACGCCCGCGAACTCCGCGTAGCTGAGAATCTGACGGAAATAAAGATCCCGGCAACTTACGAAGAAGGCGCTCCTATTGATGAACATGGGACAACGATCACGCTGTTGGATCTTAAGCCAGACGCAGTTAAATCTAGTGCGGAAAAGATAAATCAGACGCTCGCGGAGGCTTTTTTCGGAATTAAACCTGAGGAATTTGCCATCACGCTGAACGAAACTCCCGTGCAGGAGACTGGCGTGGAGTATGAGTTTATTTTCCCGGAGAATGCATCCAAAACAGGGGATTTGGTGACAGATTATGTCGCAATTCCAGATTTGGGGTCACTCAAGATTCAATACGCTGTTAAATTCAGAAAGCGGGGTCAGCATCTAAGCGCCGGACGTAGAGGGGCGAGAATTTATTGTAATGGCCGTCTCGCTGCCGGTCCATCGCTTTTCAAACTTCCTACCGGGATGCATAATTTCCATGCCCAGGATTATATGGAGGGGATTTTTGTTGCTGACGATATTGATCGACTAGGAATTGATTTCGTTAATACGAATCGGACGCAGCTTCGAGAAGATAACGATATTGTTGATGCGGTTATTCAACACGTTTCGGATATCATGAAGGCCGCGATTGCTAGGCACGCAGCTTTCAAAGAAGGGAAGGTCGATGAGGAGATTCGCGAGACCGAAGCTGGGAAAATGATGACGCAGATTATAAGTCATCTGCCCTCAAAAACTAGGGGGCCGGCTTCGAAACTCTTGAAGACAATTGCCGGCCGATACGGCGCTGAAAGCGTCGAATTTAATCAATTAGCCCCCTTAGTTGTTCAGTCGATGAACGCCGGTGAGGTATTAATTCGTCTGATTGAATTGCAGTCGGATCCGGGCACAATTCATCGTATTACAAGTGAATTGGGTGAGCTTGCGGAAATCGAGAAGAGTGATTCTCTGAAGCTGTATCGCGGTCGCCGGAATGGTATTATCGCACTTCGCAAGCTTATTGAGAAGGGTGATAATCTGTGGAAGCAGAAAGGGATCGAGGGTGAGTTGCAAAATCTCTTTAAACGTGATCCTTGGTTAATTAAGCCTGAATATTCGAATTATGTGACTAGTGATGAAAATCTGAATAGACTGGCTTCTAAGATTGCGAAGGTATTGGGTGTCGACAAATATTCACCGATCATCAATGTCGATGGCAGTTATGATAAAGAGCGTCCCGATTTGGTATTTTTGATGTCGGATAGCGCGAGTCCACACGTCTTTACCATTGTAGAGCTTAAATCGCCAACTCTTCCGCTCCAGTTCGATCATTTAACTCAGTTAAAAAAATACATAGGGAAGGTGGAGAATTTCATTAGGACTGAGCTTAAGAAGCCTGCCACTGTTAACGGGTACCTGATCGGGTCCATGCCGGACTCAAATCCGAAAAAACAGAGTGAGGACGAACAGTTGCTCTTGAACGAAATTAAGAAGCGCGAGCCGAGCGCCGAGTGGGAGGTCATCGGTCTCGAAGAACTCCTCGCTCGCGCACAAGCGATTCATTCCGACGCGATCAAGGCTTTTGAGGCGCATCTTCAGGATAACGCCGTTGACGATTCGATAACGGTAGACGCGGCACTGGTCAGTAGCGCTGCAGCGTCGACAACGGCTCCCGGGGCTTCGGGGGCGGTCGCGTCCGGAACTGCGTCGCAAAGCGGCGCGTCGGCGGTCAACGCATCTCGTCCGTCGAAGGCTGCCACTCCGAGTCACGGGAAAGGGCCCCAGAAGAAGGGGCGACGCGGTCGGCATGGTGCGCACAGGTAAGAGCGGTCGCTTGTTTGTGGCCTCATGCGGGGCAACAAGAGGAAAGGGCTCGCGGGTGCTTTCAGAAGCGCTGGATGCGCAGGAGCGGCGGGCCCTATCGGGTTACAGGAGGGCTTGGCGAATCGCTGCTTTCTTGCCATGATGACGGCTTTTTAGTTGATCTGTGCGGTTTTGGTTGATTTGACGTATCGCTAGCGCGGAGCGTGTGGACAATTTTGTTCGAGATCGTTTTATGTGATATCGCCGCTTAAAAATAGAATGCTTAATATTAACCTGGTGAGAAATGAACAAAACAATTGATTTGTTCGCAGGGGCGGGTCTCATGACTGAAGGGTTTCGGCAGGCGGGATTTAGATCCATTTTTGCTGCCGAATCGGACGCGCGGGCGGTGGCCAGCTTTAATAGGAACTTAGATCCTGTCGCTCAGACGTGGGATGTCAGGCAGGTTGTGGATGGGCTCACTGCAGACGTAATCGTCGCCGGTCCCCCTTGCCAGGGATTTAGCTCTCTTGGAAAAATGGACAGCAATGATTATCGAAATAAACTGTCTCTTTCTGTTTTAGATTGGATTCGATCTGCAAATCCAAAGATCGCTGTTATCGAAAACGTTCCGCAATTTATTGAATCCAAATATTGGCGTGCGGTTGAGCGTGCCGCGAAAAAGCTCGGTTACGAGTCTGTTGTTTGGAAACTGAACGCTTCCGACTTTGGAGCGCCGCAAAATCGATTACGCGTATTTTGCGTTCTCTCGAGAATTGGTCTGCCACGGAAGCCGGAGGCAACCGTCGCTCGCGCTGTCACCGTACGTGAGGCATTTAAGGGCCTGTCAAAAGCCCCGAGCATAAAGATGCAGCATGTCGCCCCTGTTCCTGTCGGAGTCGCCGCGGAACGCATTAAGCTAATACCGCGGAACGGAGACAAGCGAGATCTGCTACGCCAAGCGCCACATTTGTGCCCACCGAGCTGGGCAAAAATGGGAGCACAAGCAACGGACGTGTGGGGGCGAATGAAATTTGACGCGCCCGCGAACACGCTTCGTTGCAGCTTTCAGAACGCATCGAAAGGTCGTTATCTCCACCCGACGGAAGACAGGGTCATTACGTTACGCGAAGGCGCAAGATTGCAAGGGGTTCCAGATGACTGGGTGTTCGAGGGGGATCGGTCGTCGATTGCGAGGCAGATAGGCAACGGCGTGCCAATACCCTTGGCAAAGGCAGTCGCACAAGCCATCTACGAAACGATGTCTAAGAGGCGGCAGGCTCAGCTAACGTCCGGCCGAAAAGTCGGAGTTGCAAGTTCCCGACGCGGCGAGTTGGCGGGCGGTGCGGCATATTGAGGTTAATTGGTCGCGGTGATGCCTCAGCGGTGTGATTCGCAATCGGGTTATTCCGTTGCCAGCTATGGTTCTGCGGTGGTCCAGTGCGACTAGCGTTCTCCGCTCCGTTGATGAGTCGGGAAATGGTGCACGAGCTTGTTTCACGCATTCAGTTTTAATCGCCTGCAGCACCCGCCTGCTAAGGCTTTCAGGTATCGCGACCAGCATTGTTTCACGGCAAGCCGGGCGCGTTAAGCGCCACTTGCTTCGTTGTGCGACATAACAGCGCTTATGTCAGATTGCACCCGTCGATCGGCATAATCATGACGTTATACGTAATAGTGACTTTGCAAGTCATCGCGTGACGGCGCGAAGCGATGCCGCTTGGCCCGGGTGAGACGGAATCTCATCACACACCGTTTGCCGGGAAATCCGTGGTTGATCCGCCACTGCGGCGTGGCGAATACTGTGCTATGCGAGTGGCGACCGCGCTGTTGCCAAACGGGCCAGAAGCAGACGCTCGCCAGCGGTGCTAATGCGTTACCCCGGCGAGAAAAATTTTTGATAAAAAGTTTATTTTGAGAGGAAAATTTGAAAAGGACGAAAAGAGAGTACGACTTGGAACTTGATCCATTTGCCTGCTATAAAATGGAGTTCATTCATAACGAATCAAAAGCAAATTTCGAGTCGACCGAGAAGTGGCTGTATCTAGGTGCCAACGCTCGAGATAGTGAATTTGCCAAGGTAGGGGTAACCATGGGCGACCTTGCAACCAGATCATCCAGCTCAGAGAGCCCAAGTTATTATCTCTTTTGCGCTTTTAAGTGTAGGAGCAATATACAGATATCCAAGCTTAAGGCTATAGAAAACAGTGCTTTAAATCATCTTGGCGATGTGTTTGTCTACCATGATGGCTCGACTAAACGAGCATTGCATCATGAATCAGGACGCATCTCCGAATGTTTTTATGATGTTGATTTTCTGGATTTTTTTGTTGAGCTTCATTATTTCCTATATAACAATTACTGTAGTTATTTTTTGCTTTCTGGATTTGAAAATGAAGCGGGATTTGACGAGGGTGAATTTATAGATTGCGACTTCAACACGGCCCGCATGACGCGTGAAGAAATTAACAAGCATATAAGAATGATTCTCCAATAGTACCGCTAGAGGCGGGCTAACTTTCCATCGGAATAATGATGCCTGCTACTGTGGTTGAAGTATAGAATTGGCTGACGTGTCAACAAAATTCTGGTTTCGGCCATTCAGAAACCCGCGACTTCCGAACAACTCGCGCCATTGATATCGATTCGTCGTATGATTCTCGGCGCATTGGACCACCAATCGTTTGGAAGGCGGCATCAGCCTTGTGCTGC
>Ga0153988_1000099_pt1 | contig 19147 bp, 16 predicted proteins | sample TSNC072MetaG_FD_104742 | JGI IMG/M metagenome (GOLD analysis project Ga0153988, IMG submission 104742) | Attine ant fungus gardens microbial communities from North Carolina, USA - TSNC072 MetaG | ecosystem: Host-associated > Fungi > Mycelium > Unclassified | place: USA: North Carolina, Jones...
CGCTGAGCGCGCAGGTGATCGCCGACAGCGGCGCGCGGCTCGTCTTCTGCGACGCGAAGCGCATCGCGGACGTGCCCGACGCGTTGCCCGCGGTCGTGTTCGATGCGCGGGCCGATGCCGCCCAGGCGCCCTCGCGCGCGACGCCGTTTTCTCGGTTCGTCGCGGCTGCCGCGGGTGCGCGCTTTCAGGCGGTCGAACCGGCCTCCGGGGAAACCGCGTTGATGCTCTATACGTCGGGTTCGACGGGTCGCCCGAAGGGCGTGATGCTTTCGCACGAGAGCCATCTGTGGGTGGTGCAGACGCGCCTGCAATCGCAGCCGTTCGCCGGCGAGCGCGTGCTGATCGCCGCGCCGCTGTTTCACATGAATGCACTGGCGCTCGCTTTCCTCGCGCTCGCCGCGCGCGCGACCATGGTGATGCTGCCGCAGTTCGAAGCGCGCAACTATATTCGCGCGATCGACACCTGGCGTTGCACGTGGCTCACGTCGGTGCCGCCGATGATCGCGATGATGCTGCGCGAGAGCGACGTGCTCGCGCGCAGCGACCTGTCGTCGGTGCGCACCGTGCGCATGGGGTCAGCGCCCGTGAGCGGCGCGCTCGACGCGCAGATTCGCGCGCTCCTGCCGAATGCCCGCATCATCAACGCCTACGGCACGACGGAGGCCGGTCCCGTGGTGTTCGGGCCGCACCCGCAAGGTCTGCCGATGCCGCCGCTGGCGGTCGGCGTGGCGCATCCGCTGGTGTCGCTGCGGCTGGTGGACGAAGCGGGCCGCGAAAGCGAGCAGGGCGAACTGCAACTGAAGAGCGCGGGACTGATGACGGGCTATCACAACCGTCCCGACCTGCCGCCGCCGCTGACCGCGGACGGCTACTACCGCACGGGCGATGTCTTCAGACGCGACGCCCAGGGCTTTTACACCTTCGTCGGACGGCGCGACGACATGTTCGTCTCGGGCGGCGAGAACATCTATCCGGGCGACGTCGAGCGGATGCTGGAACGGCATCCGTCGATCGGCCAGGCCTGTGTGGTGCCGATCGACGACGCGGTGAAGGGCACGAAGCCGGTGGCTTTCGTGGTCGTGAAAGCAGGGCAGGCGGCCGAGGCGCTCACCGAAGACGACGTGAAGCGCTTCGCGCTCGAGCACGCGCCGGCCTATCAGCATCCGCGCCGCGTGTGGTTCGTGGACGCGCTGCCGCTCGCCGCCACCAGCAAGATCGACCGCGCGGCGCTGAAGACGTTGGCGGCGCGTCGTATCGACGAGGAACACAACGCATGAAGCCAACCCTGCGACTGGCCGCGCGCCTGATCGCGGCTTGCGCAGCGATGCTCGGCGCGCCCGCGCGATGCCGCGACGATGAGCGAACCCGGCTTCGTCGAGGCATGTGCGTATTGGACAGGTACACTGCGCACAAGGCGGCCGTACCTGCCAGTCTCCGGCCTCGACGCGGCGGTGACAAACGTTTTTTGTACTTTGCTTTTTCGATCCGGTGTACTGAGCTTTACACGAGAAACAGGCACTTGGAAATGAAATTTGATTGGTTCTGCCTTGAGCACGGGTTGGAACATCATCGTCCCTGATGGCTATGGATGGTTTGCCGCGCTGTTTCCAGGCCGAGCGGCGAGTGCCGCAATCAAGGAGAAGAACGATGAGTGCAGTCCCCGTTGTCGACGAAGCCGAACTCCATGTCTCGCCGCTCTCCGCGCATATCGGCGCGGAAATCGGCGGCGTCGATCTGACCCGGCCGCTCGGAGCGAAGCAGATTCAGGCGATCCGCGCGGCGCTGCTCAAGTGGCGGGTTGTGTTCTTTCGCGAGCAGTTTCTGAGCCATGAGCAGCACGTGGCTTTTTCCGCGCAATTCGGCGAACTGACGCTCGGGCATCCGGTGTTCGGACACGTCGAAGGGTATCCGCAGATTTACTCGATTTCGAAATTCCGCAAGGCGACACGCTTCGAAGGGCAGCCTCTGCTGCGGCCGTGGACCGGCTGGCATACCGATGTGACGGCCGCGGTGAATCCGCCTTTCGCCTCGATCCTGCGCGGCGTCACGATTCCGCCATATGGCGGCGACACGCAATGGACCAATCTCGTGGTCGCCTATGAAAAACTGTCGGAGCCGTTGCGCCAGTTCGTCGATGGCCTGCGCGGCGTGCATCGCTTCGCGCCGCCGCAAGGCGTGAAGGGCACCGAGGCGTTTGCGTCGGCGCTCGAGCAGCATGCGCTCGTCAGCGAGCATCCGCTCGTGCGCGTGCATCCCGAGACCGGCGAGCGTGCGCTGTATGTGAGTCCGGGATTCCTGAAGCAGATTTCCGGCGTCACGCCGCGCGAAAGCCAGTTGCTGCTCGAACTGCTGTGGGAACACGTAACGCGCCCTGAATTCACGGTCCGCTTCAAATGGGAAGCGGGCAGCGTGGCGTTCTGGGACAACCGCGCGACCGCGCATCTTGCGCCGACCGATATCTTCGATCTCGACTTCGATCGCCAACTGTATCGCACGACACTCGTCGGCGACGTGCCGGTCGGGCCGGACGGACGCGCGTCGGTGTCGCTGGAGGGCTCGCCGGTCGGCGCGGCTGCGGCGATCGCGCTGAACTGAGGCATCGGCTTGCCGGCCGCCCGGTCCGGCTTCCCGAAAACATGACACGACAAACCGATCAACCGAGCCGCCCAGGCGGCATAAGTATGCCGCGACCTTCGCGTATCGAGCGCGCGCCGCGCGGCGCGGCGAACGCCGCCTCGTCGACGAGCCAGCCCGCGTCGCCGCGCCGGCGGATGCTGGGCGGTCTCGCGTTGTCCGCGCTTGCCGCACCGGGGCTGAAGGCCGCGACGCTGTTGCAGCCGTTGAGCGTCGACCCGTGGACGCAAACGCCGGGCGCGCCGATTCTCGAGCATCCGTACGGCCAGCCGTCGCCGTACGAGGCGAACGTGATCCGGCGTGCCGCGCGGACGTGGCCGATGCCGGGCGCCGCATCGTCGCTGACGCCGCTCGCGGATCTGCACGGCTCGATTACGCCGAATGGGCTCGTCTACGAACGTCATCACGCCGGTGTGCCCGACATCGACCCGGGCGCGTATCGGCTCGCGATCCACGGTCTCGTGCGCGAACCGAAACTGTTTGCGATGGACGATCTGCTGCGCCTGCCCGCGGAATCGCGTATTCATTTTCTCGAATGCTCGGGCAACACGGCGAGCGAATGGAAGGGGCCGAGCGGTCTGCCCGTGCAGATCACGCACGGCCTGCTGTCCTGCTGCGAATGGACCGGCGTCAGGCTGTCGACGCTGCTCGAGGCGGTCGGCGGCCGCACGGCGGCTCGCGACGGAAGCACGCCGCAATGGCTGCTCGCCGAAGGGGCCGATGCGGCCGCGATGACGCGCAGTCTGCCGCTCGAGCGGATTCTGGACCGCGCGCTCGTCGTCTATGCGCAGAACGGCGAGCGGCTGAGGCCGGAGAACGGCTATCCGCTGCGGCTGATCGTGCCGGGCTTCGAGGGCAATACCAACGTGAAGTGGCTGCGGCGGCTCAAGATCGTCGACACGCCCTTGCAGACGCGCGAAGAGACATCGAAGTACACGGGACTGCTGCGCGATGGCCGTGCCCGCCAGTTCGTGTTCGAGATGGATGCGAAGTCGGTGATCACGCGGCCCTCCGCGGGCCAGCGGCTGACCGTGCGGGGCTTTTATCCGATCGTCGGACTCGCGTGGTCGGGGCGCGGCGCGATCCGCCAGGTCGAGGTTTCGACGGATGGCGGCGCGACGTGGCAAACCGCGCTGCTCGACGAACCGGTGCGCGATCGCGCGTTGACGCGCTTTCAGTCGGGCTTTGTGTGGAACGGCGCGCCGAGCGTCATCCTGTCGCGCGCGACCGACTCGACCGGCTATGTTCAACCGACGCGCGAGGCGCTCGTCGCGGCACGCGGACTGAACTCGAACTATCACTACAACGGTATTCAAGCGTGGCGCATCGAGGCGGATGGGAGCGTGAAAAATGCGTAAGTCCGCCTCGCATGGGCGTCCCGTAGCGGGATCGATGCGCACTCTGCTGGCGATTGCAGCCGTCTGGGTGTGCGCGGGCTGCTCGTCTTCCTGGAACGCGATGCACGAGGCACAACCGCCCGTTGCCGCGCAGGCGCGCTGGCGGCAGGCCGTCGATGCGATCGGCAAGCCGGCAGGCGAGGCGGAGCTGAGCGCATGGAATATCGATGTGGCGCCGGACGGCCGCGGCTTGCCTCGCGGCAGCGGCGACGTCGCGACGGGCGGGCGGATTTTCGCGGCGAAATGCGCCGGTTGTCACGGCGCGAACGGCGAAGGCGGAGTCGGCGATCAGTTGATCGGCGGAGCGGGGACGCTCGCGAGCGGGAATCCCAAACGCACGGTCGGCAGCTACTGGCCCTATGCGACGACGCTATTCGACTACATCCGCCGCGCGATGCCGTACAACGCGCCGCAGTCGCTGAGCGCCGACGAGGTGTATGCGCTCAGCGCCTGGATTCTGAACCGCAACGGCATCGTGGCGGACGATGCGCGTCTCGACGCTCATTCGCTCGCCGCCATTCGCATGCCGAACCGGGAGGGCTTCGTGCCGGACCCGCGGCCCGGCAGACTTTGACAGGCGCTTTGACAGGCGTCCGCCGGCACGCTTTCCCGGGCGTGTTCAGGTGGCTTCAGGTGACCGCCGCCGCGAGCGCCTCGCGCTCGCGTGCGACCTGCGTGTAGCGGTTGACGGGCCGAGGCAGCCCCAGATGCTCGCGCAGCGTGCGGCCCGCGTACTCGGTGCGAAAGAGCCCGCGGCGCTGCAATTCCGGCACGACGGTATCGGCGAATTCGCCGAGCCCGCCCGGCAGCCACGGCGACATGATGTTGAAGCCGTCCGCGCCGCCTTCCTCGAACCATTGCTGCAACTGGTCCGCGATGCTCTGCGGCGTGCCGATCACCTGTTGATGCCCGCGTGCCCCCGCGATACGCAGATACAGCTCGCGGATCGTCAGGTTGTCGCGCCGCGCGAGGTCGAGCAGCAGCCGTTGCCGGCTCTTGCCGCCATTGGTCTCGGGCAGTTCCGGCACGGGCCCGTCGATGGGGTAGTGCGACAGGTCGAGGCCGCCCGACATCTTCGAGAGCAGCGCGAGGCCTACCGCCGGATCGATCAGTTCCTGCAGCGCATCGAACTTGTCGCGCGCTTCCTGCTGCGTGCGGCCGATCACCGGGAAGATGCCTGGCATGATCTTCAGATGCTCGGGCTGGCGGCCGTAACGCGCGAGCCGTCCCTTGACGTCGCGATAGAACTGCTGCGCTTCGTCGAGCGTCTGATGCGCGACGAAAATCACCTCGGCCGTTTGCGCGGCCAGCTCGCGCCCGGCTTCCGACGCGCCCGCCTGCACGACGACCGGCCAGCCCTGCGGCGAGCGCGCGACGTTCAACGGTCCGCGCACGCTGAAGTGCTTGCCGCGATGGCCGAGCACGTGCAGCTTGCCGGCGTCGAAATAGATGCCGCTTGCCTTGTCGCGCACGAACGCGTCGTCTTCCCAACTGTCCCACAGGCCCGCGACCACGTCGTAGAACTCTTTGGCGCGCTCGTAGCGCAGCGCGTGATCGAGGTGCTGTTCCAGACTGAAGTTGTGCGCTTCCGTTTCCGTGCTCGACGTCACGAGGTTCCATCCGGAGCGGCCGCCGCTCAGATGATCGAGCGAGGCGAATTTGCGCGCGACGTTGTACGGCTCGTTGAAACTCGTGGACACGGTGGCGATGAGGCCGATGCGCTGCGTGACCACCGACAGCGCGGAGAGCAGCGTCAACGGCTCGAAGTGATCGGCGCGCGCGGTACGCGATAGCGAGGGCAGATCGGTGTCGCGCACGCTGACGCTGTCGGCGAAAAAAATCGCGTCGAACTTCGCATGCTCGGCGATCCGTGCGAGTTCCGCGTAATGCGCGAAGTCCAGGCCGCCCGCGGCGTGCGTGTCGGGGTGACGCCAGGCGGCGATGTGATGCCCTGTTTCCATCAGGAATGCACCGAGGCTCATCTGTCGTTTGTGTTGTCCTGCTGCGCTCACTGCTGGCTCCTTGTGATGGTGGTCGAGGGGAAAGCGACGGCTGGCGGGGGCGGCATCAATTGGCGCCGCCGGCGTGGGTGCGCTCCGAGAAATCCGCGAGGATCTGCTCGCGCAGTTGCACGAAACGCGGGTCGCCGCGCTCGCGCGGCCGCGGCAGGTCGACCGTGGTGATCCGCTCGATGCGGCCCGGACGCGGCGCCATCGTTACCACGCGATCGCCGAGATGTATCGCCTCGTCGACGTCGTGCGTGACGAGAATCATCGTGATCCGCTCGCGTTCCCAGATGCGCTGCAGTTCGTGTTGCAGGCGCGCGCGCGTGAGGGCGTCGAGGGCGCCGAACGGCTCGTCGAGCAGTAGCACGCGCGGGCGGTTCACGAGTCCGCGCGCAATCGCCACACGCTGCGCCATGCCGCCCGACAACTGATGCGGATACGCGTGCTCGAAGCCCTGCAGGCCGACGAGCGCGACGTGTTCGGCCACCGCGGCGCGTTTCTGCCGCGGCGAAAGCGGCGCGTTGCGCAGCGCGGCGAGAATGTTTTGCGAGGCCGTCAGCCACGGAAACAGCCGGTGATCCTGAAACACGATGCCGCGTTCGAGCGACGTATCGCGCACGCGCTCGCCGTCCACGCCGATGTCGCCGCGATAGTCGGTGTCGAGCCCCGCGACGAGACGCAGCAGCGTCGACTTGCCGCAGCCGCTCGCGCCGAGCACGCTGATGAACTCGCCGGCCGCGATGTCGAGCGAAATGTCGTCGAGCACGAGCAGATCCTCGCCGTTCTCGCGTTGCCGGGCGTAGCGCTTGCTGACGCCGCGAATGCGGATGCCTTCCGAAACCGTGGTGCTCATGTGTTCGCTTCCCGTTGATGAACTGCCTGATACCGACGCGCTGCGCCGTTTCGAGCGGCGGCGCGTTCCCGTCCTTCGCCGCGGCTTGCCATGACGCGGCGCTCGATGCCGCGGGCCAGCGCATTGAGCGTCCAGCCCGTCAGGCCGACCACGATGACGCCGAACAGCACGAGGTCCATCCTGAACTGTTCGCTGCCGTCGATCAGCGTATTGCCGATGCCGCTGCCCGCGACCAGCAGATATTCGGCGCCGAGCGTCGCGAGCCACGAATAGATCAGCCCGAGATAGAGGCCGGTGAAGATCGTCGGCAACGCGGCGGGAAGAATCACGTGGCGGATCAGTTGGAGACGCGAATAGCGCAGCGCGTGCGCGACCTCGACGTAGCGGCGCGGCACGGCGTGGATGCCGTCGCAGGTGTGGGCCGCGACGGGCAGCAGTGCGGCGAGCGACAGGAACACGACTTTCGCCATGTCGCCGAGACCGAACCAGACGGAGATCAGCGGTATCCAGGCAAACAGCGAAATCTGCTTGAACGTGTCGAAGGTCGGGCCGATCGCCCGCGCGGCGATTCTCGAGAGCCCAAGCGCGGAGCCGAGCAGCAGGCCGCCCGCCGTGCCGATCACGAAACCGCTCGCCTCGCGCGCGAGCGAAGCCGACAGCGCGCGCAGCAGCGCGCCGCTTTCGATCTGCTGCCACGCGGTATGCGCGACGTCGGCGGGACTGACGAGCAGACCGCTCTTGACGAGGCGCAGCGCCGACACGAGCCACCAGAGTGCGAACAGTGCGAGTGGCAGCACGAGCCCGCGCCAGTCGAACCTGTCGAGGAGGGGGCGCGCACGGCGTCCGGGCGTGCCCTCGCGAAGTGGTGTGGCCGGTGCTTCGCAAGCGCATGGCGGCGGATTGCCTAGCCGTGTCCGGAAGGGCCGGCGCGGCGCCTGGAATGAGAAAAGAGATGGCATGACAGAGTCCTGGAATGAAGCGCTACTCGCGGAAGGCCGAAGGCTGGCCGCGCCGCAGCCGCGCTTCGAGTGCATCGAGCAGGCGGTTGATCGCAAAGCCGATCGCGCCGACGATCACGACGGACGCCATCACCAGATCGAGCTGGAAGAGCTGTCGTCCATAGACGATCAGATAGCCGAGTCCTTCCGAGGACGCGACCAGTTCGACGACGACGAGCGCGAGCCATGCTTTCGTCAACGCGAGCCGCACGCCCGTGGCGAGCGTCGGTACGGCGGCGGGCAGCACCACGTATGCGATGCGCTGCCAGTGGCCGTAGCCGAAGACGCGCGCGACTTCGTCGAGCGCGGCGGGCGTCTGGCGAAAGCCTTGCATCGTGCTCAGCGTGACGGGTACGAGCGCGGCATGCGCGATGAGGATGTACTTGAGCGGCTCGCCGACGCCGACGAGCAGCAGCAGAAACGGCAGCCAGCCGAGCACGGGAATCTGCACGAGCGCGTTAAAGCCAGGCAAAACGTAGGATTCGACCGTGCGCGACAGGCCGAGCGCCGCACCGATGAGCAGACCCGCCAGCGTGCCGGCGCCGAAACCGAGCAGCACGCGTTGCAGACTGACGAACGTATGGTGGGCGAGGTCGCCGCTGCGCGCGAGGTCGCACAGCGTATCGAACACCATCCGTGGTGGCGGCAGGATTTGCGGCGCGATCCAGCCGCGTTCGCAGCCGATGCTCCAGAGCGCGAACAGCGCGGCGGGCAGCAGCCAGGGCGCGAGATGCCAGGCGAGCGCGCGCGCGTGACGTTGCAGGTTCGAGGTTGACCTGGCGCGTACTTTCGCCTTCGTTTCGCCGGCCGTGCGCGCAACGGCATGTCCAGCCGCGGGCGACCATTCGCCTATTGCCTTGCTCATCGTCGATCTCCGGTTAGCCGAGGGGGTTGCCCTGCGCGTCGTAGCGCGTCCAGTAACGGTCGAGCGCCAGACTGTGCAATGCGTTGTCGAGATAGCGCGGCTCGAACCAGCCATCGACGTCGACCGGCTGGCGGATCAGCTTCAGCTTCAGCGCATCGTTCGCCACGGCCTTGTAGCGCGCGACGATAAACGGATCGATGAGCGGCGAGTTGCGCGACTTCAGGCTCTGGTTCGCAAACTCGGCTTGCCACGAGGCATAGCTGACGCCGCTTTTTGCCCACAGCCCGAAAAGCGCATCGCGGTTCGCTTCATCGGACGACCATTGTGCGCCTTTGACGAATACGTTGACGACCCGTTGCACGATGTCGGGATGGGCGCGGTCGAAATCGTCGAGTACGAGCAGATGCGATTGCCGCGTGAATTGCGGACCGGCCGTTTGCGATTCGTAGATGATCCTGGCGAGACCCTGATCGCGCAGTTTGTAGAGGTGGTAGTCGTTGACCGATGCGTCGATGCCTTTGGACGACAGTGCCGCGAGCGAACTGGCCGAGTCGAGATTGATCACGCGCAGATCGCGTTCGTCGAGCTGGTTGGCGGCCAGCACGTTGTCGGCGACGAGCTGCAGGTTGGTGCCGCGAAAGATCGAGACGCGGCGCCCCTTGAGATCCTTCACGTTCTGCACGGGCGAGTCGGGCGGCACGGCGAATTTCACACCGACACGTACGCCCGATTCGAGCAGAATGCGTGTCTTCAAGCCGTTGGCGCGGCCGAGCACGGAGGGCAGATCGCCCTGGAACGCGAAGTCGAGCGATTTGTCGGCGATGGCTTCGTTGACGGCGGGGCCCGCACCCTTGAAGAAAACCCATTCGACCTTGATGCCGTCGGCGGCGAATTCCTTTTCGAGCAACTGTAGCTGCTGCACGGTGGCGGCGGGCGATCCGCCGAACGTCGGCGGATCGCCCACGCCTTGCTGCGCGATGCCCACGCGGATCACGGCGGGCTTGTCCGCGTGCGCCTGCGGCACCGTGAATGCGAGGGCCGTGGCGAGCAGGGTGGACTTCAACAGGGAGAGAGCTTGCTTAGCCATTGATCGAGTCGATGCACGGAGCGGCGTTGTCGTGGAATGCTCATTTTTGTCGAGGTCATTCTTCAGGACAAGAAAGCATTGCAGCTATGGATATGAACCGATGCGATAGGTCTCGCTGGCGGAATGCGTGCGGTAGCGGGATCGACCGGCGTTGCATCGCGTATTTTTCCGCTGGAATGGCTTTCGGTCCGCAAAACGGCTTGAAGCGCGGCACGTGTCGTACTTCCTCTGTGGACAGACTGGCCGTGCGCTTCATTCACGATGCCCGCGCGGGCTGCGGCGGTCGGCTTCGAGTTTGTCCGCCGAGCCGGTTCGGAGCGAGCTCGTCCAGGCTTGTCTGGTAATTGCACGTGCGCGGCTAAGCACCTGATTTGTACGTTGGTCACCGGTAATACCTGTGGGACTTCGCCACTCGAGCGCCACGAGAAGTACGGATTTGCTAATCCGTGCCTCCCAGCATGCAGCCGAAACAACTGCGATCGAGATTAGTTGTACGCCCAAACCCTGCCATCTTCACGAACAGACACAACGCATGTCGGGGATGTCTGCGTACCAAACGGTGTTCTCGGTGTCGATGCAGATGTCATCGGGAACCCGATCGCCGAGGTCAGCCTATTCTCGCTTGTGTAAGAGGCCGCCATCGGCGGCGATGTCAGTCTCACTAGGCACTCAATGATTTGACACCAGGAGAATTCTCCCGGAAGCACAGCCTTCGCCCTGCAGTGGAAAGCTCATATACAGAGTGAGAAGCGGATAGCTGAGGAAATTTCTGGATGCAACATGGTTTCTCGTGTTGCATATCGGTTATACCGATTTTTCGGTGATTTTATAAGTAATATTGATTATCAAGAATGTCAGAATTTATTGAACATACCGATCCGGACGAGTAACTGATGTCTGGATCCGGAGGACGCTCCATTCGTTGCATCGCCCAGAGAGGGTGTCGCTTTCACAATGTTGCCGTAGGCATCGTATGTATCGCCGCCGGCTTGCTGGTAACCCGCATAGATATAAAGCGACGTTCTTATACTGAGGTTATAGAATGCTGATCCTGCAACGCTCGCGTACCATGGACCGGGCCTCCTGTCTCCAGGAGATTGTCCTCGCGTGTAGGTCGGACTAAGTGCAAAGTTTGCAGTGCCACTGTACCTGTATTTCAGCGCTATGCCGAACGAGTTGTAGCTCATGATCTGATGGAACGACGAATAAGACGAGGGTCTGAATTGTGCATAGCCGTAGTTCACGCCTAACATCAGATCATCGAAGGTGTAGGCGGCGACCGCGTTAGCCATCTGAACTGAACTCGCTCCTGCATAGCCGGCGGTGATGGATGAGTTGAAGTTGCTGTCCGCGGAAGTAGTGGACCAGACATTGCCGGTTGCTCCACTGTTATCCATGCGCATGTAAGCAGCACCAAAAGCGAGTGGTCCGTTCACATAGTTGGCCCCGACGCTAACGGTGCTGTTCTGCCAGATCGATCCGGGCGAGCCCCCGAATCCATAGACCAGTTCTCCGGTTACGTGGCCCACAGTTGGACTCAGATACTTGACGGAATTGTTAATGCGAATGCTTCCGTCGAAGTTCGAGAGGTCGCCAGGGTACGTAGCGATACCGCCTGCTACATCGGGACCATAGCGCTCGATCAAATCGTTGGTCACATCGTATTGTCGGCCGAATGTAAATGTTCCATAGTTGCTGCTCCGGATACCCATATAACCCTGCCTACCCCATAGTGTATTGGCCACGCTAAGCGATCCGGTTCCAATGTTGAACCAGTTTTCGAGTTGAAAGATCGCGGACAGGCCGTCACCAAGGTCTTCCACGCCTTTGAGTCCCCATCGGTCTCCATAATCGGCACCGCTTGCGAAGCCGAATCGACTTTTGCTCGCATATTGAACTGGCTTGCCCGCCGAACCCGCGCTTTGGGCAACGGCGACATCGCTGTTGTATTGAACACCAGCGTCGACTATGCCATAAAGCGTTACAGAGTTTTGTGCGAACGCACTCTCCGTTACAAGGCTCGAAAAAATCATGACGATTTGCAATCCTAATTTATTCATATAAACCTCTTTAAGTGTGGCAAATGGATGCCTTATTTGAAGAGATCGCTCATTCGCATGATGAACGATCCGATCCTGCGAGACCCTATAGCTCTCCGAGCGCGTCATGAGCAGCTTCGATTCCACTCAGACGTTTCCTGCCTCGACTACCTGCGTGATGCAAAACCTTCGTTGCCAGCATTCCGCACAGACCCATGACCGCGACATGGTTGTCCAGTGGGCCGGGTGCGGTGGTGTCGCAGAAAACTGTCCAGGTCGCACCTTCCCGTACCGGACTGCCGCGATCAGTCACGTACAGGACTTGGGCGCCAGCGTTGGCTGCATATTCGATCACTGCATAAGTCTGTGGAACCCGGCGTCTCAATCCAAAAACGACCACTACAGTTTTGGAGTCGAGCCCGACCAGATGTTCGCCGAGCGTTTCTCCAGGCCCGGGCAAAACGCTCACGCGTTCCACTACCTGCAGGATCTGCCAGCGAAAATAGCTGGCAAACGGATGACTGCTGCGGAATCCAACGATCAGCACGCGTTGTGCATTGACGATTGCGCGTGCGATCTCGTCCATGGTCTGGTTGGACAGGTCGGTGAAAGTGCGTGAAAGATTCGTTGTGCCTTGCTGCGCGTGCGCGACCATATCGTTTGAGTCCGGTGCCGATTCCCCGGTGCCGGTGAGCAGCAGCACGGCGCCGCCGTCCTTTTCGTCGCGCACATGTCTTCTTGCCTCGTCATAGCTGGCGTAGCCGAGGTGCCGAACGAAGCGGCTCACAGTCGCAGTGGACACGTTTGCGAGTTTGCCGAGTTCCGCTCCTGTATAGCTGGCAAGCTCACCGGGAAATTCGAGCACGAACTCCGCCAGGCGTCTTTCGGTTGCGGGCAACGTATCCATCAGAGTCCGCACTCGACCGACAAATGAACACGGCTTGATTTGCATGGTTAAAATCTCTCTATCGGCTATCGAAGTGATCTGCTGAGGCGGTGCCCGATGACTAGCTGTGCAGGACGCGGGCGTTTTTCGCGGCCCACGTCAGTTTGACCATGGTACCGACACCGATGTCGAGGCAGCCGGGCGAACTCGGCCGCAGGCAATCGAGCGTGTGCGAGGATGGCAACAGAATCGAGTACTCAATTACCGTGCCGCGATAGACGACGCGCGCGATGGTTCCGTAAGCCTGATCGAGTTCATTCGGGCATGTTCTTTCGGTCACTTCCATATGGATCGATTCCGGCCGCATCATTACCGTCACGTCGATTGCGTCCGTGATCCGCGCGGCCGAGAGCCTGAGACCGCTTCCGGTCTCGATAATCATATTGTTGCCGTCGTGCTGTGTAACCCGGCCCTGCATCATATTCGATGCACCGACAAATTCCGCAACAAAAGCTGACTCTGGACGCATATAGATATCGGCTGGTGATCCGCATTGGGCGATTCGGCCGTTTCGCATGACGGCAACCTGGTCCGAGATGGACATGGCCTCCTCCTGATCGTGTGTCACCATGATCGTGGTGATCTTGAGGTTGGTCTGGATATCGCGCAGTTGCATCTGCATTTCCTTGCGCAGGTTTTTATCCAGCGCACCGAACGGCTCGTCCAGCAGCAACAAGGCCGGTTCGATGACGATCGCTCTGGCCAGGGCTACGCGCTGCCGCTGCCCACCCGACAATTCGTGCGGATAGCGCTTCGCCAGATGTACGAGCTGGACCATTTCAAGCGCTTCCAGGGCGAGTGCTTCGTTGCGTCGTTTGTCCCGCAAGCGCATTTCGAGCCCGAACTGGACGTTGGCCATAACGGTCATATGCGGAAATAGTGCGTAGTCCTGAAACAGCATGCCGACGCCGCGCTTGTGCACCGGGATGTTCCTGACCGATGTGCCTCGCAACAGGATGTCTCCGTCCGAGGGCGCAAGCAGGCCCGCTATCGTACGTAACAGCGTGGTTTTTCCGCAGCCGCTGGGTCCCAGGAGTGAAAGCAGGGTGCCGGAATTGACCTCGAGGTCAACGCCGTCTATGACGGCAACCGATCCATATTCTTTCTTTAGTCCGACCAGTTTCAAGTCAGCTACAGGCATGTTCAATTCCTCCGAGCCGGTACCGTCTACGCTGAGAAGATCGCGTTGACGCGCTCAGTCCATTTTGCGCGATGCTGATTGACGTATTTCCAATCGGGGATGAACAGACCGAGCTGATTCATGCGCTGTTCCGGGTATGCCACATAAGGCAAGGCTCCCGGCGCAAGGGAAATGCCGTGTACGGGCGGCGCAACCAGAGAATATTCGGCAAGCGCTTTCTGGACTTCGGGTGAAAGCATGCGGTTAATAAAGGCAATGCCTAGATCCTGGTTGGGGCCGCCGGCAACCAGTACCTGGCAGTTGACCCCAGCGAAGCTCCCTTCCTTCATGAACAGCATGTCGATGGGCGCCCCTTTTACCGCATAGGGATAGATGAACTTGGAATAGTCAATACCGCCGATCATGGCCTGGCCCTGGGCGATTTCGTTGGCCGCTTCGACGCCGGAAGTGTAGACGTTTTGCACGTTGGGTTTGAGTGACTTGAGTTTTTCCCAGATCTTGTCCACGTCGTATTGGGCATCGTGAAACGGTTTGCCGGTGACGACTGTGGCAGTGGCAATCAGAAAGTAAATGCCGGATGTGTTCTCCCAGCTGTTGAGCTTGATATTCCCGCGATAGATGTCGCTCCACAGATCCGCAAAGCTCGCTGGTTTCGGCGCGGAGGTGTTGCGGTACATCCCGCCGATAGAAATGCCTACGCCAGTCGCGTAATCGTCGTAATTGAAACGCGGCATGAGATTGCTCATGTTGGGAATCCGGTTGACCGGAAGCCGCGCAATCAGGTTTTCTGCCATACAGGTAGGGACGGCGACATCGTCGATGAACATCACTGTGTATTTCGGATTCGACCGGGTGGCGCGCATCTTGGCTACGTTCGTCAGCGTAAAGCCCTCCTCCGCGATGACCGTGCAGCCGTAGTCTCTTTCGAAGCGAGGAATGACGGTCTTGCGGATGAAATCGCCCTGAGTACCGCCCCATATGCCGACGACGATCTGTGGCGTACCGGCACGCGCAGTGTGTATCAGAGACGATCCTGCTGCGGCTCCTGCCAATGAGAGTTTAAGGAATTTTCTGCGCTTCTCAGTATTGATTTCCCGGTGTTCATTCATTTTCTATTCCGAATTTAAAAAATATCTATTGAAAAAGATGATTGACCGTGGCGTTGCCCGTGAGACATTATCTGTATCGCTTCGATTCGGGATGAAGCAGTTCGGATGGGAACCTGCTTCAATCGCTGTCCGATCACGGAGTAAACATGCGAAGTCATCCCATCATCACGCGGTCCAATCTGATCCTGAGGATCTTCTCAACGAACAGGATCAGCAATACGGAGAAGCCGATCATGCATCCCGAGATTGCAGCAACGCTCGGATCAAACGAGCGCTCCATGAATACGCCTACTTCCAGCGGTAAGGTGAAATGAGTGGCATCGGCCAGCCACATGGCCATCGTGTAGTCGTCGAACGAGGTAATGAAACAGAAGACCGCGCCGGCGGAGATACCTGCTGCGATCTGTGGCAGCGTGACCCGCAGGAACGTGAGCAAAGTGTTGGCACCAAGTGTTCTGGCGGCTTCCTCGGTCGAACGTGGCACGAGGAGCAGGGCAGCGAGGACTGTCCTGACCAGATAGGGCAGGCAGATCGCTGTGTGCCCGATCACCAGGAGCACAAGAGAATTCATGACATTCAGTGCTGTCGAGCACTGTAGCAACGCAACGCCAGTCACGAGCACGGGAAACATCAGCGGCGACATCACCAGCGCCTTCGCGGCCGGCTTGCCTGGGAATTCAAAGCGGCTCAGGCCGAGTGCACATGGGATCCCTATCAGCATGCATAGTAGTGTGACGAGCAGGCCGAGTTCGAAGCTGAACATGAAGGTACTGCGGAAATCAGGATCCGAAAGCACGGCGTGATACCAGCGAAATGTGAAGCCGCGTGGTGGAAACGCGATCAGTACGCTGTTGGAGAACGACACAGCGATCGGAATCAGTAGAGGGGTGATGATCACGATGCCGATCGCGATTGCGGCAATCTGGGTCCATCCTGATGGAGATAGTGCCGTTTTCATCGTTGACCTCGCGTCCAACGCAGGAAACGTCTTTCGATAATGGCAATGAGCAGCAGGTTCGAGGACAGGGCCAGGACAAGCATGACGGTCGAGATGGCGGCTCCGAACGGCCAGTCATTCAGCGTCAGCATTTGTTGCTGGACAAGATTGCCCAGCATGATCGAGAAGTTGCCGCCGAGTATCTGCGGAGTTACGTATGACGTTGCCGTCAGGGAGAAGACGAGTGTGATACCGACGGCGAGTCCAGGCAGGCTCATTGGAAGAACAATGCGGCGGAACAGCGTGGCCGGATCGGCACCGAGCGTTTGTGCGGCTTCAGCCAGCGAGTTCTGGATTTTCCTGATGGACCCTGCTAGAGGAAGGACCATCAGCGGCAAAAAGACATGCACCGAGGCAATCACTACCGCCCAATCTGTATACAGCAATGCCTGAGGGTGCAGACAGAGGTGTAGAACCTCAAGTACTTCGGTCAGGAATCCGCCGCGGGACAGAATCAACTTCCAGCTGTAGGCTCGGATGACGACCAGAACCAGCATGGGCGAGATCACGACGAATAGCATGATGCGAGACAGGAACGGAGAACCTTTGGCCAGCACCATGGCGAGCGGATAGGCGAGTGGAATAGCGATTGCGCTGCTTAGTGTGGCTATCTTCAAGGTCCGCCACATAACCTTGCTGTACAGCCCGGTGTGCAGCAGGCGTGCATAGTTATCGAGTGTCAGGCCTTGCAGTAGTTGGCCTTCCTTAACGTGCTGGGTAAAGCTGTGCACGACAATTTGCGCCGTCGGCAGCAGAAAAACGAGAATCAGAAAGGTTACGGCTGGCAGAACCAGCAGGCAACCGGCGAGTACTCCCGCATCCGGTTCGATCCCGAATGACGCGGCTGGTCGCCGTGCGGCGCGAGAGGCGAGTAATCCGATCATGCCTTGGCTACCTGCAGCTGTTTCAGGACGAGCCGGATCGCGGCCGGTATGGGTTCGATGATGTGCACGGCAGAATCCGCGGCAAGACTGCGTGCTGCGCCAGCAAGAGGGCCGCCGCCGATGATGATCGAGCGCACGTCCCCGGATGCACTGATTTCCTCCACTACTGTGGTCAGTGCAGATTCCATCGCTGCCGCATCTGACATGACGTCGGCCAGATTACCTTGTGTTGCCCGGATGGTCTGAAGTCCGTCGCCGAGGCCCTGCCTGTCGATGTATTCGCTCATGGCGGGAATCAACTGCGGCGTGGTGGTCGCAACCGAGAATTTTCCGCCGAACTCCGCGGCTTCACGCAGGCTGGCTTCCGCAAGTCCGACTACTGGGGCATTGAGCAATTCGCGTGCTTCATCGATACCCGGATCGCCGAATGCTGAAATCACCACGCCATCGAAATCATGGACGACTCCCGCCCGAATCAGGTCGGCGACCGCCGATGCGGCAGTTGATAGTTCTTCGCCGCACGTAATAAGCGGGCTACCGGAACCTGCGGTGAAACCTTCGATGATGACGTCCGGGCCTGCTGCATCGCGGGCGATTTCGACCATCAGTTGGGTCGATGCTTCGGATGTGTTTGGATTGATCAGTGCGATCCGGGGAGCCCTTGAGCGTTCCGGGGACGTACGAAGATCCGCGTTGGAGAAATGACTTATGCACATGCCAGTAACCGGGTGGGGTTCGTTTTGATGAGCAATTCGATTTCATCCACTGTGAACTGGAGATCAAGCAGTGTGCTGATCAGAAGCCGCATGCCCTCCAGCGGCGCGGGGCATGATCCAATACCGTAGTCGGTGCCCAGCACGATGTTTTCAAGTCCGACTTCGCGCAACTGCCGGGCCCACTGGACCACTCCCTTGAATTGGGGCTCGTTTGCGGCCCCTGCAATCTCGTCCGCATATTCGCGCTCGACGTAGTAATTGGTGCGCGGCAGGCCGCAATGGAACAGCCAGTCCGAGACCGCGCCTTCCAGGAAGAATCCGCGCGCGCTGAGATTCTTCTGCTGCTCGATACTGAGCCATGCGCGGGCCGGGTGGGCAACGACCATCTTGCCAATGCCGAAGCGTTCGGCGAGATCTGCAAGACGCATGACCTCTGCTGGAGAAATATGTCCGGTGTTCAGATAGACGTGAGGGTGTTCGGCGACCAGTCCGAGAATTTCTTCCAGTTCTCCAGGGACGGGATCCTCCAGAGGAATCCTGATCGAATGCGCAAGTTCATCGCGCGCAAACTTCGGATAGAGATCTTTGAAAGGAACTGGCTTGCCGTCCACGTAAGTGCCTTCCCGGCTTGCCATGTGATATGTGCAATGCGTGCCGAAGTGCACGAATTTGGCACCTGCTCCGTAGTGCAATGCAGTTTTTACTGCTCGCGGGTTCATGCCGCCGAAGCAGGTAGTCAAAATGATGCCGCCGTAGACATCGATACCCGGTACGCGACGTCCGACGAGCCAGGCTGTGCCGGCGCTGTTGCCAAAAGTATGATCGTAGTAAACCAGCGCGGGCATTCCAGCCGCCTTCGCCTGTTCGGCAATCTGGAAAGGATCGAGTCGACCGGGACACGACTGCAGCCATGGGCCGCTGTGGATATGCGTATCGATCGCACCGGCGAGCAGTTCGTCGGGTAGTTCCATCGTCCGCGTGGTGCCTGAGGCTTCCTGTGTCATGTCGAAATCCTGTGGAGATAGTTCATTTGGGTGCGCCCCAGGTTGGGGAAAACATCTGTCACGCACCAAATATGTGAAATATAAATTTCACTATTTCATTTAATGTAATCAGAATTTCTTTCGCGAACAATCGAAAAATAATTCCTCGCGGACGAGGGCTGGCAGAGCGATGCACTAGTTCGTTGTGTGGCGTTGTCGAAGCGATACCTTCGTTTTTCCAATATTTCCGGGTCAGGAATATTCCACATGACATATCGGCTCGCGAGACATACACAACGGTGCTGTGACGTTTCAATATTGGTTAGGCATCTTAAATTACATGGAGAGACGAAGTGTTACTAGCAAAGATGCCGCCCGCACCGCACGCGTCAGCGCGACGGTTCCATCTCCTGTTGCCCGGCCAGCGCTTGACGTGGGCCATCGCGCAGCGTCATCGCCACGGCGATGCATACGAGCGCACAGCCGATCAGA
>Ga0153988_1000101_pt1 | contig 19075 bp, 6 predicted proteins | sample TSNC072MetaG_FD_104742 | JGI IMG/M metagenome (GOLD analysis project Ga0153988, IMG submission 104742) | Attine ant fungus gardens microbial communities from North Carolina, USA - TSNC072 MetaG | ecosystem: Host-associated > Fungi > Mycelium > Unclassified | place: USA: North Carolina, Jones Lake...
AATGCTTAAAGAAATCTAATTAAAAAGTTAGAATTTATATACTATTTAAGCGATCCTAAGGTAAACCTTATTAGTTAAGGACTTCCAGAAGTAAAACATTTCAGTAGGGAAAGGAAAGGAAATTTTATTATATATTATTATAAACTTTTAGTGTTTTAAGCTTTAGATTGATAATTTGTTGATCGAATTAGTTACGGTAATTTTATATATTTTTATTGATTTAGAGTTATATTAGCTAATATTTATTGTTATGACTTACCTATTTTTGTTTAGTATTTTAAAGAGTTTTATTCATGAGAATTTATTGAGTCTATTGTTTAGAGGTAAATTGTAATTGTAGATTTTAAAAATTTTATATATTTATTAATGGAAAGACTTTATAAAAATATAATTTATACCTTTTTTATTAAATATTTTATGTTAAATGGAGAGGAATTAATAATAAATAGAATTAATAAAATTATTATGGATAAGCATATTTTAAATATTATTATTAAAATTAATTAATATTATAAAACTTAATATATCTACATAATTAAACTAGTTAACCTAAAGTATAATGATAAGAGATTTACAATTTAGTTGATAATTGAACTTTTATTTTAGATATTTTTTAAATACTTTTCATGCAATATAATTGAATAAGATTTGTTTATAATCATCAATTAATTTCTTGTTTAATCTACAACTATTTTTAGTAAGATTTTTATCATTTTAAAGGTTTTTGTGTTTTATATTGATTTTATTTCTTACTTATTCCACTTTGATTTTGTACTCTTTGTTGAGGGTATTTTTCCAATTATTTAATTTGGATAGGTTGATATACCTTTAGTTTTATATTTAATTACAATTTAGTATTGTGTTTATTTTATTATATTTAATTCCATAATTTATATATTTTATATATTATATATAGAGTTCTTTTTAAAAATGGTAATCTTTAGGTTATTATAGTTAGTATTTATACTTTTCTATCCATAAACCTTCATTATTATAATTTTGGTTCTTTTAGAATAATCATCATATCTTAATAAAGCTAATTTATCTATATTGTTAACAGTTCTTATGTTATAATCTATTTGGGTAAAACCTTTACTTGCAAATATAGATTTTTTAGATAAATACATACCTCCATAATCCACTAATGTGAAACTAAATACACCTTTTGGTTTTGTTTATATTTATCAAGAACTAAACAATAGATTTTACATTAAATAAAAATCCGTGTATAAAAGTATTTTCTTAAATTAATTATAAAGTTATACAATAATATCTCTTCAACTCCGCTAACTAAACATCATCATTAATAAATTAATAAAGTAAATACAAAAGTCTACAAAAGTAACAAAATTAGAAAAATTAGTAAAAATAACTAAAAGTTAAAAACTGTAGCTTAGTTTCAAGATAAAAATTTAATAAAATTAACCAAATACAAATTAATACAAAAGTATATAAAGATATACAATTTACCTAAATTGCTCCCATAATAAAAGTTAGCAAAACGGACAATAAACTAATAAATTTAAAACCAAAATATAAAAATTAAACTGAAGTAAAGCCACACATATAAAATATAGCTCACTTTCTTAAAAAATAACTAAAATGATTTAATTTATAGCTGACATTTAAGTGTGTACACAAAGTAAAATTACTACAAAATAAATACCCTCAACTTTTTGTTCAGTTACAGTAGAAAATTTATTATTTATGACTTCGAATTAATAGATTTTAGCTTAACTATTTTAAAGATACTTAGTATGATTTATATTTGTTTTTTAGATAAACATGGCTAGGGGTCAAACTTAAAATTTTAATTATATATATTTGATATTTATAAAACTAATACTTAAGGTAATTAATTTCCAAAGTTTATAATTCTTATTAATTAAAGAGTATACTAAACTATGGTAGCTAAATACAAAATAAGTTTAAAGAAAATTTGAATAACTAGTTTTATTTAAGGGTTACTTTGTTATACTTACTTAGATTACTTAAAATTAAATAATTAATAGGAATCGGAATAAATTAATCTTTTTTAATTACAAAGCTGATTTTTTAAAAAATAGATACTATTTTAGATACTATACTCTATTATACGCATATAATAATTTTATTGGGGAAATCAAAAACTTTGCAAGTTATAGCGCAAATATCTAAAGATCGTTATAGCGGTTAAATCGTAAATATCGGTAATAAGTGGAAATCTACAAGTAGGGGTATTAAACCTAAATTTAAGTAATAGCCTTTTTATTAAGTCTGTAAATAAGACTAAATTTTTAAGGTAGTTATAGTTAGGCTAGTATATATTTATAAAGACTACATAAAGTATGAAGAATTGCAGTATAGCTAGTAATTTTATATAAAAAGTATAGAAAAACCTTTAAAATTTTTTTATTTTAGTTTTCGTAAATAAGTCATCTATTTTGCAGCTTTCCAAAAATAAGGCCTAATTACTTTAATAAATAGAAATAACATAGAAAAAAATATAAGAAAAAACAAACAAGCACTAATTTAAATCTTGCTTTAAAAAGCATGAAGAATATTATTAGGAAAGTGTTAGTTTTATAGTGAGAATTATATTTTTATATCCTACGTATAAAATTTGCTAATATTGAATAGCCTTTTAAGGCTTAAATTAATAGATTTATTAGATCCAAAAATACCTAATTATAGCCAAATTAAAGCCCAAATGAAACAAAAGTAAAATTTAATTAGATAAGGCAACTTTACTTTAAATTAAAAAGAATGACATCCAAAAATGGATAAAGAGTCTGAGACTGGAATTAGATATTCAAATTATTAATTGTTACTTTACTTAAAAATATTTATTTATTAAAATAGCACTTATAAAGGCTTTTATTGTTTTTATCTGTTATTAGGAATTTAATATATTAGTGCATTACTGCTTATTTAGATTAGATTAGTTTTTAAAAATAAAGGTGTTATTTAGCAGCCTTATATTAGAATTAGATACTTATTAAATTATTTTTTGACTAGTATAACAAAAGTAGAAAATTTAAGCCAAGACCTTATATTCTATTTTTCTTAAACTTACAAAACTACTTAGAAAAGAAACTAATTAAACACAAAAATAGTATGGTCTTTGTATTTATTTAATTTTAACTTTTATTGGTTATCTTTATTATATTTTTCAAGTGTAATAGAAGGCTTATTATTTATTAATAATGTTTAAGCAACTTAAATAAGTATAAATTGCCCTTAAAGGAAAATCAGTATAAGAACGTTATTAAAACTAGCACTTATTAATAAAAAAAAAAATAACAAATATTTATTAACAAGTAAGACTTAGTTCTAATTATTGGATAAATTAAGAAATAAAAAATACGTTATTTGGCATATTTAATATAAATATTAATCAATAGAAAAAACTTAAGCTAAGATAATTATTGTTTATTTAAATAATTTTAGAAGGAAAAACAAAAACTTTAAAAAGAAAATTAAGGCAATATATATCAGTATATAAGTAAAAGTCGTTGCAGTTAAAGTATAAGTCTCTTAGTCGTTGCATTTCTAGTGATAAGTCGAGGTAGTTAAAGTATAAGTCTATTAGTCGTTGCATTTATAGTTACAGTTTAACTTAAAGTTAAAGCACTTATATATATCTGTATTTATCTTTATTAAATTAAGTTCAAATAAAGCCCTTTGTTAGAAAATATCTCAGATTAATACATATTTTATATTTACGAAATATTTTACTTAAAAAAGAATTTTGAAAAAATCAATCATTTTGTTTATAAATCAAATCTTATCTTTATTTTTTATCAGTAGGATCTAGTACATAAAACCAACAAAGAAATCATTATTGAACTTATTTATTTAATCTCTTCATTTATTTTGAAGCTTAGAGAGTTTAATAAGAGTCAATGAAAGATCAGTTAAAAGTCCGGAAAGTATGGCAAGTACCTATGGTTTTATTAAATATAATAGAATATAATAGACTTCAAATTTAAATCCCAAATAAAGCCACAAAGTATAAAATTTAAGTTATTTATTAAGTTTAAGTAAAGGTCTGAATCAACCCTAAATTTATTTTAAATTGGAGCCTTATAATTAATTAACTATTTACTATTTTTAATAGACCAAAGGATAGACCAGTCTAATAAATTAACCAACAAAATAGATTTATTTTATTTTTAAGGAATAGAAACAAACAAAATAGAAAAGCTTAGTATATCTATTTAATTTTAAGTACTGTTTAACATAATATAATTATACTATTTATCACTTTTATAAACCTATAATTTTTATTATACATGCCTTTTACTTTTTATCTTAATAAATTAAAGTAGTTTTATAGACCCGGTTTCGTTTAGCAGACCTTATATTAGTGCTTTAAATTATAGACTAATTAATAAAACCAAAGAAAGCCAAATGCGTGTTTATAATTACTTAGAATAAGATTTCTAGTCTTTAAATTATTTATTTTATTTTTATTCATTCGGCTAGGTATTAGAAGTATTAGTATTTGTGATTATTTGGATTAAACAAAAGCAAATAGCGGCAGGTAGGAAAAGTTTAAGCTACTAATAATTAAAGCATTATTCATATTTTTATGCATTAAGAGGAATTGAACCTCTGTAAAAAGTATTAACAGTACTTCGCTTGACCACTTTGCTATTGCTATTGCTATAATCCTTCTATCTTTAGATTCATAACTTTTTTTTCTTAATAATGCAAAGTAATTAGATATTTTATTATAGTTAGACCTTCAAATACACCAAACATAATTTTTGGATAAAAGGTATTGGATAATAAGCTTGCATAATTTAAAATAATAGCTATATTTCTTAATCGTCTCTTATTTGTTTTGCCTTTCGCCATAATAGGTTTAAAAAAGATAATTATCCATAAAAAAAGATAAAGCCATTAAGGGAGGAATAGCTAACTACACTCTTAATCTAAATCTAATCCTAAAGCTAAGAACTGTCTGGATCTATGCTTATATATATTTTATATAAGGTATTATATGTATTATTTTTTGATTTGTTCTAACTTTACTAAAAAGGTTTATTTCTAGAAGTACTTATCATAAGACTATATTAGTATTATTATATAAACATTACCCTAATTTTAGCTTATTATATTTTTTTCCTTATGTAAATATACATCCCAAAGGGCCACATTTGCGCAATATAGGTTTTTACTGATAAGTAGGATTTTTAAAGTGGTTATTAAATTTATTATAAATATTAAAATAGACGATCGCTCCCAATACAAGCAAGTATAAATCTCATTTATAAAAAAATCTCAGTATAAGTTTCTTAAAGCAAGTCTCATAATCTTAAAACAAAATTTTAGCACAATAAAAGACAATTAAATATTAAAGTCAGTTCCAATAAAGCACTTATAAAGGACCCTCCAAAAAATTCCAATTCCAATTCCTAATCATTAGAAAGTCTAAAGTATCAAGTCTCCAATTAAAGCAATTATAAAGCCAGTTCCAATAAATTTTTATTTAAGCTCAATTAAACCCCATTTTGATTCGACCATAATTAAATAGCAAGTCTCAGTATAAGTCTAAGTATAAGATTAAGTATAAGATTAAGTATAAGTATAAGTAACCAATGAAAGTAAAATTAAATAAAGACAAATTATGGCTGATTCTTTCTAATTAGAAATAAAATTAGTTTTGGAATTAAAGCTTACCCAAAAATTCTTAATATTTAAATAGGGAATTTATACTTAAACATTTTGTTAGATTTTTTTATAAAGGAATTAGTCTTATACTAAATTTTTTTATTTATGATCCGCACTTATATTTGAGCACAAATACTATTATTAATTTGTTAATTACCAACCCTTTATATTAGTTAGGCTTTCTTATTAAATTTACAAAGACTTTGATAAAGTTTAACTCTTTATTAGTTATATTAAAGTATATATACACATAACCCTTTTTAAATTAGGGCTATACGAATTAAATTTTAATTTATATACTTAATGTAAGCTATAGCATTTGCTAATATTTGTTTATCCTTTAAAAAAAAAGAAGACAAAGACAACAGAACAGAAAAAATAAAAAGTTAAAAGACACAAAATTTACCTTAAACATTTCAATACAAAGATAATATTTATAAATATTTATGAAAAACAAATAACAAATTTAAAATTTTTTTATCTGTTATCATTTTTTATCCAATGTTGTATTTCCACCTACCCTTTGCACGTTTTGATCCTTTAATCAGGTAAAATTAGTTTATTTAAATGAAGTATTAGAAGTCTTAGTTGAAGTATACGTAGGATTTATTAAGTCGTAAAGTCGTACCTAATTTAGTATTATTAACAGAACTAATTCGTCTTATTAATTATATGGCTAATCTATGTAACCCACTAGGGAGTATTCGTAGTTTATCTTAAAAAAATCTTAGTACAAAGTAATAGTAATATAAAAAATATCTAAATCGTCTTATTACCTAATTCGTATAAGTACCTAATTGTCTAACTCATAATTAGAGATCTAGGCTAGTATTGTTAAGAGATTAAGATAAGTAAAATCACCTATCTAATTCGGCTAGTATTATTCCCTTTTAGGCTACTCTTATTCCCTAAGTTTTTAAAAAAATAGGAAACTGTATTAAACCTTATTTTTTCTAGGCTTAACATTATATTTTTATTGAATATATATTAATTAAGATTACTTTTCATATAATAAATGTTACTAGATTTTAGTAACAATTTGTTAAAATAAGACAAGTACAAGTACTTAAGGAAAAATACAAAGACTTAAAATTTTAACTAGATACAAGTAAAGTAATTAAGTTATCTTATTAAGAGATATATAACAAAACCCGCATTCGTAAAAACCGATAGCTACACAAAACTAATCTTATTTTTTAGACTCAGATAAATATATTTTTATCTTTCTATTGTTAAGAATCCGCTATATCTCTTTAATCAGCTAGCTCTCTTAAATAAACACAAATTTTGCTAAGGACTTTTAATTTAGTATTATTTATAGGATTAGTATTAGTATAACATTATTTAATAAAAAAAATAAATGTAAAGTATAAGTAAGTAGACCAAATTTAAAAAATAAACGATAGCTTTTGGTTTTGCGCTATGACTGTTTTAGTAAAATAATAGATCTAATTGATTTTTTAACTTCATATTTTTGTTTTAGAAAGGGTGAGCATGCGGGGTTTTGGATAAGTATGTATAAATAATTTATAATTAAATAATTAGGCAATAAATATTATCTAAATAAATATCACTAAATAATTAATATGTTTATATTTTATTTATCTAAACTATCTACTCTTATCTAGTTAAAAAAATTAAATAAGATAGAAATAAATTATAGTCTCATAATAACTTAGTCTTATTTTATGACTATCTCTGAGAATTAAAATAGATCAATAAAAAGGTGTTTTACTCCAGGGCTGTTAGTTTATTTTTAATATTTTCTAAACTAAATTTTACTGAAATACTTTTATTTACAGATTTTTTATTTTAAGGGAAAGTTAAAGAAATATTTTATATTTTATTAAAAAGGGAGCTTTTAGAATAAAGAGAATTTTAATTAAATATTTTAACTTATTTTTAATTATTTTTATTATCTTTATAGTTTTTATACTATGAAATTATTTTTATCATATTTTTTATACTTAAATACTTTTTTAGTAACTGTTTTTACTTTTTTTTTGTTTTATTTTACATTTTTGTTTTATTTTAATAACTTTGCCTAATTTTAATTATTATTATCTATATATTTTTGACATTTACACACATTTTTTAGACTTTTTATATATTTCTTTAATAACTTTCCATGTATTATATTACTTTGTTATGTATTATATAACTTTATTAGCAGTAAAATAGGAAACTTATCCAATTATTTAATAATATTTAATTAATTAATGGAAATAAATTCTATAAATTTTAGTTGTTTACTTTAGCTAAATTGTATTATTTTAATGGTTGTTTTTATTTTTAATGTAGTTGGATTAAATTACTAATATTTAAGTAAAGTTTTTATAATTTACCTATTTATAGTTCTATATACTACTCAATACTAAGTAAATTTACTTATTTTATAAAACTAGTTTACATGCCTTAAATTATATTAACCTTATATTAAACGTCTATAAATAATACTAGTTATACCTTAGTCAGAATACTACGCATAATGTTAAATACTTAATATACGTATAATACCTAACTCCTAACTTAGTCGTAACAAAGCAATAATTATATATAATTGTAAACAAGTCTTACAAAAGTATAAAGCTATCTAATTCGTTATACAAACTCTCAAAATTTTCCTACGTATACTAGACTAATACCTTTAAATTAGTATAACTAGAAATAATCCTATAAATATAAATAGAAGTTGAAATAATATTAAATGCATATCTTTGCTTTACCTAGATTTTAAAATTAAAATTATAAATCCTACGTATACTTACATAAGTGATTAGAAAATACTTTTTTTGATAGTTATACTTAGAATGATACTTATTTACAACATATTTAAATTTAAAATAAAATATAATAATTTATTTGAGTCTTTTATAATTTAGTTTGGTAAAGATTAGATACTCTTCGATTTTTATTCATTAATTAATTAAAAAAGGTTGGAAAAAAACCTAATAATATAAGATTATTTATATAAAATATTTAATTGTAGATGTTTAGTTGGCATGTATATCCTTTTTTTTCATGGTGAAGACAAGTAAGAAGAATTATACACATTAATCTAGATAAGAAATATATATATATCTCAAAATTGATTTATGAGTTAGCACGAGTTAAATAGTATAGTACCCTAGTCTTAGTAGAGTTAGATATTTATCAAATTATTACTACTTATATTTTTATAATTAGAGTTTAGAGGTTTAATGCACGTGTTATATAAGCATATTAGGGATCACAATAAAAGAGCAACAGAGTTAGAGATAATTATTATTATACTTGAAGATCAAATAGGTTACGTAAACAAAATAAATTAGAAGATTATTACTTTAAACCTAACGAAGTTTACTAAGACCTTTTAAATATATTTTCAATATCGTGAAAAAAGTTTGGTGAGTAAAGTAAATATTTATAATTGATAAAACCAATTAAATGTTAATCCTTATCAGAGTCAAATGGAATTTTTAGTTTACCTTTTATGATATAAAATATAGGTTAATTAGAAATAAATTATTACGAATAATCAGATTCGAACTGATGACAACCATTTGGAAGAGTGAACTTATACCGCTTAACTATACTCGCTATATATACTCTAATTTATTAAATAAGTTTAAATAAGTCAAATATTTTTAATACACTAGAAATATAAATTAAGATTTATAATTATTAGTTATTATCTAATTGTTCTATTTAAAAGTTTATTTATTTCTTAACAATTTAAAATAATAGATATAGCTCGGTGATAAAGGGTAAAAATATATATAAACCATATTAAGGATATAAATATCCAGGGTTTAAAACTAATCCTTATTAAAGCTGTTAAAAAGGTATTTAAGTGTACTAGCTATATACCACAAGGAATAAAAAGGAAACATAAAATAAAAAGATTAAGCAAATAAAGGTCAGTCAAAATTAAATATAAAAAAAAAGTAAAGCACTTAAATATGCTAATCATGGGCCAAATCCTGTGATATAAAATTTTTAATAAAATAGCTAAAAGTTACATATTTAATTACCAGTTTTTAGTTAATAAAGTATATTAAGTTATTAGTTTAATACAGAATTTTTTTAATCTTATAAATTTGCTTAGTAATTTTTAGTTATAACTACAATTACAGTTAAAGTAATTCATTTTTAACTACACTAGTATAAGTAATGATTTATAAAGACTTTTAAAAATTAAAGTAATGTTAGAGGTGCCTTTTAAATTAAAGTGCTAAATTTTTAATTAACTTTTTATTACAGAATTGTCTAATTATCTTTATTAATTTTGTTATTATAGAAATAATGCTTTATTATTTAATATTTTTTATTTATGTACTTAAATCAGGAATAATACTATAGTATTTCAAATACTTTTAAATCATCATTCTCCGAGTAATCCGATCTCCTCCTTTTGTTAGTAACTTTCAAATAAATACAGCATTGAATTATTAAAAGGTTTATATTAAGAGTATAGGTGATTTAATCATAGTATACTATAAAGTTTATGTGTTTTATATTAGATATTAGAATTTTATATTTAAACTAGCTCTATTTAATATATAGCTTATATTATTATATAATAATGTTCCATAATGTGTGCTATTTTGCGCTACTTTATAAATTAAATTTAAACGAAGAAAGAGAGTTTAAGGATATAAAACCCTTAAGAAGACCTTGTAGACCAATTTCCAACATGTTCCGCTTAATGCTATTGCTTATAATTTAAGTATAAGTTGATTTTTAAAAATAAATAAGGCACGACTTAGCACGAGTTATATGTTATATAATAAATCTATTTAAAGATCACATTTTAAATTAAATAAGACTGAATTGTATTAACATAAGTTATAAATACTATTAAATTAGAAGAGACTACTGATATACATGGAATAAATAAGTTTAAAGATAAATATATTCTTTATATCCTGATATTTAAAGTTTACATACTATATTAGAATCAAAGCTATTTGTATATAAATTTTTAAAAATAAAGGTTATTCTATAAATTAATAGAGAAGATAATAATAGTGATTGATATTTTTAAGCACTTATAAATTTTCCTACGGATTTAAACTTTGTTTAATTGTCTAGTCAATTATTTGTAATTTAAGAGTATGATCAATTTTATTTCGACTATTTGCTATCTCTGTTATAGATTTATATTATCAGGGTGCCTTATAATTAGACATTAAATAATAATGAGAAATCTTTTTATATTATTTCTGTTGCTCTTAATTTATAACCAGGGCTACAAAAGCACTTATAAAACTGTCTTTAATTTGTAACTTAACTAATTTTGTAACTTAACTTCTGTTATTCTATTTTAACTGCCCAATTATATATCTGTCTTAACAATATTTAAAGAAAATTCGTAGTATTAAGAAAAAGTAATAAAAAGTTTAAATTTTAAACTAAAACTTTATCGAATAAAAACAGTTAGTGAAATATTCCACAGATATTTTTTATAAATAATAAACATATTAAATAATAAAGTATAGAATCTAGACTCTAGAATAAAATAGAGAAAACTTAAACAATAATAAATTTTATTCAATAATTATTGAGGTTTTGTTTTTTTTAACCCTTAACTATTTTGATTTGAAGGTTTTAAAATGAGGGTAAGACTAAAAAGTTTATATGTAAAAGTCGGGATAGCTTTACTTAAAGCTGTTGTTAATTTTGGAGACTGATTTCAATTTTCATGTTTAATAAATTTTATTTTATTTGAGAGTTTTTCCTAAAAGGTATAATAATATTATTTAATGTTTTACTAAATTTTTAGTTAGCAAATTTAAAAAGGATTAATTCATTATCTACCAGTTATTATAATAGATGATTAATAATTGAAAAAAAATCCTAGTATACTGTATTACAAAACTTCGCTATTAAATAGCTGAGCTAATAGATAAGGATCCGTTTTATTATTTAATTTATACTGTATATCTGCCTGTTAACTTACGCAGTATCAATATAAAATATTTTTAAAATTAGTATATATTGTCAACAAGTCCATCAAAAGTTTTTGAAGTGATTTTCTATATCATCTATATCAAATTAATGAGCACTACCTAATTCTATCATATTACTATATCCTATATAACATTGTCTAATGACTATTTTTAAGTAATCTTGATTTTCCTTTTCTCTATCATTATAATAATTTATTAGTGATTCATCTTTTCTCTCTTCATCTTTATTTTATCATGTATTCTATCTTTCTCATTTATTTTTTCATCTATAATACCTATTTTTTTTATATCTCCATTCTCTCCATTCTTTCCATTCTTTTTATTCACTCCATGTCATTGTTCATTTATATTTTGATTTTCAGTATGAAAATGTTTAACTAGATAAAAATATTTACTAAAGAGAATATAGTTAATACCTATTTTATGAATAGATAGCTAAGCTCTAATTTGGATGTCTAGAGAAAATAAATATTTCATTTTCATTATCATCATATAGATAGACAAATATTTTGTATTTTTATTGAAGAATAATTTGCAAGATTTTTTATCAGATTTTATCCATGCAGGCTCACTATTTTATCAGTGTTTTTAAATTTATTTCCAATTATTGCTATTTATTCCTTTTTCTAATCTTTTTAATTTAATTGTATTAAAGAGACTATATAAGATATATATATTCTTTGAGTTGTATTCATATTATTTGAAGATTAGTTTTTAATTATTTAATATTTGTAATTATTACCTTTAATATTAAAGATAGTATTTACTGTGTATAAAGTAATAGAGTACAAAAGTAGGTTTTTTAAAAATAGTAATTTATTTTGTTATAGATTATGGCTTTTATTTATATATATAGTTGTTTTCACTTGTTAACCAAATTATGGTTCATTTTACCCTTTAACATAAAGCAATTAAGTTTATATTACTGTAACTTTACACTTTATTTTTATTGGGGTTTGAAAGAGTTGAGTATACAAATATTTAGTTTTAGGTTTTATAGTAATTTATTAATTAAATCTATGCTAGATATTGCATTATTTTTGTTTTATTTTAGGCTTTTTTTGTTTACTGTAACTTTGTAGTTACTTGAATTACAACTTTACCTTATGTTTAGAACACAACACAGGTTAATAAATAACTACAGGAGTTGGTAGATATTTTATTTGTGTATATTTTGTTTTTATAATGCTTGTAATTTATTCCGGTATATTTTATATATTTATAAATTGATAGTTAAATTTATTTTAAATAAGTTGATGTATCTGTAAAGGTGAATTAGTTAAGTAACATTAAAATTGTTTAGTAATAGTTAAAGATTTTAACAAAAAGACTGTTATAGGTGTTATATATTTATATATAGTGTTGCTATTTGGTTAATTTTGTATAACATGTTTTTTACTATTTTTTATCTTTTGTTCCATTAACTTATTTTATTACTTTGTAATATCCCTCATAGCTCATACTCACCGTTAAAACTAGTGATGGCAATTTAACTCCTTGGTAACACACTACAAACTTCCTCTATATTCTTTCTAGAAGATATAAATTAAAAACATTACTAAAAATAGTAGACAATCCAATATTGTTTATTTCTAAATGCTTTCTACTTTTAAAAATTCATTTTCATTTTTTTGTTAATTTAAAAATTAGATCATCAAGAAGAGTTTTTTTACTACCTATCAAAAATAAGGTAATCAAAGTGTTCCTCTTAAACACTCCAAATTTGGGTTTTCTCAAACTCAGATAATCAAATAATCCCAACGAGATAAAACATCTATACAATAATAAATTATCTCTACTACTCAGTGTACACAAAACTAAAAGTACAAAAACATACTTTCTAACAAATTTATATACACTAACATAGATACTTCTCTACTAAAATTTTTTAAAATAACTTATAAAAAGATTACTTTGACTAGATTTGAAAAAAGACTGCTACATAAGGTTGCGAATACCTAAACAAAATGGAACATCTAGACATATATGAGTTACTTAAAAGTAAGGCTTATTTACCCTCACATCTTATTTTTCCTTTTTAAATTTTAAAACGTAGCCTAGGACAAAGCAAGTAAACAGGATTAATTCGATCTAAAACATAAAGTGCCAGACTGCATACCCACACCGTAGTACTGGACAAAAGTATATCTACGAGTTATTTTTAATAAATTATTAGATAGAATAAACCTAGACTTTATAAAAACCACGATGCATTTGTGAAATAGGATACCTAACGATGCCTTACACAGCAAAGAGGATTATAACCCGAAAACACGATGAAACTTGGACGTCTCCAGTAGAAGCAATAAAGACTATCACTACATGCGACATGAGTCTAACCGAGCAAAAAAAAAAATTTTTAAAAAATTTAACACGGAAAAAGCATATTGTCAATAACCTGGTTAAACAATAAAAATTTAGCCTATCTCTCCAACTTTAACATTTTTAGACTAAACAAACTTCTTCTGACTCAACAAACAGACACGTTACCGATGATACAGTACGCAGATGATGGTTTAATCTATGCATTAAGATTATTTCCACACGAAAAGCGGTATTTTTAATAACTGGACAAATAGATTAATAAACATGGCGGTAACTGGGTTAACATTATAAATTTTCTAGCTCAGGAATATTGACAATATACCTTATTACAAGACCTAAGAAAACCGGAAAAGTAATTGCAAAGACAGAAAACATTTTAAAATCCACTCGATCCTCGATTACCTTTTAATTAAAAGACCAAGGACTGAGAATAAAACCAACATAATATGATGATAACGTCTGTATGCTAGCAAGGGTTTTTATTATTAAAAATAATAGACTGATTTGCATCGAAATATCAAGAATACGTACAAACTTGACTATTAAACGGTAGCATGATTGTAGACAACATAGAACAAGACTTTAATCTAACCTAGGTTAAATTGAGTTGGAAAGAGTTAAGTTTAAAACAGTACAAGAGAAGCTATCCGTTATGTCCACATACCGACTATTAAAAATAAGAAGAACTAGAGATAGACATCTTTAATTGTTTAAGTATAGCCATTCACTCATTATTACACCGAATAGATCAAGTTATATGCGAATAGACTACCCTTTTGAAAAGTAAAAAATCGATAAGAATTACCACACCATAGTGATAATGTACATATTCCTTTAGAACTATTGTAGCTAATCAAGATAGTTCAATAAAAGACCGTATAACTTTTGGAATTTTAAATCGTTAGAACGAGCTAAAAACTTTAAACTAGGCTATCCACTGATTGAAATAGAATCCCCCCCTGACCAGTCTATTAGTTTAACTATCGAATAACTATTCAGATTAAATCTTTGTAACTGAATCCGTATTTTGATTCTTTAAATCCTAATGTATCACCGATAAAACCATAACTTACACACTAAAAAGGGAAACCGACTAGATAGAAGCTTAACCCAGTTTTTATATAAACCCTACCGCTAAATTTTATGCACCCTTACTCAGGCAAATATGTACTGATAAACTTATACTCACCCGTATCATAAATCAACATTAGATTTAATCAAAATCAGAATAAATTAGATATATTTTATACTTATGACTTTGATATTTGAGCACAAATTCGTGGCACTTAATCTTAGTGTTACCCACCAAAGGATAATGGTATATTAATGATCAGATTTTACTTCCACTTAAAGATCTTAGAACAAATAACGACCTAGACAAAAGATATCTTCCATTATATATATGTAACTGATCTCTACACAGAACTAAGTCGTAGTCTAATAAAAAATAAAGAAATATAAGTAGGCTAGTTGCAAGGTCTAGTAGTAGTCTAATTAAGTTTGTTAAATTGGCTAGGCCTAATAAAATATATATTCATTTATTATTGAACTTGAGATATTAGTAAGAGGAACAGGCTTTATATCTATAGGACAGTAAGAGCCTTACTAAGTCTTAATTAATCTATTAAAAATTTTACTTACAAAAAGAGATAAATATATAAATATATAAACATATAAATATATAAACTATAAATATATAGTGCTCAGATATCAGATATTTCATTAGCCTTTTAAACTTTTTAAATTCTGTTATTTTTTAACCCTTTTACTTAGATTAGTCTTAATTGTTTTATACTAATATTTTAGTATTTTGTAAATCTGACAAATAAGAGATGCATAAGGGTTAAAATCCCTTCAGTCTATATATTATAGAAAATTCTAGCTATTCTTAAAGGAGAGGCAAAGTAGCTATTCTTAGCTATATTTTATACTAAACTTACAAAGGTAAAAAATTAAAATAATTAGTCTTTGTCTAATTTGCTCAGATAAAGATAGTTTTTTTCTTAATTAGTTTTATATGTGCTTATGAAGTATTTTGTTTTCGTCAGAATAAAGTCGTGTTATATTAAAAATAAGTAACTAAGTAATAAGTAATAAGTAATAAGTAATTAAGAAACTAAGAAACTTAGAAACTAAGTAAATAAGTAAATGCTATGTAACTTTTCTGTTAAACTTTTTAAAAGATTTATCTTATCTATTTATCTTTAATTTTTATTATAGACTAGGCTTAGTAGTATATTGCCCTTATATAAATAATTATTTAAAATTTTTTTATTAATCTGATTCAAATTAACACATTTTTTAGAAAACCTGGCTTTGGGGCTTTTATATGTATAAAACTAGGACTTTAATTGTTTTATTATTCAAATATGTAAGTCAGACTTTATAGTTTATACTTTAATAATTCACCAATATAAAAAGGGTATATAATGGATTTCTAATAAGTAAAGGATTAGTATATAAATAATGCGTCATAGTCTTAGTAGTTTTTATTTAGTCTAATTAGTCTTTTAAATATTGTGTTTATGATTTAATTATTATTTAATTATTCCCTTAATTATAATTCTGGAATAATCTATATAAATCTTATAAGATCCCATTTTCTAAAAAAAAACAAAAATTCTAACTAATAACTTAAATATAAGTACGGCAAAATATAAATTGCAAGAGTTAGTATACTTTAGAGTTTATAATTAAAAATCTATTTTATTTTTATCTAGTCTTTTTTTTCTTTAAATTAAATAATAAAATTATTAGTCTGTTTAAAAAACTTGACTTAGCTGTTAAATATTGACCTAGCCATTTACTTACATGTTTTAGATCTGCTCCTTGCTTTAAATTGCTCCTTGGATTTAATTTATTATTAGCAATACTTATTACTTGTCTAGTGCACATACAAAAGTTAAAAGCGAAAGAAAGTGCATTATCTAGCACAACCTTTATAAAAACATAAATTTTCATTAAATAAATTATTGACGCTTCTAACAATTCATCTTAATTTTAAGATTAACTAATAAGGGAGAAAAAGAAACTTATACTTTATATTCAAATAATTTAAAATAGAGATTAATTATATAACTGATTGCTTACTTATACTATATAATTCCATTTTTTATTTTAGTTTTAAATTTGATTGATCTTAGTTACTAAATCTGTTATCAGTTAAATCTTTTTTTTAATTTTGATATATTTATATTATTATTTTTAATATTCCTCATTATCTTTGACTTAGATATAAAAATTGAATTTAAGTTATTATAATCTATTTTTGAAAACTATGACATTGCTAAATATATTTAAAAACTAGTTTTAGAATTAATTAATATTAATATTTATTCGTTAAAGTGATTAACAAAAGTTAAAGAATAGATTCCTTTAGATTTTTTATTAAAGATATTTTTTTAAACCATTTTAAAACCCATATATCATCGGCTAATGTTTTCATAAAAGTGACTCTTTGTTTTTGTATAATAGACATAATGATATGCGTAAATAATGGCTAATTACCCATTGTTAGTTTAAATATTTTAAGAAAGAAAAGAAATATTCGTAGCATATTATATATTTGCCTAAGAGATTAGGAGCGATGTAGCTATTTGAACAGAAATATTATAAATAAATATTATAGATTCTAATATTTTATAAGGATATTCGTATTACTATTAAATTTAGGGTTATAGTATAGTAGTTATACTTCGTTTATTAACAGTTTTATATGACTTACTTATATTGTTCTAAATACTAACTAATATCTGGCTTATTTTTACTTGCTTATAATTACTTAGGGGATTCAATTAAATTGATTTTTAGGACTTATTATTTAATAATTATATCAAATTTTGTGTTATTTTTGCTTTATTTTAATTAATATTTGGATAGCTTTGCAGTTAATAGGAATTTTAATAATAAATTTTATTAGTAGTTAGTAAGGTTAATTAAATTTTAATAAGTATTAGTTAAATAGAATGTATTATTTTGAACAGGTATTAGTTTTAACTATTTAATTTGATATGTTTGTTTTAGATGTTTCACTTATGGTAAAAAATATTTTGATTAATTTGTATATTTTAACTTACCTTGTTAGACTACAGGGATTGTATGTTATATTTAAAATAGTTTTATATAAAATATAGTATAAAATAGGGTTTAATAGCTGTAATATTTTACAGAATTATATGTTTATTATATAGAAGTGTTGTTTTTAAACTTCCTTTTGGTGTTTCTTGAATAATTAGATAGTTATAACTCATATATATATTTGTGTTGTTAAAATAGATTAAAAAAGTTAAGTAAAATTTAGAATAAGCTTTGTTCTCTTATAGATTTTTTTATAAATTAAGCTCATATTTTGTTAGATTTTTAATTAATATTTAACTTTTAACATTAAGACACAGTATGTTTTACATTGTTATTATAGAGTTAACAAATACTTGTAATAGAAATTGCTAATACTTATTTATTTAAATTAATGGGATAGACAGTTTGTTTCACAATATTTTATTAAATTGATAATTTATATTAGAAATATCTTTAACTTTTGGTTAATCTATATAACTTTTATTGAATACAAATTAAGTTAATTTTTGTATGTAAAGATACATTGGATTACAATATAGTATATAAACTTGAAATATCTGGAGATAATTGATATATTTATTTTGATTTATCCTTTGTATTTAATAACGTAGCTTATATTTTTAATATATTTATAACTTAGCTTAATACATTTCAATACTATTTAGTATATGATTTGGTAATCTCAGTATATTTTTTCATACTTATCTTATATCAGTATTTTATTTTGATACTTAAACATAGACTTTAATCATAAGCAATACCATTAACTTATTGGATGAAAATGCGTAACATGCTCTTAATTATTTAAGTTTATTAGCTAAAACTATTTTATGTAATTATAAAACTCTTTATACTTGTACATATTTACGATGATCATATAACTTGCTAATATTTTTTTTTGTTTCGCTTCTCTGTGTTTAAAACATATATTGGTGTTTTTGTTATATATCTCTCTAATTAAAGGACCGTGGATGGGCCGCCTAAAGTCGACCCCGTGTCTCTGCTGCTCTAAAAGAAATAAAAGAAACTTTTTGGCCTCTTAAATAAGTAAGGGTGCGCCCCAC
>Ga0153988_1000102_pt1 | contig 19064 bp, 13 predicted proteins | sample TSNC072MetaG_FD_104742 | JGI IMG/M metagenome (GOLD analysis project Ga0153988, IMG submission 104742) | Attine ant fungus gardens microbial communities from North Carolina, USA - TSNC072 MetaG | ecosystem: Host-associated > Fungi > Mycelium > Unclassified | place: USA: North Carolina, Jones...
AAGCCCGTTGGTTGGAATGTGGAAAACTGATCTTGTGGTTTTTGTAGTTCCACCAAGGCTGGTGGTATTCTTGGTTGCATCACCGCTATGATCGCTTACTACATAGGTCTTGCCGAGATACTTAGCACCGAGGATCAGGTCGTCCTCACGCTTCCTCTTGGTGTTTTTACAAGGAAGATTGACTAAATGGCTTCAATCACTGTATCCCTCCCATGCATTTCACCAAGTATTTGAATCTGTTTTCTATGATAATTGTCCTGTTGTCTTTGGCCGGTAAATTGTGTGGGTTATATGCAAATAACGATGCTTTTTGAAATTATCTAGGACTCCTTGTCGTGAATACACAGTCTGGCCTCAGAATTTTCCGCTTTTGAATCAGTCCAACCTGATCATTGGGGCGTGGATTGTCTGTGCAGATGCAAGCACTTCAGTGTTTTCATAGAGAGATCCGAGGCACACAATGATAATCCAATCATCTTTCCTCTCTGTTAATCTTGTATCATTTATTCTACTTCCTGTAGTAACTTCTGCTTATCTTTTTAAGTGCTCTGTTTTGTACCACCGTTATTATCTTACAGAAATTCTGAAACATTTATATGCCTTGTATTCCAAGTCAGAACCATTATTAACAGCTCTTCTTCCAGTCTATCTGTCTGAAACATTAAATCTTAGCCTCGTTTCAAATATATTTTTTTCAGCCAGACACACAAGCTATTCATTTAATGACACCTAAACACCCTCCGATGCTAATCACACCGGTGAATGGTTCCTTTCCAAATAAAAGCCCAGATAGATTGAGCTGAATTGTGGATAGCCTGTTTACTCCACAGCAAAAGGAGGGAGTGAGAGACTATCAGGAGATGTAACAACCATGATTGTCATGACTTGGCAAAACAACTAAGTCAATATTTATTACTCTTTTCTTTTTCTTTTCTTTTTCTATTTTCATTATTTCTTTTCTTTTCTTTTCTTTTACTAAAGATCAGACATGTGGGATAGTTGGATGAATTGGAGTGCATGGGACTTGACAAATAGAAATAAATAGTAAAAGGTATATAAGTAGTGTACAGGAATTGAACAAGGACTCTATCAAGTTCTTCTTGTCAACTTGGACTTGGAGTAGGTTTAAGTCACCATGGCTAAGACCTTACAATTTCATCATGCTTCCTTTTGTCTTTTGTCCCCACTAGTATATCATCTATAAAGGTTGCTGTATCTCCAGTGTCTATCAGGTCTCTTTAAATATCATTCATTATTGCCTGAAAAGTTGCTAGTAAATTTGTGAGACCAAAGAACATAATAGTGGGTTTGTATACTCTAAAGTGCATCATGAATACAACTTTCCACTCATCTCTCTCTTTTATCTGTATATTATTGTATCCCCAGCATAGATTCATCTTTGTAAACACCTTTCTTGTTCCCATAGTATTAATCCAATCCAAAATCCAAGGTAAGGAGTAGTTGTTTTTAACTGTTCCCTTATTCAGGTATCTATAGTCCTATACTATCCTTTTCTTTTCATCTTTATTTCCTATGAAGAAAACTAGTAAAGTCTGGGGCAACTTCAAGAGTTGAATATATCACTTCTATTACAAAAGGCCACTTACTAATTTGCAATTTGATATTGAGATGTTCAAAAAGGCTTAGAAAGTGAAGTTTAGATAGTGACAAGAGATATTGTTAAGTCTAAGGTCTAATCCTCAAATAGAGAGTCCTTATATACAGAATTGTGATGGTCTGTGCACTAGAACAGACTATCACATGCTACTACCTATTGTTCTACATATGGTAGTGCCTTTGTACTTGAAAATGCAATAAATTAACCATATGGAGGCTGTCCTTTGTTCTAAGAAAAGGCAAATGACTATCTATGGGTAATTAATTAATGTTCATGTACAAACATTGAGGACTTTATATCTCCACTAATATTAATCACCCTAGGCTCATTTAGGCTCATTATAAGTGTTATGAAGAGAACTTTTTCTGAGCCTAGAAGCAAAGCATTGATCATGGCAGTTTCAGAGATATTGGCAATTTAATAAATGATACCATAGTAGTTACCTACTGATCTATCTGATATCTTGGCCAATATTGATCACCTCAAGACATGCCTAGTATCAATCAAAAGGTCTTTTCAAGGGCTTTCTGTAGCCATTGAGACTGTGAGAATCATTGAAGAATTGGTAGAGGTCTGAATGAAGTTTGTGATACCTTCTTCAATTGTTCTTTTACAAACTCTTTTATTTTCTCTTTTTTCTCTCTTGATATCAAAAAAATATGTTCTCCCTTTTCTCAGTATAAAGTCTTTCCTTGTAAGACTTAGTGGTAAGCACTTAATCCTACTCCTTATCTGAGTTGATAAGGAGAACTTAATAGAATTCTTGTTTAATTCTCATATACTACTTATACAACTACTACATGGTTTGTGCACTACTTTCCCATGCTTATCCATGGCCTCTCTCATACAAACTATCATCAACAAAAATTTCCCATGCAAAGATATGGTTGTGTATAATGCTGGAGATATATCCAGCAAAAACAATCTACATAATATACCTGGTCCTCTAGAAAGTATTAGCACAGCACAGCTATTAAGCCCTCAGGCAGGATACCAAGCTAAACCCACACTCAAGAACAACACCCAAGCAGTTCCAGACTACTTATGTTACAAACTTCATTTGGTTATATCTCCATCAATTCATTGACAATTCTCATGGTCTCAACAGCTATAGAAAGCCCTCAAAAAGACCTTTTGATTAATGCCAGTCACATCTCAAGGAAATCAGTATTGGCTGAGATATTAAGCAAATCAACTAGTAACCACCATGTTACTATTTATTAAATCACTAAGATCTTAGAAACTAGAGACAATTAATATTAGTGGAGATATGAAGGCCTCAATGTTTGTACATGGACTTTATTAATTACCCATAGATAGTCATCTGTCCTTTTCTTAAAACAATAGACAGCCTTCATAAGGTTAAGTTATCACTATATTAAGCACAAAGGCACTACCATATATAAAATAATAGGTAGTAGTATGTGATGATCTGTCCTAGTACACAGACTATCACAATTCTGTATATAAGGACTCATAGTCTGAGGATTAGACCTCAGACTTAACAACATCTTTTGTCACTTGTCTAACTTTGCATTTTTTGAACTCTTTAAAGTATCAAAGCACCCATCACAAATGGTCACTTACTATTTGTGATAACTTGCCCTTAGCTACCCCAACAAGGAACCCAAAACACCCTAGACATGATCCATCTACTAGGAGCCAAAAAGGAACATAGGCAAATGAGATAGATGAGGATGAATTGTTTGGTCAATATAACTTCAATCCAAGCCATAGTAGAACACCATACCCCTATATACATCAAACAGACTCATACCCAGCATTAAGAGCTATTCTCCTCAGGAGCATAAGTGAAGTCAAAATAACAGCCAAAAATATACTAATGCTGACCAAATCCCTTTCTATTATAAAATTCCACATTATAGACAAAGTACTAGAGCTATTGAGTGTCATCACAGGAAAACCCCTAGCAACTACTTCTCATAATAGGATCCAACCAGATAAACAAATCCTAGAAACCCTAGCCAAACTAACCAAAAAAGTAGATAAACTAAGTAAACAGGTAAACAAGCCCAGGAAAAGGAGCTCAAGAATCACTGAATCTGATATAAAGCCCAAAACATATTCAGGCCTAAAATTAACCAAATTTCATAAATTCATACCCCAAGAAACAGGACTAAGATAAAATCACCTGCTAGGTAGCAGGGAAGGCACAAAGGACTTCACTACCAAAAGCTGGCTACCTAACTACATAGCAGTATACCTGGGGACATAAGGTTGCCACCACCAACAGGCCAATCACTTGAGAACCAGTGGAGTCAAGCCTGTGACCCCATGGCATCATAGCTGAGAAAAGCAGCTTAGTCAGAGAAAGAATGCCTTATGTAGAAAAGTCTAGAGAGACATCCATCAAAGGAACAGGACAAATGGCCCAGCAGGATATAAGAATAGCTATAACATCACTCAATCAGTGATGGCTAAGAATAGGAGTGCATCAAAACTAATCCACTATGATCAGAAATAATAGAGTAACAAAGAGTCTCAGAGAGCAATGGAAATAACTCCTAAAACTCTCTAAGCAGGAAGAAAAAGAGTCAGGTCCCAAGTTGCTGAGATAAGCCAAAGAAAGGGGGAGATCGCTGTGGGATCAGTGGTAGGCAACCCAGTAACTTGACAAGAGTGGAATAAACCTAGCAAAACTAATAGAAAATAATCAAGAAAGGACAAGAAGGCATGGGATTTCCTATTACTACTGGAACAATTGTTGTAATAATAGATTATGACTGGGTTTGTTATTTTTTGCTATTTTTTTGTATATTTCTTTTGTATTTCTCTAAACTTATAAAAACTCCTACTTAGTAGGAAGAGGACAAGTAATCTTGGTTGCCTCTTTCCTCTATTTGGGTTTTCAAAAGTGGAAATCTATTTTTAGAGTGACCAGATCAGTGATTAAGTTGCTAGTCTTGAGTCAAACCAAAGAGACTACAGAACAAGTAACTTAGCTGCAAGAGCAACATCATAGGAGCTTTAAGACAGAGTTTAGCATTGCTAGGAAGTCAAGTTATATAGGGAGGATTCAAAGTCTCATATCTAATCACATAGTCAAGAGTACTACTGTGAGGATAGTCTGATCACATAGCCAGAGAGTACTACTGTGAGGACAACTTTAAAACAGGGCATTAGGGCGATATCAGGTAGGCAAGACTTAGGTACAGAGCCAAGACAGTAGTCTAGAATCAAGTTCTGAGTTTCAAACATCACTACTACTATGGTACATCAGCAAAACTTTAATATTACAACTTATTTTTACCTTCAACTTCTGAATTCATTTCCCCACAAATTTGTACAAGGAACACTATGCTAATACACGGTGTCAACTAGGATGCTTTTCTTAGGAGATCACACATTATATTTTTATTTAAAACTTTTATCTTTACTGCTACTTAGACAATAGTTGGGAAAACTTCTATTTAAAAAGAAAACAGGAAAACCCCTAGCAACTACAACCTCTTCACCGAAGAAGGCTTAGAGACTAGTAGACATGTACCTCAAATACTAACCAAATCCTATGCCTAGGCAATTAGCTCTCCATCCAAGACCCCAACCCCAACAACTAAATTACTAGTCACCTATAATCCCAAAATGTTTAACCCAAACAAGGTATACAATACAACATGCCTTGTAGTATGCTTTCTACTAGACATAAATACTACATTGAGAGAAGACAATCTCACAATTGTAAATGATATCAACCAACTCCTTAAATCAAATGGTATACCAGACAACAAAGTAGTCATAGCAGTCAAATGGAACCTACAGGGGAACTATACCATTATCACATGCTCAGATACAACAGTAGCTAATATTATCCCATTCACAGAGGGTATTGCTAACATTATTATACTAGGAGCAACAGACACAATTAGAGAAGATTTAAGATAAATAATGTTAGAACAGGTGCACAAGATGGCAATGGCAAAGACATATACTCCCTAGATTAAAAAATCTTCAATACTCTAATCCTAAATATATAGCAATTACTCAGCACATAGTACTTAAGCCTAGATAGGTTCATCTAGCCTTAGAACTAAGCCAACAAGACTACTCATTAGTGGTCTTTGCAGTAGACTCACAAGAGATCTATCAAACATTCCTGACAAACCACAAGACCCTCTCAATTTTTGGTATGATAGCCAAGACCTGAGGTTGGTCAGATAGACCTTCACTTATCCAATGTAATAGGTACTAGAAATTTGACCACAGAGCAGCTAGATGCTAAGCTACTGAACCACAATACAGAATCTGTGGAGAAAACTACCTAGAATCATCACATTCTATCCAGAACCAAACATCTTTAACTGACAACATGGTTACTAACTCAAATAACAGAGATTCTTACTCAAATGCAACATGTATTCACTGTAAAAGAGAAGGTAGGCAAAACATAAACCATTCATCAAACTGGACCCAATACCCAGAATGACAACTTCGAGTTGGAATTGACAGAACTTCAGGCCTTTCCTATCCTAAATCATTAGTTAACTAACTAAAAGCCTTACCAAAAAGAATATATACCCCTAGAAACACACAAAATATATGGAAAGCACTAGTAGAGCCTACAACCCCATCTATACTGAATACACATCATTCTCTTAAGTTGAAAATATTACTGACTTAGCTAAGACAGCCAGTGCTGATATTACAAATATACTTGAAGTAGAAATCTACTAAGCTCTTACTGCTGTCCTCATAAAATACAAATCAAAACCATGAGTAGTACACCTATAAGTAACATGACTGCATCACATACATAGATCAAAGTCCTACAGCTCAACTGCAATAGAAAACCAATAGCTACTCATAGTTTCCTAAATGAACAATTGGAACAAAGCTGATATTTTACTTCTATAGGAACCCTAATAGGCAAAGATATCACTAAACAGAAAAAAGATCCTATTGGCCATAATGCTTGGACCTCATTTAGCACATATAAACCAGGTGACCCAGAGCCAAGAGTCATGGTATATGTTCAATATAGGCCAGGCCTCGAAATTGCACTTAGATTAGATATTATTCAAGATTGTAACATCCAAATTCTAACTGCAAGCTTTCCAGAACACCCAACCACAATAATAATCAATATGTATAATGATAAAGATCACAAAAATGATAGAATATCAAAAATAATTTGCCAACTACTCCTAGCACTTGACCAACCAATCATTATTACAGGAGACTAGAATATGCACTATCTACTATAAGCAAACTGAGATAGAGTTCAACACAATCAAAAAACTACTGAAATAGTTGAATGGCTTACTTAACATGGCTTTAGACTTATCAATACCCTAGGCAAAGTAACCTACCTTGGGCATACAAAAAATAGGAGTTTGTTAGTACTTGACCTCACATTTACTAATGGACTAGTTATACAAAATGCATATCCTTTAGACTGGGCAGTTAATCAAGACATAGCATATGGCTCAGACTACTACACAATCCAGTAGACTCTGTTCAACAACATTGAACTATACAACAACATCTGTGGGCTGAGATTTAACATCAAAGACACAAACTATAAAAAATGGGTAAAAGCCTTTGAAGAGGCTTACACAGCTAACTTTCAGGACATTACTATTATTATGGACAAAGAAGCTGACATTACTGCAGATACCCTAGAAACTACCACAACCAGATTAATACAAATATTTGAGCAAGTAAGTATCAAAGTAGCCAAAATCCACAAACCAAGTCCCAAAGTAAAACCTTGGTGGAATAAAGGTCTATCAGAATCAGCTGCACTAATCTGATTGTATAGAGACACCAAATATAGCCAGATAGAGGAAATAAGCATATATAGAGGCTGAGATCAGACAAACACAAAACTTCTTAAAATGATAGGTATACCAAGCAAAATACACTTGGGCTAACCAGATCCTAGAAAACATTTCCTCACAGGATATATGGTCTGTATGAAAATAGACTACAGGATACTACAATTATCTAATGCCTACTCTTACATATGGCCAAGGTATTCCACTAGCAATTGCATTACAAGAAAATATGACATACTCTAGGATATACTATACCAAGAATCTCCACCTCTCCCAGTTCCAGTAGTAACCAATCTCACCCAAAGAGTACCCAATGAACTTCCATATACAGAGATCACACACATGGAGATAAGTAAAGCCTTATTCTCTACTAACTCAAGCACAGCACCTGGCCCAAGCCAAATCACATATACACTAATCAAGTGGACATAGCTAATATCAGCTAATATAATCATAGTACTCTTTCAAAGATGCCTCAATATGGGCTATTACCCAGTTCAATAAAAACAAGCAGTGGTAGTAGTATTAAGAAAACCCAACAAAGCTAACTACTCACAACCCTAAGTATATTATCTCATTACTTTATTGGAATACCTAGGCAAACTGCTGGAGAAAATTGTTGCAAAAAGACTATCATATATAGTAGGCAGGTATGAGCTAATCCTAGGGACATAACTTGGTGAATGGTCAAACTCTTCCACAATCAATGTAGCCATAACATTTGTATATGGTGTATACATTGCCTAGAACCAAAACATAGTAACATCTATACTGACCTTCAACATTAAAGGCTTTTTTGACTTTGTAAACCACCAATGCCTTCTTTTAGAGATGCAGAAAAAACACATACTACTAGAATACCTCAAATAGATAGCAAACTTCCTAGACAAGCATGAAGCAGTAATATGTGTTGATGGCATCAGAGGAAGCTCAAAACCAGTAAAGAATGAAATTTCCCAAGGATCACCTGTCTCATCTATTCTAGTATTATTTTACTCAGCAGGTCTCCTAAAGGTATTCCAGGATGCAAATGCTCTTTCTATCCCTGAATATCTAAAGACTATGAAGCCAACTAACATAGGTATTCTAATGTATGTTGATAACAGCAAACTAAAAGTCTCTTCAACATCAATTTCATCAAATATCACACTCTTAGCTAAGACATATAAAATCATTAACTAGTAGCTCTAAAAAGCAGGTCTCATACTAGACTAAAATAAATATGAAATCATATATTATACATGACGCAAGAAATGTGGGGACCCTATAACCTATATTGAACTCATAGAACAAGACAGCTTTAAAACCAAAATTCTAGTGACCCCTATCATACAATGGCTAGGTATCCACTTTAACAGGAAACTCCTCTTCAATGAACACATAAAAAAACTATTAGCCAAAGCTAAAGCAGCTATTGGATATATTGCTATGCTTTTAAATACTATATAAGGCCTTTCATACCTGAATTTATGCATACTATATTGTCATATTCTAGAAATATGACAATTATGTAATTTTATTTCCCCTAATAATTCTCCTAAAATTATAAATAGTAGGATAGTGTAGTAGATTACTTTTCTTCTATTCCAGACTTCCTATAAGTACTAAGTAGTTACAGTATATTTCCTTAGTTTGTAAATTTACATCATTTTGTCCTAATCCTATCCCTGTCCACTTCAGTCTCTATTCTATATCCCTAGGACCTCTGTTCTGACAACTTCCTTCTATTCCAAAATAAGCAACCAACCTCACAGCTGGAGACCAGGACATAACACATAAGTTGAAGCCAAGGTCGTTCATCAAAGTTATCTATTCTCCAAAGTAGTACAATATATCTGTCACAAACTTCATTCAGCCATATCTCCATCAATTCTTTAATGATTTTCATGGTCTTAAAAGCTACAGAAAGCCCTCAAAAAGACCTTTTGATTGATGCTAGTCACATCTCGAGAAAATCAATATTGGCCGAGATATTAAGCAGATCAACTGGTAACCACTATGTTATTGTTTATTAAATTGCTAATATCTCAGAAACTGCCATGATCAATGCTTCAGTTCTAAGCTCAGCATAAGCCTTCTTTGTAATGCTCAGAATAAGCCTAGAACAACCTTAAGGCAATTAATATTAGTGGAGATATGAAGGCCTCAATGTTTGTACATGGACTTTATTAATTACCCATAGATAGTTATCTGTCCTTTTCTTAGAACAAATAGCAGCCTCCATATGGTTAAGTTATCACTATTTTAAGTACAAAGGCACTACCATATATAGAACAATAGGTAGTAGCATGTGATGATTTGTCCTAGTACACAGACCATCACTTTTCTGTATTTAAGGACTTCCTGTCTGAGGATTAGACCTCAGACTTAACAACATCTCTTGTTACTGTCTAAACTTCACTTATAAGCACTTTTTGAATAAACCTTCAACCCAATCACAAATAGTAAGTGGCCTTTTGTGATATCCCCACAACAAGGTAGCTAGTTAATAACTAACTGAACCCCTCCATCTCTTCATCCCCACCCCACTTCTTGGAACTAATAGACAAAAGAGAGTTATTTGGGCATCTCCTACAATGTAGAACAGGACACAGTTACATGGGTGAATACTACCAAAGATTTGTCCCTTTTACAAACCTAGCATGCCTATGTAGTGAAACAACTTAGATACAAGAGTATATTATCCAGTCATGCTCCACCTATGAAGAATATCATACTATCCTATGCCAAGCATGCAAACACTATATCTACCTAATCTCCTTGACACCAAGGATAGCATACAAGCCATAGCATCCTTTCTAGAAAAATCTGGTGCCTTCACAAAGAATGACCATTCTCCTCTAACCCTATCACCACCCCACATCACAGATAGACCCCTCATAGACTTTATAGAGACAAATTCCCAAACCTTCACCCAACATGAATCACATTAAGCAAAATTTACTAATATATTCAAGTTCAAGTATATCTTTACTATAACCTGCCAAACTGCAAAAGACCTAAGTACTCCACCTCCATCATCCACACCTGATTCAGAATGACCCCAGCAGCTCACCCCTACAGCTTGGGTGTAGTCAGTAGTGTACTACTATGTAACTCACCCACAGTGTCTTAGCACTTGTTTACTTGTTGTAGTATACAAATACAGAACTCTTTTTCTCTTTTTCTCTTTCTCCTATGCTTATCATGTGACATTCACTGACCTATGACATGTGACATGGTCATAGTCATGTGATACTTTTCTATACTGCCTTCTTATATAGTAAGTTCAGAAAATAAAAGAAAAGGAAATATAAATAATGACTTGGCTATTTTGTCAAGTTATGATATTATCCTCGTCTTAAGTTTTCTTGTTCCAAGGATTATTACAACTCATAATATAGGTCAATCATGTTGTCCATTTTGTCTTCATCTTTTTCTGTCTACTCCCTGATTTCTGACCTCTTCTACTTAATTTCTTCTTCTTCTTGGATTGTTTTTAATGTTCTTTTTCCTTTGGCTTGTCTACCTTTTCATTGTCTCCAATTTTGTTCCAACCTTTCCCAATATTCTTGGTCATACTATTTGTTTGACTATCCAAATAGTTTCTTTGCCATAAATCTCCTTAGCAACTCTTCTCTTCTAAATGTCTCTTTTTTCTTCTCTTATTGTCTTATATCTTCCATGTCTCATTAATACTCTTTCTCAAATTCTCAATTGTCTCCTTGGCATTTTCTAAATTCTCTTTTCCCTCCCAAGTATTAGACTCTGATGTAAATCCTTTTCATCTTACCAAATACTTGTCCTTTTCTCTTATTCACTATTTGTTTAAGATCCTTTCAACCTCATATTCTTCTTTTCCTTTGATTATTACTGGAGCATGTTACCCCTTTCTCTGCCCTTTTACTTGCCCTACATATTATTGTATTCTACTAATATTAACTACTTGGTATATTTTTACTATACTAGGTAGCTCTAGTTCTACTGCATTTAATAATATAATTTTCTTTATCTTATAAGGCCCTACAAACCTCTTTATTAAGTTTTCTGTTCTTCTCCCAATTATTTGATACTTCAGGTCAATAGTACTTAACATAACTAAACCTTCTACTCTGTATTCATTGACTGTTATCCTCTTCCTATTTATGTACTTCTTTATCTTTTCTTGTACTTTTTCTAGTGCTACTTTTGTCTCCTCCTATATTTCCTTTATTTTTGTTATAAATTTCTCTGTTCCTTTGTACTTCCCCTTCTTTCTTGTCTCAAACCCCATCCTGGGATCTTGTCCATAATTTGCCCTAAAAGATGATGTTTTTGTACTTAAGTGTACTTTATCATTGTATGCAAATTCTACTATTCCTAACCAATCTAGCTATTGTTCTTGCCTATGGTCAATAAACATTCTTAAGTACTTTTTGAGTTCCTAGTTAACCCTCTCTATTTGTTTATCTGTTTGAGGGTGGAAAACCATTAATATCTTGCTCTCAATTTCTAGCATCTGGTTCAACTTCTGTATTAATTCTGCTACAAACTTTGGTCCCTTACCTGATATAATGCTCTTAAGTAGTCTATGCAATTTCCACACATTATCTCTGAACAACTTGGCTCATCCTTTTGCTGATGTTTTCCCTATAGTTGGTATAAAACAGACCATTTTAGTTAACTGATACACTACTACTAGAATAGAGTTACATCCTTGAGCTAAAGGCAACTTTGTAATAAAATCTACTGATATATGCATTCAAGGCTTCTCTGGAATTGAGTTTGGCATCAGCTTTCCTATTGGCTATTCTGTATGATTTTTGTTCTACTAGTAGATATTGTATCTCTCCACATATTATTTTATCTCTTTAGCAACTCATAGTTACCAAAACTTTTGTGTAACTAACTCCACTATTTTCTATTGTCTCTTATATCCTTCTACTAGAAGATTATGGTATAGTCTAATGATTTCTGCTCTTAATTTATCATCTTGGGTACATAGACTTTTCCTTCTTTATACATGATGCTATTTTTTTCTTTTTATTCTTTGTTTCTCAACATCTTTACCCCTGCTCATTTCATTTCTTCCACTGCTTATATCACTTTATCATCTTTCATCTTCAACTATCTTACTCTTTCCAGTAGGTCTACTCTCTCTACAATAATTTCTACTTTCTCTATACTTCTAACTTTTGTTACAACCTAGTGACCTAGTATGATCTCAGGCTATTGTTGTGACCTTACCCAGTTACTTACCTTAACAGTTAATCTCCTAATACTCAGATAGAATTATACAGTACTATCAGGTCCCTATTAACTATGACTAATCCTGTATCTAGTCTAGTATGTATGCTGCACCAAACGTAGGAGTGATGCCTGCTGATTAATTGTACCTGAATTTTGGAACAGGCAGTAAGCAAAGTGAGCTGACTGTGGCCTCACTGTTGTAGGAAGGGAGTAGAGTGACCTGACTTACAACAAAGCAAACTATCAGTGTAGGAAGGGAGCAGAGCGACCTGACACACAATATTGCTCACTATGTCGCAGACTGTTGTTGGAAGGGAGCAAAGTGACCTGATAGACAACACTACTTACTGTCACACAGAATGTTGTAGAAAGGGAGCATAGTGAACTGACTTCAGCACAAACTTAATATCATAGAATTAATAGAGGGTTCAAGAAGAACCAGAGGCCCAGATGAAAATCTTGTCTAGTATATATACTACATTGCATGTGGGAAGATGGTGGTGATAAATCATGTACCTAAGCATTCCCACACCCTCTCTTTCCACTCAAAAATACAAATAAACTCAGGAGAAATTCAAATAAATTGGAATAAATTGGAATAAATTGGAACAGATAGTGAGCAAAGTGAGCTAACTATGGTCTTACTATTGTAGGAAGGGAGCAAAGCGACCTAATGTACAGTATTACTTACTGTTGTTATGCCACAGGCGAATTTTCCATGGAAGATAACATTTGATAAGCTTTATAATAACGGATTCTTAATTGGAATTCGCTCTAGAACCCTTTCTATATTCTCAGAACGTAACACTATATAATAAGTACATTGAGCAGGTGATAATCGACCTAGAGCTCATGTTGAGACCTCGAGAGACAATTAAGATGAACTGGCATCGAGTTACTAAGAGAGTTACTGGAGGACTATGCTCTAGATTTACCTTTGAATAGACTAACTTAGAAAGGTAGTAAACTTGTACTCTAGAACCAATACTACTCAGATGAAGAACTTAGACTAATAGACTTTGTACTTGTCAATAAGCATTGATGGCATCAGATCAATTATATTTAGATAAATAACCTTTAGGACGTGACTTGGAGATACTAGACATTTATTGAGGCTTACTAATTGCTTAACAGGTAACCAATGAAGTCCAAATTACAAAGCAGTATCAAGAGTATACTAGGGAAAGATAGAAGAATATTCTAGAAGGAAGCAGCTATGAAGACATGTCATCTTTGATAGAAAGGATCTAGTAAGAGAATGCGTCATCACAAAGGAAGAAGAGAGCCACGTCATTAGTAGGAATTTGGGAGAACTTAGGAGAAAAAGGAGATGATAGGATCCTAAAAGTAGTAATAATTTCCCTTTTATAATTTATTTCTTAAGTTTTGGGGCTTTATAATACTTTAATATAGTATCTAGAGTACAGTTGGATTGGGAGAAGAACCTCTTGACTCCTACCCTCATCTACACTGTCTCTGGAATCATGAATGCGGATCTATTGAGAGTAAGAAGACTAGAACTAGTAGGGTATCTTAAGAAGAACACAGAATATACCCAGAACTCAATCTAGAGAGAAGATGCAGATATAACTTGGGCAGGCTTTGAAGAGGATAGCAGGCTAGGAAAGCTTGGCTAGGTGCACACTTGGATTGTATTACACCCATAAGGTTCGGTGTTGGGGGTGCAGACAAGGGGGCAACTGAGTATGGAGGGTCTATGAGTGATCAACTAACTGTATTTTCTAGAGGAGCTTTTGTCACGGTGTGTAAAGGTTGATACCTTAGGAAAGCTATGTGATGACGATCTAGAGAGATCTTATAATCCTTTGACAACCACCAACATATATTTTACTAGAGCTGCATATAATTTTTATTTCTCTAATTATTTATAAACCTTCAACTTTGATAATCTCCCCTCAGACCTTTAGCATACAATTGGGAGCTGGCACATCATTGTTTTGTTTGTCCTAGTATGCAATTCCCTTTAGCACCCTTTCACTATGAGAATCGTTGAAGAATTGATAGAGATATAGCCAAATGAAGTTTGTGACAATAGGCAAGAACAGTGGCCTGATTGGTTAGGAACAGCAGAGTTTGCATACAATAATAAAGTACACTTAAGTACAAAAATGTCGCTTTTCAAGGCAAATTATAGACAAGACCCTAGGATAGGATTTAAAACAAGAAAGAAGGGGAAATATAAAAGGGCAGAGAAATTTGTAACCAAGATAAAAGAGATATAGGAAGAAGCAAAAGTGGTACTGGAAAATGCATAAGAAGAAATAAAGAAATATACTGATAGGAAGAGAACAAAAGTTCATGAATATAAAGTAGAAGACTTAGTAATGTTAAGTACTCAGGATCTGAAATATCAGATAATCAGAAGAAGAATGAAGAAGTTAATGCAGAGGTTTATCAGCCCTTACAAAGTAAAGAAAATAGTATTGTTGAACACAGTAGAACTAGAATTACCTAGTACAGTAAGAATACATTCAGTAGTAAATGTTAGTAGAATACAAAAATATGTAGGGCAGGTAGAAGGGCAGAGAAAGGAGCAACTAGCTCTAGTAATTATAAAAGGAGAAGAGGAATGGAAAGTTGAGAGGATCTTGAATAAGTAGTAGATAAGGGGAAAAGACAAATATTTAGTAAGATAAAAAGGATTCACAGTGGAATCAAACACTTAGGAGGGAAAAGAAAACTTGGAAAATGCAAAGGATATGATTGAGGAATTTGAAAAAGAATATCAGCGAGATATAGAAGATATAAGGAAACAAGAAAAAGAAAAGGGAACATTTAGAAGAGAAGAACTACTAGGAAGGTTTATGGCAAAAAAATTATTTGGGTGGTCAGATAAAAGGTACAATGAAGAATATTGGGTAAGATTAGAATGGAATCGGAAGTGATAGAAAGGTGGAAAAAGAAAAAGAACTTTGGAGACAATCAAAGAGAAAGAAGAAACTGAACAAAAGAACTTAAAAATCAGAAAGTAAATAGAAAAAGATGAGAAAGAAATAGGCAACATGATTGACCCATATTATGAGTTGTAAAAATTCTCAGGACAAGAGAACTTAAGAGAGGGATAGTGTCATGACTTGGTAAAATGGCTAAGTTATTGTTTATATTTCTTTTCTTTTCTTTTTCTTTTGGACTTACTACATAGGAAGGAATATGGGAAAGTATCACATCACAAGTATCACATAGTCATAGTCACATGATGAGGGTGGGAAAGTAGTGTACAGACCATGTAGTAGTTGTATAAGTAGTGTAGAAAATCTAATGGGAACTCTATTGAGTTCTCCTTGTCAACTCAGACTTGAAGTAGATTTAAGTCACCTTGGCTAAAGTCTTACAGTGGAGTGACAACAAATGGTTACTTTAAGAATTGATGGACAATGATATCTTAATGAAAAAAGAAGAGGAAGATAATGATGAAAGCTATTTATAGCTTCTGTATGAATGAGACTTTTGGATTGAGCAAGAACAGAGACATTGGACTCTCAGACAATTCTTGGATAATTCTTGGATAGTAATCTAGACATTTATAGAACAAGAACTAAAAGGAGAATCATCAGACCTGTCTATTCAGAGTACTGACTTAACTTGTTACCTCTAGTTATAACTAGTAGTAACAGTAGTCATATTCCTAAATAGTATAAATATAGTTCAGAAAGGATGAGAACAATAAGTTCTCTCTTTCTATAGTTCTTATGTAAACTTTTCTTACTCTTGAAACCCCATACTCTCTTTAGTCCTTAGACTATAGTATAGAGTGTGACTAAAAGTCTTGATACTCTCACTTGTAATATAACTTTACTGAAAACCTTAATCATATCCTTAGTAGAGGAGTGTGAAGATATCAAGTGTTAACATAAGCTTCAAGTGGAAATGCATATTCCACTTTGAGGTTTAGAGTCTTAACAATCTGTCTCTGATCTGTTTCCTATATTTTTAGTTATCTCTGATTGGGTAAAACTATTTTTTATTTTCCTTAAGCCAGTTCTTTATTCTTCTTTAGTATGTGGTATTTCCTGTCATTGGTAAGGTTTTGGACTCTCTACATGAGGCTCCTATTTTTCTAGCTGAACTATCTAGTCAGCATAATACTATGGGACCATGGGCTTAAATCCACTGGTTCTTAAGTGATGGCCTATCAGATATAGTGACCTTATGTCCTAAGGTATACTGCTATATAGTTAGGTAGTTATCCTAGCTGATGAAGTCCTCTCATGTTTGTATTCTTCTACCTTGCAGTAGTATTTCCTTTGTCTGTTTATTTTGGAGTATGAAGTCACAAAATTTATTTACTTTTAGGCCTGAATATATTTCTGGCCTCCTACCATTGTGCCACTATCCAAGAGCACTTTAACTATTATACTTTTATGCCTATTCACCTTTTCTACTCTTATGTTCAGCCATATTTCTCTTAGTATCTTAAAAGTCCTCCTCACTTCTCTCTGTTTATTCCCCTCTCTTGCTATACTTCTCAGAACTTCTCTCTACATACTACTCTGCTACACCTTTGCCTCTATGGGCTGTGCTGCTACATCCCAATTCCACTATGGTTTCTTTTCTTTTGTCTATACTCTAGACATAAAATATTCTTTTTCTCTTCTTTTCTTCTACTATTATATCCTTTCTGCTATACTTTGTACATTTAACTTTACTTTCTCTTTCTATAGCTTCTTTGTTGCTTCTTTACTTCTATGCTTTGAGATATCCTTTGTACCACACATTTCTCAACTATTTCCTAGAGACAAATTCTTGTTTCCAGTTTTCTTCTGTTTTTGTACCTTTATATTGGCACCTACCATACTCTACAAATGTTACTATCTCCCATCTTGTTGTTACAAACTTTATTTGGCCATATCTCCATCAATTCTTCGACGATTCTCATGGTCTTAATGGCTACGGAAAGCCCTCAAAAAGACCTTTCAATTGATGCCAGTCACATCTCGAGAAAATCAATATTGATTGAGATATTAAGCAGATCAACTGGTAATCATCATGTTACCATTTATTAAATTGCTAATATCTCGGAAACCACCATGATCAATGCTTTGGTTCTAGGCTCAGCATAAGCTTTCCTCATAATGCTCAGAATGAGCCTAGAAAGACCTCAAGGCAATTAATATTAGTGGAGATATGAAGGCCTCAATATTTGCACATAGACTTTATTAATTACCCATAGATAGTTATTTGTCCTTTTCTTAGAACAAATAGCAGTCTCCATATGGTTAAGCTATCACTATTTTAAGTACAAAGGCACTACCATATATAGAACAATAGGTAGTAGCATGTGATGATCTGTCCTAGTGCACAGACCATCACAATTATGTATATAAGAACTCATAGTCTGAGGATTAGACCTTAGACTTAACAACATCTTTTGTTACTGTCTAAACTTTGTATTTTTGAACCTTTCAAGATTCTAAAGCACCAATCACAAATAAGTAAGTGACCATTTGTGATACCTACTTTATAGTCATCAATCTCTGCCCTCTTTTTATTAGCATATTTCTTTATTTCTTCTTGTGCTTTTCCTAGCGCTGCTTTCACCTCCTCTTGGATCTCTTTCATTTTTGTCACAAATCTTTCTGCCCCCTTATATTTTCCCTTCTTTCTTCCCTTGAACTCTATTCTTGGATCTTATTTATAATTTTCCTTAAAAGGTAATATTCTAGTACTTGAGTGTGCTTTATTGTTATATGCAAACTCTACTATTCCCAACCATTCTAGCCACTGTTCTTGCCAATGATTGATAAACATTCTTAAGTACTGCTCCAACTCCTAGTTGACCTTCTCTATTTGTCTATCTGTCTAAGGGTAGAATGCTGTCAATATCTTACTTTCAATTCCTAACATCCTATTCAACTCCTACATTAATCCTGCTGCAAACTGTGGTCCCTTGTCTAATATAATACTCTCAGGTAAACTATGCAATTTCTACACATTGTTCCTGAATAACCTGGCTAACCCTTCTGCTAATGTTTTCTCTGTAATTGGTATAAAATGAACCATTTTTGTTAATCTGTCTACTACTACTAAGATAGAGTTGTATTCCTAAGCTAATGGCAATTTTGTAATAAAATTTGCTGATATATGCATCCAAGGTTTTTCTGGGATAGAATTGGGCATCAATTTTCCAGCTGGTTGTTCTGTGCAATTTTTATTCTGCTGGCAAGCATTATACCCCTGTATGTATTGCTTTACTTCTTTAGTAATTCCTGGTCACCAAAAGTTTTGAGTGACCAGTTCCACTGTTTTTCATTGTCTTCCATGTCTTCTTACTAGTGTGTTATGGTATAACCTAATGATCTCTGTATCACAAATGGTTACTTACTATTTGTGATGGGTGCTTTGATACTTTAAAGAGTTCAAAAATGTGAAGTTAGACAAGTGACAAAAGATGTTGTTAAGTCTGAGGTCTAATCCTCAGACTA
>Ga0153988_1000103_pt1 | contig 19036 bp, 16 predicted proteins | sample TSNC072MetaG_FD_104742 | JGI IMG/M metagenome (GOLD analysis project Ga0153988, IMG submission 104742) | Attine ant fungus gardens microbial communities from North Carolina, USA - TSNC072 MetaG | ecosystem: Host-associated > Fungi > Mycelium > Unclassified | place: USA: North Carolina, Jones...
CCGCAACGCGTGCTGCACGAGCAGCACCGGCGCGAGGCCGAGATTCTGCTGACGCGCCATCGCCTTCTGCGTCTCGGTGAGCAGCGTATGCGCGAGGCCCGGCTCGAGCCCCGGGTTCGGTCCGGTCGAGAGCGCCTGCGACAGCACGCGTTCGAGGTTCGCATCGAGCCCCATCACCTGCATGTCGCCGGTGCCGGGGAACCACTGCTGCGTGATCGCGCGGCCCAGCGCGAGACGCACCGCGGCGGTCAGGTCGTGCGCGTCGGCGATCTTCGCGGAGTGTTCGGCGAGCGCCTCGAGAATCGTGCGCATATCGCGGATCGGCACGCCCTCTTCGAGCAGGTTCTGCAGCACCTTTTGCAGCGTATTGAGCGGCAGCGCCTTCGGCACGAGATCGTCGACAAGCGAAGGCGTGTCCTTCTGCATCCGCTCGATCAGCGCCTGCACTTCGCGGCGGCCGAGCAGTTCCGATGCATGCGTGACGACGAGGTGATTGAGGTGCGTCGCCACGACCGTGCTCGAATCGACGACCGTGTAGCCGTACACCTGCGCCTGTTCGCGCAGGTTCGTATCGATCCAGATCGCGGGCAGGCCGAACGCCGGGTCCTGGGTCGGCGTGCCGGGCAGCGCGGCCGACACCTGGCCCGGGTTGATCGCGAGCCACTGGCCCGGATACGCTTCGCCCGCGCCGATCTCGACGCCCTTCAGCGCAATGCGATAGCCGTTCGGCCGCAATTCGAGGTTGTCGCGAATATGAATGACCGGCGGCAGAAAGCCGATTTCCTGCGCGAACTTCTTGCGGATGCTCTTGATCCGCTTGAGCAGCTCGCCGTCCGAGTTCTTGTCGACGAGCGGAATCAGCCGGTAGCCGACTTCGAGGCCGAGCGTGTCGATCATCGTCACGTCGTCCCAGCTGGCCTCGGTATTCTCGACCGGTGCGAGCGCGGCCGGCGTGACGTCGGCGAGCGCGGTGCTGCTCTTGCGCTCCGCGGCGCGCTTTTTCATCGTGCGGCCGAGCTGGATCAGCGCGCCGCCGAGAATCAGGAACGCGAAGTGCGGCATGCCCGGAATCAGGCCCATCAGCACGAGAATGCAGCCCGTAATCATCAGCACGCGCGGATTCGTGAACAGCTGCCCCGTGAGCTGCGTGCCGATGTCCTCGTTGGTCGCGACGCGCGAGACGATCACGCCGGCCGCCGTCGAAATGACGAGCGACGGAATCTGCGCGACGAGGCCGTCGCCGATCGTCAGCAGCGTGTAGTTCTTGCCCGCCGCCGCAAAGCTCATGTCGTGCTGGACCATCCCGACAATCAGCCCGCCGATGATGTTGATGACCATGATGAGCAGGCCGGCGATCGCATCGCCGCGCACGAACTTGCTCGCGCCGTCCATCGAGCCGTAGAACTCGGCTTCCTGGGCGACTTCGGCGCGGCGCTTCCTCGCCTGTTCCTCGTTGATGAGCCCCGCGTTGAGGTCGGCGTCGATCGCCATCTGCTTGCCCGGCATCGCATCGAGCGTGAAGCGCGCGGACACTTCGGCGATCCGCCCCGCGCCCTTCGTGATGACCATGAAGTTGATGACCATCAGGATCACGAATACGACGATCCCGACCGCGAAGTTGCCGCCCACGAGGAAGTGGCCGAACGACTCGATCACCTGGCCGGCCGCATCGGGGCCGGTGTGGCCTTCGAGCAGCACGATCCGCGTCGAGGCGACGTTCAGCGAGAGCCGCAGGAGCGTCGAGAACAGCAGCACGCTCGGGAACGCGGCGAAGTCGAGCGGCTTCATCGTGTACATGCTGACGAGCAGCACCATCACCGAGAGCGCGATGTTGAAGGTGAACAGCAGGTCCAGCAGGAACGGCGGCAACGGCAGAATCATCATGCCGAGGATCATGCAGATCAGCACCGGCCCGGCGAGGGCGCGCAGATTGGTGCTGCTCAAGGCATCCGGCCGTCGGGCGAGGAAACCGGCGCGAGCGTTCATGCGGGGGCTCCCTTGTTGACGTTATTCGGGTCGTCGTTGGCGGGGTCGAGCGTGTCGGCGGCTTCCTCCGCCGCGTCTTCTTCCGGCACGCCGCCTTTGTCGAGCTCGGCGGGCACATCGAGTTCGGTCGGCGAGACCGGCACTGCGCCGCCCTCGGTCCTGAAGCGCCGCAGCTGATAGACCCACGCGAGCACCTCGGCGACCGCGCCATAGAGCGGCCCCGGAATCTCGCGATTCAGCTCGACGTTGTGATAGAGCGCCCGCGCGAGCGGCGGCGCTTCGAGCAGCGGCACATTGTGTTCGGCGGCGAGTTCGCGAATCCGCGCGGCCACGAGGTTCACGCCCTTCGCGACCACCTTCGGCGCGCGCATCTCGCCGTCGGTGTATTGCAGCGCGACCGCGAAGTGCGTCGGGTTCGTCACGACGACGTCGGCCTTCGGCACCTGCGCCATCATCCGGCGCCGCGCGATCGCGCGCTGCTGCTGGCGAATCTTGCCCTTGATGTGCGGGTCGCCTTCGCTTTCGCGATGCTCGCGCTTCACTTCTTCCTTGGTCATGCGCAGCTTCTTGTGGAACTGCCAGAGCTGGTACGGCACGTCGAGCGCGGCCACCGCGAACATGCCCGCCACCGTCATGCCGCAGCACACGGCGATCAGATGCACGGAGTTGGCGAGCGCGAGATGGAGCGGCTGCGTGGCGAGCGCGAGGAATGCCTCGCGGCGGTTCCAGATCGCCGTGCCGCCGATCAGCCCGACCACGAGCGTCTTCGCGATCGACATGCCGAGCTGGATCGGTCCGTTGATCGAAAAGATGCGGCTCAGGCCCTCGACCGGATTGAGCCGGCTGAACTTCGGTTCGAGCCCTTTCGCCGAGAGCTGCCAGCCGCCGAGCGCCATCGGCGCGAGCAGCGCTGCCGCGCCGGTCAGGCCGAGAATCGGCAGCAGCGCATAGAGCCCTTCGCGTGCGGCCGAGCCGGCGCCGCTCAGCATGCGGTTGGTGTCGAACGTGCTCGCGTGATTGAACGCGAACGACGCGCGCAGCATCGCCTCGAGGTGATCGCCGATCTGGCCGGACAGGCCCCAGACGCCGTAGAACCCCGCCCCCAGCAAGGCGAACGTCGACAGCTCGCGCGAACGCGCGACCTGCCCCTCCTCGCGCGCCTTCTGCAGGCGCCGGGGAGTGGCGGATTCGGTTTTTTCGAGGTCGCTATCCTCTGCCACGAAGCTCTCCAGTCGGCCGAGGCACGGCGCCTCTTTCCAGTGAGAGCGATTATTCCCGCTCGACGCAAGCGCCGATCGACGGATAAAGGCGGAGAAACCGGGGTATTTCGACGGATGGCCCGTCGGGCCACGCGATCTCGCGCGGCCTGACGAACTTCGGGCCGGGGTGTCCCGGCCCGCAATTCAGCCGGCCCGAAGTCCGGCTGGCCGCTCAGAAGGCTCAGAAGGCGACGAAAGGCGCCGCGCCGCCGTTCGCGGTCTTGTCGATGCCGTAGTACACGTAGCGGCCATAGAAGAACGGCAGACCGAGGTCGAAGCTGCTGCTGCCGCCTATCTGGCCGGCGAGGTCGTTGAACGCGTAGTTGGCGGCGTTGCCGAACAGCGTCGCCGCGCTCACGATGCCGATGTTGGCCGTTGTCGAGGCGTTGTTCAGGCCGACCAGCTTGACCGAGCGGGTTTGCGCCGACGACGGGCAGTAGAAGCCCGGGAAGTTGCTGCCGCACAGCGCGAGCGAACTATCGGCGAAGAAGTAGCCGTTCGAGCCGGAATCGAGGAACGCCTGCACCGTCGTGCCGTTGTACACGCTGCTGTTCAGGTCGCCGTACGGGTCGGTCGTGAAGGTCTGCGCGGGAGCGAGCGCGTTGTTCGACTGCGTGCCGATGCCGAATACGAGCGTGCCGTTCGCCGATGGCGCGCCGGCATCGGGCAGCGGCGGCATCTGCACGATCACGCCATTGTTGTCGGCGAGGAAGTTCGCCACCGGATTGGCGACCTGCTGCGCGAGCGGCACCGCCGAGCGTATGCAGGACGCGCCGCTCGGGCAGGCGAAATAGTTGCTGTAGGTCGCCGCAGTGGCAACATTCGCGCAGGTCGCGCCGCAGTCGGTGGGCGCGGTGCCCACGCCGAGAATGCCGTTCGCGCCGAGCTCGCTGGCCGTGTTCTCGGCCGGGCCGCTGCCGCAGCCGCGCGCGGGTATCGTGCTCGCGCTCATGTCGCCGATGATCTGCAGCGGGATGCCGCTCACGCTCGTCGTCTCGCCGCCGACCTTGACGGTCGCGGTGCGCACCGAGCCCCACGTGTAGCCGTCGGCGAACGTCGCGCATTCGGCGAGCGGCGCGCCGTCGCTCGCCGACGCGCTCGTCGGCAATGCGTTGAGCAGCGACGGATTGAGCACCGAGCTCACCACGCGCAACCCGAACGAGCCGGTGTCGAGCTGGATGTTGTTGATCGTCTGACAGTTGCTCGTGCCCGGCACGCAGATCGTCACGCTGACGGCCGGAATATTCGGCACGCCGCTCACCCCGGCGCCGACCGTGATCGGCACCGTGTTCGCGGCGTTCGAGGCGATCGGCTGCCGGGTCGGGCTGGCTGGCAGCGAACCGCCGTTCAGCGTGCTTGAGCCGTTGTTGCTGGAACTGGAACTGGAGTTGTTGTCGCCGCCGCCACCGCCGCCGCATGCGGCGAGCGTGGCCGCGAGCACGACAGCGAATACGGCCAGCATGGCCTGCTTCCAGCCTTTGACTTTGGCGATCGTGTGCATGGTTCGCATCGTCGTCCTCATTACTGGATATCGGAGCCGCTAACGCCGGCGGGCAGCGCGGACGGTAGCCACGCGACGCCGCTGAACGCGCCCATGTGGCCGGCCGATTGCACCACGAGTCCGCTCTGCTCGACGCTGACCGGACCGCGCGCATTGCCGCGCGCCGCGCGCGCGGCCTTCACGCCCGCCACGTACTGTGGGAAATAACTACCGAGCAGATCGTTGAGATCGGGCATTTGCGGACCATGCCACGCGATGCCGAACACGGAGCCGTCGGCGGCGAGATATTCGTGGACCACGGTGCCGTTGCCGAGCGTGGTCTCGCGCACCGTATAGGAAGCCGCCGCGGAAGCCGCACTCGATGCCGAGCGCATCACGCTCTGCGCTGAACCGCTGGCGGGCTGCACCACGCGGGAAGAAACCGAGGCGTCCGCGGGCGGCGTCATCGGCGCAGCGCCGAGTGCCGCATGAGCGGACTGCGCGGCCATCAAGGCCGCGAGAGAACACGGTAAAACAAGCGCCACTGCTTGCACGGCGCGACGTACACGACTGCGCATAACGATGCTCCTCCTGGACTGCGAGCGCGGCGCACGCATCGCGCGAACCGGCCGCAGGTAGGCAGATGATACGGCACAGCCCCGCTCGCAACCTTGGGGAGGCTACCTCATCGGGTAACCGCCCGATGCTGCCGGAACGCCGTGCCGCACTTCGACCTCGTAGTATGCCTGCGCCTGATGCCGGCCTGCAGAGGGCGCGAACGCGCGTAGGCCTTACCGTCCATTACAGACAGGAAACCGTCTGCAACGGGCGGGCTCGCCAGCGCGCGCCGGCCTTAGAAGCCGAGGCTCGCGAGCAGATCGTCGACCTGCGATTGATCCTGCACCACGTCGGTCTTGCTTTCCGGATTGATCTGCGGACCGTTCAGCAGATGCTCGGGACTGCCGGTCGACGACACCTCGGCCGCGAGCGCCGCCGCGTTCGCCGCGAACTGCTCGCGCCGTTCGAGCGCGATGTTCTCGACGAGCACGCCGAGCAGTTGCTGCTCGATCAGGTACACGACCTCGGTGATCTTCTTGATCACCTGGCCGGTCAGATCCTGGAAGTCCTGCGCGAGCATGATCTCCATCAGTTGCGCATTGGTCGCGCTGCTCGCCTCGGGCACGCTGCGCAGGAACGTGCGCGTGTCGTTCATGAGCGCGCGCACTTCCTCGCGCTCGATCGGCGCCGCATACCACTGCTCCCAGCGCGCGTCGAGTTCGCCCGCGTCCCGGCGCAATTGCTCCTGCACCGGCTTTGCGATGTCGATCGCCGACAGCACGCGCTCGGCGGCCTGCTCGGTCATGTTGGCGATGTACTTCAGGCGATCGCGCGCATCGGGCACGGCTTCGGCCGCGCGCTCGACGTGCTTGTCGAGCCCGAGTTCGCGCATCGAATCGCGCAGCGTGCGCGTCAGCTGGCCGATGCGCGCGAGGATGCGGTCCGATGCGAAGTCGCCGCTCTCTTGGGCCGCGTCGGCGCCAGGCGTTTGGGTTGGCGCAGTCACGTCAGCTCCCGGCTTTCGCCATCTTCTCGAGAATCTTGTTGAGCTTCTCGTCGAGCGTCGCGGCCGTGAACGGCTTGACGACGTAACCGCTCGCGCCGGCCTGCGCCGCGGCGATGATGTTTTCCTTCTTCGACTCGGCCGTCACCATCAGCACCGGCAGATGCGAGAGATTGGCGTCGGCGCGGATTTCCTTGAGCATCGCGAGACCGTCGAGGTTCGGCATGTTCCAGTCGGAGATCACGAAGTCGTAGCTGCCGCCGCGCAGACGCGCGAGACCGACCTGGCCGTCTTCCGCCTCGTCGACGTTCGCGTAGCCGAGCTCCTTGAGCAGATTGCGGACGATCCGGCGCATCGTCGGAAAATCGTCAACCACCAGAATCTTCATTCCCTTATCCATTTCCATTCCCTTTCTTGATTCATGATGCGGCGAGTGGCCGCGTCAATCTACGCGGGCGCATCATACCCGCTGAACGCGTTCGCCCATCGACGACAAACGCGCCATCACGCGCCGGCTCATTTCCGGCAGCGCGGCGATTTCGTCGGCGGCGCCGAGCGCGATCGCCTCGCGCGGCATGCCGAACACGATGCAGCTCGCTTCGTCCTGCGCCAGCGTATAGGCACCGGCCCTTTTCATCTCCAGCAGACCGGCCGCGCCGTCGCGCCCCATGCCGGTCAGAATCACGCCGACCGCGTTCTTGCCCGCATGCTGAGCGGCCGATCTGAACAGCACGTCGACCGACGGACGATGCCGGTTCACCGGCGGGTCGTCGGACAGATGCGCGATATAGTTCGCGCCGCTCCTCGCGAGCAGCAGATGCGCGTGACCGGGCGCGATATACGCATGCCCCGGCAGCACGCGCTCGCCGTGCTCCGCTTCTTTAACGGTAATCCGGCACAAACCATTGAGGCGTTGCGCGAAAGATTTCGTGAAGCCGGGCGGCATGTGCTGCGCGATCAGCACCGCGGGGGCGTCGGGCGGCAGCGGCACGAGCACCTCGCGGATCGCCTCGGTGCCGCCCGTCGACGCGCCGACGATGATGAGCTTCTCGGTACTCAGCAACGGGTTGTTGAAAAGCGGCGCGTTGCCGGCCAGCGCATGCGCGGCGTGCACAGCCGCATGCTGCACGGGCGCCGCCTGGCGCACGCGCGCGCGGGCTGCCGCGCGCACCTTGTCGGCGAGTTTTTCCGCGTAGTCGAGCATGCCGTCGCGAATGCCGACCTTCGGCTTGGTCACGAAATCGACCGCGCCGAGTTCGAGCGCGCGCAGCGTGATTTCATTGCCGCGCTCGGTCAACGACGACACCATCACGACCGGCATCGGCCGCAGGCGCATCAGCTTTTCGAGGAAGTCGAGGCCGTCCATGCGCGGCATTTCGACGTCGAGCGTCAACACGTCGGGGTTGTGCTGCTTGATGAGTTCGCGCGCGACGAGCGGGTCGGGCGCCGTCGCCACCACCGTCATGTCCGGCTGGCCGTTGATGATCTCGGTCATCAGGCTGCGGATCAGCGCCGAATCGTCGACGCACAGTACCTTGATCTTTTGCACAGCGCTCACGCCTCCTCTGTGGTCCTGGCGTTGTTGGAATAAGTCGGGCGCGGGCTCGCGCCGAACAGTTCGATTCCCGGCCGCGCGGCGGCCGGCGAAGCGAACAGCTCGACCCGCCTGCGCGCCGCCGCGAGCCGCTCGGCGCGCGCTTCGGCGCTCTGCCGCACGAGCGCCTGTTCGCGCTCGGCCACGCCCGCTTCCTGCTGCACACGCAATTTCTTCACCATCACCTGGCCGGTGCGCGGCATGAACGCGACCTTGCGCGGATGCGAGCCTTGCAGGTCCTCGGCGACGATGCGGATTTTTTCGGTGGCCAGATAGCGGCGCACGAATTCGGAGTTGCGATCGCCGATGTTCATCGTCGTCATGCCGGCGAGCACCGCGCCGCCGCCGAACACCTTTGCCTCGAAACGCTCGCGCCGCCCGCCGGCCTTGATCAGTTCGTTGATCAGCACTTCCATCGCGTAGGCGCCGTAGCGCATCGAGTCCGACGCGGCCTGCGCGACGTCGGCGCCGTCGTCGGGCAGCATGAAGTGATTCATGCCGCCGATGCCGGCGGTGCGGTCCTGGATGCAGGCCGCGACACACGAGCCGAGCACGGTCACGAGCACCATGTCCTCGTGCGTCGTGTAGAACTCGTTGGGCAACAGCTTCACGCCGGGGCGCTTGAAGTGGTTGTCGTAGTAGAGATTGGATGCGATCGGCAACGCGCTGCTCATGCTGTCACCCCGCTCGTCGTGTGATGCGCCGCAGTGCGCGCGTTCGGGCGTTCGCCGCCTGCGTCGCGCGTCAATTCGTAGACGGTCTGCCCGCGCAGCCGGAACGCCTGGGTCACGTACGTGAAGTTCTCCGAATGACCGGCGAACAGCAGGCCGCCCGGCTTCATCAGCGGCTCGAAGCGCGTGAGCACGTGGGCCTGCGTCGGCTTGTCGAAATAGATCATCACGTTGCGGCAGAAGATCGCGTCGAACTGCGTGCGCAACGGGTAGTCGCGATCGGTCAGGTTCAACTGCTCGAAGCGCACGAGCGCGCGCACTTCGGGCCGCACCTTGACCATCCCCGCATGTGCGCCCTTGCCCTTCAGGAAGAAGCGCTTCAGACGCTCGGGCGAGAGGTTCTTGACCTGATCGAACGGATAGACGCCGGCCTCGGCCTTCGCGAGCACCTGGGTGTCGATGTCGGTCGCGAGCACCGACGCCTGACGCGCGCCGCTCTCGCCGAGCGCTTCGATCAGCGTCATCGCGATCGAGTACGGCTCTTCGCCCGTCGAGGCGGCCGAGCACCACACGGAAACCGGCTGCGCGCGGCGCGGCACGAAGTCGGCGAGGATCGGAAAGTGATGCGCTTCGCGAAAGAACGCGGTGAGGTTCGTGGTCAGCGCGTTGGTGAACGCTTCCCACTCGGCCGGATCGTTTTCCGCTTCGAGCAGATCGAGATACTGCCGGAACGTCTCGAGGCCGCGCGCGCGCAAGCGGCGCGCGAGGCGGCTGTACGCCATGTCGCGCTTGTGATCCGACAGCGAAATGCCCGCCGAGCGATGAATCAGATCGCGGATGCGGGCGAAGTCGGCCGACGTGAATTCGAAGTCACGCCCCGTTTCGGCGGGTCTCGCCGGCTCGATCCGGTCGGGGACCGCCCGTGCGGGGCGTTGCGGTGCGCGCGTCATCATGAGAGGTCTAGAACGTTTCCCAGTCGGCGTCCGAGCCCGCCGTCGCGGTGCTCGCGGCAAGCGCGGGAGCGGCTGTGGCCGGGCGCGCGGATGCCGTGGCCGGCTTCGGCTTCAGTGCCGGTTCGACGCGGGCGCCAGCCTCGTGCGTGGCGACCGCGGCGGCAGCGCCTGTCGTCCTGGCGACGTTGCCTGTGCTGCTCATTGCGCTGCCCGTCAAGTTGCCCGTTGCATGGTTCGCGTTCGCCGCGCTCGCCGCGTGTGGCGTCATCGCTTTGGCGGGCTGCCGGCCGGTCACGCCGCTCGGCTGCGCCGCCTTCGGACGCGCCATCGCCGCACCGCCGCGCGCCGAACCGCCCGCTACCGTCCAGCCGCTCAGCACGGCCTGCAACTGGCGCGTCTGATCTTCGAGCGACGCCGCGGCGGCCGCCGCCTGCTCGACCAGCGCGGCGTTCTGCTGCGTGACCGAATCCATCTGCACGACCGCGCGATTGACCTGCTCGATGCCGCCCGACTGCTCTTCCGAGGCGGCGCTGATCTCGCCCATGATGTCGGTCACGCGCCGCACTGCCTGGACGATCTCGTCCATCGTCGTGCCCGCGCGGCCCACCAGTTCCGAGCCGCTGTGTACCTTGTCGGCCGAATCGCCGATCAGCTCCTTGATCTCCTTCGCGGCGCTCGCGCTGCGCTGCGCGAGGCTGCGCACTTCGCCCGCGACGACCGCGAAACCGCGGCCCTGCTCGCCGGCCCGCGCGGCTTCGACCGCCGCGTTCAGCGCGAGGATGTTGGTCTGGAACGCGATGCCCTCGATCACGCCGATGATGTCGACGACCTTGTTCGAACTGCTCGCGATGTCCTGCATCGTCGTGACGACCTGGCTCACCACGTCGCCGCCGCGCATCGCGATGTCGGATGCGTTCACGGCAAGCTGGCTCGCCTGACGCGCGTTCTCGGCGTTCTGCCGCACGGTGCCGGTCAGCTGATCCATGCTCGACGCGGTTTCCTGCAACGATGCGGCCTGCTGCTCGGTGCGCTGCGATAGATCGGTGTTGCCCATGGCGATTTCGCGCGCGCCGGTATCGATCGACTCGGTGCTGCTACGCACCGCACGCACCATCGTCGCGAGACTTTCCTGCATGCGCCGGATGCCGTCGAACAGCCGGCCGATTTCATTGCGGCTGAACACTTCGACGGTGCCCGACAGATCGCCCGAGGCAATGCGCTCGAAGCACGCGGTCGCGTCCGCGAGAGGCTGCACGATGAGCCGGCCCAGCGCAAAGCGGATGCCGAACACGAGCAGCAGCGCGAGCACGGTCACCGCGCCGATCAGCGTCATCATCAGCGAGGCATTGGATTGCGCGCTCGCCTGCTGATCGAGCACGCTCTGCTGCAACGCCTTGATGACCGCGGCCGAAGCCGTGTCGTAGGCGATGAACATCGGGCTGATCTTCATGTCGGCGATCGCGTGATACGCGTCGAGATTGTTCGCGTTCAGCGCGGCGAATTCCGCGTCCACGCCGTCGTGCATCACGGTCGTGTGTTTGGCGGCCACGTCGTCGAGCAAAGCCTGATCGACGCCGTGCTTCGGCGTGTCGAGATACACCTGCCAGCTCTGATTGCCCTTGTCGAGCAATTCCTGCGCACGGCCGAGCGTCTTCTTCGCTTCGTCCGCGTTGCCCGCCGCAGTCATCGTGTTGAAGCGGTCGACCGCGACACGAGCGCGCAGCAGATACGCCGACGCGTCGTCGAGCGCATGAATCGCAACAAGCTCGCCGCGCGCGAGGCGATCGAGCGAGGCGCTCGCGCGCTTCAGCGCGGTGAGCCCGAGCGCGCCGGCCACCACGGTCAGCGCAACCAGAAAAATCCCCACCATCGTCAGCGAGGTGCGGATCGACCACCTGCTCAGCATCTTGACGCTCCCATTACCGTGTTTTCCCTGCTGTTTCGCTTACTGTTTCCCCTGCTGCTTCCGTTCACGCGGCGCTCAGACGCCGAGCGTGTCGGTCAGCGCCATCTCGGAGCTCGTCATGAGCTTCTCGATGTCCATCAGGATCAGCATGCGGCCGTCGACGGTGCCGAGGCCCGTCAGGTACTCGGTCGTCAGCGTCGCGCCGAATTCGGGCGCCGGCATGATCTGGTCGACCGCGAGCGTGAGCACGTCCGAGACGCCATCGACGACCATGCCGACCACGCGATGCGCGACGTTCAGGATGATCACGACGGTCTGATGGTCATACTCGACGCGGCCCAGATGAAACTTGATGCGCATGTCGACGATCGGCACGATGATGCCGCGCAGGTTGATGACGCCCTTGATGAACTCGGGCGCATTGGCGATGCGCGTCACGTTGTCGTAGCCGCGGATTTCCTGCACCTTCAGGATGTCGATGCCGTACTCTTCGGCGCCGAGCGTGAAGACGAGGAACTCCTGACCGCCGGCGTCCGCCTGCTGCGTGTCGCGGCGACCGTTCGTTCCGCTCGCGCTCGCGACGCTCGAATTGATGGATTGGACTTCTGCCACGTTAGCCCCCAAACGGTTGGGATGAAATGAGTTGAATGTGTATTGCGGTGACTGCTGTGCCGGCTGCCGGCTGCGCGCTCGTGCCGCATGAGCCTCTTGTGCTGCTCATGCTGCTCGTACCGCACAGGCCGTGCCTCACGCGAGACTCATCGCGCCGTGCCCGTGCCCGTGCCCGTGCCCGTGCGCATGGCGCGATTCGCGATTGAGCGCCGCCACGTCCACGATCAGCGCGACACTGCCATCGCCGAGAATGGTCGCGGCGGAAATGCCGTGTACCTTGCGGTAGTTCGTTTCCAGATTCTTCACGACCACCTGCTGCTGGCCGACCAGTTCGTCGATCAGCATCGCGAAGCGGCGTCCCTCGGTCTGCATGATCGTGACGATGCTCTGGGTCGGGTCCCGCTTCGCGTCGGCGACGTTGAACACTTCGTGCAACGCGACGAGCGGCAGATATTCGCCGCGTACGCGCACCACGCGTTCGCCGTTGGCAACCGTGTAGATGTCTTCGGCCAGCGGCTGCAGCGACTCCATCACGAAGTTCAGCGGCAGGATGAAAATCTCGTTGCCGACCTTCACCGACATGCCGTCGAGAATCGCAAGCGTGAGCGGCAACACGATGCGCGTGGTGCTGCCCTTGCCTGCGTGCGACGTGATCTCGACGTGACCGCCCATCGACTGGATGTTGCGCTTGACCACATCCATGCCGACGCCGCGGCCCGACACGTCCGTGACCTGCTCCGCCGTCGAAAAGCCCGGCAGGAAGATCAGGTTCCAGACTTCCTCGTCGCTCATCGTTTCGCTGACCTGCATGCCCTGCCTGGCCGCCTTCGCGAGAATCTTGTCGCGGCGCAGGCCCGCGCCGTCGTCGCTGACCTCGATGACAATGTTGCCGCCGTGGTGCGCCGCCGACAGCACCAGCTGGCCGGTCGAATCCTTGCCCGCCGCGCGCCGCGCTTCCACGGTTTCGATGCCGTGATCGAGGCTGTTGCGCACGAGGTGCGTGAGCGGATCGATGATCCGCTCGATGAGGCTCTTGTCGAGTTCGGTCGCCTGACCGAAGGTGACGAGTTCGACCTCTTTGCCGAGTTTCGCCGCTAGATCGCGCACCAGACGCGGGAAGCGGCTGAACACGTAATCCATCGGCATCATGCGGATCGACATCACCGCTTCCTGCAGATCGCGCGCGTTGCGTTCGAGTTGCGCCATACCGTTGAAGAGCCGGTCGTGCAGCGCCGGATCGAACGTGCTGGTGGTTTCCGCGAGCATCGCCTGCGTAATTACCAGTTCGCCGACCAGGTTGATCAACTGATCGACCTTCTCGACGCCGACGCGAATCGAACTGCCTTCGCCATTGGCCGCCGCGGCGGCCGGCCGGCCCGCCTTGCGGTCCGGGTCGGCGGGCGCGCCGGCAGCCGGTTTCGCCGCCGCTTGTGCCACCGCTTGGGCTGCCGCTTGAACTGCATGAGCCGGCGCGGCGAACGCCGACACCGGCTCGCCGCCGCCCGCCTCACTGGCCGCGTCCGCGGACGCAGCGATGTGAGCCGCGATGGCCGACGATGCTGCGTGCTCCGCGTGACCGGCCGAATGCGCCTGCGCTTGCGCCGCCGGAACAGCACTCGCGACATGCGCGGTTTGCGCCGGCGGCTGAGCGGCAGCGTCGGGCGTTCCAGGTTCGCCTTGCTGCTCCTCATCCGCCGGTGCGGTGCCGCGGCCGATCGAGATCTGACTTTCGTCGATCACGAAGCAGCACACGGCGATGATGTCGTCGGAAGGTACGTCGGTCGAAAGCCACAGCATCAGATCGCTGCCGCTCTTGACCTGCCCGACGATATTGCCCAGGTTGCCCAGCTCTTCGGCAAGCAGTTCCTGGTCTTTCTCTCCCACGCCCCGTAGCGTAATTTTCAGATGAGGACCGGCGCCGTCGGCCTTGGTTTCTGCCTCTGCGTCGCCGGTCCATTCGCCCGCCGCCGCTTGCACCGCCTGTTCGACGACGTGCTCGGGCGGGGTGCCGTTTTGTTCTGGTGCTGCGTGTTCCGCTGTCTGTGCCTGTGCCTGCACTTGTACTTGCGCGGCTGCGACCGGTGCCTCGGCTTGTGCCGCAGCTTGTGCCGTTTGCGTGATCGGTGCGGCCGCCGACAGCGCTTCTGCCGGCGCGCCACCCATGCGGCTTTCCGCATGCAGCTGTTCGAGCTTCGCGCAGATCGCGCGCGCCACCGCCGCATCGGGCTCGGCGCTCGCGCGATAGTCGGCGAGCTGGCCCGACAGCACGTCCTTGGTTTCGAGGAACGTGTCGATCATGTCCTTGCGCAGCACGAGTTCGTTGTTGCGCGCGCGGTCGAGCAGCGACTCGAGAATGTGCGTCGTCTCCGTGAGCGCGGTGAAGCCGAAGGTCGCCGCGCCGCCCTTGATCGAATGCGCGGCGCGGAAAATCGCCGCGAGGTCTTCGGGGTCCGGGCGCGCCACGTCCAGATTGAGCAGCAACTGCTCCATCTGTGCGAGCAGTTCGTCCGCTTCGTCGAAGAAGGTCTGATAGAACTGTGTGATGTCGAGTGTCATGCCTGGGTCACCGCGAGAGTTCCTGTCTGGGCGTGAGCTGCCGTGCAGCCGCGTCGAGAGCTATGTACTGTGTCCGAAGGTGGCGCTTGCCTGTTGCGCCGGTTCCGCCTGTCAGGTCGCTTCCGGCTCGGCCAGTGCCGCGACCAGTTCGGTCAGCAGGTCCGGGTCGAGCGGCTTTTCGATCCAGCCGGTCGCGCCAGCCTCGCGCGCCGCGCTCTTGAACGACTCGCCCGACTCCGTCGTGAGGACGAGAATCGGCGTCGTCTGGTACGCCGGATTGCCGCGCAGCGCGGCGATCAGATCGAGACCGGTCTTGCCCGGCATATGCTGGTCGGTCAGCACGAGATCGAACGACGTCGCGAGCGCGTTTTCGAGCCCCTCGTTGCCGTCCGCCGCGAGCGTGACCTCATAGCCGGCGCTCGTCAGCGTCGCGGCGAGGATTTGCCGCATCGATGCCGAATCGTCGATTGCCAGGATGTGCCTGATCATGAAAACCTCGCTGCGCGTAAACCCCGGCCCGGGCGGAGCGCGCCGGCGAGGCGCGTTCCGGCCCGGCGGCCGGATCCTGTTCCTGTTACTGGGCCGGCGGCACTGGCGCCGTCGGCTTCGGTGCAGCCGTCGCCGGCTGCGCAAGTTTTTGCAGCAACGGCTTCGAGCCTGCTGCGTCGTCCGACAAGGTAGTCGTCGTCGAGTCGTCGTGATCGAGCGCCTCTTCCGACTTCCTGTTCAACACGATGATGCTGATGCGGCGGTTCTCCGGATCGAGCGGGTCCGCCTTGTTCAGGTTCTGCGTCGACGCGAGGCCGAGCACGCGCATCACCTTCGCTTCGTCCATGCCGCCCGCGATCAGCTCGCGGCGCGACGCATTCGCGCGATCGGCCGACAACTCCCAGTTGCTGTAGCCCTTCTCGCCGCCCGCGTACGGCACGGCATCGGTGTGGCCTTGCACGATGATGCGGTTCGGCACGTCGTTCAGCGTGTGGCCGATCTCGCGCAGGATGTCGCGCATGTACGGCTCGACTTCGTCTTTGGCGGTCGCGAACATCGGCCGCTTCTGCGAATCGACAATCTCGATGCGCAGGCCCGTCAGCGTCGAGTCGATGCGGATCTGCTGCTTGAACTGGCGCAGCACCGGGTTCGCCTCGATCGCGGCCATCAGCTTGACCTGCAGGTCGTGCAGGCGCACCTGCTCCTGGCGTTCGAGCTCGCCCTGCAACTGCTTCACCGAGTCTTCGTTGTTGTGCGACGCGCTGCGCTCGGCGCGGCTGCTGCTGCCGTCGGTCGAGCGGGTCACGCCCTGCGCGTCGGTCGAGATGTCGCGCCCGCCGCCCTTCAGGATGCTCGAGTCTTCGGCGCTGCGATCGCCGCCCCACAGCGTGATCTTCAGCGGCTGGTTGAAGTAGTCGGCGATGCCGCGCAACTGCACCGTGGATGCGGAACTCAGCAGCCACATCAGCAGGAAGAACGCCATCATCGCGGTCATGAAGTCCGCGTACGCGAGCTTCCACGCGCCGCCGTGATGGCCGGCCTTCTTCGGCGTGGAACGCTTGACGACGATCGCGCGGTCTTTGTCCTTGCTCATGGGTTCGGTTCCGCCGCCTGGTTATTTGGCCTTGACGCGGCGCACGTGCTCTTCGAGCTCGGCGAACGACGGGCGCTCGGTCGAGAAGAGCACCTTGCGGCCGAACTCGACGGCAATCGCCGGCGCGTAGCCGTTCAGGCTCGCGAGGATCGTCACCTTGATGCACTGGAACATCTTGGTCGACTCGGTCACGCGCTGCTCGGCGACGCTCGCGAGCGGCCCGATCAGCCCGTACGAAAGCAGAATGCCGAGGAAGGTGCCGACCAGCGCCTGGGCGATCATCTCGCCGAGCACGGCGGGCGGCTTGTCGGCCGAGGCCATCGTGTGGACCACGCCCATCACCGCGGCGACGATGCCGAACGCCGGCATCGCGTCGCCGACCTTGGTCAGCGCATGCGCGGGCGCCTCGCCTTCCTGGTGATGCGTCTCGATCTCCTCGTCCATCAGACTCTCGATCTCGAACGCGTTCATGTTGCCGCCGACCATCAGGCGCAGGTAGTCGGTCAGGAATTCGATGATGTGCTTGTCGGCGAGAATCTTCGGATACTGCGTGAAGATCGGGCTCTTCGACGGATCGTCGATGTCGGCTTCCAGCGTCAGCGTGCCTTCCTTGCGCGCCTTCGCGAGCAGGACGTAGAGGAGCGCCATCAGCTCCATATAGACGTCCTTGTTGTATTTGGCTCCCTTGAACAGGGTCGGAATGACGCGCAGCGTTGCCTTGATCGTCTTCATCCCGTTACCGAGAATGAACGCGCCGAATCCGGCGCCGGCGATCATCAGCACTTCAACGGGTTGCAGCAGCGCGCCGAGATGGCCGCCTTCGAGCGCGTAACCGCCGAAAACGGACAATAGCGTCACGAGTGTTCCCACGAAAATCAGCACTGCCGAGCCCTCACAAAAAAGCGACGGAAGCCGTCGTTAGTCTTGTTTACGGCACTCGTGCGAAAAACTTTCGGGGAAAAGCGGTGCCTCGCTGCGGGGCATACCCGAAGCATTGGGGGCGTCGGGGGACAGATCAGGGTCCGGCGGCGGTGGCGGGCTCGAGCGTCATGGCAGCGCGCGCGGCATTGACGGCACGCATGGCCGCAGTAGCGGCGGCGGTCGCGCCAACGGCATCGCGGACGTTGCCGGCGTCGCGCGCCTTGGCACCGGCCATCCCCACGGTTGCCGTTCTCGCGTGTGTGCCGGCACGGTTAACCGACTTCTTCGTCTTGCCCGCGCGCGACGGCGGCTGGCACAGTCCGCAGACGAAGCCGCGCTGCGGATCATGCGCGTGGGCGACGAAGTGCCCGCCACAGCGGCAGCAGGTGCTCATCTGCAGCATGCCGGAGTCGAAAAAGCGCACGAGCGTCCATGCGCGCGTGAGGCTCAGCACCGGCTCGTCGCCGTGCAACTGGACGTGTTCCAGATAGAGCCGGTAGCTCTTCACGATCGACTCGATCGCGCGGCAACCGCCATGGTCCGTAATGAAACGGTAGGTGTTGTAGAACAGGGACGAATGAAAGTTCGGCTGCCAGGTGATGAACCAGTCGGTCGAAAACGGCAGCATGCCCTTGGGCGGCGACTTCCCTTTCAGTTCCTTGTACAGCCTGATGAGCCGGTCGCGCGACAGGCTGGTTTCCGCTTCCAGCAACTGCAGACGCGCACCGAGTTCGATCAGCTCGATCGCGAGAGTGATTTCCCTGACTTCGAGTACGACGCTTTTACCGGCCATCAGCCGAGTTGCTCGGCCGGCTGGCTCGCCATCAGGATCGCCGAGTGCGCCTGCGCGACGACGCTCGCCTTGTCCTTGTCCGCGAGGGCGGACAGCACGGCGTGGTCGTCGAAACGGAAACGGCACAGCATCTGGTTGGACGCCGCCAGCTTGACGGTTTGCGCCAGCGACAGATTGGCGATCACCTCTGCGAGCTGATCCGAGATTCCCATGCGAAACATGCCCATAGGCTTGTCTTCACGCAGCAGACGCTGCGCGAGCAGAAGATAAGACAGGTTAACTTCTCTGATCTCATTGAGCATATCGCTATTCGTGCTCATGATTTCCCCCGGACGTTTATCTGGCTGGTCAGGCCATTTTGCGAAAACGTTTGCTCGAACGCATCCACTCGAGGTGTGCGAATCGGCTCGTTTCTTGTGTTGCGAGCATTGTCTCGAAAGGGACGGTTGCCGAAAATCGGAGAGACACCCTGCCGTTTTGACGGATTAATCCGTCATTTGTGTAGGAATTTTTCCTACACACCGGCTGAATCAAGGCAATAAATGGGACGAAGCGATGCGCGAGAAGGGACTTGCTATGCGCTTTGGGAATTTCCGGAGCAATGCCGCGTGCCGAATGGTGAGTTTGCAGCGACTTATCGTCGCACTGCGGAGCGGTGGCCGATGATTATAAGACCTTTTCACCGCTCTGCAATAAAGCCGTATTAGACGATTCCCGATTCCCGTCCGATCGCGCGGGCGCGCGGCTTGCTCGGCTCGCGTACGCGTTCTTGAGTGTTTGTTTACTATGCGCAAACACGCGTCCCGAGTATCGGGACAGCCTGTCGATTGAGCTGTAGCGGCTCATGTTTCGCGCTGTAACAACATTAAGCGTTTGAAAAATAACTCGAATTGGCGCGGATCATCCCGATAATGAAGCTAAGGGATTACCCGATGCCGATTCGGAGCACCCCTCGGGCGGGGGCAAACCGCGCCCAGCCGTCCGTGGCATTCGCTCCTCGCGCTATTCGAGCGCCGCAGCGCGAAGCCCCTAGTAACCCCCCCTTTTTGCAAGGGATCGGAACACGCCTCGAAGCGTCCACTCCGATTGACACAGGAGAAACCGCATGCGAATCGCACAAATTGCGCCGCTGTATGAAGCTGTCCCGCCGAAACTCTATGGC
>Ga0153988_1000104_pt1 | contig 18988 bp, 18 predicted proteins | sample TSNC072MetaG_FD_104742 | JGI IMG/M metagenome (GOLD analysis project Ga0153988, IMG submission 104742) | Attine ant fungus gardens microbial communities from North Carolina, USA - TSNC072 MetaG | ecosystem: Host-associated > Fungi > Mycelium > Unclassified | place: USA: North Carolina, Jones...
TGATCCACCCACGGCGGCGCAGGTCGGCGCAAGCGCGATGCACGGCAGACAGCGGTTCATTCGCTGCTGTATGAAGTACCGCATGAGCGCGGCACGGGCGTCGCGTGAATAACCGCATGGAAAGCGCCAGGACGATGCTCGGGTATCGCCTGGGTACTTCCTGAGCGCCTTTCAGGCGCCGCTTGTTGAGCACGGCATAAAATACGGCCGGCGCTCTCGCGCCAGTCACTTCTTTTTCCATTTTCTTCGCCTTCGCTGCCTGTGAAAGCCATCACCTCGCGGGACAATCCGCTCTACAAGCGCCTGAAGGCACTGGCCGGCTCGACGCATCAACAGCGCCGCAGCGGCCATGCGCTGCTCGAAGGTTTTCATCTCGCGGGCGCGTATCTCGACGTCGCCGGCCAGCCGGAACTGTGTATCGTCACCGACGGCGCGCTGCGTCACGACGAAGCGCAGGCCATCGTGTCGCGTATCGAGGATCACCGGCTCGTCACGCTGCCTGATGCGCTGTTCGGCCAGCTCTCGAACGTCGTGCATGGCGTCGGCATTCTGCTGCTCGTCGAGAAGCTCGATACGCCGCTGCCCGAGCGTGTCGATCAGAACTGCCTCGTGCTCGACGGCGTGCAGGATGCGGGCAACGTCGGCTCGATTCTGCGCAGTGCGGCGGCGGCCGGCATCGGGCAGGTGTTCTGCGCGCCCGGCACGGCCTACGCGTGGTCGTCGAAGGTGCTGCGCTCGGGCATGGGCGCGCATTTCCTGCTGCAAATTCACGAGGACGTCGACACGAACGCGCTGATCGAACGTCTCGCGGTGCCGATCGTCATCACCGATTCGCATGGCGCCGAAGCGATCTACGATTGCGATCTGGGCGGACCGCTTGCGTGGGTGTTCGGCAATGAAGGGGCGGGCGTGTCGCAGGCCTGGCGCGATGCCGTGTCGCTGCGTGTGACGATCCCGCAGCCGGGTGGGATGGAGTCGCTGAATGTGGCCGCCGCGGCGGCCGTCTGCGTATTCGAGCAGTGCCGTCAGCAGCGCGGGCGGAAGGCGTAGGCGCGAGTGGCGCCGTCGCCCTCGCAGCGGCGCCATCCCGCCGCCGCGACGGCGCTCAGTAGGACGACCGGTCCAGTCTGATTTCTTGCAGGATCGTCGTCGCGATCTCCTCGATCGACTTGTGCGTCGACGACAGCCACTTGATCCCTTCACGTCGCATCATCGCTTCGGCTTCGTTGATCTCGTAGCGGCAGTTCTCGAGCGCGGCGTACTTGCTGCCCGGCCGCCGCTCGTTGCGGATCTCCGAGAGCCGTTGCGGATCGATCGACAGCCCGAACATCTTCTGCCGATGCTCGAGCAGCGGCGTCGGCAGCTTGCCGCGTTCGAAGTCCTCGGGAATCAGTGGATAGTTCGCCGCCTTCACGCCGTACTGCATCGCGAGATAAAGGCTCGTCGGCGTCTTGCCGCTGCGCGATACACCGACGAGAATCACGTCCGCATCGGCGAGATTGCGGTTCGATTGACCGTCGTCGTGCGCGAGCGAGAAGTTGATCGCTTCGATCCGGTTCTTGTACTCCTCGGTGTCGGCGTTCTGGTGGCCGCGCCCCATCGCGTGGCTCGACTTCAGTTCGAGCTCCTGCTCGAGCGGCTCGACGAAGGTCTGGAACATGTCGAGCACGAGCGCATTCGAGCCCTTGACGATCTGGTTCGACGAACTGTCGACGAGCGTCGTGAAGACGATCGCGCGGCGGCCTTCCTGCACGACCGCCTCGTTGATCTTTTCGAGCGTCGCATAGGCCTTCTCGGTCGAATCGACGAAAGGCACGCGAACCAGGCGGAATTTCTGGTCGAACTGGGAGAGGATCGAATGCGCGAAGGTTTCGGCAGTAATCCCGGTACCGTCTGAGACGATGAATACGGTGGGCGGCATCAGTGAGGCTTTGAACGTGAGCGGCAACAACGGGCCGGAAAGCGTGAGCGGTAAAGCGCGCCCGAATCGAACCGCGCCGCGGCGGGGTGGTGCTCCGGCGGCTGAACTGTGGCGGCCGGCGCCGCGCCCGCCAGTGCCACGGCCTCGGGCGGGAAGCGGCACAGCCTCGCAAAAGCCCGCGGGCCAGGACCGGGCGCGATTCGAGGCGCAATTCTCGTCCGACTGCCACATTTCAGGAGTCGGCACGGTAGAATAGCGGCAACCTGTTGGATAAGCAATTGCAGGCGATTGGCGTCTAACTCACCGCGAACGGTCGACCAACGCCTCGCTATCCGCCGCGAATGTGCGCTGAACATGGGAGATCGGGCTGCAAATCCGCTCAATCGCGTGTTTCATCGGGCATCCGCCCGTGTGGGCCCATGCGGCACACGCTCCCTATATCGCGATTGCTTCTCCAACAGGTTGTGCAAGGCACGGGGTCGAGCTTCCAATGGGCCGCCCGTGTTCAAGCCCACTTGCACAGCCGTGAATTTCTTTCACACTTAGGGGCTTGTATGACTAACGCAGTTACCGTCGCAAAGGACAAGGCGTATGTAGTTCCGTTCGAGCAGTTGCGGATGACCGATGTCGAGATCGTCGGCGGCAAGAACGCGTCGCTGGGCGAGATGATCAGCCAGCTCGCCGAAGCCGGCGTGCGCGTGCCGACAGGTTTCGCCACCACGGCGCTGGCGTTCCGCGACTTCCTGCAGCACAACAATCTGACCGAACGCATCGCCAAACGTCTCGAAACGCTCGACGTCGACGACGTGAAGGCGCTCGCCGAGGCGGGCAAGGAGATCCGTCAATGGATCGTCGACGCACCGCTGCAGCCGCAGCTCGAGGCTGACATTCGCGCGGGGTTCGACACGCTGCAAAAGAGCTCGCCCGAAGAGCTCTCGTTTGCCGTGCGTTCGTCCGCGACCGCGGAAGACCTGCCCGATGCCTCGTTCGCCGGTCAGCAGGAAAGCTACCTGAACGTGGTTGGCATCGACGACGTGCTCGACCGCATGAAGCACGTGTTCGCGTCGCTGTACAACGACCGCGCGATCTCCTATCGCGTCCACAAGGGCTTCACGCACGCTGAAGTCGCGTTGTCGGCGGGTGTGCAGCGCATGGTGCGCTCGGACGTTGGCGCGGCGGGCGTGATGTTCACGCTCGATACCGAATCGGGCTTCAAGGACGCCGTCTTCATCACGTCGAGCTATGGCCTCGGCGAGACCGTCGTGCAGGGCGCGGTGAATCCGGACGAGTTCTACGTCTTCAAGACCACGCTCGCGCAGGGCAAGTACCCGATCATCCGCCGCTCGATCGGCTCGAAGCTCATCAAGATGGAATTCACGAAGGCCGGTGAGTCGGGCCGCGTGAAGACTGTCGACGTGCCGCACGAGCAGCGCAACCGCTTCTCGATCACCGACGAAGACGTGATCGAGCTTGCGAAGTACGCGGTCATCATCGAGAAGCACTACCAGCGTCCGATGGACATCGAGTGGGGCAAGGACGGCCGCGACGGCAAGATCTTCATCCTGCAGGCGCGTCCGGAAACGGTGAAGAGCCAGGGCGTGGGCAAGGCCGAGCAGCGCTTCAAGCTGAAGGGGCAGTCGAACGTGATCGCTACGGGCCGCGCAATCGGCCAGAAGATCGGCGCGGGTCCCGTGCGCGTGATCCACGATCCGTCGGAAATGGACCGCGTGCAGCCGGGCGACGTGCTCGTTGCCGACATGACCGACCCGAACTGGGAGCCGGTCATGAAGCGCGCCTCGGCGATTGTCACGAACCGGGGCGGGCGCACCTGCCACGCGGCGATCATCGCGCGTGAATTGGGCGTGCCGGCCGTGGTCGGCTGCGGCGACGCGACCGACGTGCTGAAGGACGGCGCGCTCGTCACCGTGTCGTGCGCGGAAGGCGACGAAGGCAAGATCTACGACGGTCTGCTCGAAACCGAAGTCACCGAAGTGCAGCGCGGCGAACTGCCGCCGATTCCGGTGAAGATCATGATGAACGTCGGCAACCCGCAGCTCGCCTTCGACTTCTCGCAACTGCCGAACGCAGGCGTGGGTCTTGCGCGGCTCGAGTTCATCATCAACAACAACATCGGCGTGCATCCGAAGGCGATCCTCGAGTACCCGAACGTCGATCAGGACCTGAAGAAGGCGGTCGAAAGCGTCGCGCGCGGTCACGCGTCGCCGCGCGCGTTCTACGTCGACAAGCTGACCGAAGGCATCGCGACGATTGCGGCGGCTTTCTATCCGAAGCCCGTCATCGTGCGTATGTCCGACTTCAAGTCGAACGAGTACAAGAAGCTGATCGGCGGTTCGCGCTACGAGCCGGACGAAGAAAACCCGATGCTCGGCTTCCGCGGCGCGTCGCGCTATATCGCGGAAGACTTCGCCGAGGCGTTCCAGATGGAATGCGTCGCGCTGAAGAAGGTGCGTGAAGAGATGGGCCTCGACAACGTCGAGATCATGGTGCCGTTCGTGCGCACGCTGAAGCAGGCGGAGCGCGTGGTCGGGCTGCTCGAGAAGTTCGGCCTGAAGCGCGGAGAGAAGGGCCTGCGCCTCATCATGATGTGTGAAGTGCCGTCGAACGCGATCCTCGCCGAAGAGTTCCTGCAGTACTTCGACGGCTTCTCGATCGGCTCGAACGACCTCACGCAACTCACGCTCGGCCTCGACCGCGACTCGGGCATGGAGCTGCTCGCCGTCGATTTCGACGAGCGCGATCCGGCGGTCAAGTTCATGCTGAAGCGCGCGATCGAAACCTGCCTGCGTCTGAACAAGTATGTCGGCATCTGCGGCCAGGGGCCTTCGGATCATCCGGACTTCGCGCAGTGGCTGACGGACGAAGGCATCAAGTCGATCTCGCTGAACCCCGACACGATCATCGAGACGTGGCAGCAACTGGCGAAGTCGAAGCAGTAAGCGGCAAAGCCGTGCAGGCCGCCTGTCGGGCGGCATGCATGGTGCGAGTTGCAGCGAATCGGCAACTCGCGGGCATGCGCGGTAGCGCCCGTTGAACACGCCCGCTTCGTGCTATAAACACCCCGGTAGATCCGGGGTGTTTTGCTTTGTGGAGGTCGACGTGGCGCCTGGTGGACTGTTCTGGTGGATCGGGGCGGGTGTGCTTGTCGTGCTGGAGCTGATGAGCGGCACCTTCTATCTGTTGATGATCGCGCTCGGCTGCGTCGCCGCGGCCTTCGCGCATATTGCCGGCGCCGCCGCCGACGCGCAGTTCGCGATCGCCGCAGTGTTCGCGCTTGCGGCAGTCGTGCTGCTCAGGCGATCGCGTTTCGGCCGGCGCAAGCGCGAACAGGCGTCGCGGAATCCCGACGTCAATCTCGATATCGGTCAGATGCTGAACGTGCCGGCGTGGCAAGGGCGCCGGGCGCGCGCGACCTATCGCGGCGCGGCGTGGGACGTCGAACTGGCCGAGGGCGAACCCGAAGATGCACAGGTCTACGAGATCCGGGAGTTGCGCGGTAGCCGCCTGATCGTCGTGGCGAGCCATTCGCACAAGCCTGCCGGCGCGCCGGCGGCCTGAAGGGCGATTGCCAAGCGGGGCAATGTGGGCCCGCGAATCACACTGACAGATCAGTATCAGAAGCATCAGCATCAAAAAGCGCCGGCGCATCAAACTGCGTAGAACGATTCAAACCACGGACCGGAGGGTAGCAACATGGATTCAACCATCGTCGGGGCGGTGCTGCTGATCGTCGTGATCGTGCTTGCATCGCAGACCATCAAGATCGTGCCGCAGCAGCATGCGTGGGTGCTCGAGCGCCTCGGCCGTTATCATGCGACGCTGACGCCGGGCTTGAGCTTCGCGTTTCCGTTCGTCGACCGGGTCGCCTACAAGCACGTGCTGAAGGAAATCCCGCTCGAAGTGCCGAGCCAGGTGTGTATCACGCGCGACAACACGCAGTTGCAGGTCGACGGCGTGCTGTACTTTCAGGTCACCGATCCGATGAAGGCGTCCTATGGGTCGAGCAATTTCGTGTTCGCGATCACGCAGCTTTCGCAGACCACGCTGCGCTCGGTCATCGGCAAGCTCGAACTCGATAAGACCTTTGAAGAGCGCGATTTCATCAACCACAGCATCGTGTCGTCGCTCGATGAAGCGGCGGCGAACTGGGGCGTGAAAGTGTTGCGCTACGAGATCAAGGACCTGACGCCGCCGAAGGAAATTCTCCACGCGATGCAGGCGCAGATCACCGCCGAGCGCGAGAAGCGCGCGCTGATCGCGGCGTCGGAAGGGCGCAAGCAGGAGCAGATCAATATCGCGTCGGGTGGCCGCGAGGCGGCGATCCAGAAGTCCGAGGGCGAGCGGCAGGCGGCGATCAACCAGGCGCAGGGGCAGGCGGCGGCGATTCTGGCCGTGGCCGAAGCCAACGCCCAGGCGATCCAGAAGATCGCGGCGGCGATCCAGTCGAACGGCGGGATGGACGCGGTGAACCTGAAGGTGGCCGAGCAGTACGTGAATGCGTTTGGGAATCTGGCGAAGCAGGGCACCACGCTGATCGTGCCGGGCGATATGTCGAACATGAGTTCGATGATCGCGTCGGCGCTGGCAATCGTGAACAAGGGCAAGGGCGGGCTCGCTTCGGCCTAGTGGGAATCTGGAACAGGTGCTGAACGAAGCCGCTGTTTGCCGCAAAAAATGGTCCGCAAGCTCTATGCGGGCCATTTTTTTATTGGGTGTTTGCCGTGTTGATGAAGGCGGTGCGCTGGTACGCGCAAGTAGCGCAACCGTGCGCCCGCCTCACGAACGCATCAACCGCGCCTTTTCGCGTTCCCAGTCGCGCTTCTTCTCGGTCTCGCGCTTGTCGTGCAGCTTCTTGCCCTTCGCGAGGCCGATCTCGCATTTGACGCGGCCGTTCTTGTAGTGAAAATTGAGCGGCACGAGCGTATAGCCGCGCTGCTCGACCTTGCCGATCAGCTTGCTGATTTCCTCGCTATGCAAAAGCAGCTTGCGCGTGCGCACCGGATCGGGATGGATATGCGTGGACGCTTCGGGCAACGGGCTGATGTGCGTGCCGATCAGGAACAGCTCGCCGTTGCGGATCACCACGTAGCCTTCCTTGATCTGGCCGCGCCCGGCGCGCAACGCCTTGACTTCCCATCCTTCGAGCACGAGTCCTGCTTCGTAGCGCTCCTCGACCGAGTAGTCGAAGAAGGCTTTTCTGTTGTCGATAATGCTCATGAATGGAAAGCGCCCAACTCGTTTAAAATCACGATTTTAGCAAAGCGGGGCAAGGAAAGCCCGCCGCGCTCGTCCACCCTTGCCACGCGCTGTTCAATTTATGGCAGATGTCCAGAAAACCGTGTTGATTCGCCATTCGGCGGAACAAATGTTCGACCTCGTCACCGACGTCGCCGACTACCCCAATTTCTTGCCCTGGTGCGGGGGCGTCGAAATTCGCCGCCAGGACGAAACCGGCATGGAAGCGAGAATCGATATCAATTTCAAGGGCATCAAGCAGCATTTCGCGACGCGCAACTCGATGGAGCGGCCTACGCGCATCGACATGGAATTCGCCGACGGCCCGTTTCGCAAGTTCACCGGCTTCTGGCGCTTCACGCCGCTGCGTGCCGATGCGTGCAAGATCGAATTCGCGCTGCACTACGAATTCACCAGCATCCTGCTCGAAAAAATCATCGGCCCGGTGTTCAATCATATCGCCAATACTTTCGTCGAATCTTTCGTGAAGCGTGCCGATCAGCGCTACGGCAAAGCATGAGCGCGCGGCTGTCGGTTGAAGTCTGCTACGCGCTGGCCGATGCGCAAACGCTGATTCCGCTCGAGTTGCCCGAGGGCGCGACGCTGCAACAGGCGATCGACGCGAGCGGCATTCTGCGGCGCTTCCCGTCTATCGACCTCGCCACGCAGAAAGTAGGCGTGTTCGGCAAGTTCAGGCCGCTCGACACGGTGCTCGCCGATCATGACCGCGTCGAAATCTACCGGCCGCTGCTCGTGGACCCGAAGGTGTCGCGTCAGCGCCGCGTCGAGAAGACGCGCAAGGCGGGCTCGATCGAAGGGCGCCGCTGGCTGAACAAGGATTCGCGTTAGGCGAGGGCGGCGGCGCGCACCTTGCAGGGCGTTATCGCGGTTTCTGTATCGCGGTGATGCCCGCTTTTTCTCAATGGGCCGAAGCCTGCGCCTTGTCCTCGATAGGCGTCGCCGTTCCCGACGCATCGTCGTCCGAATGCCGGCGCACCGACCAGCAGACCCCGGCCACGAGCAGCAGGATCGCCGCCAGTTCGAGCGGCCGCGGCAGGCGCTGGTCGTAAATGAACGCATAAAGCAGCGCGAACAGCGTCTCGAATACGATCATCTGGCCGGACAGCGTGAGCGGCAGCCGTTTCGCCGCGGCGTTCCACAGGCCGTTGCCGAGCCACGACGCGCCGACCGCGAGCGCGAGATTGAGCAGCCAGAACGTGTGCCAGCGCGCGGGCGCCGGTTCGCCGTGCGGACCACCCGACGGCAGCACCGCGATCACGAGCCACAGCGTCGCGCCGAGCGCGCCCGTCACGACACCCCATAGCACCGACCACTCGTTGCCGCTGAAATGCGTCTGACGCTGCAGATAGCGGGCGTTTTCGACGGCGAACCACGTCCAGCAGACGAGCGCGCCGACCGCGCAGGCGACGCCGATGAGCCGCGTCGCGATGCTCACCGGCGTGGCGCCCGCCGCCGTGAATACATCGACGTTGATGCAGACGATGCCTGCCGTCACGGTCGCGAGTGGCCAGATGAGGCGTGCGAGCGGCACCGCGCCGTGATCGCGTCGGCCCATCAGCGTGACTGTGACCGGCAGCACGCCGACGATCAGCGATGCCGGTGCGATGCCGATCAGGTGGACCGCCGCCGTCAGCAGCAGGTAATAGGCGATGTTTCCGACGAGCGCCAGCTTGACGAGCGCGATCAGGTCGTCGCGAGTGAGGCGTTGGGCGAGCGAGCGCGCCGTCGGCAGCACGGCGGCCAGCGAGACGAGGCCGTACATCGTGTAGCGGCCTGCGACGATCAGCAGCGGCGAAAAGTCGGGCAGCACGCGCGGCACCAGAAAGATCATGCCCCATAAGGCGCCGGCCATTACCCCATATGCCACACCGCGCTGCATCGACTGTCCCTGCAAGAAAACTGGAATGGTCCGCAGGATAGCCGTTCGGCGGGCGGCGCGTCTTGTTCGATCCTGCATTCGGGTGGTCGAGAGCCGTTTTAGGCCGTTTGGGACCGTTTCGGGTTGGCGGGCGGGTTTGTGTTCGGCACGCTTGCTTCGATCGTTTCGCACAGCTCAGGCTGCCCAGGCCATTCGCCGCCACCCACCGTTCCCTCTGTCGTGCCTGCGAACGCGCAAATGAAACCCGATTGAAACCGGCTCGAACGGGCAAGCGAAATTACCGGCCCCGGAAATCGGAAAAAATCGCCTGAAATTCGCTAAGCTGCTGTTCGCGCAGTGAAATCCGGGGTGGTATCGCGTATAATTCACTTTTGCGCCTATAGGATTTGCCATGCGTCTGATCCAAACAGCACTCACGTTCGATGACGTGCTCCTCGTCCCGGCCTTCTCCGACGTTCTGCCGCGCGACACCAGCCTCAAGACCCGGCTGACCCGCAACATCTCCCTCAACATGCCGCTCGTGTCCGCCGCGATGGACACCGTCACCGAAGCTCGCCTCGCCATTGCAATGGCGCAAATGGGCGGCGTCGGCATCATCCACAAGAACCTCACGCCGGCCGAGCAGGCGCGCGAGGTCGCCAAGGTCAAGCGTTTCGAGTCGGGCGTGGTGCGTGATCCGATCACGGTGCCGCCGCAAATGAAGGTGCGCGACGTGATCGCGCTGTCGCGCCAGCATGGCATTTCCGGCTTCCCGGTCGTCGAGGGCGCGCAACTGATCGGCATTGTCACGAACCGCGACCTGCGCTTCGAAGAGCGTCTGGACGAACCGGTGCGCAGTATCATGACGCCGCGCGAACGCCTCGTTACCGTCAGGGAAGGCACGCCGCTTGCCGAAGCGAAGGCACTCATGCACCACCACCGCCTGGAGCGCGTGCTCGTCGTCAACGACGCATTCGAGCTGCGCGGCCTGATGACCGTCAAGGACATCACGAAGCAGACCGAGCACCCGGACGCATGCAAGGACGAACACGGCAAGTTGCGCGCGGGCGCGGCGGTCGGCGTCGGCGCGGACAACGAAGAGCGCGTCGAGCTGCTCGTGCAGGCCGGCGTCGACGTGATCGTCGTCGATACCGCGCACGGCCACAGCAAGGGCGTGCTCGAACGCGTCAAGTGGGTCAAGCAGAACTTTCCGCACGTCGAGGTGATCGGCGGCAACATCGCGACGGCAGCGGCCGCCAAGGCGCTCGTCGAGCATGGCGCGGACGGCGTCAAGGTCGGTATCGGCCCGGGCTCGATCTGTACGACGCGGATCGTCGCCGGCGTCGGCGTGCCGCAGGTCACCGCAATCTCCAACGTGTCCGAAGCGCTGCGGGGCACTGGCGTGCCGGTCATCGCCGACGGCGGCGTGCGTTTCTCGGGCGACGTCAGCAAGGCGCTGGCGGCAGGCGCGAGCGCGGTCATGATGGGCAGCATGTTCGCCGGCACCGAAGAAGCGCCGGGCGAAGTGTTCCTGTACCAGGGCCGCCAGTACAAGTCGTACCGTGGCATGGGCTCGGTCGGCGCGATGAAGGACGGCGCCGCGGACCGCTACTTCCAGGACAACTCGGCGAATATCGACAAGCTCGTGCCGGAAGGCATCGAAGGCCGCGTCGCCTACAAGGGCTCGGTCAACGCGATCCTGTTCCAGCTGATCGGCGGCGTGCGCGCGAGCATGGGCTACTGCGGCTGCCGCACCATCGCCGAAATGAACGAGAAGGCCGAGTTCGTGCAGATCACCGGCGCGGGCCTGCGCGAGTCGCATGTGCACGACGTGCAGATCACCAAGGAAGCACCCAACTACCACGTGGACTAAACGCCCATGAAGCCACTGCTGCGCGTTGTACTGATTCTCGATGCGTTGTTGCTGCTGGCGTTCGGCCTGCTGTTCGTGCTGACGCCGTGGACTTCGCTGTACAACGCGCTGCAACTGGTGCAAACGCAGCCGGCGTTGATCGGCCAGGCGTTCGGCGTCGCGCTGATCGGGCTCGCGTGGCTCGCGGTGCATGCATCGTTCGACGGGGCGATGACGTCGGCGGTTGCGAAGGTCGTCGGGCATGTGCACTGGCTGACCGGCGTGCTGATGCTGGTCTGGTTGCTGGGTCTGCGTTCGCCGTCGCTGACGGGCTTCGGGCAGATCGTTTCGGTGCTGGCCGGTGTCGCGCTGGTGCTGATCGGCCTGGGCGGTGTGCGGTTGGCGGGCGCGGTGCGGCGGCGCGAGAAGGGGATCGTAGCCAAATCCTCTTCAGGCAAAGCCGATAAACGTGCCGACAAGCGTGCAGAGGCTGGCAGCGAAGCCGCACGGCGGCGCGATCTCGGTGATAGCGCGCGCGAGCCCGGTGTCGCAGGGGGCTTTCCGGCCTATCGAGCCGAACCGGCCATCGAACCCGTGATGCCGGCCGCGCGGCCGGTCAATCCCGCCGCGGCTACCGCATCCGCCACGCCGGCTACTGCATCGGCCAGTGGCGCCGCAAGTGCCGCCAATTCCGGTGCGGCTGCACCGGGCGACGCCCGCAGCGACGCGTCCGGCACGTCCCAGCCGCCGTTTCATGGCTGACGCGCCGCGCGCCACACCGTCTGCCGAAGCTACCGGGTTTCGTTCGCGCGTGCCGCAGGTTGCCGGCAAAGACGCTGACCGCGCCGGTGTGTTTTGCAGTGCGCTCCACCGTGGTGTTTCATGTTCGCGCCGCGGTTCCGCCGCTGTTGCGCGGATCGCCTTGAACGCTTTGAATTCGACGTCGCGCCTCGCGCGCGGCATTCCGTATCCGCTCACTTCTGATTCCGTCCGCTGCCATGCATGACAAGATCCTGATCCTCGACTTCGGTTCGCAAGTCACCCAACTGATTGCACGTCGCGTTCGCGAAGCCAACGTGTATTCGGAAATCCATCCGTACGACGTCGACGTGTCGTTTATCCGCGACTTCGCGCCGAAGGGCGTGATCCTCTCGGGTGGCCCGAGCTCGGTCACCGAGGAAGACACGCCGCGCGTGCCGCAAGCCGTGTTCGAACTCGGCGTGCCGGTGCTCGGTATCTGCTATGGCATGCAGGCGATGGCCCAGCAGCTCGGCGGCAAGGTCGACATCGGCCATCTGCGCGAATTCGGCTATGCCGAGGTGCGCGCGCGCAACCATACGAGCCTGCTCGAAGGCATCAGCGATTTCACGACGCCCGAAGGCCACGGCATGCTGAAGGTGTGGATGAGCCACGGCGACAAGGTTCTCGACATGCCGCCGGGCTTCGCGCTGATGGCATCGACCGAATCGTGCCCGATCGCCGCGATGGCCGACGAACAGCGCCGCTTCTACGGCCTGCAATGGCACCCGGAAGTTACGCACACGGTGCAGGGCCGCGCAATGCTCGAACGCTTCGTGCTGCAGATCTGCGGCGCGAAGGCCGACTGGGAAATGGGCCACTACATCGACGAAGCCGTCGCGAAGATTCGCGAGCAGGTCGGCAACGAACACGTCATTCTGGGCCTGTCGGGCGGCGTGGATTCGTCGGTGGCGGCGGCGCTGCTGCATCGCGCGATCGGCAATCGGCTGACCTGCGTGTTCGTCGATCATGGCCTGTTGCGCCTGAACGAAGCCGAGCAGGTAATGGCGCTGTTCGCCGATCACCTCGGCGTGAAGGTGATCCACGTCGACGCGAGCGAAGCGTTCCTCGGCAAGCTCGCCGGCGTGACTGATCCGGAAGCGAAGCGCAAGATCATCGGCGCGGAATTCGTCGAGGTGTTCCAGGCCGAGGCCGGCAAGCTGACCGATGCGAAGTGGCTCGCGCAAGGCACCATCTATCCGGACGTGATCGAATCGGCGGGCAAGGGCAAGAAGGCCGCGCAGACGATCAAGAGCCACCACAACGTGGGCGGCCTGCCCGAGACGCTGAACCTGAAGCTGCTCGAACCGCTGCGCGAACTGTTCAAGGACGAAGTGCGCGAACTCGGTGTGAAGCTCGGTTTGCCGCATTCGATGGTGTATCGCCATCCGTTCCCGGGCCCGGGCCTCGGCGTGCGGATTCTCGGCGAAGTGAAGCGCGATTTCGCGGACCTGCTGCGCCGCGCGGACGCGATTTTCATCGAGACGCTGCGTAACACGATCGACAAGGAAAGCGGCAAGTCCTGGTACGACCTGACGAGCCAGGCGTTCGCGGTGTTCCTGCCGGTGAAGAGCGTCGGCGTGATGGGCGATGGGCGTACTTACGAGTACGTGGTCGCGTTGCGCGCGGTGCAGACGCTCGACTTCATGACCGCGCACTGGGCGCATCTGCCGCATGAACTGCTCGGGCACGTGTCGAACCGGATCATTAACGAGGTGCGGGGGATTAACCGGGTTGTTTATGACATTTCGGGGAAGCCGCCGGCGACGATTGAGTGGGAATAATTTAGGATCCTCTGCAGTGGTCTGCAGAGGTCCATAAATTCCTCAATTTCCCCTACGGAATCAGAGGTTTATCGTCTTTTTTGATCCGCTGGTGTCCGGCGACAGCAACGCGTGATCAACGGTACTGGCGACGGTATAGCATCTTTCTCTGCAGACGACCCAACTTGATACCGTCACCGGGCGTGACGGTATCAAGCGACGGTATCAGTTCACGGAGTATCGCATGCTTACCGACCTCGAATTGCGGGCGCTCAAGCCGACCGGCTGTATCTACAAGGTGACCGACCAACGCGGCCTGTATGTGGCCGTTACGTCGTCCGGGGTGGCTAGTTTCCGTTTCGACTATCGCCTCAATGGGCGTCGCGAGACGCTCGTCATCGGCCGCTACGATCCGCGGCTACCAGCTCGCGGGGCGCGTGATACCGAGGAGCTGAACTTCGGTATGTCACTGAGTCTTGCGGAAGCGAGGCTTTTGCTCGAACGCGCTCGTCGGGAAGTTGAACAGGGTATCAGTCCGTCGAGAGCCAAGGTCGACAAGCGAGTGGAAGCGGCCGAGGCGCTTACGTTCGGGAAGTGGGCCGAGAAGTACTTCTCAGAAGCCAACCTGGCGGAGTCGACCCGTGCAATGAGGAAGTCCGTCTACGATCGGAATCTCGCGGCGGAATTCGGGCGGCTGAAGCTCGAAGAAATTACCCCCACGCGACTCATGGCGAGATGCGAGAAGATCAAGGAGCGAGGCGCGGCGGCACCGGCCGTTCAGGCTCGGGACATCGTCCTCCAGGTCTATCGTTTTGTGCAGGCAAGAGGGTTGAAGGTAGCCAATCCTGCGGAAGACATTCGTCCCTCCGCTATTGCTACCTTCAAGCCGCGGGACCGGGCACTGACACCATCAGAAATTCATGTGTTTTTCAAGGCCTTGGAGCGCACGCCCACGCTGCCCACACTGCGTCTGGCGGTCAAGTTCATGCTACTGACCATGGTGCGCAAGTCGGAATTTATTCTGGCAAGGTGGGAGGAGGTGGACTTCAACACCGCGACGTGGACCATTCCGAAAGACCGGATGAAAGCTGGCCGGCCGCACAATGTCTATCTGAGCCAGCAGGCTTTGGATATCCTCGTTGCCTTCAAGACGTGCTTCGGTGCGAGTTCGTATCTTCACCCCGGTCGGTACGAGACGGAATTACCTATAAGCGCAGCGACTCTCAATCGCGTGATAGACAGTACCGTCAAGCTTATTCGCAACAGCGGAATGGAAGACTTCGAGTCCTTCACGGTGCACGATCTGCGAAGAACTGCCAGCACACAGCTGCACGAGGCAGGATTCAACAGCGACTGGATCGAAAAATGTCTGGCGCATGAACAGCGCGGTGTACGGGCCGTGTATAACAAGGCCGAATACGCGGAGCAGAGGAGGATGATGCTTCAGGCATGGGCAGACATGCTCGACGGATGGGTGGCGAAGGATCCTGCGGTCAATGGTGCCGCTCACCGGCGGCCTGATGGGCATGACTCGGCGCTGATCGCATAGAAGCCTGCGCGCGTCTCCGACGGAGCCACGCACAATTTCGCCACTAGGGGACGGACAGGCCATCGGAGAGGGGATGGCACAGGCAGCATCGCCGGAACAGGCCTATCTAGATATTTGATTATTGAGGTGTGTTCAGAAGCGTGCTCGCCGGCACGCGGATCGCTCTTTGTTCCACGATGAGCGGCAACGAACCAATACCACTGCCAATTCAATTTTTTGTATTTAATTAGTTATCGAATATTTTTATGAGTAATGCTTCGATGCCCGGGGAGGACTCGAATATAAGGTTTAAGTATTTGAAAATTAAGGAAATATTTTTGATTTCATATCAAAAATATACGTACCTACCTGTATACGCAAAAGCAATGGATTCGTTAGTGCGATGTCAGCACTGGATTATCGCCCCGGGCAAGTCCGGTCTGCTCGATGAATTGATGGCGACGAGGTCACGGGAACTTGGAGCACGCATCGGGCAGGTGGCGTCATTCGCGCGGCACCTTAGATTGATTACACGATGAATCTGATCTTTGATTATAGGCTAGGACGACAATTTGATTGGAACTAGAGGGTTCCCTTTTGTGGCACTCTCGTGCATGCGTGCGAATAAAAGATCCATGCGTTTGACCGACTCGTGCAAGCAGATACGAATCGGGCGTAGAGAGTGATTGCCCGGGACGAAGTTAGTCAGCCTCGCCATCGTGAACGTCGCCTTGGTATGGCCGTCTGCTCCGCGCATCACTTCAGCCTCGGCTTTGTCCGGATCCTGGTTTCAGCGGTTACCAATTGACCCCGCTCCGATGACGTAGACAGAGCTATGTTTATGTCCTGCTCTGGGCTTGTCCAAACGTGCCGCGGAGAGTATGAGAAAGAACTGCGGAAAAGTGACGTTCTAACCGAAACGACAGCCGGTTAGAACGTGAGAGATATTGTTTAAAAAAGCGTACGAAGTGATTTGGATAACTAATTTCAGTGACTAGCGCCAGCATTTGCCTTCTTCTGTGCGTCCTGCAGGTTCTCCGGATAGCTTGGACCATTCTGAGCTGGCTGGTAGCCAGCGTCTTCCAGCTTTTTCAACTCCGCGTTCTTCTTCGCGCGGGCCTCTTTGCGTTCCACCTTGCGTTGCGCCTTGGCCTGTTTCTTCTGCTCCTTGGTGATTGGTTGCGAAGCCGTAGCTTGGGTGGCGGCCGGTGTGCTGGCCTCAGTTTGCGCGAGCGCCGGTGCCGTCGTGCCATTCAGGAATACGGCGGTAGCCGCAGCGAAAGCCAGCTTGCTGATAGTGGAGCGCATCGATTTCCCTAATGTTCGATTTGGACGTCTTTCCAAAGGTTGGAATGACGGGTGCAGGCCGCTTTCATTGCGTGTGTGGCGCACCCGGATTCAATATAAACGATCCACAAAGACGAGGATAGCAAGCGCTGACCCTGGTTAACCGTGGGGAACGTGCCACGGTCCGCTTTTTCTTGGTTTTCCAGCTGCCAAGGAGGCTTCACCAGGCAAACTGGCAATCAGAGCAACCAAAATGGAAGATTTGTTGCCCATTTGCGCCGAGCTGCTGGGTTCTTTTCGACCTGGAAAGCAGCAACAATGTAGTACTGCAAACAGCAAAAAGGAATCAAATCATGACCCGTTTTGTCGACGTTCCAACGATGGCAGATCTCATAGCTACGGTCGGTCTCGCAGACTTCATTGGCGAGCTATCCAATTACATTCGTGAGGATTTTGTTCGCTGGCTTGAGTTTGAGAAATCTGCACGTGTTGCGAGCCACTCGGATATCGGAGTGATCGAGTTGATGCCGGTAGCAAATGCAAGGCAGTACTCGTTCAAGTACGTCAATGGTCATCCTCAGAATACCACTCAAGGCCTTTACACGGTGATGGCGTTTGGCGTTCTGGCGGAAGTTGAATCCGGATATCCGGTATTGCTGTCGGAACTCACGCTGGCTACCGCCTTGCGCACGGCGGCGACCTCGCTGATGGCGGCCAAGGCGCTCGCAAGGCCTGATAGCCGACGCATGGCACTGATTGGCAATGGTGCGCAGAGCGAGTTCCAGGCAATTGGATTTCACAAGCATCTGGGGATCGAGGAGATCGTTGTGTTCGACGTTGACCCCGTGGCAAGTGACAAGCTCGCACGGAATCTATCCGCGTTCCCTTCTCTGAAAGTTACACGTGCGGCTTCTACGAAAGATGCTGTGCGAGGGGCTGACATCATCACGACCGTGACAGCCGACAAGACCTACGCAACGATCGTCACGCCAGATATGCTTGAACCCGGCATGCATCTGAATGCGGTCGGGGGTGACTGTCCAGGTAAGACTGAGCTGCATGCAGATGTTTTGCGCTCCGGCCGTGTCTTTGTCGAGTACGAACCGCAAACTCGCATTGAGGGTGATATCCAGCAATTGCCTGCTGACTTTCCTGTAGTGGACTTGTGGCGCGTCCTGGCCGGCAACGTTTCGGGTCGCGAATCGGCAGAGCAAATTACCGTATTCGATTCAGTTGGATTCGCGCTTGAAGATTACTCGGCGTTGCGCTATGTCTATGAGAAGGCTGGCCAACATGCTCTGGGAATTGATATCGAGCTCGTTCCAGACGCCGACGATCCCAAAGACCTTTATTCCCATACCCGACGTGGACGTTCACGCACGAAGATTCGGCGCGCCGCTTGAGCTAACTCCGATAGAAGGGTGTCGGCCTAGCTACAGTCTGGTATCCGGTGCAGTTCAGTCGCGATCGGATGCGTCGCTACTTCCAAATGCATTGCGCTCGGCCTCATTCCTGGCACTGTCCCTTTACCGCGCGCCGTTGATGGCCTCGCATGGCATTGGGTTAATCAAGACTCGGGAGTGTTGCTGAAGGCCTCCCCGTCTCCGCGTATCAAGCACCATCGCGTGTTAAACCACTTGCCTAGCCCAGCCAAAAAGTCCGGGCTTCGCTTCGTATCTGGCCTTCTACGATCAGCGCGTCTCGCCCCACACTGCAGTAGCTCAAACACTTCGTAGATTTTTGGGCGATCAACAGCGAAAGTAAGGGGACCTCGAATAACCCGAGGTTTTCATCGAATTCGTCCGCGACAGCATGATTGCGACGGAGTCAGGTCGTATTTTGTCGAGACCATCGCCGCTTTCTTCGCAGCTTCGCCCGTTTCTTCGCTTCGCATCGCCTCGGGCACCGGCGATGCGGCCCGCTATGGGCGTCAGAAAGCCTCGATTCCGGCCTTCCTGAAATACACCAGCCGCTTCAGGTTGTAGCTGGCCGCCATCATCGTCATTGCAAAGCTGGCACGAGCCTGGCCGACTGTGCGGATCAGCTTTCCACCCATCTGCTCGATTGCAGCAAACACATGCTCGACCCGGGCACGCGTTTTGGCGATGCGCTGGTTGCGTCGCTGCTGGCAGGCGGACAGCGCCTTGTTGCATTTTCCCTTTCCCTGGATCTGGTTCCGGAAACCCTTTTCCTTTAGCCAAGCCTCATGCGCTTCGGACGGGTCAACCCTTGTCGGCATAAACATCCCGGCTCGTGTTGCACGAATCGATGACCTTCTCGAAGTGCTGACTGTCGTGGGTACTGGCCGTGTCGGTCTCGATCTGGCGAATGAACTTGTACTTGCTGTCAACGTTGATCGACAGCTTGTAGCCGAAGTGGCTCTTGCCGTGCTTCTTCGTCCAGCTCGCATCCAGATCCTTCTGGCGCCGCTTCGCGGGCTTCCAGTCGGCGGGCATCGCGTGCTGGTCGATCAACTCCTTTTCCTCCCGGCTGTTGTGCTGCTTCGGCGCAGGTACCAACGTCGCGTCGATGATCCGCCACGCGCGATGAAGCCCTTCCTGAGCAGTTGCTCCGAGACGCCATCGAACAGGGCCTTCGCACCCGCTTCGCCGATCCGGTTCTCGAACGACCACACCGTCGTGCGGTCCGGGACATGGGGCGCATTGCTCAGGCCGCAGAAGCGCTTGTAGCTCATGCGATCGAGCAA
>Ga0153988_1000106_pt1 | contig 18907 bp, 17 predicted proteins | sample TSNC072MetaG_FD_104742 | JGI IMG/M metagenome (GOLD analysis project Ga0153988, IMG submission 104742) | Attine ant fungus gardens microbial communities from North Carolina, USA - TSNC072 MetaG | ecosystem: Host-associated > Fungi > Mycelium > Unclassified | place: USA: North Carolina, Jones...
AGTCCATGTGCAAACATTGAGGCCTTCATATCTCCACGGATACTGATCGCCTCGGCGCCGTTTTAGGCTCATTCTGAGCGGTATGAAGAGGGCTTTTCTGATGCCTAAAAGCGAAGCTTAGATTGTGGCGGTTTCCGAGATATTGGTGATTTAATAAACAGTACCATAGTGGTTACCAGTTGATCTGCCTAATATCTCGGCCATTATTGATCGCCTTGAGACGTGACTGGTACCGATTGAAAGGTCTTTTCAAGGGCTTTCCGTAGCCGTTGAGACTGTGAGAATCGTCGAAGAATTGATGGAGATATGGCCGAATGAAGTTTGTGACATCTGTGAGGGACTCTGTTAGGGCACACTTCACAAGCGAAGGCCCAGTAAGCTTATTGAGTAGTCCCAGAAGCTAAGGTGATATTCAACTGAAGTATATCTACCACAGGAGACTAGTATTTATACTACTAGATCGTCAAGGCACCGTTCTCAAGGTACCTGACAGATATTCATACTAAGTCCAATAATAGTTTTAGAGGAATCACACAGTATGTCACAGAAGGGAAGATAGGAGAGAGTGAGAATGCGATCGGCAGGACGATGGCCCTTAGGTGGGAGCCTACCCACGTCACTAAGCATACCTCTAGAGTTATCCCCTTATAGACTCTAGTCTCATAGGTTGATTTTCTTAAGCCATATCTCAGAGAAGGAATATCTTCTCCTGTCATGACTTAGTAAAACAGCTAAGTCATTATTTATATTTCTTTTCTTTTCTTTTCTTTTCTTATTTGGACTTACTACATAAGAAAGGAGTGCAGGAAAAATACTATATGACAATGTTATACATTGCAGTCACAGATTAGTGTGATGTCACATAATGGAGTCACATGGTGAGTATGGGAAAATAAGTGCACAGACCTTGTAGTAGTTGTATAAGTAGTGTACAAAATAACTTGGTAAAATAGCTAAGTTATTATTTATATTTCTTTTCTTTTTCTTTTAGACTTACCACACATAAGGAGTATGGGAAACATCACAAGTGTCACACATCACATCACAGTCACAGTCACATGACCAGGTCACATGAGGAGTGTGGGAAAATAGTACACAGACCATATAGTAGTTGTATAAGTAGTATACAAAAAATAAATAAGAACTTTATCAAGTTTTCCTTGTCAGCTCAGACTTGGAGAATGATTAAGTCATCTAGGCTAAGTCACTACACTAATAGGAACTTCATCAAGTTCTCCTTGTCAACTTAGACTTGGAGTGGGTTTAAGTCATTTTGGCTAGAGCCTTACATCTCCTGACTGTGGATTATTATCTTGTTTTTGAGGTATTACAGTTGGAACCTAAGAAGGGGTGCACTGTGAGAGACTAGTTCTAGGAGGAGATAGGCTTGAGAAATATATCTCAACATTTTTATCTTCAACATCTTTGACCTCTTCAATCTTCACTGAGAACTATTTAGATGGTATCAATGGAGGAGAGGGAGGTAGAGATTCTGAGTGAGTTGGTAGATTAGGAGGGTATCACAAATAGTTACTTACTGATTTGTGATTAGGTGAAGTCATATTCAAAGAGCTCAAAAAAGCAAAGTTTAGACAGCAGCAAAAGATGTTATCAAGTCTAAGGTCTAATTCTTAGACTATAAGTCCTTATACACAGATTTGTGATGGTCTGTGCACTGGGACAGATCATCACTTGCTACTACTTATTATTCTACATATGGTAGTGTCTTTGTGCTTAAAAATGCAATAACTTAACCATATGAAGGCTGTTCTTTATTCTAATAAAAGGCAGATAAGTATCTATGGGTAATTAATTAAGTTTATATACACAATATTAAGGACTTCATATCTCTATTAATATTAATTGCCTTGGCATCATTTTAAACTCATTCTAAGTGGTATAAAGAGGGCTTCTTCTGAGCCCAGAAGCAAAGCATCATTTGTGGCAGTTTCTGAGATATTAGCAATTTAATATGTGGTATCATAGCAGTTACCATCTGATTTGCTTAATAGCTTGGCCAATATTGATTGCCTTGAAGCATGACTGGTATCAATTGAAAGGTCTTTTTAAGGGAATTCGGGAGCCATTGAGACTGTGAGAATCATTGAAGAATTGGTGGAGATTTGGCTAAATGAAGTTTATGACAACTTGGTAGTAGATTTTATTCCTAAAGTTTTGCACCATTCTTGGAATAGCTTGGCCAAGTATTGTACTCCTCTATCCAAAATAATTTGTAGGGGCAGTCCATGCAATAGATAAACCTTATTATATAGTAACTATGCTGTATTCTTGCATGAAAACTGATTATTAATAGAAATAAAATGAGCTCTTTTGGTGAGTCTGTCAACAATTACACAGATAGCATTGTAACCATTTGACTCTGGCAATTGAGTGATTAAGTCTATAGAGATTATTTCTCAAGGCCCATTAGGCATCTTGTTAGGCATAAGTAGTCCAAAAGGTTGCTATGGGCAATTTTTCATCTGCTGACATATATCATAACCTGTAATGTATTTTTTAACAAATGTAGTCATCTCAGACCACCAGTAATTTCTAGAGACCAACTTGTAGGTCTTCTACCAACCTAGGTGTTCAACAGATGGAAAATTGTGGTGTATCTGAACAATTTGTTGTTGTAAAGTGTTGTCTACATTGTAAGGAATATAGATCTTCCTTTTTTACAAGAGTAGTTTATTCTCATAGTTCTAGTCTTGCAAGGATTTTCTAAATTCTCTGGAACCAGACTTGAGTAACAACTTGTAGTCTTTAGTAACTTCATCCAATAAAAGTGTAGCTTTGATCTTCTTTAGAATTATCTTGTTATTTATTGGCAATTCATGAGTTGCCTCTAATGTATTAATAGCAAAGAACTCAGGTTTTAGCAATACCTGATTCATATTGTTAAGGTCTATTCCCATCTTATGGTCTGCTTGTTTAGATAAGGGGTCTTTCACCTACATTGTCTTTTCTGGTTTATGATAAAGTACAAAATCAATATAAGTCATGAATAATGTCTATCTTGCTTGTCTCCTGGTTAGCTTTTGTGCTATTCTAAAGAATGTAAGATTTTGATGATCCAACCAGATCTCAATTTTATATGGATGTTCCTTCAAATAATACCTATATTATCATAACTTGGCAAAATGGCTAAGTCATTATTTATATTTCTTTTCCTTTTCTTTATCTTGGACTTACTATACAGAAGGGAGTGTGGGAAAGTGTTATGTCACAAGTGTTATATAGTCACAGTCACATGACAGAAAGTCACAGTGTCACATCACATCACATCACATGATGGGTCACATAATAGGCATGGGAAAGTAGTACACAGACCATGTAGTAGTTGTATAAGTAGTGTAGAAAATTTAATAGGAACTCTATCAAGTTCTCCTTGCCAACTTGGACTTGGAGGATGATTAAGTCATTTAGGCTAAGTTGCTACACTAGAACTCAATTTCACTTCACAAGCACCATTTGTCTTAGACCTTGCTTAATCTCACTTTTATAATCTTATTGACTCTCGACTGGTGGTCATTACAACTACTAGTCACCTCTATATATAGCCAGGCCCTTGGCTTAAGGGGACTTTGCAGTCAGTTAGGGACTGTAGGTAGAAATACAGTACCAAACCCAGGTATTGCATTCAAGACCTGATCTTGCAATTGGATGGTGTTTAGTAGCTACTTGTAATCTTCTTAGTATAAACCTTGTGCTGTGCTCCATTGTGAGTAGTACACACAGAGGAGTGACAGTTACTTCTAGAAGGCCATCTAGAATAGGGGTCTCCCCTATGAAGTGATTGTTTAACCATATTACTAGAGCAGTAGTTAGTAAGGCAGTAGGTATCTAGCTGGGTGAAGATCTTGTACCCTAGTAGACATAGTTGTAGCTAGCAAGACTCAACATTAATTCCATACTACTGTGGAAACATAATACAATGTCTCTACAACAATATAACTCCCTCATGAGCAACTTGCTCAAAGAAAAGCATGCTCTCACTTCATTAAGGGCAAAATTAGAAGAAAAGAAAAAACAAGAATGTTGGAGTTGCAAAAGGTTTGGGCACCTGGCCCAGAATTACAGGAATAAGAAAGAAAAGGAGAAGAGGAGAACTGCTCCCCAAAATAAATTTGAAATACTGAGGAGTAGAGTAATACAGTGTGGTGTAGAAGACAATCAGAAGGCAAGAAGAAGTAAGAGTTGAGTATTTCAAGTGTGGGAAAAAAGAGCACAAATGTAGAGAGTACCTACTATGGGAGGAAATAAAGAAAAAACAAGTAGAAGAGAGAGTGGTGCATGTAGCTATGCCACAAAAGGCATAGCAAGAGGAGTGGAAGAGGAGTCTGGCACATGTTTTATGACAAAGGGTACAAGAGCACTATGGAGAGGGCATTCCTAATGAGGCATGTCTATTAGAGTTAGGGTAGTATACCAAAGAGATAGTGGTGTCATATTTGGTATGTGAGAGGTGTGGGAAGCAGGGATGCCATATGAAGAAAAATAGAGACCAGGGAGTGATCTCGAAAAGACAGCTGAAAAAGCTGAAATAGTGTAGATATTCAAGGAGAGAAGAAAAGTATCACAAATGGTCACTTACTTGGTTTGTAATGGGTTGGAATATAGATTCAAAGTGCTTATAGGCAGAGTTAGACAAGCAACAAAAGATGTTGTTAAGTCTGAGGTCTAATCTTCAGACTATGAGTTCTTATATACAGAAAAGTAATGGTCTGTGCACTAGGACAGATCATCACATGCTACTACCTATTGTTCTACATATGGTAGTACCTTTGTGCTATTAATAGTGATAACTTAACCATATGGAGGCTGTTCTTTGTTCTAAGAAAAGGACAGATGACTATCTATGGGTAATTAATAAAGTCCATGTACAAACATTGAGGCCTTCATATCTCCACTGATATTGATTTCCTTGAGGTCTTTCTAGGTTCATTCTAAGCAGTATAAAAAGGGCTTCTGATGAGCCTAGAACCAAAGCATCAATCATGGTGGTTTCTGAGATATTGGCAATTTAATAAATGGTACCATAGTGGTTACCTGTTGATCTGCCTAATATCTTGGCCAATATTGATTACCTTGAGACATGACTGGCATTTATTGAAAGGTATTTTTGAGGGCTTTCCATAACCATTGAGACTATGAGAATCATCGAAGAATTGATGGAGATATGGCTGAATGAAGTTTGTGACAAGAAGAAAGTGGCGCACTATTACGCTGCTAGAGAATTCTCTGCAGAAATGTAATATAGGATACACTTTATACCCCTGGATTTCACTATTGGAACCCACTCTAGAGACCTCTTACAAGCCCCAGACATAATCTAGACCCAAGATTGGGTACTTCTATTAGGTAGTTGCCAAACTATTACATGCTAGAATAGCATATACCTTAGGAGGCAAGACTGATGAGCTAGCATCAGGTTTCTCAGATACAGACTATTAATGTTGAAGCTTTAGAAATCAGAGGCTTAGAGATATCTTTGGAATACGAGATAATTTCAATCTAGAGCAGACTTAGACTAATATGATACCAAAACGGCAGATCAAAAGTCTATCAGTGACTAGTAATCCCATCACTGCTAGACTCAGACAAGAAATGGATGCTGAAGGGGGCAAAAGGGACTATTAGCCTGGCACAAGCTAAAAATGCAGTACCAAGTCCCAATTACATGCTAAAGAGTTTGTGGGGATGAATCAAGAATGAAGGTATTAAAAAGAGAATATAGAAACTTAGTGTGATAATTAAGATAAAAATGTTCAAAAGGATTGTAAGCTCAATCTAGATCCTCCTTGCATAGTGTCCCTAAGGTGTTCACCTTTACACACTGTAACAAGCTCACTATCAAAGTAGTCAGTAAACCACTCATAGGCCTTACCACACTCAATCAAGCCCTCATTTGCACTCTCACACCAAACCTTATGGGTATGATATGATCTGAGTTAATGATTAGCCAGGCTTTTCAGGCCTGCTACTCCGTAGAAGATTGTCCGAGCAACCGCTGTGTCTTGTCTCTTGACCAAGTAGGGTATAGAGTTCCAGTCTCCCCAACAATCTAACCACTTCACTTAGAACTCAGAAAAGTACCATAAGATGACTTTCAAGCCCTTGAAATAGCGGCAGGTGTTAGAATTCCATTGTCTTCCTCTCAGGCTCTTTGAGTGTTATATTAAAAGTACAAACTAATGAGACTCAATTAAAAATAAATAAAAAAGGAAACTCCTTCTTCTTCCAGCCTCTCTCACTTCTCTCCTCCATGACATTGCCATGTGGACATGACAAATGTCACCTCCCTATCCTCCATGCCTACTAGCCATGGCCATGTGCTCCTATTCCATCTCCATACTTCTCTCCTACCTGATATCCTCTAATCTCCAAACTGGCGTCCTTTTACTCTGAATACAATCTAGAAACACTATAAGGGGATAGCTCTATCTCCACCCCTAAACTGCAAAGTGACACTCTGGAGCAGCCTAAGCCTGTTTAAGTATTACTTTAGTAATACTTGAACACACTAGTATAGCTCTGATCACAGAGACCCTGACACTTAGAATGCAAACCCAGTATATAGTATAGAACATTCCTTCAGGAACCTTATTCTAATCTCTGAGGATTCTCCTGGAGATGAGTTGTATTATAATTACAAACTGTAATGTTATCTGAGGATTCTCCTGGAGTCTTGTGTCCCAGTCGCCCTTACAGCAGATTAGAATCCTTAAAAACGGAGTCTTGGACTATCCCAGTAGACAGCCGCTCAATAGGTCGCCCTCCCCTGCCATACCCAGCCCTCCAAAAAATCCACTCTCCAGATGCCGTTGCCCTCAGACACCCCCCAAGGCATAGCCGATGCCCTAGGGTATCTGCAATACCATCTCCACGAGTTAACGGAGAGACAAAACATCTCTGAAAATAACATCAACACTACCCAGGTGGCCTTGACCATGTAGCTACAGCAGCTCACACAGCTAGTGGCTAATTTCTCCCCTCTGTTTGTATTAAACACACCTCCTCCACCTGTACCATCTCCTCTTGTGTCTCCGCCCTCCGCTCCGACAGCAAGACAAATGCATCCCAAGCTCTTCTGTCCTCTGGACTTTGGCAGAGAACGTCACAACAGCCATGCATTTCTAAACTCCTGCTCCCTATACATCCACCTGGCCCCAGAACAGTTCCACAATGAAGAAGAGAGGATTCTTTGGGCTCTCACGTTCTTTAAAAGTAGTTGTGCCACCAAGTGGTCTGAAAATGTATTTCGTCAGGAAGCAGATACTGGGGTCTTCCCCATCCGAACCTAGAGAGACTTCAAGCAACAATTCCAGGTTCACTTCTTCCTAGTTAACGCAGAAGCGGATGCAATCAATACTCTGGAAGGTACCTCCTATCACCAAGGAGGCCAGACAGTAGATGACTATCTGGACAACTTCCAGGCCCTGGTCTCTGACGCAGGTTACATGGATCCCTGGACACTAGTGGTAAAGTTCCGACGAGGTCTCAGGTTGGGAATTCAGAACCAGATTGCCACTATGCCCTATGGACGACCAGCTAACACAGACCCCGACATGTGGTACAGAGCAGCACAGAGGATTGACCAGGCGCGCCTCGCCAATGAGGCCTTTCAGTCTGTGTCATGTTCTGCTCCCTCCACACTGCTCAAAACCATCTCCGCCCGATCCTCACCTTTGTCTGTGGTAAGATTGCCCCCCATTCCACCTCTTCCAGTCACTCCAAAACCTCTGCTGCCCACTCCATCTATGGGAATCCCTATGGACATCGACGCGACTAGGAAGACAAGGTCCTTGCCTCTACGAGGATGTTACCAATGTGAGGACACAAATCACTTAGTCTGAGACTGTCCTCACTGCATGGACGTCTGTCAACTCACTGCAGAATAATGGGAGGAGCTGATTGAAAATTTGTTGGTATTGAAAAACATAGTTCCAATTGAAGAGTCTTGTCCCCTAGAGGAGGAAGAGGATTTTGCGTAGCATGGCCAGCAATAAGTGTGCCCTGGTTGCCAGTAAATAAGTTCACCGTATTGACTATAAAAGACCCCAATACAATTGACAGTGAACTAGTAGACGCATCACCTCTTACCCCCCTAGTCTCTGCTCCGCTCTGTAAGCCCAAGTGGGAGAGAAGGCTATCCAAGCTCCTCTCTATCAGTGCCTTGAATGCACGAGGAACTTCCTTACTCCTGCCAGTGGAAATCAGAACTATGGACACAAGTGAATTCTACTCTGTCAAAGCCTTCTTGAACAGCGGAGCAACTGGAAGCTTCATCGACAGGGACTTCATCTGTTCAAAAGGGATAAACACTCAGACCCTCTCATGTAACATTCTGGTCTTCAATGTTGATGGTTCCCCTAACAAGGCCAGACAAATTTCCAAAGTCGTAGACATACTTCTCCATTACAAGACTCACTCCAAGAGGATGCTCTTAGCCGTCTCTAGACTTGGGAAACAGAGTCTGATCCTAGACTACAACTGGCTTAAGGACCATAACCCCAAGATCGACTGGAAAAAAGGAGAAGTCAAAATGACCCATTGTCTACTCCAGTATGAAGGAGGACACGTCCTACAGAAGGAGCAAACCCGCTAGAAGAGAATTGAACTCCAGGCCCTCCGATCGTATCGTAATGGATCCACATCCCTGCTCCAAGAAGAGCCAGACCTTAAAGAGACGCCTCTGCAAATATACAGCCCTGGTTGGGAGCTCGGAGACTGACTGTTCCTTATACGCCTCTTCCTAGAGCTTACTGAGGTCGACCTCCGAGCCACAGCTATGACCTCCCAATGTCTCACGGAGGGAGCCAGATGCAATAAGAAGACACTTGCTGCTGCCACTCCGCTACCTGCCTATGTCATGGAGTTCCAATCCGTGTTCACCAAGGAGGACTTTGACATACTGCCAGAGCACCACAAATGGGATTACACTATCAAACTGATCCCTGGAGCAGAGCCTAAGTCATCAAAAGTCTATCACTTATCCCTGTTGGAACAAGCTGAGTTAGACACCTTTCTGGAGGAAAACTTGTGTACTAGACAAATCCGACCTTCCAAGTCCCCCATAGCAGCTCCTGTGTTCTTCATTAAGAAGAAAGATAGCTCGCTCTAGCTGGTCCAAGACTATCGTGCGCTGAACGCCGTAACCATCAAGAACAAATACCCCTTTCCTCTCATCTCCGAACTCATCTCCCAGCTCCACAGAGCCAAGTACTTCACAAAACTTGACGTCCGATGGGGTTTCAACAATGTGCACATCAAGCCCAGAGATAAATAGAAGGTGGCCTTCCATACCAACTATGGCCTCTTTGAACCCCTTGTGATGTTCTTCGGAATGACCAACAGCCCTGCTAAAAGGGGCAAAAGAGATATTTACTGTGACAAGCAAGTAGGAAAGGCAGTGACAGTTCTTAATTGCGTGCTAAAGGGTTCATGGGAAAAAGGAGAAAGTAGGGGTATCGGAAAGAAATTAAAAAGTGAATACGCAGCTTATTTGGAATCTAAGTATAGAAGGAATGATAGGAGCTCAATCTAGATCCTATCTGCATGGTGTCTCTAAGGTGTCCACCTTTACATACCATAACAAGCTCACTAGTAGAATAGTCAGTAAACTACTCATGGGCCTTACCACACTCAATCAAGCCCTCATCCGCACCCCCACACCAAACCTTATAGGTGTGATACAATCTGAGTCAATAATTAGCCAGGCTTTTCAGGCCTGCTACTCCATAGAAGGTTGCCCAAGTGACCGCTGCGTCTTGTCTCAAGAAAGAGCAGGGTATATGGTAGGAAACATTCACCAACTTAACCTCTCACCAAGATTACCCCTTACACACTCAAGAGAATCACATTTACAACCTCAAAAGCTTCTGAGATGAAGGCAAGGGCCAAGAAGACTCCCTGCATCAATCTCCACTCTAAGAAATATATTAAAATATTACAAATGTTAGAGACTCAATTAAAAAGAAATAGAAAAGGAAACTCTCTATTCTACCACTCTCTCTCGCGTCTCTCCTCTATGACACTACCATGTGGCTATGACAGCCGTCACCTTCCTGTCCTCTATACCTCCCAGACATGACCATGTGATCCTGCTCCACCTCCATACTTCACTCCTGCCCATCGTTCCCTGAACCCCAAACTGGCTTCCTTCTACTCTGAATACGGTCTAGAAACACATGACAGTGTGTTCTAGTGTCAGCAATACAATCTTTATCTGGCAGCGTGTCTGTTTCTTGACTGAGTCCAGCAGTGATGGGATCACTAGTCACTGATAGACTTTTGATCTGCCATCTTAGTGTCATATTAGTCTAAGTCTGCTCTAGATTGAAATTATCTCGCATTCCAAAGATATCTCTGAGCCTCTGATCTCTAGAGCTTCAACATTGATAGTCTGTATCTGAGAAACCTAATACTAGCTCATCAGTCTTGCCTCCTGAGGTATATGCTATTCTAGCATGTGGTAGCTTGGTCACTACTTAAGAGAAGTACCCAATCTTGGGTCTAGATTATGTCTGGGGCTTATAGGAAGTCTCTAGAGTAGATTCCAATAGTAAAATCCAGGGGTATAATATATATCCCATGCTACATTTCCACAGAAAATTCTCTAGTAGTATAACACTGCTACCTTTCAAACTATGATGAACGACATCTTCAGAACCCTCATAGCCAAAGGGATTGTAGTAGTGTACTTGGACGACATTCTGATTCTTATGAGAATGGAAAAGGAACATGAATGAGCAGTCTGGAGGGTCTTGGAAGTACTGGTAGAGCACAAGTTATTCCTCTGCCTGAAGAAGTGTGAGTTCCATCAGAAGAAGATCAAATACCTTGGACTGGTCATCTCAGAAAACAAGGTTGCAATGGACCCTGTTAAAGTCGCCAGAGTCTGCGATTGGCCCATCCCAGAGAACCAGACTGATGTGCAGGCTTTCATAGGCTTTGTCAACTTCTACTGCTGTTTTATCCGAGATTTCTCAACCATAGCCAGACCTCTCTTCAACCTCATGTGTTCCAACCGAGCTTAGAACTGGGATGCCAAAGAACGGGAAGCCTTCGAATGTCCCAAGATAGTGGTGACCACTGCTCTGGTCTTGGTATCACCCCAGGACTCAGAACCCTTCTGCATTGAGGCTAACAGTTCTGACTTCACCTCTGGAGCCATCCTTTCTCAGCGACTACCCAGAGGAGAGAAGTGGCACCTGGTGGCCTTTTATAGCAAGTCCTTGTCTCTGGTGGAGCAGAATTATGAGATTCATGACAAGGAGATGCTCGCTATCATCCATGCACTGGAAGAGTAGAGGCATTTCCTAAAAGGAGCCCGACACCTAGTGGAGATCTGGACAGACCACAAGAACTTGGAGTACTTTATGATGGCTAAGAAACTCAACTGTCGTCAGGCTTGCTGGTCCCTGTACTTAGCCTGCTTCGACTTCAAGTTGATCCACTGCCCAGGACATTGCATAGGAAAGCCTGACGCATTATCGCAGAGGCCAGACCATGGCAAGGGAACCTCCAACAACAAAGAGGTGGTCCTCCTATGACCAGAGCTCTTGGCAATCCAAGCTCTCAAAGGAGTCCAGATGAAGGGACTGGAGAGAGACATCCTTAGGAAAATTTGTCAAGAGAACCAGAGAGGTGACCAAGAAGAGCCAGTGGCAAAGGCAGCAAGAGAACTCTGGCAAGCAATGAGTAAGACAGTCCACTCCGTGGAATAGTTGGAAGAAAAAGAACTACTCCAGTTCAGAGGCAAAATCTATATCCTCTGGAACGCAGACTTGCAAAGGCGAGTGGTCTCACTGTGCTATGATACAAAGGTTGCCAGACACCCCAGATACTGGAAAACACTGGATTTAGTCTCTATGAGTTACTGGTGGCCTTAAATGTCTAGATACATTGGACAGTACGTTAGCACCTGTGACCTCTGCCTCAGGACAAAACCGATGAGACAGGCTCTAGTAGGCGAATTGTACCCTCTCTGGATCCCAGACTCGCAATGGGACATGCTTAGCATGAATTTTGTAGTGGAACTCCCTCCCTCCTCTGGACACGACGCAGTAATGACAGTAGTGGATTCAGTGTCAAAATAAGTACACTTCATTCTGACACACATAATGATGATAGTGGAAGGAGCAGCCAGGCTTTTCCTGCATCAAGTCTGGAAGCTCCATGGTCTTCCAAAGTGTGTAATCTCAGACTGTGGACCTTAGTTCGTAGCTCGCTTTACCAAGGAACTTTATTGCTTGCTAGGAATAAAGTTGGCGTCCTCTACAGCCTGGCATCCTCAAACCAATAGACAGACAGAGTGCGTCAACCAAGAGTTGGACCAGTACCTCTGGCTCTTTGTGAACGAAAGGCAAGATGACTAGTACGACCTCTTATCCCTGGCGGAGTTCCAGCACAACAATCATGTCCACTCTGCTACTCAACAGCCTCCGTTTCTGCTTAACACCGGGCGGCTTCCTCGTATGGGCTTCAAACCCCAATAGAACCCTTCCAGTCTAGAGACAGTCAACGAGTTCATGGAAAAGATGAGAATAGCAATCAAAGAAGCAAAGTCCACGATCCATAAAGCATAAGACGATATAAAAAGATACTATGACTGACAAAGAACTCTGGCTCCAGTGTTCAAACCTGGCAACAAAGTCTTCCTGGACACATTGGACATCTGGACTATGCACCTTTCGCAGAAACTCTCACATTAACGGCTGGGCCCCTTTGTAGTGGAAAGACAGATCAGACCTATGGCCTATCACTTAAGGCTGCTACACCAGATGAAGCAACTCCATCTAGTGTTCAACGTAGTGAAGCTTACTCTAGCTCCAGACAACCCGATTACAGGCTGGAAAATAGAGGACTACCCACTACCCATAGTCATCGACAGAGAAGTAGAGTGGGAAGTAGAAGAGATACTCGACAGTCATTGGCACTGGAGAAGATTCCAGTATCTCATCAAGTGGAAAGGATATAGCCACGAACACAATTCCTAGAAGTCTGCCTCTAAAGTCTCTGCTCCAGAACTGACAGTGGAGTTCCATCACAAACACCCTGGGGCCCCAAGACACATCCAGTGCACAGAGTTCAACAACATTTTTCATTCTAAGTCCATTGCTCTGAGACATAGCAATCTTGATGGGGGTGAATATAAGGGAATAGCTCTATCTCCACCCCTAAACTGTAAAGCAACACTCTGGAGCAGCCTAAGTCTGTTCAAGTATTACTAAAGTAATACTTAAACACACTAGTATAGCTTTGATCACAGAGACCTTGACACTTAGAATGCAAACCCAGTATAAGAGAATCACTCAGTGGCAATCACCCTTCAAGCTAGTGGATAGTTCCGGAAGCTAAGTTGAGATTCAAGTGAAGTATATCTACGACAGCTTGCTAGTATATATACTTCTATACTAGATGATCACATGCACCATCACATGGGCGCATGGATCAGTAATCACAATGTCCTAATAATAGATAGAAGGTGTCGCCCACATGATACAGACAGAGAGAAGATAGGAACGATGGGAATGCGTATACGTACTGTCACTGGGCCACTAATAGAACAGACCCTCAGTCCTGACTAAGCACTACCCTAGATGTCCCCTTACACTCCACAAAAGAAAAAGTAATTTTTGAGGATTTAGTTACAACCTTAAGGGTTAAACTGGTCTCTGTACCAATCCTCACTTCAAGTTTTAAGACTAGGGTTCCAGACTAGAACTACAAATAGGCAAGGTCGGAAGAAAGGGAAAGATTAAAGTTTTGCCTTATGAAGAACAAAGCTAGGGTATACTGACTAACAGACATGTACTTCAACTGTGCTGACTAATCTTAGGTAATACTCTGCTAAGTCTGGTGTCATGGTTAAGGCTATGACAGTGCTCCAGTGTAGGATTATCAGCAAGGACAGAAGATTTAGAGACAAGATGGTATTGATTCCAAGGATCAGGTTATCACCTAATACAGAGACTCTGCCTGTGCCACTCAAGAGACTTCAATTCCCAGTTAGACTAGTCTTTGCTATGACTATTAACAAGTCTCAAGGACAGTCAGTGGAGCATGTGGGGATTAATTTACAGACATCAGTGTTCTTCTATGGATAACTTTATGTGGCCTTTTCAAGGTGTACTTCACCTCTAAATATTTCAGTACTTCTTCCAGAGCAGAACCAAAAGAGCAGAAGGACACTTAATATAGTATATAAAGAAGTATTTAATAGCATTAGATTATAGATTGTATATGTATGTGATAATAGACTTGAAATTGATTCTTTTTATGATTTAAGAGATGAAGAAATAAGTTAGAAAGAAGAACCTCACAGACTGTTAGAGGAAGGGAGCATAGCAACCTTTCAGACAACACTATTTGCTATTCCACAGACTGTTGTGGGAAGAGAGCATAGTAGACTGACTTCAACACAAACTTAACAAGCTAGGCCAGAGGCCTGGATGAAAACCTTGTATTAATTACTTTGAGACATATTTGATATCAATCAAAAGTTCTTCTTAAGGGCTTTCTGGTACCATTAAGACTATAGAAATCATCAAAGAATTAATAAAGATAGGTCTAAATGAAGTTTGTGATACACTCAATATTCATAACATATGAAGTGCTCAATGTTTGTACATAGACTTAATTAATTACCCATAGATACTCATCTGCCTTTGAATAGAACAAAGAACAGCCCCAATATGATTAAGTTTGTTGGAAAATCAAGCTAGTACTGTGATTCAGTAGAAGTTTCAGGAACTTTCTATAATTCTTATTTAGTATATAAGATTGATATTTGTTGTATCTAATTATTGGTTTGCAATGGAATATGCCTTATTTCAAGTCAAACTAACTTGTGACTAGGTTTTTGTGACAAAGTTATCACTATTTCTAGTACAAAGACACTACAATATATAGAACAATAGATAGTAGCATGTAATAGTCTGTCCTGGTGTACAGACTACCACAATTCTATATTTAAGGACTCCTAGTCTGAGGATTAGACCTTAGACTCATTAACATCTTTTGCTACTGTCTAAACTTCACTTTTTTGAGCTCTTTGAATATCCAATTCACCAATCACAAACTAGTAAGTGGCCATTTGTGATATAGATATTGTTTGAAAGATCTTCTTAAAAGCTTTTGAGCACTGCTAAGACCATAGAAATCAACAAAGAATTGACAGAGACAAGTCTGAATGAAGTTTGTGATAGTTTAAGTAATAATAAAGCATATTTACTAGTACTTGGTATGTCCCCTTTATTATTACTGCATATCTCCTAGGCATACTAGCTATTATATTTTACACTATTTTCTTGGATATCTCATTCTATTTCTTCTCAATCTTAGCCCAAAGCCCATGTACCCTCCTAGGTAGTTCTTGATAGTCATTAAGCTTTCTCATAAGATGATTCCAAAGATGTTCAATGGAATTAAGGTCTAGAAATTGTGCTAGCCATATAAGGACTCTGAAATTATTGTCCTGGAACCACTTCTTGGCCAATTTTGAGATATACTGTGAGGCCTAAAATATATTCAGGCCTAAAATTAAACAAATTTTGTGACTTCACACCCCAAAAACAGGACTAAGATAGAATTACCTGCTAGATAGTAGAAAAGGCACAGAGGACTTCACTACCAAAAAGCTGGCTACCTAACTATGTAGCAGTATACCCAGAGACATAAGGTCACTACCAACAACAGGCCAATCACTCAAGAACCAGTGGAGTTAAGCCTGTGGCCCCACAGCGTCATTACTGAGAATAACAGCTTAGTCAGAAGAAAGAAGTCTTATGTAGAAAAGTCCAACAAGATGTCTATCACAAAGGAACAGGACTGGTGGTTTGACAGGAAATAAGAATAGCTATGGTATCACTCAATAAGTGATGGCTAAGAATAAGAGTACATCAAAACTGATCCACTATGATCAAAAACAAAGGAGTAACAAAGAGCTTTAGAGAGCTATGGAAACAACATCTGAAACTCCCTAGGCAAGAAAGGAAAGAGTCAGGTCCTGAGTCGCTAAGATAAGCTAGAGAAAAAGGAAAACCACCATGGGATTGGGAGTAGGTAACCCAGCAACTCAGCAAGAGCAGAGCAGATCTGGCAGAACTAATAGGAAATAATTGAGAAAAGACAAAAAGATGCAGAATTCTCTATCACTACTGGAACGATCATTGTAATAATAGATTATGACTGGGTTTATTATTTTCTCTATTTTTTCATATATTTCTTTTGTATTTCTCTAAACCTATAAAAACTCCTACTTAGTAGGAAAAGAGTAAGCAATCTCAGTCACCTCTTTCTTCTATTTGGGTTTTCAAAGTGGAAATCTATTTTTAGAGTGATCATAACAGTGATTAAGTTGCTTTGACTCAAGACTGAGTCAAATCAAAGAAACTACAGGACAAGTGACTTAGCTGTAAAGGTAAAATTATAGGAGCTTTAAGATAGAGTTTAGTATTGCTAGGGAGTCAAGTTATACAGGAAGGATTCAAAGTCATATATCTGATCACATAGTCAAGAGTACTACTGTGAGGATAGTCTGATCACATAGCCAGAGAGTGCTACTGTGAGGATAACTTTGAAACAGGGTGTTAGAGTGATACCAGGCAGGCAGGACTCAGGCACAAGGCCAAGACAGTAGTCTAGACTCGAGAATCAAGTTTTGAACATCACTACTACCATGATACATCAGCAGAACTTTACTTTTACAACTTCTTTTCACCTTCATCTTCTGGATTCATTTCCCCATGAATTTGCATGAGGGATACTGTGCTAATACATGGTATTAACTAGGGTACTTTCCTTAGGAGATCACACATTTTATTTTTATTTAAACTTTTATCTTCACCATTACTTAGACAGTAGTTAGGGAACTTTTATTTAAAAAGAAAACAGGAAAACCTCTGGCACTAACAGCCTCTTCAATGCTTGGGGTTATTGTCTTGCTAAAAGTAGATATCCTCTATTTGATAATCATAATACTTTAAGGATTTTTCTTCTTTTCTTATTTCTTTTGTGTTTGAATCAGTTGCAAGTGATCTAGGTTTTGTTTTATATTTCTCATTAGGCTTTTCTTTGTATTGTAGAGTACTAGGTACTTTACTATGGACTGCAATTGAGTACTGCATTACAAATTTATGATTTAAAAAAAATTCAGCACATAATACAATGACAAAAATAGCAAAATACCATAATAGAATATGACTTTGTGTTGAGTGAGCCATAGCTCACCCACTTAACATAACAAAGTTCTTTTATAGCAAAATAAATTATATACAAGAGAAAAAAAGGAAAGACAAAAAGACTTAGCATTGTAACTACATAACCCTTTAAATATTCAAGACAACACTCCAATAAAATTAAAATAAGGTTTCCATAATAAGTTGAGAAGTGATGGTAGCAGAGATAAAGATAGCTGACTACAAAAAAATTCAATTCCTTTTACTACTACTATCCTCTAGGACAAGATGACCCCGAGAGGTTATATTCTACCCAACACCTCTCACTAATATTGTCATAAAATCACCTATCCACTTTATTTCTTATTGCTCTTTGGAGCAGCACATTTATGTATTTATGCATTGGGAGCATGACTACCACAGCATATTCCCTTTACACCTGTTCTTTGCTGAGGTTGGAAGAGGGCACTATCTAGGGACTGAACTAATAGCTAGAAAGAATCCACTCTCAAAAAGAATTCTATAAACACTCTGTTATTGAATGACACCCATATGGAAGAGCTTCCTATAGCTCACCACAAATATATGTTGTCACAAACTTTATTCAGCCATATCTGTTGAATGGTACATCTTGAGACCAGCTCGGAACTCCCTCAATAGCCAGGACCATTCTTAATTTAATTTTGTCTTCATTCCATTATGAAAAATTTCTTTTAGTTATTACGAACATTTTTTTGTATGGTATAAAAGCATACTCACCATTTTACTAAAGTTCAACTCACTTCGTTTGGACTTTAAATGTTAGGGAACTACTCAGAGGCAATCACCCTTAAGCTAATGGATAGTCCTAGAAGCTAGTTTGAGATTCAAGTGAAGTATATCTATGACACATTGCTAGTATATATACTACACTAGACAATCACATGGGCAGTCACATGCATATGGTGTAAGGAAGCTAAACTCCAAGCCAGAATAAAGCCAACTGCTCTTTGTTCAGCAATTGACAAAGAGAACTCGATAGAGTTCTCATTAGATTTTCTACACTACTTATACAACTACTACATGGTTTGTGCACTATTTTTCCATACCTATCATGTGACTCATCATATGATGTGATGCTGTGACTTCCTGTCATGTGACTGCAACTGTGTGACACCTGTGATGTGACACTTTCCCACACTTCCTTCTGTGTAGTAAGTCCAAGATAAAAAGAAAAGAAAAGAAAAAGAAGTATAGATAGTAACTTAGTCGTTTTCGCCAAGTTATGACACTACCCCCCTCTTAAGTTTCCTCATCCTGAAAAATTTCCTACAACTCGTAGTATGGATCAGCCATGTTGCCCATCTCGTCATTGTCTTCTTCTGTCCATTCTCTAACTTCTGATTTTTTCTCCTTGATTTCTTCTTCCTCCAGAATCGTCTTCATCATCTCTCTTTTCGTGGGTTTCTTGCCCTTCCATCGTCTTCAGTTCTTCTCCATTCTTCCCCAATATTCTTGGTCATATTGCTTGTCTGACCACCCATATAGTTTCTTTGCCATAAATCTTCCTGGCAGTTCTCTCCGTTGGAACGTTCCCTCTTCACACTCTTGCCGCGCCACGTTGATGGGGATCAAAAGGTTTGATCACGAAACAAAGGTGAAAGCAAGGTCAGAGAGGCGAAATCTCCAAGCTGCTTCACAATTGTGCACTAAACAAGTAGGCACTGGGGAGATAAATCAAA
>Ga0153988_1000107_pt1 | contig 18848 bp, 15 predicted proteins | sample TSNC072MetaG_FD_104742 | JGI IMG/M metagenome (GOLD analysis project Ga0153988, IMG submission 104742) | Attine ant fungus gardens microbial communities from North Carolina, USA - TSNC072 MetaG | ecosystem: Host-associated > Fungi > Mycelium > Unclassified | place: USA: North Carolina, Jones...
ACACGCACACGTAGCAAGAAAGAGGAAATCGCCGGGCAATGAGTTACCACGACGAACAAGAATCGATTGAAAGTCTGAAGGCATGGTGGAATCAGTGGGGCAACGCGACCACGTGGATCGTGCTGGTGGTGTTGTTGGCGGGCGCGGGCTGGAACGGCTGGAATTTCTGGCAGCGGCGCCAGGCGGCGGAAGCCGCGGTGCTGTATGACCAGGTGCAGCAAGCCGTGGCAGCGGGCGACAAGGACAAGGTCACCCGCGTGGCCGCCGACATGGAAGACAAGTTCGGCCGCACCGCCTACGCGCAGATGACCGGGCTCGGTGCCGCCAAGGCGCTCTACGCGGCCGGCGATGAAGCCGGCGCGAAAGCGCAACTGCAATGGACCATCGATCACGCGAAGGACGACGAATTCAAGCAGATCGCGAAGCTGCGCATGGCCTCGCTGCTGCTCGACGACAAGGCTTACGACCAGGGTCTCGCGCTTCTTGCCGAGTCGCAGTCGGATGCCTTCAAGGGTATCGTGGCGGACCGCCGCGGCGATCTGCTCGCCGCCCAGGGCAAGCGCGACGATGCCCGCGCGGCCTACAAGATTGCGCTCGACTCGCTGTCGAAGAGCGACGGTTCGGCGCGCCAGTTGATCCAGTTCAAGCTCGATGCGCTCGGCGGCTGAGCGTCTTGCGCGACGCGCCGTGAGCCACGACCGCAAGACGGTTTCCTTTAATTAATCTCCTGAATGCTTCGTCCACCGATGAATCTGCTGAAACGTTACGCTGTGCCCGTTATCTGTGCGATGGCCGTTCTCTCGCTGGCGGCTTGCTCATCCACGAAAGACGTGCGCCGTGTGCCGACGCCGCTCACCGAGTTCAAGCCTGTGCTCGACGTGCAGCAGTCCTGGTCGGCGAGTGTGGGCAAGGCAGGCCGTTACCTGTTCTCGCCGGTCGCGGTCGGCAATGCCGTGTACGCCGCCGGCGCGAACGGCAGCGTCGCGAAGATCGACGCGCAAACCGGCAAGGACGTGTGGCGCACCAAGCTGCACGATGACCTATCGGCGGGTGTCGGCAGCGATGGCACGCTGACGGCGGTCGGCGGCCTGAAGGGCGACGTGTACGTGCTCGGCGCGGACGGCAAGCAACTGTGGGCCGCCAAGGCGCCCGGCGAGATCATTTCGCCGCCGCTGGTCGGCAACGGCCTCGTGGTGGTGCGCACGATCGACGGTCAGATCGTCGCGTTCAACGGGCAAACGGGCGAGCAGAAGTGGAACTATCGCAACCGCGCGGTGCCGCTCAACTTGCGCGTGTCGTCGGGCATGACGTTCGCGGGCGATGCGGCGGTGCTGGCCGGTTTCCCGGGCGGCTCGTTCTCGGCAATCAATCTGCAAACGGGCGACAACTACTGGCAAACGCCGGTGTCGTATCCGAAGGGCGTGACCGAAGTGGAACGCATCAACGACGTGACGGGCCCGCCCACGCTGATCGGTTCGGAGACCTGCGCGGTGACGTTCCAGGGTCAGATTGGCTGTTTCGACGCGAACTCGGGCCGCTCGCTGTGGAGCAAGGCATTCTCGAGCACGAGCGGTCTCGCGCAGGATGATCGCAGCGTGGTCGCCGCCGACGACTGGTCGGTCGTCTCCGCGTTCGACGCGAGCAATGGCTCGGTGCTGTGGAAGAACGAGTCGCTGAAGAGCCGCGATCTGAGCGTGCCGATGCTGCTCGGCCGCGCGGCCGTGTTCGGCGACTATCAGGGTTACGTGCACTTTCTGTCGAACGCCGATGGCGCGCTTGTCGCGCGCATGAAGACCGACGGCAGCGCAATTACCGCGGCGCCGGTGCTGGCCGGCGACACGCTCGTCGTGCAGACGCGCGACGGCGGCCTGTTCGGTTTCCGCCCGCGCTGATCGCAGGGCATGCTGTTTGGCGCGCAGGCCGGTTTTGCCGGCCGCGCGCGTTTTAACTGAGAAGTAACCGAGCAGCGAGGCCTGAACCGGAGCCTGAAGGTGCTTTCGAGTGCCCGGTGCGTCTCGGATCGATGAGTTGCCCGGTTTGCCGGGTTGCTCGCGCAGACTCAAAAGAAGAAATCCGCCGGACGGGCTGGTCCGGCAAGTCGGATCGGAAGCTGTTCCGCTCGTCACGCACGGCGGCTTGCGTGCCTCTTCGGCGGCATCGCGAAGAAGAGTGCGATCGCATGCGAGCCGTTGCACAGCGAAGTCTGAATCCGGCGGCTCCCCGGCGCCGCCCCGCAGCCCACCGCCGTCCGCCCGGATGCGCCTATCGAACGCACATCCGGAGCTGGCTGAATTCGTGATAATTTCGTCAAAACGCCGCCGCGCGGCGGCCTGACGTCGCTACGCGCGCGATCGGTTCCGATCCCGCGTTTCACCGTGAACAACATCTGATGAAACCCGTTATTGCCCTTGTCGGGCGCCCCAATGTGGGGAAATCCACGCTGTTCAACCGCCTCACGCGCTCGCGTGACGCGCTGGTCGCCGATCTGCCCGGTCTCACGCGTGATCGCCACTATGGCGAAGGGCGCACCGGCGAGCGGCCGTATTTGGTCGTCGATACCGGCGGCTTCGAGCCGGTCGCGAAAGACGGCATCCTGCACGAGATGGCGCGGCAAACGCGCCAGGCGGTCGAGGAATCGGACGTGGTCGTGTTCATCGTCGATGGCCGCAATGGCCTCGCGCCGCAGGACAAGTCGATCGCTGACTATCTGCGCAAGGTCGGCCGGCCGATCTTCCTCGTCGTCAACAAGGCCGAGGGCATGAAGTACACCAACGTCGCCGCCGATTTCTACGAGCTTGGCCTCGGCGACCCGCGCGCGATTTCCGCCGCGCACGGCGACGGTGTGACCGACATGATCAACGAGGCGCTCGAAGTCGCCTATGCCGGTCAGCCTGAAGAGAGCGAGGAAGGAAAGGAAGCGCGCGGCGTGAAGATCGCGATTGTCGGCCGGCCGAACGTCGGCAAGTCGACGCTGATCAACGCGCTTGTTGGCGAAGAGCGCGTGATCGCATTCGACATGCCCGGCACCACGCGCGACTCGATCTACGTCGACTTCGAGCGCAACGGCAAGCCGTACACGCTGATTGACACGGCTGGTTTGCGCCGCCGCGGCAAGGTGTTCGAGGCGATCGAAAAGTTCTCGGTCGTGAAGACGCTGCAATCGATCTCGGACGCGAACGTCGTGATCCTGCTGCTCGACGCGCGCCAGGACATCTCGGACCAGGACGCGCACATTGCCGGCTTCGTCGTCGAGCAGGGCCGCGCGCTCGTGGTGGGCGTGAACAAATGGGATGGCCTCGATCCGCATGTGCGCGAGCGCACCAAGGCCGATCTCGAACGCAAACTAAAATTTCTCGACTTCGCCAAATTCCATTTCATTTCCGCCGCGGAAAAAACCGGAATCGGGCCGCTGATGCGCTCGGTCGACGATGCCTACACGGCCGCGATGTCGAAGCTGCCGACGCCGAAACTGACGCGCGCGCTGATCGAGGCGGTCGAATTCCAGCAGCCACGCCGCCGCGGTCCGGTGCGTCCGAAGCTGCGTTACGCGCACCAGGGCGGCCAGAATCCGCCGATCATCGTGATTCACGGCAACGCACTCGATGCGATTACCGATACCTATAAGCGCTACCTGGAAAACCGCTTCAGGGAAACTTTCAAGCTGACGGGCACTCCATTGCGAATAGAGTTCAGATCGTCGACGAACCCTTACGCGGACAAAGGCTAAGAGAACCTCGGGCCTCGCGGCGAGCCGGAGCCAGGCATCGCTGCGCAGCCGGGAACCGAGCCTGAAACCCGCGTGCGTGCTGGGTTTGGCCGAATGGCCAGGCGCCGCGCGTGGAAATGAAAATCAGCTATAGTGTAGCGGTTGGTGGCGGATCTCTTTTTCTTCGCCGCCAATTCAGTCAACCTGCAAAAAAATACGGAGTTTGCTATGAGCAACAAAGGGCAATTGTTACAAGACCCGTTTTTGAACGCACTGCGTAAAGAGCATGTGCCGGTGTCGATCTATCTGGTCAACGGCATCAAGCTTCAAGGGAACATCGAATCGTTCGACCAGTACGTCGTGTTGCTCCGGAATACGGTCACCCAGATGGTCTACAAGCACGCTATCTCGACGGTCGTGCCTGCCCGTCCGGTGAATTTCCACCCGGATTCCGAACAGTCCTAACCCTCGTCGCGGCCGGCACGATGTCGCCCGTTGGCGATTCTCTTCCGGCCGCGTCATTTTGATACCTTCCAATTTGATCAATGCAGCGCTCGTTGGCATCGACTTCGGCAAGATCGATTTCGAAGCCAGTCTCGAAGAACTCAGCCTGCTCGCACAAAGCGCGGGCGCGAATCCCGTAGTCACCCTCACCGGACGCCGTTCCAGTCCCGACGCGAAGATGTTCGTCGGCAGCGGCAAGGCGGAAGAACTGCGCCTTGCATGCGAAGCGAACGACATCGAACTCGTGATCTTCAACCATGCTCTGGCGCCTGCGCAGCAGCGCAATCTGGAGCGGGCGCTTAACCGGCGCGTGGTCGATCGCACGAGTCTCATCCTCGATATTTTTGCGCAGCGCGCCCGCAGCCACGAAGGCAAGCTGCAGGTCGAACTCGCGCAGCTGCAATATCTGTCGACCCGGCTGATTCGCGCGTGGACCCACCTCGAACGTCAGAAGGGCGGTATCGGTTTGCGCGGCCCCGGCGAAACGCAGCTCGAAACCGACCGTCGGCTGATCGGCGAGCGCATCAAGGCGCTCAAGATCCGTCTCGACAAGCTGCGCCGTCAGCACGGCACGCAGCGCCGCGCGCGCAATCGCAACCAGACGATGTCGGTGTCGCTCGTCGGCTACACGAACGCGGGCAAGTCCACGCTCTTTAACGCGCTGACCAAGGCGCAGGCGTATGCGGCCGACCAGCTGTTCGCGACGCTCGACACGACTTCGCGGCGCGTCTATCTCGGCGACGAGGCGGGGCAGGTCGTCGTGTCCGACACGGTCGGCTTCATTCGCGAATTGCCGCACCAGCTGGTCGCGGCATTTCGCGCGACGCTCGAGGAAACCATTCATGCCGATCTGCTGCTGCACGTGGTCGACGCGTCGAGCGCGGTGCGGCTCGACCAGATCGACCAGGTAAACGAGGTGCTGCACGCGATCGGCGCGGACACGGTCCGCCAGGTGCTCGTGTTCAACAAGATCGACGCGGTGCCCGAGCTGGCGGCCCGTGGCGAGGCGGTCGAGCGGGACGAGTATGGTAATATTTCGCGCGTCTTTTTGAGCGCGCGCACGGGGCAGGGGCTTGATACGCTGCGCGCAGCCATCGCTGAAATCGCTACAGCCGAACCGCTTGCCGACATGCCGTTCGACCCGTCGGAAGACATCCGTACGGCGGAACCGCGCGAGAACCACAAGATTCCAGAACTCGGGCACTGACCCGTTCCAATTGCACTGACCCGCTGTCTACTCTGGTGAACGAACACAGGTGAACGATTACAACGAGCGGAGTATCTGGCTGCGTATGCGCGCCTTGCTTTCACTGAACGATCCGCGTTGGGGCCGGGGCGACGGCAATGGCGACCGGCAGCGTCCGAACGATCCGAAGCGTCCGGCCCGCGACGGTGAAGGTCCGCCCGATCTCGACGAAATGTGGCGCGATTTCAACCACCGCTTAAGCCGGCTGTTCGGCCGCAAGGGTGGCGGTATCGGCGGCGGCCGTCCGGATAACGGGCGTGGCGCGCGCATCGGCGTTGGCATCGTGATCGGCGTGCTGATCGCGATCTATCTCGGCAGCGGCGTATTCGTCGTGCAGGATGGTCAGGCCGCCGTCGTCATGCAGTTCGGCAAGTATCGCTACACCGCGGGGCAGGGCGTGCACTGGCGTCTGCCGTATCCGTTCGAAGCGCACGAATTCGTCAACGTCGGGCAGATCCGCCAGATCGAGATCGGCCGCAGCAACGTGGTGCGTCTCGCGAACGTGAAGGACGCGGCCATGCTCACGCACGACGGCGATATCGTCGACGTGCGCTTCGCGGTGCAATACCAGGTGCGCAAGCCGACCGACTTCCTCTTTCGCGGTGTCGATCCCGACCAGAGCGTGGCGTATGCCGCGCAGGCGGCGGTGCGCGGCATCGTCGGTGCGCAGAACACCGCCGATCTCCTCGCTCAGGATCGCGAAACATTGCGTCAGCAGTTGATGGCGGCGATCCAGCAATCGCTCGACCAGTACGAGTCCGGTCTCGCCGTGACGGGCGTGACGATCCAGAGCGTGCAGGTGCCCGAGCAGGTGCAGTCCGCGTTCGAAGACGCCGCTCGCGTACGCGACGAAAACGAACGCGCGAAGCGCGATGCCGAGGCCTATGCGGCCGATCTGCTGCCGCGCGCCCAGGCCGACGTCGCGCGTCAGATCGAGGACGCGAAAACCTATAGCCAGAACACGGTGGCGCAGGCGCAGGCCGAGGCCGAGCGCTTCGGCCAGGTCTACGCGCAATACTCGAAGGCGCCTGCCGTGGTGCGCTTCCGCCTGTACATGGAAACCATGCAGCAGATTTATTCGAATGCGACCAAGGTGTTCGTCGACGCGAAGAACGGCAACAACGTGCTGTATCTGCCGCTCGACAGACTGGTCGAGCAGAACCGCGAGCGCCAGGCTGCGACAGCGGCGGGCGCGGCTTCTGCACCCGCCGTCGCGAGCGAGCCGCAAGCGGCGGGCACGGCGGGTGGAGCCGCAGCTTCGGCTGCCTCGGCTCCCGCCGAAACCGGCTCCGCGGCCGAGGCGCCAGCGGCTTCCCCAGCTTCTCCAGCTTCTCCAGCTTCTCCAGCTTCTCCAGCTTCTCCAGCCGCCGCGGCCATGCCCGCGAGCCGGGCCGCCGGTGCGTCGCTGCGTTCGCGCGAAGCCTTCCGCAATCGCATGCGCGAAGACGACGTTCAATAAGGAGCGCGATACATGAACAGAATCATTGCGCTCGTCGTCGCGGTCGTCATCGTGCTGCTCGCGGCTTCGTCGATGATATTCGTTGTCGATCAACGCCATATGGCCGTGCTGTCCGCGCGCGGCGACGCGGCGCCCACCTTGCTCGGCCCAGGCTTGCACGTCAAGCTGCCGCCGCCGCTGCAAACGGTCACGCTCGTCGACAATCGCATCCAGTCGCTCGACGCGCCGGACGAAGATCACTACGTCACGTCGGATAAAACCGAACTGCTCGTCAACCCGGTCATCAAGTTTCGCGTGACCGATCCGCTCAAGCTGGTTGCCGAAACGAAGGGCGACGTGCAAAGCCTGCCGGACCGGCTCGCGCTGCTGTCGCGCGGCGCGCTCGGCGACGCGTTCGGCAAGTTCACGCTGTCCGACGCGCTTGCCAAACAGCAGGCCGTCGCCGACGAGGCGCGCGGCGCGCTGGATAAGGGCGCGGCATCGCTCGGCTTGTCGGTGGTGGACGTGCAGCTCACGCGCGTCGACTTTCCGGCGGCAATGGCCGACTCGGTCTTCAAGCGCATGATCGCCGCACGCGAACAGGCCGCGGCCGACGAACGCGCGAAGGGCACGGCGCAAGCGGACCAGATCCGCGCGGACGCGCTCGCGAAGCAGCAGGCGGTGCTGGCGGACGGTCTTGCGCAGGCGCAGGGCATTCGCGGCGAAGGCGATGCGAAGGCAGCGGAAATCGCCGCCGAAGCGTTCAACAAGGACCCGCAGTTCTACCAGTTTTATCTGAGCATGCAGGCGTACCGGAAGACCTTCAAGCCGGGCGATCTGATCGTGGTCGATTCGAACAGCGAGTTCTTCCGCTTCATGCGCAGCCCGAACGGCGGCGCCGCTCCGGAAGCTTCGGCGCCGCCCCGCAAACGCTGATTACCGAAGGCCGCGGCACTCGCATCGCGGCCACTTCATTCGCATGGACATAGCCGGCTCGTTACTGCTCGCGATCGCCTTGATGCTGATTATCGAAGGCATGTTTCCCTTCGTTTTTCCGGCAGCCTGGCGCGATACGTTCCGTAAAATAGCGGAGCGGCCGCCGCACCATATTCGCGTCGGCGGACTCATCGTGATGCTGCTCGGGCTGATCCTGCTGTTTATCGCGACCTGAAGTAACGGATGTTTTGCCGCACGAGCGTCGAGCGAGCGGCGGGAAACGATGCGCGGCGCGTGAGCCTCGCGCGGCGGCCATGCTGCTGACCCGTTGATCCACCGGCGCTCGCGAAACAAGCGCGGCAAGGGGCCGGCGAGCCTCGCCCGAACGCTTGCCCCAGCCGCCAGAATCAAGCCGCTGGACGCCATTCACACTCACTTACCGGCGCTTCAAGACGCCGTGTTCAACGCCGTAGGACTGTATCGATGTCGACCTGGTTGCTTCCCGAGAATATTGCCGACGTGCTGCCGTCGGAGGCCCGCAAGATCGAAGAATTGCGGCGTCATTTGCTGGATCGTTTTCGCTCGTACGGCTACGAGATGGTCATGCCGCCGCTGCTCGAGTACCTCGAGTCGCTCCTGAGCGGCGGCGGCCACGATCTGAATCTGCGCACCTTCAAGCTCGTCGATCAGCTGTCCGGCCGCACGCTCGGTCTGCGCGCCGACATCACGCCGCAGGTCGCGCGTATCGATGCGCATCTGCTGAACCGTCAGGGCGTCACGCGTCTGTGCTATGCGGGCAACGTCGCGCATACGCGGCCGCGCGGTCTGCACGCGACGCGCGAGCAGATTCAGATCGGCGCGGAAATCTACGGTCACGCCGGGCTCGAAGCGGACCTCGAAATCCAGCAATTGATGCTCGACGCGCTGCGTCTTGCCGGTCTCGACAAGGTGCGCCTCGACCTCTGCCATGCGGGCGTGCTCGCCGCGCTGATCGAAGCCGAGCCGGCCGCGCAAGCTTTGGGCCAGGCGCTCTACGACGCGCTGGCGGGCAAGGACGTGCCGCGTCTCGCCGAGATGACGGCGCAACTCTCGCCGGTGATTCGCGATGCGCTGCGCGCGCTGCCCACGCTGTACGGCGACGCGTCAGTGCTCAATGAAGCGCGCGCGCGTTTGCCGAACTCGCCGGCCATCGCCCGCGCGCTCGACGACCTCGCGTTCCTCGCGAGCCAGGTCGACGGCGCCGAAGTGATGATCGATCTCGCCGATCTGCGCGGCTACGCGTATCACAGCGGCGTGATGTTCTCCGCCTACGTGGACGGTGTGCCGAACGCCGTCGCGCGCGGCGGCCGTTACGACCACGTCGGCCAGGCATATGGCCGCGCACGCGCGGCCACCGGCTTCTCGCTCGATCTGCGCGAAGTCGCGCGTATCTCACCGATCGAAGCGCGCAGCAGCGCGATCCTCGCGCCGTGGCGGCACGACGAGGCGCTGCGCGTCGCGGTCGCCGCGCTGCGCGATGCAGGGGAAGTCGTGATCCAGGCGCTGCCTGGCCACAAGCACGATCTCGATGAATTCGCGTTCGACCGCATGTTGGTCGAGCGCAACGGCGCATGGGTCGTCGAACCGCGCGCTTGAGCCGTACCTGAACGTCGCCTGGGTGGCGTTTGAGCGTCACCTTGGCACGCGTGCGGGCCAACCCGGATGGGGGCACGTCCGCGGCGTTTACCGCAGGGCGGCCAAGCCGCCGCCAGAACACGGCGAGGCAAGGCCCGTGCAAGCCGCCGCACAAGCTTCGCCCTACTCAACATAACGTGCATGCCGTTGAGCGGAAACGGAAAAATTCCGGAAGCTTTCGCGAACCTAGGTAGAATACGTTTTTAACCAGCTTACGAAACAACATGTCTGCCAGCGCAGTGAATGTGAACCCCGGGCGCAACGTCGTCGTCGTGGGTACCCAATGGGGTGATGAAGGCAAGGGCAAGATCGTCGACTGGCTGACGGACCACGCTCAAGGCGTCGTTCGCTTCCAGGGCGGTCACAATGCCGGTCACACGCTTATCATCGGCGGCAAGAAAACCATCTTGCGTCTGATTCCGTCGGGCATCATGCATCCCGGCGTCGCGTGCTACATCGGCAATGGCGTCGTGTTGTCGCCGGAAGCGCTGTTCAAGGAAATCGGCGAGCTCGAAGCCGCCGGCATCGACGTTCAGAAACGTCTGTTCATTTCCGAAGCCACCACGCTGATCCTGCCGTACCACATCGCGATCGACCAGGGCCGCGAAGCGCGCCGCGGCGCGGGCAAGATCGGCACCACTGGCCGCGGCATCGGCCCGGCCTACGAAGACAAGGTCGCGCGCCGTGGCCTGCGCGTGCAGGACCTGTTCGATCCGCAGGCATTTTCCGAGCGTCTGCGCGAAAACCTCGACTATCACAACTTCGTGCTCACGCAGTACCTCGGCGCCGCCGCGGTCGACTTCCAGCAAACGCTCGACACGATGCTGAGCTATGCCGACCGTCTGAAGCCGATGGTCACCGACGTGTCGCGCCGTCTGTACGACGTCAATGCCAACGGCGGCAATCTGCTGTTCGAAGGCGCGCAGGGCACGTTGCTCGATATCGACCACGGCACCTATCCGTTCGTCACGTCGAGCAATTGCGTCGCGGGTGCCGCGACCGCCGGCGCGGGCGTCGGTCCGCAAAAGCTCAACTATATTCTCGGCATCACGAAGGCGTATTGCACGCGCGTCGGCTCAGGCCCGTTCCCGAGCGAACTGTACGACGCCGACAACGCCTCGCGTCAGGACCCGATCGGCCTCGAACTCGCCACCGTCGGCAAGGAATTCGGCTCGGTTACGGGTCGTCCGCGCCGCACCGGCTGGCTCGACGTCGCCGCGCTGCGCCGCTCGATCCAGATCAACGGCGTCTCGGGCCTGTGCATGACCAAGCTCGACGTGCTCGACTGTCTCGATGAAGTGAAGCTGTGCGTCGGCTACACGGTCGACGGCCAGAGCGTCGATCTGCTGCCGCGCGGCGCGACCGAAGTCGCGCGCTGCGTGCCGGTCTACGAAATCTTCGCGGGCTGGAAGGAAAGCACGGTCGGCATCAAGGAATGGGACAAGCTGCCGGCCAACGCGCGCGCGTACCTTTCGCGTGTGCAGGAAGTCGCCGGTATTCCGATCGACATGGTTTCCACCGGTCCGGATCGTGAAGAAACGATTCTGCTGCGTCACCCGTTCAAGGTCTGAGTCATGCAGGGTGTACCGATGATCGCGATGAAAGACCCGCGTAACGACGAGAAGAACCTGTGGGTCGGCTGGGACGAGTATCACCGGCTGATCGAACTGCTCGCGCTGACCGTGCACGAGTCGGGCTGGAAGTTCGACAAGATCCTGTGCCTCGCGCGCGGCGGCCTGCGCGTCGGCGACCAGCTCTCGCGCATCTACGATCTGCCGCTGGCGATTCTCGCCACGAGTTCGTATCGCGAAGCGGCCGGCACGGAGCAGGGCGAACTCGACATCGCGCAATACATCACGATGACGCGCGGTGAACTGCAAGGCAACGTGCTGCTCGTCGACGACCTCGTCGATTCGGGCGTTACGCTCGCGCGCGTGCAACAGCATCTGAAGGAGCGCTATCCGGCCATCACCGCGGTGCGCTCGGCAGTGCTGTGGTACAAGGGCTGCTCGAAGGTGAAGCCTGACTATCACGTGCAGTATCTGCCCACGAACCCGTGGATTCATCAGCCGTTCGAGGAGTGGGACACGGTGCGTCCGCACAACCTCGGCGCATGGATCAAGCGCGGCATTGCGCAGGCGCAGGAGTCGTCGGGACAGTGATGTCTATCTCGCGCCTTACACGTGTTTTACATTCGTGTATCGCGCGGTTTGCATCCAGTGCTTATTGCCGTGTTCATCGCAGTGTTCTTGAAACGGAGCCCAGCCGGGCTCCGTTTTTTTATGGGCGCAGCACGGCGTCGGCGATCCCTCCGCGTGTCGCGAAGCCCGTGCGCGAGATGCCGGCCATATGATCCCCAATGCAGCAGACGCGTTCATATCGCAGTGCTACACTGCGCGGACCATCCACGTCGCGTATCCACAACAAGGCGGGCGGCGTCAGATGGGGAGTTTAGAATAGCGGTCGTTTTTTCCGCCTGGGAACGGATTCTCTCGCGTCTATGACAGATAACAATCACGCACACAAGCAGCCGCTGCCTTCCCTTGCGATTGCCGCGATCGGAGTGGTGTTCGGCGACATCGGCACAAGCCCGTTGTATTCGCTTAAGGAGGCTTTCAGTCCGTCGCACGGCATTCCGTTGACCGATCAGTCGATTCTCGGCGTGATCTCGCTGCTGTTCTGGGCGATCGTGATCGTGGTCGGCGTCAAGTACGTGTTGTTCGTGATGCGTGCCGACAACAACGGCGAAGGCGGCGTGCTTGCGCTGATGGCGCTCGCGCTACGCTCGCTCGATCAGAAGTCGAAGATGGCCGGCCTGCTGATGATGCTCGGCATCTTCGGCGCCTGCATGTTTTATGGTGATGCGGTGATCACGCCGGCCATTTCGGTGATCTCGGCGGTCGAAGGTCTCGAGATTGCCGCGCCGCATCTGTCACACCTGGTGCTACCGCTCACGATCGTGATCCTGATCGTGCTGTTCTGGATCCAGCGGCATGGCACGGCCACGGTCGGCCGTCTGTTCGGCCCCATCATGGTGCTGTGGTTCCTCGTGCTGGCCGCGCTCGGCCTGTGGCACATCATCCAGTCGCCGAACGTGATCCGCGCGCTCAATCCGTACTACGCCTACACGTTCATGGCCGCGCACGTGCTGCAGGCCTACGTGGTGCTCGGCTCGGTCGTGCTGGTGCTGACCGGCGCCGAAGCGCTCTACGCGGACATGGGCCACTTCGGCGCGAAGCCGATCCGCATGGCCTGGTACATTCTCGTGATGCCGTCGCTCGTGCTCAATTACTTCGGTCAGGGCGCGCTGCTGATGCACGATGCGAAGGCCATCGAAAATCCGTTCTTCCTGCTCGCGCCGGATTGGGCACTGCTGCCGCTCGTCGTGCTGTCGACGGTGGCGACCGTGATCGCGTCGCAGGCGGTGATTTCGGGCGCGTATTCGCTGACGAGCCAGGCGATCCAGCTCGGCTATGTACCGCGCATGAAGATCCTGCACACGTCGGACCTTGCGATCGGGCAGATCTATGTGCCGGTCGTGAACTGGATGCTGCTCTTTATCATCCTGTGCATCGTGATCGCGTTCAAGAGCTCGGATAATCTCGCCGCCGCGTACGGTATCGCGGTGACGGCCACGATGGTGATCACGACCGTGCTCGCGTGCGTCGTGATGGTGAAGGTGTGGAACTGGAACAAGCTGCTCGTCGCGCTCATCATCGCCGTGTTCATGGCGGTCGACCTCGGCTTCTTCGGCGCGAATCTGCTGAAGGTCGAAGAGGGCGGCTGGCTGCCGCTCGGCATCGGCGCGCTGCTGTTCTTCCTGCTGATGACGTGGTTCAAGGGCCGCATGCTCGTCAAGGAGCGCACGGCCGCCGACGGTATTCCGCTGATGCCGTTCCTGCAGGGGCTGCTCGCGCATCCGCCGCATCGCGTGTCGGGTACCGCGATCTATCTGACCGGTAGCGATTCGCTGGTGCCGGTGAGCCTGCTGCACAACCTCAAGCACAACAAGGTGCTGCACGAGCGCACGATCTTCCTGACCTTCGTCACGCGCGACATTCCCTACGTGAACGATGCCGAGCGCGTGACGGTGAGGGATATGAACGGCGGCCTGTGGCTCGTGAAGGCGGCCTACGGCTTCAACGAAACGCCGGACGTGAAGGCGGTGCTGCTCGACGTCGGCCGCACGCACGACATGACCTTCGAGCTGATGGACACGTCGTTCTTCCTCGCGCGCGAAACGGTCGTGCCGACGCAATTGCCGGGCATGTCGGTGTGGCGCGAACGCGTGTTCGCGTGGATGCATCAGAACGCCGCGAAGCCGACGGACTTCTTCAGCATTCCGGCGAACCGCGTGGTGGAGTTAGGAACGAAGATCGAGATCTGATTTATCCTGCATCTGGCATGCGGGAGCGCAAACAGAAAACCCACGCATGGCGTGGGTTTTCTGTTTCTGCGCGTCGTTCGCGGGTATCTGAGCGTCGAGTTGCGCGCCACTCGCGACTACGCAAAGAGCGGTGTGAGCAGGGCGAAGCGCATCGATCCGATGCGCTCACGCCACTCGCCTCGTACGCTGGCTTGCGCCCGCTTACTTCTGCTTGAGCTTTGCGAAAGCCGCGGCCATTGCGCCAGCCGGTTCCGGCTCGCGCGAACGCTGCGGCGCGCCGCGTCCTGCACCGCCGCGGTTGAAGCCGCCACCCGAGCCACGCTCCTGCTGCGCACCGCCGCCGTTGCGCGCGGCCGCCGCGCCCGGTTCGTCGTCGAGACGCATGGTCAGTGCAATCCGCTGGCGCTTCACGTCGACTTCGAGCACCTTGACCTTGACGATCTGGCCGGCCTTCACGACCTCATGCGGGTCTTTCACGAACTTCGTCGACATCGCCGACACGTGCACGAGGCCGTCCTGATGCACGCCGACATCGATGAACGCGCCGAATGCGGCAACATTCGTCACGACGCCTTCGAGCAGCATGCCCGGGACCAGATCGCTGACCTTCTCGACACCTTCGCGGAACGTGGCGGTCTTGAACTCGGGACGCGGATCGCGGCCCGGTTTTTCGAGTTCGACCAGAATGTCGCGCACGGTTGGCAGGCCGAAGCGCTCGTCGACGAATTCGGTCGGCGAGAGCCCGCGCAGCGCATCGCGATTGCCGAGCACTTCGCCGACCTGCCTGCTGATCTTGGCGAGAATCCGCTCGACGACCGGATACGCTTCCGGGTGCACCGACGAACGGTCTAGCGGATTCTCGCCGTTGTTGATGCGCAGGAAGCCGGCCGCCTGCTCGAAGGTCTTGTCGCCGAGACGCGGTACGCGGCGCAGATGCTCGCGCGACGGGAACGGCCCGTTCGCATCGCGATAGTCGACGATGTTGCGCGCGAGCGTCGCATTCAAACCCGACACGCGCGCGAGCAGTGCGACCGAGGCGGTGTTCGCATCGACGCCGACCGCGTTCACGCAGTCCTCGACGACCGCATCGAGCGAGCGCGCGAGTTCGCGCTGGTTTACGTCGTGCTGATACTGGCCGACGCCGATCGCCTTCGGCTCGATCTTCACGAGTTCGGCTAGCGGGTCCTGCAGACGGCGCGCAATCGACACCGCACCGCGCAGCGACACGTCCATGTCGGGGAATTCCTTCGCGGCGAGTTCGGACGCCGAATACACCGACGCACCGGCTTCGGACACGACGATCTTCTGCAGCTTCAATTCCGGATGACGCGCGATCAGTTCGCTCGCGAGCTTGTCGGTCTCGCGCGAGGCGGTGCCGTTGCCGATGCTGATCAGCTCGGCCTGGGTCTGCGCGGCGATGCGCGCGAGCTTTGCGAGCGAGCCGTCCCAGTCGCGGCGCGGTTCGTGCGGATAGATCGTGTCGGTCGCGAGCACCTTGCCGGTACGGTCGACCACGGCCACCTTGACGCCCGTGCGCAAGCCCGGGTCGAGACCGATCACGGCTTTCGGACCGGCGGGCGCCGCGAGCAGCAGGTCCTTCAGATTGCGCGCGAACACGCGGATCGCTTCGTGCTCGGCTTCGTCGCGCAGGTTGGTCAGCAGTTCGTTTTCGAGGTGCGGCTGCACCTTCACGCGCCAGCACCAGCGGCACACATCGGAGAGCCACTTGTCGGCGGGGCGGTTCTGATTGGCGATGCCGAAGTGCCGCGCGATCAGCGCTTCGCCCGGATGCGGCACCTGCGCGTCGAGTTCCTCGCCCAAGCCGAGCTTGATCATCAGCACGCCGGCATTGCGGCCGCGGAAGAGGGCCAGCGCGCGATGCGAGGGCACCGTGCGGATCGTTTCGGCGTAGTCGTAGTAGTCGCGGAATTTCTCTTCCTCGGCGGTTTCCTTGCCTTCCACGACCTTCGACGACACCACGCCCTGGTTGAACAGGTAGTCGCGCAGCTTGCCGAGCAGCTCGGCCGTTTCACCGAACTGTTCCGAGAGGATGTCGCGCGCGCCGTCGAGTGCGGCCTTCACGTCGGCGACGCCTTTCTCGGCGTCCACGTAGGCGGCGGCTTCGGTTTGCGGATCGAGCAGCGGATTGTCGAGCAAGGCATCCGCGAGCGGCTGCAAACCGGCTTCGCGCGCGATCTGCGCACGCGTGCGGCGCTTCGGCTTGTACGGCAGATAGAGGTCTTCCAGCACCTGCTTGCTGTCGGCGCCTTCGATCGCGGCGCGCAGCTCGTCGGTGAGCTTGCCCTGTTCGTCGATGCTCGCGATGATCGCTGCGCGCCGGTCTTCCAGCTCGCGCAGATACAGCAGGCGTTCCTCGAGGTTGCGCAGTTGCGTGTCGTCGAGATTGCCGGTCACTTCCTTGCGGTAACGGGCGATGAACGGAACGGTCGCGCCTTCGTCGAGAAGTTCCACGGCGGCCGCGACCTGGCGCGGCTGGACGGACAGTTCAGTGGCGATGCGCTGGACGATCTTGAGTGCTACGGTTTCCGTCATAAGGTCTTGGTGTTCCTGCGGACTCAGTGAGGGGCCGCGCGTGGGCGGCAGGTCGGACAGGCCGGGCATGCGCCGCGACCAGGAGCGGGGCATTTTGCCATAAATGCCAGGAGGCTCAACCGCGCGGTGTTAGAATTTCGGGCATGTTCCGTTGACCCTCTACGACGTTGCCAATCTCCTTGTCCCTCAATCGCCTGGTCTCTTTTTTGTCGTCGGGTTCGATGCCGGGTTCGTCTCCGGGTTTGTCTCAACCGCCGCTTTCTTCGTCGCGTTTGGCGACCCACTCACGCGTGCCGGTGGCGCGCGCCGCATCGGGCGCGAAGCCTGCTTCCAGGGCCGATTCCGGGGTGGCGCTGTTCGCGCCGCGCAGGTTGGCGGCGGTGAGCGCGTCGTGCGTGATCGCCGTGGCGCTCGGCGTGCCCCGGCTGGCTATCGCGCAGGCAGCGGCGCAGCCGGCGGCGACGGCAACCGTCCCGGCAGCCGCGCAGATGGCAAGTCAGGCGGCCAATACGGCGGCAGAAGCGACAGCGGCAAGCGCAACGAGCGCCGACAGCCCGCAGAGCGCGAGCGACGCAGCCGCGCTCGACAAATCGTTCGAGGATCGGCAACAGGCGCTCAACGAGCGCAGCGACGACAACAACTACCAGTACGCAGTCGCGCAGCACAATTGCTACAGCCGCTTCTTCGTCAATCACTGTCTGGACCGCGCACGCGATTCGATGCGCACGGTGCAGGCGCAAATCCGCAAGGAACAACTGACGCTCGACGCCGAGCAGCGCGCGCAGCGCGCTCGCGAGCGCGACGAGCGCACTGCGTTGCGGCGCGCGCAAAACGAGGCGGAAGCGCCGCAGCGCGCAGCCGAAGACGCGCGCAACGAGCAGGCGTATCAGGAGAAGCAGCGCCAGAACGCGCTCGATCAGGCGCAGCGCAGCGCCGAGGCGCCGCAGCGCGCGGCCAACGCGCAGGCCTACGAAGACAGGCAGCACCAGCACGCACTCGATCAGGCACAGCGCGGCGTCACGCCGGCGCAGGCGGCGGCCAATCAGCAGGCCTACGACCAGAAGCAGAGCGACTATCAGCGCAAGCTTGAGGAAGCGCGTCAGCAGGGCGCGCAAAAGGCGCAGGAGCGCGAGCAGAAGCAGCAGAATTTCGAGCGGAAGCAGGCCGATGCGGCGCAGCACAAGCTCGACGTCGAAGCGCGCCAGAAGCAGGCCGCCGAGAAGGCGGAGCAGAAACGTCAGGACCAGTTGAAGCAGCAGCAACTCGACGAGCAGCAAAAACAGCAACAGCAGCAGGAGTAGTCGCGTGCTGTAGCAGGTGCCGGCAATCATGGCCGGCACCACCGTAGTCGCCGTAACGCGTTTTGAGCCGGACAGCAACCTCAGGCATCGGGCTGCGCGCGCAGCTCATGCCTTCGACGAGAGGAGGCGAGCATGCGCGATCGTCATCACGTCATCGACGGGAACACACTCCGTGACCGAATTCTGCAACTGGAATCGGAGCATAGTGGGCTCGACCGGTTGATCGACCGGATGTCGGATGAGCCCGGCATCGACGACCTTGAGCTGCAGCGCCTGAAAAAGCGCAAGCTTAAAGTCAAAGACACCATCATCTTGCTGCAATTGCAGCTCGAACCGGACGCACGCGCCTGAGTTCGCGGCCTGGCAGGCGCCGGGCGCGCAGCGCGCGAGCCGGACTTCGCAGGAAACGCTTGCCTTGAATTCACCGCATGAAACCTCATCCCGGACCGCTCCGGGCGACGCGGCATCCACCGCCGGCGCGCCGGCTCCGGCACCGCGTGCGGCCGCGTCCGTGGCCGGCGTGACGCTGGACCGGCGCCGTGCGACGGAGCTCGACGATATCTTCGCCGACAACGGCCTGCTTGCGCGCCAGATCGACGGCTACCGGCCGCGCGCGTCGCAGATCGAGATGGCGCGTGCCGTCGCCGCGGCGATGGAAGCGTCGGGCCGCGCGCTGCCCGAGCCCGCGATGTTCGAGGCGCAGAAACGGCCGGCGCGGAGTCTGCAGCAGACGGGTAGCGCTGCCGCTGCCGAGACCACCGGCAGCGCCGAATCCGACGGCCTCGACGGCGGCGAGAACACGCTGATCGTCGAGGCGGGCACCGGCACCGGCAAGACCTATGCGTACCTCGTGCCGGCCATGCTGTGGGGCGGCAAGGTGATCGTCTCGACCGGCACCAAGCATCTGCAGGACCAGCTGTTCCAGCGCGATATTCCGACCGTGCGCGACGCGCTCGCGGTGCCGGTGTCGGTCGCGATGCTCAAGGGGCGCGCGAACTACCTGTGCCACTACTACCTGCAACGCACGGCCGACAACGGCCGTCTGCCGTCGCGCCAGGAAACCTCGTATCTGCAGGACATCGTGCGCTTCGCGAAGATCACGC
>Ga0153988_1000110_pt1 | contig 18694 bp, 19 predicted proteins | sample TSNC072MetaG_FD_104742 | JGI IMG/M metagenome (GOLD analysis project Ga0153988, IMG submission 104742) | Attine ant fungus gardens microbial communities from North Carolina, USA - TSNC072 MetaG | ecosystem: Host-associated > Fungi > Mycelium > Unclassified | place: USA: North Carolina, Jones...
ATTAGAGTCGCTTGCGTACGAAGAGTTTGACGTTGTATTTGGTATCGACTTGAGAAAGTGGGCTGAAGGAGGATGGTTTGCTCTGACCTCTGGTGAGGAAAAGAAGGATATTGTTCCCCTTGTTGTCACTGCTTTGTTGAATGGACTTGATGAGGCTTATCCCAAGATGCCAAATGATGATGGTAAAGTGACAGGCTTGGTACATAACATGATGTATGATATTGACCGTCTCACCCAGAGAAACGCAAGACGTGGATATATGAAGTCCCTCTTCCGGCAGTTCACCTTCTCCGTGAAGCCCTTAATGCTATTCCTCCCGATCAACCTATTCCCGCGGAGCTCCTGGCTAAGTATGACGCACCGGTCCTTGCTAGTACTCTCAAACTTTGGGTGCTTGAACTCGATCCTCCTTTAGCTTTGTATGAAGGATGGGATGAATTTAGGAAACTCTATCCTTCTGTAGGCTCTTCGTCCACGGCTACTGATGATCAAGTGCTTGAGGAACGGTTGAAAAATGTGGCCACGGCTTTACAAAAGTTGCCTAGGGTTCATTTGTATGTTTTGGATGCCATAGTCAAGCATTTGAAGTCGTATGTGGTTGATTCCTCCATACCATCCGTTTCACTGACTAGTTTATGTAGGTTGTTGGATTCTACGTCGGGTAAGGAATCTAACGAGGTCTTTATTACCAAGTTGGCTCTTTCTGTCGGCAGAAGTACGTCCTTTGATCAATGATGCAAGTTTTCTGTTGATGAAATTTCGGTTTTAGCTATTCTGAGGCCCAAACAAGAGACAGAACTTTCGATTCAAGACAGGCATCCTACCTGTACGCGCCTATTTTCTGTGTTCTTTCGGATCGCAACTTAATCATGATACCAGTGTTGTTCATTGACCTACTCAAGCATTATCATGAACTATTGCCTCCTACTATCTTGAGGAAGAAACGTGAATCGGAACGCAAAGTTCCTATTCGCAAGCGCACTGCCCTCATTGATATGCGCCTCAGCAGAAGTAGGATTTCTGTTGGTGCTGACGCCAAACAGCTGCTTGTCGCTCAACAAGCTGCTGCGCAAGGTGTCAAGTCGCCTCCGCCTCCGCCGCCTCCTGTTCCTCGGGATTTACAGGGTGATTCTATGCGACCTGTTCCATCTTCAATGTCATATCCGGAGTCTGAGCCACCTCCGCAATCGCGAATCTTACCTTCTACGTCTCTTGAAGACTCAAAGACCTCTTCATCTCAACAATTTATCCAGCGTCAGAGCCCAGCACCTGATCTACCACTTCCTCAGTTTACTAAAGAATCCAATGCTGAGATTGGTGATATTCCTCCTCCTCCCAACTTTAAGGAACCTTCGAATGAAGTAGACGATGTACCTCGGCCAAAATTTGTTGACCCTCCTCCCGAGAAAGAATCAGAGGGAGAAGAAGGTACAGAGGAAGATGACGAGGAGGAGGAAGAAGAAGAAGAAGGAGAAGAAGAAGAGGGAAGTGAGGAAGGATCCGAGGAAGAGGAAGAGGAAGAAGAGGAAGAAGAAAAGCAGAAGGTTCCTCCGCAGCCAGTCATACAGCCCCAACCAAAAGTTCCTTCGATCAGGACTCTACCTTCACCGCCATCGGGAGTTACTTCAATTATCCAGCCTATGCCTCAGAAGCGTTTAAATGCCAACTTGGATCGTAGTAGTAGTCCGGCGCCACTAGCGAGTAGCCCTACTCCTTCGAATGATGATGTTATTCTGGGGACTGGACCAGCGACGATTAAACGTCATGGATCGGGACAGACTGGACAGAGTCCTTCTTCTGGTATTCGAGGTCCGAGATTTGCAAGGAGCGGTGGTGGGCGAGGAGGTGGAGGTAATGTTCAGACTATGATTTCGTCGATTAACAGGAGTATGGCGGGTTCTCCGTCTTCTCCGCAAACGCCTCTTTCGTCGTCGCCCAATAAGATGAGTAGTAATCACAATAGGTTATCGGGGGGAAGTCCGATTATGAGGCCGTCTAGTGTTGTGGGGAGGAATACAGGGGGAATGATGTTTTCGAGGAGGACGATGGCGAGTGATGCAGAGGATGAAATTGTAGGTGGGAAGTAGTAGAGAGAGAGAGAGGGTGATTTGTGCTGTTTGGTTGATTTATCTATGGAGTGTGGTATATTACTTTTTTTGTTTTTTGACTGTTATGATGGACGGATGCAAATAGGTTGCTTCATCCTGTTTTTGATAGGATATAACATCTGCTATAACATCTGCTTTTTGTATTCTTCTTGACAGTGTCGGCTTGGTCAAACAACATTCCTCAGTTTGCCTAAGCACTTGTTATTTCTTTTCCTTCTCTCTTCTCATGTATTCAGGTCAGCTTGGAGTGATCTGATTTCTTCAAATTGTCTCACAGTCACATAGATTAACATTCATTGGATAGTACCATGTATTCTACCACAGACTGCAATCAAGCACTGATGATGGGAATTGCTGACAGAATTCATAGCAGTGCTTCATGTTTTGCTATTGATTCTCCTCCTTGTCCTTCCAGAAAACAATAAGTCCAGAATGAGACCTTTTGGAAACAGAAATTCATACCGAGATTTGATTGAGCCATTGTTGCTTATCCCACCACATTGCACCACCTGTCTTGAGCAAAATGTGAGCCTTAAGAACTTGATGAAGGAAATAACCCTCCTCAAGAAGAGAAGTGACAGAAGGATACTGTATAGAAGGTATAGACCTCATGAGATATAAAAGATAAAGTAGCTCAGACGTCACCCAAGTGGTAGATGACTGAGGGGAATGTCTGCGAGAGTTGTCCATATAAGTATGCAGAGCAGGAGATAATGCAAGTCATGGAACTAAAGTTAGACTATCTCAATCTGAGACAGTCTCACATCTACGTCACCACAGCCTCATTGCTAACCAAACTACATCTTCGTTACTAGACCACTTCATCACTCCCCCTGGTCTAGTACACCCTCAGTGTTGCATTGTAGATTGAGTTCTGAAGTGAATTGACAGATCTTCTCTCAGGGAAAGGGTTTGGTAAAGAGGTCAGCTATGTTGTTGGAAGAGGGTATGTATTGGAAGGTAATGTTTCCCCACTTCACCTGATCTTTAACAAAGTGGTGTCGTATATCAATATGTTTCGTTCTCCAATGGTTCTTGTCATTTAAACTGTGGGAGATAGATCCATTGTTGTCTGCATGTATCATGATCAGTCTTAATGTTGGCAGTCCAATTTTGCTAAGATATTTAGAGATCCATAGAGCTTGTGTAGCTGCTCTCGAAAAACCCATGTATTCTGCTTCTACTGTTGATAATGCGACTGTTTCTTGCCTCTTGCTTTCCCATGATACTGGTCCTCCTGCAACTATAAAAATATTCCCCTCTATGGAGTGGTGTGTGTCTTTGCATTCTGCAAAATTGGAGTCGACGTATCCAGTAGGACTTAGCTCACCATCTGCCCTATATGTTATCCCATTGTAACAAATTTGCCTCGTTTCATGACAGACTGGTGACGTAGTACAGAGAGGAGGACACGAGATGATGACGTAGGAAGGAAACATGAGGCTGAGCATAGTATATATAGTAGTCAATAGCGTAGTAGAAGCTTAGTTTTGTCCTGGTTTATATAATTCCTTTGTAACTCGAACACTGGGTTTAAGGGAGTTCATAACATAAGGACGAAACTACCAACACTCATATCAATTTTATTCCACCATCATGATTCCACTTGCTGTCATCATGACATTTCTGGGTACCATTATAACTCTCTTCTTCAACTTTCTAGCCGATGCATGGAAGGATCTTGGAAAGGAAACCAAGAACATCTACACAATGAGTGTACAGAACTTTGTGGAGGAAATCAAGAAGGATTTTGCAGATAAGCCAGCTAAAAGGAGAGCAAAAGAACCTGATGACTTTGAAGGAAGTCCAGACGAAGTAAAGGCTTGGTGCTGAAGAATGACATTATTTTTTCAAAGCAACGATATCTCAAAAGAATGGGAAAGGATCAAAATAGCTTTAGGAAAAATCAAGGAAGGAAAAGAAAATTGAGCCCAACAATGGGCAAACATGCAAATCAGGAAGTTCCTACCCTTTCAAAAGGAATGGAAGGAAACTGATGGAGAACTCGACATATCAACTATAACCAACAAGCCCCCATTTGGAACTTGGGAAGAGATGGTTGATGAAATGGCACAGTTCTTTATATCAACAGAAACTCAGACCCACACAATTGAGAAACTAACCAAGTTAAAACAAGAAAATTGATTACTTGAAGATTTTTGGTTGGAATTTGTTACCTGGAAAGAACTCTCTGGTTATAATGAAGTTGCGCTAGTAGACCTGTTCAAAAAAGAAGTTCACCCAGTACTAGCATGAAAACTAGTTGAGATTGGTCAGATGAAAAACTCGGACTCATTAGACAAATGGTATGAGAAGGCGTTAAGTTTTAAGAGGTCAAGGAGAGAGGCGATTGAAGAATTTGGAGGAAGGAAAATCTCAGAGAATTCAGGGGATGTGAGGAAGAAACCAGTTTTGGATGTTCTGAGACAAGACCCCAACATGATGGATATGAACAGGTGCAGAGAGACAAGAAGGTGCTACAATTATAGAGAAACAGGTCATCTCGCTGCAAGGTGCTCCAAACCAAGGAAAGAGAGAAGTGAGGAAGTAAGGATGGTCAAAGGAGTAAAGGAGGATTTTTCCTTGGGCAGGGAGTAAGCACCAACTCACCTGCCATAGTAGACTTGAAAGTCTGATTACCCAATAATGTAATAAAAGACTTTTTGGACTATTTTGGTGCAAGGAAATATGAGACAAACAAAGGCTACTCAACAGAATGGATAGCAAAGAAGATCTGATAGAGTAACAAAGAGAAAGCAGTTGGCATACTAAAAGTGTGGACTCACAGTTCAAGAGTAGAGGAGTGTACAAAAGAGAAGTTGAAAGAGTTAAATAGGATGACCAACGATGAAGGCATTAAAGGCACTAGAGGAACCTCCAATACTCAGAAAAATGGAAGATAAGCAGCTAAACATTTGAGTCAAATTATCAATAACAGATACTCACAGGACGTTCTACAAACAGGCCTTAGTTGACTCAGGAAGTTCGACCTCTTGTATAAGTCAAAAATTTGTAAAGGAGAACCTCATCAACACTCACCAACTACTATTCCCAATCACTTGCTACAATGCCAATGGTTCTACCAATAGAGATGGAAGCGTCACAGAAGTTGTCGAGATGAACATGACTATTGGCAATCATCAGGAGTTAATTCAACTATCAGTAACAAATCTCAACAACTATGATCTATTCCTAGGATATGACTGGTTACAGAAGCATAACCCAACTATCAACTGGAAAGACTCTTTGATAAACCTTCAAAACTGTCGACAATGGTATAGGAAAATATATGTTGCAAGAGAACCAAAAGAAGAAGTAAAGGAAAAAATAGAAGAGGATGCAATAGAAGATGGAGAAAAAGTGCTATTTGTTAATCTAGAAGAAGAAGCCTGGAAAAGAAAGGAACTGAACATCAGAAGTATGAAGATGGAAGAAAAAGAGGAAGATATTCCCAAAGAATACAAAGATTTCAATGATTGAGTCTTTAACAAAGCCATTTTTGAGAAACTACCAGACTAATCTAAATGGGACCACACCATTGAATTAATACTGAATGCAACACTAAAAGATTGCAAGGTGTATCCTCTAAACGTCAAGGAACAAGAAGAACTTGATAGGTTCCTTGAAAAACATCTGGAGTCAGGACAAATCTGACCCTCTAAGTTATCATGCATAGCCCCCTTCTTCTTTGTAAAAAAGAAAGATGAATCTCTTTGACCAGTACAAGATTATCAGCAACTCAATGAAGTGACAATAAAAAACAAGTATCCACTACTGTTGATTCAAGAGTTAATTGATAAAGTACAGGAAGCAAAATACTTCACCAAACTTGACATTCGATGGGGATATAACAATGTGAGAATAAAGGAGAGAGATGAGTAGAAGGCAGCCTTCCGAACCAACAGAGATCTGTTCGAGCCTCTAGTCATGTACTTTGGCATATGCAACTTATCCACAACCTTTCAACTCATGATGGACACACTATTCTGTGAGCTGATAATGTCAGGAAAAATTGTAATTTATATGGATGACATCCTCATCCTTACCCAAACAATGAAAGAATACAGAAGCATAGTATGACAAGTCTTATAGATACTAGCCAACAACAAATTATTGCTTCATCCCAAGAAATGCAAATTCCATTAGACAAAAATTGAATACCTTGGAGCTGTCCTATCACAAGATAGTATAGAAGCTGATCCCACCAAAATTAAAGGAGTAGCTCAATGGCCAAAATCTTGAGATAAGAGAGAAGTATAATAATTCCTAGGATTCTGTAATTTCTATTGCAGATTCATCCCTGGATTTGCACGAATAGCCAAACCACTAACAGAGTTAATGGGAAAGAAGAAATGGAAGTAGCAAGAAAAAGAAAAGAATGTCTTCAACAAACTCAAAAACAAGATAACAAATTCTCCAACACTAGCTATTTCTTACCCCAAATGAAAGATGCGACTAGAGACCGACGCCTCAGGATATGCCATAGGAGGAGTATTATCGCAACTACAAGAAGATAATTCCTGGAGACCTGTCACTTATCTATCCAAGACAATGAATAAAAAAAAGAGGAATTACGAGATTTATGACCGAGAACTGTTAGCCATCATGGAAGGACTCAAACAATGGTGACAATATCTTATAGGGAGTGATTAGTTCAAGATATAGACTAATCACAAAAACTTAGGATATTTCAAGAAATTGCAAAAGCTTAATTGTTGCCAAGCTCGATAGATGACAGAACTCTAAGAGTATGACTTCCAGTTGGTACACAAACCCAGTAACTCTCAGAAGAAAGTAGACACGCTGTCTAGAAAACCAGACCATAGTCAGGGGAAAGACGACAACAAAGATCAAACAGTGTTAAAGGAAGAGTGGTTCAGAAATCTCACGATTCAGGAGAGAGAGTTTTGGAAAGAGATAGAGGAAACAGAGGAGCTCATAGAAAAGAAAGTGCGAGAAGCAATGGAAAGATCAGAAGAAGGTTGAAGACAAGAAGGAAAGATGATATTGTAAAAGGAAAGAATTTATGTCCCAGACTCAATTACACTTAGAGAAGAAATCATTACTAAGCATCATAACTCTGAACTAGCAGGACACCCAGGCTATACCAAGACACATGAACTAATCACAAGAAATTACTGGTGGCCTCAAATGCTAGAGGACGTAAAATGATATGTTGCAGGATGTGAAAAGTATTAGGCAAATAAACCTAATCGATAACCCAAGACAAATAATCTCTATCCCAATGAAATTCCAAAAGGTTCTTGGGAAATTATTAGCGTTGATCTAATAGGTCCACTGCCAGAGCCAGTAGGATACAATAGAATACTGGTAATAGTAGATCACTTCTCTAAAATGGCTTACTATACACCAATCAACATGAACATTACTGCTTAAGGAGTAGCCAAAGTATCATGGAATCAAGTCTTCAAGGATGTAGGAATTCCCCAAAAGGTCATTAGTGATTGAGGACCACAGTTTGTGTTGAGGTTCATGAAAGAACTATGCTCACAACTTGGAATAGAAAGAAATCCCTCGACCACTTACCATCCCCAAACCGACAGCCAAATAGAAAGAGTTAATCAAGAACTTGAACAATATCTCTGACTCTACTGTAATTATAGACAAAATGACTGGGCAGAATGGCTATCAATTGCAGAATTCTCATACAATAACTAGATTCACTCTAGTACAGGACAATCACCTTTCATAATCAATCTAGGTCATCATCCAAACATTGGAGAGAATATGAATTCATCAACAGAAGACTCTCCAGGGACGGAACAATTTCTCAAAACAATCAAAGAGATTAGGAGTAGAGTAGAAATAGCACTAAGGAAAACAAACAAAGTGATGAAGAAAAAGTAGGATGCAAAGAAGAAACCGGAGGTCAAACGAAAAAGCAGTGACTTAGTATGGGTAAATGCAGCACATTACAACATAAATCAACCCTCGAAGAAATTGTCAGCTAAATGATTGGGACTATTTCCTATAATATGAAAAATCAGCAAATTGGCTTATAAACTCAAGATTCCCTCTATATGGAAATCTATTCATCTAGTCGTCAACGAGTCATATCTCATATCTTATGTGACACCTATATTTGAGTAACAGTTACAGAGATCCAATAATAGGGTCACTAATCCTATTGACCAAACTTGCATATAGGAAGTAGAAGAGATACTTGACTCTAGATGGAGAGGAGACAAATTACAATATCTCATCAAATGAAAAGATCAACCACTAGAAGAGAGAACTTGGGAAAATAGAGCTGAAGTAGTCAAAGGAGCTCCAAGATCATGCAAGGAATTTCACCAAAAACACCCAGATGCCCCTAGAGTTCCTGTTATTCAATTACCTGGGAAAACATATGCCAATATCACGAAGATGCGATCTTAGAGGGGGGATAATGTAACGAATTTACCTTGTTTCATAACAGACTTGTGACATAGTACAGAGAGAAGGACACGAGATAATGATGTAAAAAGGAGACACGAGGCCAAGCATAGTATATATAGTAGTCAATAGCATAGTAGAAGCTCAGTTTCATCCTGGTTTATATAATTCCTTTGTAACTTGAACACCGGGTTTAAGAGAGTTTATAACACCCATAGTCTAAAGTCCCTTTGATGTAAGCTAGGACATATTTGACTGCAGACCAGTGTGATTTTCCAGGGTTGTGGACAAAGCGAGATAGTAAGGTAACAGCATAAGAGATGTTAGGTCGTGTGGTAACTTGCAACTATATTAGTGATCCAAGTACCTCTCGATAGGATGTGTTTTTCATTTCAGTGATTTCATCAGGTATGTTGGGGCAGTTGTCAGTTATCAGTAGCAGGCCAGGTGGATAGTGGGATTAATTTTGGAGAGCAATTTTCCATATTGAAGCATTTTATCATGTGTTCACAATATACCCTTTTGGACAAGATTATATCTCCAGTAGTAGGGTTTCTATCTATTTGCATTCCTAGGATTAATTTTTCTTCTCCAAGATCCTTTATTTTGTAGCTGGTACCAAGCTGTGACTTCACTAGGATTTCACCTTTGATAGTTGAAGAAACACCTAAGATATTGTCTGTTTAAGTTGACATTAATGTGAATTCATCACCATAAACCCTAAAATGGATTTGAGGATCTGCTTTTAACTTGTAGTATCCATACTCTTCAAATGTTTTGTCTAAGTTTTCAGCCCAGTCATGTGCACCTTGTATTGTCTTATAGAGAGTTTTTCTAAGTCTCCATATATAAGCATCTTTTCCTTCCTCAAATCCTTTTGGTTATTCCATATAAACCTCATATGCATTGCCACTATTGAGAAAAGCAAACACAAAATCAATCTGCCAAAGACAGAGTTATCGAGATGCTGCAACCACACAAACAAGACAGACTGATTCTAGCCAATCCACTGATATGTATGTTTCTTCATAATTTTCTTCTATAACCTAAGTAAACCCCTTTGCTACAGTTCTTGCCTTGCATTTTTCCAGTCCTCTATTCTCTTTCCACTTTACTACATAAACCCATTTGGATCCAACTATGTTTCTACCCACTGGTCTTAGTACTATCTCATAAACTTCCCTAACTTTCAGCATTGCTATTTTCACAGCCATAGGTTCCCACCATAGGTCTGGTCATTGCATTGCTTCTTTAAATGTTCTAGAGATCTAGTTTTCACTTTCTACATTATTTGCAATAGGTCTGTTGAGGTATTCAATTGATTTTTATAGATGAGTGCTTAGTTTTATAGTTCTATGGGATCTTCTAAGAGCTAACGGTAGGTCATTGGGTGTATTATTTAATTCTTTGAGTGCTGTACCAGAAGTGGTGTTGTTGGCAGTGGAGATTGTTTGCTTGCTATTGCTATCCTTATGTAAGTCAGAAACAGCTAGAGGTCTTGTTAAGAATTAGGTAAGAGATTCCAAATATACACCACTGTCCACACAGCATCTGCCCAGTACTTTACTAGTAATTCAGATTTAGCCAAAACAGTTCAAGTTCCATCAAGTATAGTTTACATTAATTGTTCTGCTACTCCATTTTGTTGGTGAGCATATGGTATTGTAAATTCAAAATCCAGGTTCTGTTCTACACAGTATTGTTCCCATACAGTATTATACCATTCCTTTTCCATGTTCAACCTCATATGTTTTAGTCTTTTTCTAGTTTGCTGTTCTGTCTCAGTATAAAAGCCTTTGAAGACTTTCAGTGTAATTTCTGCTGACTTGGACTTTAAGAATGCAGCTGTTCTATATGAGGAAAAACCATCCATGATTATCATGAAATAGATTGCACCACTAGCAGATTGTACTTGGCATAGACCCCATATGTCAATATACATATGTTTAAGAACTTTCTTTTCCTTTGACTTGTGATCATTGTATAGATGTGCAGTATATTTGCCATATATGCAATCTTTACATAATCCACCTATTGACAATTTCCCACAGATATTGAGCCTATCCACAAGGTTTTTGGATATCATTTGTTGAATGGTTTCTGCCCTGGCATAAGCTAGGCATCTGTACCATGTGGCAAAACTAGTATGTTTTTGCTTTAACTGTGCTGTAAAGGTGGTAGGTTGTATTTTGTCCATTTCGACCACATAAAGTAATCCTGAACATGTCGCTAATATAAAGTCTATCCCAGTTTTAGTCCTTATGATAGCCTTAAAGTACACTTTTGCTCCTTTAATGCTTAATCTGGCCATTGAAATCAAGTTAGACCTTAACCCAGATATGTATAAGATGTTATTAAAGGTAACCATTCTTCTTTCTCTATTAACATTTGTCTAGAGTTTAACACTTCCTTCTCCAGCAATATTGAACATCAGCCTTTTCTCAGCAGTAAGTCTAGGTAATAGTTGGTCAAAGAGAGTATAGGACATAAACAATGATATATCAGCAAAGCAATAGTTGTTTGCACCAAAATTAAGAAGTATGGGAATATCAGATTTATTAATAGGATTAGTACAGCAAACTAATGAAATTTCTCCAGATACATGTCTATGACTATTTACCACCTTCTTTGCATTGTATATTTGTTGGTTGGAGATACTAAAACTGAGGGATGTATAATCATCAGATCTGTGGTTTGGTTGGAGGTATGGGATAGTATGTACCTTGAACTTGGAGTTGCCCATTGTTATACAAGTAAAAACTTGATCATTTTCTTCACTGATAGAGGCAGCATTTATAGTAGGTAGTGGTTTATTGCTTCCTTGTCGAGTATTTGCTGCTGATCCTCTAATTCTACTTCTCTTTCCAAAACTAGGGAGAAACTGTTCCTTTTTGCCTCCTCCTGGCCAGTAGCACATCTCAATGGTATGACCACAATGTCAACAGTTTGGGTTGGTGCAAACAAGCTGAGATCTTTGCTCTTGTCTAGGATTGGATATATGAAGTGCTATTGTATTTTGGCTGATGTTGGTGAGTTGATTTTTGTGGGATTTTGTATGCCAGATCTAAAGGTAAGCTATATAGTATCTGCTAATGTTATATTTGGGTCATAAAGTGGTACAGTTGCAGAGCTCCAGGATTCAGATAAAGCAGATATAATAATATCTTTAAAGTCTTCATTGTTAATTTTAGACCCCAAAGCCCTAGCATCTGACCATTTAGTACACATGTTAATAATGAAGTCAGTGAAGTTAGTATGATCTGTGTAAAGTGTGTTTTGCAGTATCTGTTCTGCATTCAACCATGCTATATTACATGCCTTTTTGTAAGTGCTAATATATGAGGTCCAGACCTCAGTAGCTATGCCATCAATGTTGATTCCTAGTCTAGCTGGGTTTCTTGTGTTGAGCATGAGTAAGCTTAATATCCAGGCATTACATATTTTCCATTCTTTGAGTGATAGGGTTTTAGAGTCCCACAGTGTCTCAGTAGGTACAGTTGTTGTGGCAGGTATAGCAAGTGTAGTTGCTGTAGCTGGTAAAGTGGAGAGGCATTTGATAGATTTATCTAAGTATCCAAAAACTTCTTTTGACATAGCTACTGTATAGATGAGTCTTTGCCATAAGGACTAGTTTGTACCATCAAATTTGTCTGTCTCAGAGAAGGCTGTTGTGACTACTGACATATTAGTATATAAGGCTTTATTGAGCATGGGAACCTGTAACCTAAAAGATAAAGTAGCTATACAAAACAAATGAGAGTTCAGTATTGGTAAGACAATATAATAACATATCTCAGATATCACCCAAGTGGTAGATGACTGAGGGGAATATCTGCAAGAGTTGTTCATATAAGTATATAAAGCAGGAGATAATGCAAGTTGTGGAACTAAAGTTAGACTATCTCAGATTGAGATAGTCTTACATCTATGTCACCATAGCCTCATTGCTAACCAAACTACATCTTTGTTACTAGACCACTTTATCAAGATAGTAATATAAGAGAAAGATATTTCAACATGTTCAAATCATAGAATTATATTACCCCAAATATTCACTTGAAAACTTTGCCTACATCCCTCACCTATGGTCATATGCCTTTTGTAAACACATTACCTAACATTAGGTCCTGCTTAGGCCCTTTGTGTCTTAGTACAAGCTTTTTTTTTTTTTTAAATCATTACTTTTATAACATGGAGTATGTAGGCAGACTACAGTAGCTAAAAACAGGTTAAGGGACTACAACCCTATGATACATATTATAAATGCACCTTCTATACTACCTAAGCATGAGGCCAAGAAGAGTAGGTACTGAAAGAAAGGAATGACTAATTATAGAAAAAAAAAGGATAACCTAGCTTCTAACACATGTACTTGCCATATTGACTCCACTTCCACTCCACATTCCATGCCCTGATTAAATCAGCTCTCTCACATCACACACAAAATCACAAATACTATCTCCCAGTACTCTAGTAAGACCTCCTTTTGGGAAGACACTAGTGACTTCCACAACAAGCCAAAGCTTTATGTGAAGGGGCCAAGGACAGTTCATGCTATCTCAGTCTCTCCTGATTAGCTTACCTAGGATTGCCTTCCTAATAAGATATAGGTAGGAAGCAAGGCATCCCATCTATGGGCAAGTACTAGGACTTTTCCTTGTAGGTCACAAAGAGCCAGATACTCTCAAGCAGCTATTAATCATTAGTTGTCTTAATATATGACTTCAGGACAATTTATAGGAAAAAGGGCCAGAGGCCAAGGGCTTCATAGAATACCTAGTCTGTCCTATTTGCAGAAGTGACTACTTGAAATTCTTTCCTGTGAACTAAGAGACTCATAACTTGACAAGTCTCTATTAGGTCAAAGGTACTGAACATATGACACAATGCTCATACATCTAGCATGAGATAGAAAAAGGTGCTACCTCAAAGGATGGGCAGAAATAAATGTCAGAAGGTGAATGATGACAATATTAGTGTAAGGGGTTTGGTAGTATAGTAGTCCCCCCAACAGCTATTACAACCAGAAGAGAGAAGATGGTAGTAGTTAAAGGGAGAGAAGCAATGTTAGTACTAGCTTGCTTGTTGCAGAATACAAATGCAAAATCAAAATAAATAGAATCACATGACCTTGTTGATTTTTCCCATAATTTATTTATATTAATTGTACTTTATACAAGACACTTTATATCAATATCTTTCAACTACCATCATCTTTTCCCTTGAGGCCATAATGGCTCTTGGAAGACTTTTGTTCTACTAAACCTTTACTATTAATATTGTCATGATTTCACCTTCTATCTTTATGTCTACTTTGTTTATTTATTCATGTCTAACTTGTGATCATTGTGACATATATTGGATGCATTGTACCAGTTAAGACTCTTGTTGGTGGAGCTTTTCTTGCTTTAGTTTCCTAGAGAATGGCATCCAAAATGCAGATAGTAGTCCAAAAGGATCATACTGAGTTAATACTGCCATCCAAGTGGTTTTTTAATCTCCTAATAAAAAACCCAATGGTAGAGCCCCAATGCTCAAAACATGGGTAGGCTACCTTTACTTTATCTTTACCATTGCAGAAAGTTACATAGGTTGGGCTTTGATAAAAAATAGTGAATATGCTGTTGATAAAATAAACTAATACAAGCCTTTCTCATAGAGCTTTGGCTCACTGAGAAGTTACCAGTACCTACCTGAAAAGGAGTCTAACTGGAGTACCTGTTTCAGTGTCCATTTACAAGTATTATGTACAAGGAGGGTTAGTCCAGTTACAAGGTATAGAAGACTAGGAAAAGGATTAAAACATTGGTAGGAGCATATTTTGGATACTAGTATCTGTCATTTAGTATATAATTTCTTTACCTAGGCTACTGACTATTGTGGGAAGGATAACGAGTTCAGAGGGGAAAGTGGTCTTTGAGTTTTGTAGTTGAAGGTCAAAAAGATCTATATATATTTTTGTGTTGCATCACTTTTACTATTGATAATTACATAATTATATAATAAAATAGAAATAGAAATTAAATGAATGAGAAAACCAATAAATGAAATAGAAATAGAATGAGATGATGAAGCACACACTATTATGCAGGTAGCCCAAAGGCTACCCCCACACTATAGTTGGGGTCTAGAAGACACACTTACAACATGTGCTAGGGGTGTGCTGCCATGGCTTGCCTATATGCTCTATATAAAAAATTAATGATTTTTTTTAAAAAAAAAAACAAGGTACTTTATATTAAAAGAAAAACTACTTCCAAAACTAACCAAATGTTAAGACTCTAGACCTTAGTTAAATATATGTTTCAACTTAAAGCCTATATCTAACACTTGATATTTTCATGCTCCTCATCAGAGGATCCAGTTAAGGTTTTCAGTGAAGTTATATCAGAGGAGAGATGTCAACAAGACTTTAAGTAGCACCCTTGAGATTGTTCTAAGACAAGTAAGAGTACTAATCCCTCAAAGTAATAAGAATACTGGGAGGAATACAGAAAGAGAGAACTTGCTGTTCCCTTCTTTTTCTGGTCTGTATTTATCCTAACTAGGGGTTATGACTATGTTACAATGTGATAACACTACTTGTAACTAAAGGTGACTAGTTAAGTGACAGTCCAGTGACAGAAGCTAAGAAGGTAACAAGTCAAGTCAATGTCTAATAATAGGTTAGTTCAATGTTATCCTATTTAGCACAAGTCCAAAGATAAAAGAAAGAAATAGTCCAAGATTTCACTAAAGAGTCCTGTTTATACCATGAGTCCATTGTCCTGTGAGAGTTCTTAGACATTCAATGCATTACTACATAGTGACATCCTTGTCTAGTATTACCAATATCTCATCTACTAGCCACTCATTATCAGACCATGGCTGATAATAACCGTAGTCCTACTCAATGTTCATAATACCAAATGTCTTATTATTTTGTTTATTTTATTACTCAGCTAGTTTTGATATAAGTCACATGTTAGTGAGCCAACTCCTGAGCCAGAATAAAGCCAACTGCTCTTTATCAGCATTTGACAAAGAGAACTTGATAGAGTTCTCGTTAGATTTACTACACTATATATACAATTACTATTATGGCTATACTCCTTATCTCCCATGATCTCTATGTTACTCGTCAACTGACTTCTTTGCCACATGCTGTGACTGTGACTTGTGACTCCATGTGATGTGACCAAATCTGTGACCACTGTCATACCTTTGTGACTCTGCAACTATCATGTGATATCTTCTTATGCTTCACCTTAGTAATAAAGAAGAAAAAAGAAAAGAAAAAGAAAAGAAATATTAAATAATAACTTAGCCATTTTGCTAAGTCATGACATCACATGACTTATGGGCTCATCTCTAGGGAATTAATATATTTTAATTTCAGAGTTTTAGAGTTTATACCTTTAGTGGTATTAGATGAGATGATTAACTCAAAGATACTAAATATTTGGTTGGTCTTGGAAACTACTGAAGATATACTTGGATTGTATCATACTTGTAAAGTTCAGTATTGGGGATATAAACAAGAGAGCAACTATGTTATGACTTAGCAAAACAACTAAGTTAATATTTATTTTTCTTTTCTTATATTAGGATACATGAGATACTAGCTAGGGTTAGTGTTATTATTGTGTATAAGTAGCTTAATGAATCTAACAAGAACTCTATTAAGTTCTTCTTATCAACTTGAATAAGAAGTATGTCACAAACTTCATTTGGACCTATCTTCACCAATTCTTTAACAATTCCCATAGTCTTAATGGACACAGAAAGCCCTTGAAAAGACCTTCTAATCAATACCAGTCACATCTCAAGGCAATTAATATTGGCTAAGATATCAGGCATATCAGTAGGTAACCACTATAGTACTATTTATTAAATTGCTGATATCTCAAAAACCACCATGATCAATGCTTCACTTCTAGGCTCAGAAAAAGCCCTCTTCATAACACTCAGAATGAGCCTAGAACAACCCTAAGACAATTAATATTAATGGAGATATGAAGTTCTCAATGTTTGCACATAAATATTAATTAATTACCCATAGATAGTCATTTGCTAGAACAAAGGACAGCCTCCATATGGTTAAGTTATTGCTATTTCCAGTACAAAGGCACTACCATATGTAGAACAATAGGTAGTAGTATGTGATGATCTGTACTAGTACATGGACGATTATAATTTTGTATGTAAGGACTCTTTGTCTGAGAATTAGACCTCAGACTTAACAACATCTCTTGTTACTAGTCTAACTTTGCTTTTTTGAGCTCTTTGAATATCAAATTCACTAATCACAAATCAGTAAGTGGCTATTTGTGATAGAGTGGTCCTAAGGCATTTAGTTTAAGGTCTTACAAATTGAGTATAGAGGGTCTATAAGAGATTACCTAACTATATTTTCCAAAGAAGCTTTTGTTACAGTATGTAAATGTCATGACTTGGCAAAAATGGCTAAGTTATTATTTATATTTCTTTTTATTTTATTTTCTTTTGGACTTATTATACAAGGAAGAAGTACAGGAAAGTGTCATATACCAGAATGTCACAGTGTCACATCAAAAAAAATGTGACATATCACATGATGAGTGTGGGAAAGTAGTGCACAGACCATGCAGTAGTTATATAAGTAGTGTACAAGAAATAAATAAGAACTCTATTAAGTTCTCCTTGTCAACTTGGACTTGGAGTAGGTTTAAGTCACCTTGGCTAGAGCCTTACAGTAAAGGTTAACGTCTTAGGGAGAATATAACAATTTAGAGAGATCTTATATTCATTATCAACAAACCTTAATTTTACATAAAGCTACATATAGTTTTAATATCCCTTTTAATAACCCTCATCTCTGCTTTATCCTCTTGAACCTTTAGTATGTAATTGGGAGCTAATATTGTACTTCATTGTTTAATCTAGTGAGCAATTCCCTTTTGCACCCTTTGAGCACTATTAGTACCATAGAAATTAATAGAGATAGGTCCAAATAAATTTTGTAATAGAACTGGCCTATAATCTATGCTATACAAAAGATACAGTCTGAGAATTCCATAACATATATCTGGAAATACTAAAACCCACTGTGTAAGGTTCTAGCTGTGATGACTTAAACCTACTCCTAGTCTAAGTTGACAAGGAGAACTCAATAGAGTCCTCATTCAATTCTTGTACACTACTTATATACTTTTCACTATTTATCTTTATTTGTAATGTCCCATGCACTCCAATTCATCCAGCTATCCCACATGTCCAATCTTTAGGAACTAAGAGAAAAAGAAATGAAAAGAAAAAGAAAAAGAAATATTGACTTAACTGCTTCACCAAGTCATGACACTATGCTCTATCTTTGAAATGATCTAATTACTCTTCTTCCTCCCAATTATATCTGTTATGACACTTCAACCTTGACTTTATCCCCCCACAAGTATACTCTATTCATGGTGGGCCCTAGTAATTCCTGCAGAAAAAATCCACTCAAGCTCCAATGACATGTATGCCATAATGATACTAACTGTAGCTCAAGGAGTTGGATCTGGAAGATCTGGAGATTCTGGTAAAGATATCCAGGTAAAGCTTGGAGGGAACCCTCATGAAGGTCTAAAATCCATAGTGTTTGAGGGCCAGAACACCCTGGAAATTCTCTAAAAAAACAGTGTATTAAAATTAAAATTGGTGATACAGCTCCATCGTCTGCTAAATTTGGAACAATGAGGGTAAAGAATGGACTTGCAAGAGCTGATTCGCCATCACTTGAACAGCTCTTTTAAATTAGCCTGATTCAAGCTCAGCGGATATCCACTATAAACAAAAGAGATGTCAACTTTAACAAAAAGTTTCCATAGCGACATGACTGCGAAAAAACCGGAGACACCGGAAGTGCTTCAAGTATTTACCTCTCCCATGCATTCTTGTATTCTTGTAGTGAAAAAACGACTGACAGAATAGTATGCATGCGATTGCATTGTACATGTTGGACGCTACTCGAAAGAGTGGTTGGCTCGAGACTTGCATCAAATGTCAGTTATTATTAACTCGTAGCATCAGAACAGATTAATTTTATGGTGAACTTTGTTTCGTTGTTTCCCGTAACTTGGTGCATGTAACAATCTACCGGACGAGTAGGGTCTATGGCTGTATCGACGAAAGAATAACAAGAATGTGGTGTGTAGATTTACAAATGCGCATGAGGGAGAACAGGAAATGAC